>JAABUS010001723.1_pt1 | contig 45718 bp, 47 predicted proteins | sample 5560161 | NCBI WGS metagenome assembly JAABUS01 (sample SAMN10711885, study PRJNA513376) | rock metagenome | isolation source: Antarctica rocks | place: Antarctica: Victoria Land, Trio Nunatak nord | collected 2016-01-04 | reverse complement strand
AAGTCGGCCAGCCGATGGCCGAAGCTGTCCGGCTCGGCGTGGACGCCGTGGGTCCGGCCGGCCCGGACCGTGCCCCGGTGCGCCAGGCCGAGGTCGCGCAGGGCGGCGACCAGGGCGTCGGCCTTGGCCAGCAGCAGGTCGCTCGCCTCGGTGAGCTGAACCGCGAGCGCGGTGTCGAGCAGGTCGGAGGAGGTCAGGCCGAAGTGGACGTACGCCGCCGCCTCCCGGGGGGAGGTGTTGTCCGCCCACGCCGACAGGAACGCGATGACGTCGTGCTGGGTGGTCACCTCAATCTCGGCGACCGCCTCGGCGCTCGGTGGGGCGGCCCGGCGTACCGGCTCCACCGCCGAGGCCGGCACCGCGCCGGCGGCGGCGTGCGCCTCGAGGACCAGGGTCTCGACCCGCGCCCACAGCTCGTACTTGTGCGCCTCGGACCACACCCGGCCCATCTCCGGCAGGGTGTAGCGCCCGATCACGACGAGCCGGCCGCGGACTCGAAATCGTCCTTGAACTTCGTCAGCCGCGCCCGCAGGCCGGGGTCGGCGACGGCGAGGATCTGCACGGCCAGGATCGCCGCGTTGGTCGAGTGGTCGAGCCCCACACAGGCGACCGGTACGCCGGGCGACATCGACACCATCGAGAGCAGCGCGTCGAGACCGTTGAGCGCTCCGCCGCGCATCGGCAGACCGACCACGGGCATCGGCACGTGCGCGGCGACCACGCTGGCGAGGGACGCGTTGACGCCACCGACCGCGACCACGACCTCGACGCCGCGCGACTCCAGCTCTGCGATCCAGTTGGCCAGCGCGCGCGGCGAGCGGTGCGGTGAGATCTCGGACTCGTCGTAGGACACGCCGAAGAGCTCCAGGATCCCTCCGACCCGCGCCATCGTGTCCCGCTCGGTCGGCGAGCCGCAGACCATGGCTACCCGTGCAGCGCCCGGCTCCCCCATGACCCCTCCTCCTGCCCGGGCACGACGACCTCGCCGTGCAGCGCACGCAGCGCGATGTCAGTGCGGTGAGAGCTGCCGTGCAGCCGGATGCGACCCACCGCGTCGTACGCCGAGTCTCTCGCGGCACCGAGATCCTCCCCTACCGCCGTGACTGAGAGCACCCGGCCGCCGTTCGACACGACCCGACCGTCGACCACGGCGGTGCCCGCGTGCAGCACCTCGACCCCGGCCACGGCGGTCGCCTCGGCCAACCCCTCGACCGGGTCGCCGGTTCGGGGCGTCCCCGGGTAGCCCGCCGCCGCCACCACGACCGTCACCACGGCGGCGTCCCGCCAGCGCAACGGCACGGCGTCGTGCAGCCGGCCGGTCGCGGCGCCGAGCAGCAGGCCGGCGAGCGGGGTCTCCAGCAGCGGCAGGACGACCTGGGTCTCCGGGTCACCGAAGCGGGCGTTGAACTCGACCACCCGTGGCCCGTGGCTGGTCAGGGCCAGTCCGGCGTAGAGGACTCCGGCGTACGGGGTTCCCCGCCGGGCCAGCTCGGCGACTGTCGGGCGCAGCACCGTCTCGGTGAGCTCGTCGGCGATCCAGGGGGCCATCCAGGGCAGCGGCGCGTAGGCGCCCATGCCGCCGGTGTTGGGGCCGGTGTCACCGTCGCCGACCCGCTTGAAGTCCTGGGCCGGCAGCAGCGGCAGCACGGTCGCGCCGTCGGTCAGCCCGAACAGCGAGACCTCCGGGCCGTCGAGGTACTCCTCCACGAGCACCCTGCCGCCGGCCGCCATCGAGGCGCGCACCGCAGCGACCGCCGCCTCCCGGTCGCTCGTCACCGTCACGCCCTTCCCGGCCGCGAGCCCGTCTGACTTCACGACGTACGGCGGTCCGAACTCGTCGAGGTCGGCGAGCGCCGCCTCCACCACGGTGTGGTCACGGGCGGCCGCGGTCGGTACCCCGGCCGCCGCCATGACCTCTTTGGCGAATGCCTTGGAGCCCTCGATCCGCGCCGCCGCGGCCGACGGGCCGAAGCAGGGGATGCCACGGGCACGGACCAGGTCGGCCGCGCCGGCGACCAGAGGCGTCTCCGGGCCGATGACCACCAGGTCCGCGCGCGCCTCCGCGGCCCGCGCCGCGACCGCGTCGGGGTCCGCGACGTCGAGCGGCCGCAGCTCGGCAATCGCGGCGATGCCCGGGTTGCCCGGCGCGCAGACGAGATAGGCGACGTCAGGATCACGGCGCAACGTGAGGCAGAGCGCGTGTTCTCGGGCGCCAGATCCGACGACGAGCACCCTCATCCGGCTGCCTGCGGACCGGGTGAAGACTTGTGCCGGCCAGGAGCGGCGGAAGTCTTCACTACGGCGCCCCGACCAGGTCGCGGAGCCTCAGCGTCTGCTCACGGCCAGGGCCGACGCCGATCGCGGCGACCGGTACCCCGGCCAGCTCCTCTAACCGGCGGATGTAGGAACGCGCCGGACCCGGCAGGTCGCCGAGGTCGCGCGCGTCAGAGAGGCTCTCCGTCCAGCCGGGCAGCTCCTCATAGACCGGTACGGCGTGGTGGAACTCCGTCTGGGTCATCGGCATCTCGTCGTGCGTGGTGCCCCCGACCCGGTAGCCGACGCAGACGGGGATCGGATCCACGCCGGTCAGCACGTCGAGCTTGGTGAGGAACAGGTCGGTCAGGCCGTTGACGCGGGCAGCGTAGCGGGTCAGCACCGCGTCGTACCAGCCGGTGCGCCGTGGCCGCCCGGTCGTCACGCCGACCTCGCCGCCGACGGTCCGCAGCCGCTCGCCGGCCTCGTCGGAGCGCTCCGTGGGGAACGGGCCGGACCCCACCCGGGTCGTGTATGCCTTGACGATCCCGACCACCCGGTCGATCCGCGTCGGGCCGATGCCTGATCCGGCACACGCGCCGCCCGCGGTCGGCGAGGAGGAGGTGACGAAGGGATAGGTGCCGTGGTCGACGTCGAGCAGCGTGCCCTGTGAGCCCTCGAGCAGCACGACCTTGTCCTCGTCGAGCGCCCGGTTGAGAAGCAGGCCGGTGTCGGTCACCCGGGGGCGCAGCGCGTCGCCGTAGCCGAGGTACTCCTCGACCACGGCCGGGGCGTCGATCGCCTTGCGGTTGTAGACCTTCGCGAGCACCTGGTTCTTCTCCCGCAGCACCAGGTCGAGCTTCTGCCGCAGGATCCCGGGGTCGAGCAGGTCCTGCACCCGGATGCCGACCCGGCCGACCTTGTCGCCGTACGTCGGACCGATCCCGCGGCCGGTGGTGCCGATCCGGGCCGAGCCGAGGTAGCGCTCGGTGACCCGGTCCAGGGCCCTGTGGTGCGGCATGACCAGGTGCGCGTCCGCGGAGACGACCAGCCGCTCGCAGGAGATCCCCCGCCCCTCGAGCTGCGCGATCTCCTCGAGGAGTACGCCGGGGTCGATGACGACGCCGTTGCCGATCACCGGTACGACGTCGGGCGCGAGGACGCCGGAGGGGACCAGGTGCAGTGCGTAGCTCACGCCGTCCGGAGTGACCACCGTGTGTCCCGCGTTGTTGCCGCCCTGGTAGCGGACGACGTAGTCGACGCGGGGAGGTGGCGACGACTGGTCGTCGGTCTTGGCGCCGACGCCGAGCAGGTCGGTTGCCTTGCCCTTGCCCTCGTCGCCCCACTGGACGCCCACCAGCACGATCGCGGGCATGCGGTCTCCGGCACTTCAGCGGCGCCAAGGCCCCGGCTGCCAGCGCACGCCCGGGGCCTCTTGCGGGGGCAGCCTACCGGGTGACCGTCACCGTGACCCGCGCGAGCAGCCCGCGGAACATCGGGCAGAGCTCTCCGGGCACGCACTGCGGCCCGTAGGAGACCACGACATGGGCGGTACCACGGCCCCGCGCGAGGAAGCGCCAGCCGGTGGCGGCGTTGCCGCCGTTGCGCTCCAGGACGGTACTTCCGGTCTCGGCCACGAACGCGTTGCCGCCGCTGCGGCGTCCGGGCGTGGGCTGGACGACGAGCAGCTGCCCCACCCGCAGTCTCGCCGTGACCTCTCGGACGCCGGCAACGACGACGACGGGCGCGGCCGGGGTGGGCGGCGTGATGGACGGCGACGCCGGCACGGCCCGAGCGGAAGCCGACGGTGGCGGGCTGCCGGCGGCCTTCGCCGGCACTGCCGCCGAGGATCCCGCCTGGGCGCAGCCGGCGGTCGCGAGGGCGACGAGAAGGACGGCTGCGGGAAGACGCATGTCAGTTCGACGGTGGCGGCGCTGCTGTGGTTCCCGCCCGGTGGGCTTCGGGATCGCCCAGGGCAGCCGCCGCGGCCGGGTCGCCGTCACGCAGGAGGGCGGCGCAGCGCGCTGCCTCTGGTTCCTCGCCGATCCCGGCCGCGGCGCGGCCGAGCGCATGCACCGAGCGCAGGAAACCGCGGTTGGGCTGGTGCGACCAGGGCACCGGGCCGTGGCCCTTCCAGCCGCTGCGGCGCAGCGCGTCGAGTCCCCGGTGGTAGCCCACCCGCGCGTAGGCGTAGGACTCGACCACCCGGCCCTCGCCGTACGCGCGGTCGGCGAGCTCGGCCCAGGCCAGCGAGGATGCGGGGTGGCGGGCGGCCACCTCGGTGGGGTCGGTGCCGGCGGTCAGGGCCGCGATCGGGTCCGGGTCGTCGGGCAGCAAGGTGGGGGGTGGGCCGGCGAACAGGTTGTCGTGGACACTCATCCCGCTATCGTGCCGGACGCAAAGGGGAACGCGATGCCCGAGGAGCCGGGCCGGCTCGTGCCGGTCCACGACACCGAGCTCTACGTCGTCGAGCGGGGCGCGTCCGACGCGCTGCCGCTGCTGGTCCTGCACGGCGGGCCGGGGCTGGACCATCACGAGTTCGGGGAGTACCTCGACCCGCTGACCGACGACGGGCGCTACCGGCTGGTGCTCGTGGACCAGCGCGCCTGCGGCCGGTCCCGCCGCGACGCGCCGCCCGAGACCTGGACCCTCGAGACGATGGCCTCGGACGTCTCCGGGCTGGCGGCGTGACTAGGAGTCGAGCGGTACGCCGTACTCGGGCACTCCTACGGCGCCTTCGTCGCCCTCCAGCACGCGGTCGACGCACCGGGGGCGGCGGCGGCCACGGTGGTCTCCGCCGGCATCCCCTCCACCCGGTTCCTGTCGGCGGTGGAGGAGAACCTGGCGGCGTTCGAGCCGGTCGAGCTGCGCGAGCAGGTGACCGCGTCGTGGGCGAGGGAGTCGGAGGTGCGCACGGAGGAGGACGCCAGGGCGCTGCTGCTGGAGCAGATGCCGTTCCACTTCGCCGACCCGTTCGACCCGCGGATCGCCGAGTACAACCGGGTCGCCACCGGGCCGACCGTCTACGCCCCCGACGTGCTCCGTCACTTCTCCGACGGCTACGGCGGCATCGACGTGGAGTCCCGGCTCGGGACGATCGCGTCGCCGGTGCTCATCACCGCCGGCCGCTACGACCGCACCTGCACGGTCGAGGCCGCCGAGGTCATGGCCGCCGCCATCCCGGGCGCCGAGCTGGTGATCTTCGAGTCCTCCGGGCACATGATGTTCGTCGAAGAGCCGGACCGCTACGTCGGCGCCGTCCGCGACTTCCTGGACCGGGCGGCGGGCTGAGGCGAGCGGTCAGGTCCCGCTCTCGGCAACCAACCGGTGCCGCTGCGCCCACAGCGCGGCCGACGTGCGGTCGGTCACGCCGATGCGCTGGAAGACGCTGGTGAGATGAGCCTTCACCGTGCGCTCGGTGATGCCGAGGGAGCGGGCGATCTGCTTGTTGGCGAGACCCTTGGCGACCAGAGCCAGCACCTCCCGCTCCCGGTCGGTGAGGTCACCCAGCGCCCGGCGCTCCCGTCGCGCCCCGAGGACCGTGCGCGCCGCCCGGGGGTCCAGTGGGGACTCACCGCGCGCGGCCGAGCGGATCCCCTGCAACAGCTCCGCCGGCTCGGCGTCCTTGAGCAGGTAGCCGATCGCGCCGGCGTCCAGCGCGTCGAGGATCCGGTCGCGGTCGGCGTAGGACGTGAGCACCACGACGGCGGTATCGGGATGACCGCCGAGAATCCGTCGAGTTGCCTCCACGCCGTCGACGCCGGGCATCGACAGGTCCATCAGCACCACGTCGGGCTTCGTTTCGGCGACCAGGCCCACCGCTTCTGCTCCGTCGGCGGCTGCGCCGACGACCGTCATGTCGTCGACGCCGTCGAGAAGCGACTGCAGGCCGGCGCGCACCAGCTGGTGGTCGTCGGCGACGAGGACCCGGATCACGGCACCGGCACCTCCAGCCGGATCCGGGTCCCCCCGCGTGGAGCGGAGTCCACCTGCAGGTTGCCGCCGGCGTCGGCGACGAGGTCGCGCAGCACCACCAGCCCGAGGTGCCCACTCGCCGGCCGGTCGGAGCGCGCCGCCGGCTCGAAGCCGAGCCCGTCGTCCTCGACGCTGAGCACCGCCTGCCCCTGCCTCCTCGCCACCCGCAGCTCCACCCGGCAGGCGCCGGCATGCGTTGCGACGTTGCGAACAGCCTCCTGAGCCACCCGGAACACCAACGCCTCCACCTCTTCGGGCAGGTCGAGCTCCGCCGGCAGGTGCAGGGCCGCCTCGATCCCACGGCTGGACAGTGGCGCGAGCAGATCGGAGAGCGCCGTGGCGAGACCGGCGGTGCGCAGATTGGGTGGATAGATCTCCACGAGCAGCGACCGCAGCGCCCGGATGCTGCGGCGTACGCCGCCGGCGGCCCGGTCGAGTGCCCCCGACACCTCCGGCTCGCTGACCGCGGCGGCCCGGTCGGCGGCTCCGCGAGCACGAAGGAGGCACCCGCCAGCTCCTGCACGACGCCGTCATGCAGGTCGGCGGCGATCCGGCGCCGCTCGGCATCGGAGGCGGCGATGGCGCGTCGCAGCAGCCGTTCGCGTTCGTACTGTCCCTGCCGCAACCGCCGCGCCATCGACCAGGCCAGCGGCACCTGGACCACCTGCAGCAGCAGCAGGGCGCCGAAGGTGATCGGGGCGAAGGCGAGCCAGACGTCCCGACTGCGCTGCGTCACCGAGCTGTAGCGCGAGTAGGTCTCGAACAGCAGTGGCACGCCCGCCGGCGTATGCACCGGCAGGTAGACCTCCAGCAGCGGCCCCGCGGCGCGCTCGAACCGGTTCTCCGGTTCGGACAGGTCGCTCACGTCGGCCTTGGTGAGGCCGGCCCGCAGCGCCTCCTGCTCGTGGGCGCCGAGGTCGTACGTCGACCCGATCAGGCGCCGCTCGTCGGAGTAGACGATCCGGCCCGTCGCCGTCCAGAGCTTCACCCGGACCACCGGCTCCAGCAGCACCCGGGTCCGCACCACCCGGTCCAGCCGTGCCATGGCGCCGGCGTCGCCGGTCAGGATGCCGTCGCTCAGGTTCGGCGCGACGACCTTGGCACCCAGTACGGCGGCCAGCGTCCGCGCGTCCCGCAGGGCCTCGACCCGGGCCGCCCGCCGGCTGAGCCACGTCGTCCCGACCGCCACCAGGGCCAGCGCGACGAGACCGGTGACGACGAACTGCAGAACCGCCCGCGACACCGTCGTCGTACGCATGCCGCCCCCGCTCGACCAGAGATCTCCACGACAATTGTCCTGCACGACCCAAGAAGCACCCGGTACGCCGAAGCCCGGCGGGCGGCTTGCGCCGCCCACCGGACCTGGCTGCCTCGGCTAGATGGTCAGCGAGCCGCGGCAGACCTCACCCGTGGCGGGGTTGGTCGCACGGGCGACGATGTGGTCGGACCCCGGCCGGTTGGCGGTGAACTGACGGACCTCGAAGGACCCGCTGGGAGCCATCGTGGTGCGGGTGCCGGCGAAGAAGCGGGTGCCGTTGTCGAACAGCCGCACGTTCCACTTCTGGCCGACCCTGTTCGAGTCGACCTCGAACTCCACCTCGAGCCGGCCGTTGTCCGGCTTGGCCTTGAGCTTCCAGTCGCTGGCGCCGCTGCACGGGCCCTGGGTCTCGACCACGCCATCGCCGCCGCTCGCGTAGGCGGCCGGGCCCAGTGCCATCGAAGCCGCCAGCGCCGTGCCGACCAACGCCGTGCGTCGCGATACGTTCATTTTCTTCCTCCCGCCTCGGCGCAGCGGTCCCGAGCGGGACCGGGAGACTGCCCCCGAGCGACGTGGTCCACGATCCCGACGTAGGGGTTCCAGCCGCCATTGCGCCTTGGTCGTAGTACCTCGCCTCAGGTGACGCCGCCGCCGACCGAGAGTCTTCGATCACTCGAGTCGTAGGCCCGCAGCTCGGCGTCGGGACAGGCGCACCTCGCCGTCGGCGGCGGCACCGCCGCCACGAGCACCCCGGAGGCCGACGCCCCGACCCGCCGGCCGGACACCAGCAGGTCCAGCCGGGTGCCGGTGGCCCGCGCGACCGCGACGACGTAGACGGTGAACGTCCGGCTCGACGGCGGCGTACGACTCGCCACTGCGTCGAGCCCGCGCAGGCCCAGCCGCTGTGGCCGGAAGTCGGCCAGCTCGCTGCGCACGCCGCGCCCTACCGCCAGACCGGTGCCGTACTGCCCGCCGCACCGGGCCGCGAGCAGCCGCGCCGGTACGCCGTCCGGCAGCACGCCGGCCCACAGCGTGCTGATGTTCACCGCGCAGCCGCCCAGGCGCTCGGCAAACAGCAGCCCGTCCGCGTGCTGCTGCTCGTCGCTCACCCGGTCGCCGCGCGCCGGCAGCGGCGGTGGCACCCCCGCCACGGTCACCGGCTCCGGGACCGGGCCCGCCAGCGGCATGACGCCCTCGAAGACCAGGGCATCGCGTCGATAGGCCCGCAGCGACCCGCGGGTGCCGGTCGGCACCGACAGCCAGGACTGACTCAGCCCGTCCTTGAGCTCCAACCGGCGAAAGCCCGTGGGGTAGGGATCGGGGCGCTTCAGCCCGAAGACCCGCTGCTCGAGGCGGGTGACCAGAGGTGAGACCAGGGCCTGATAGTACGCCGACGGTGGCGCGGGCTCCAGCCACGGGACGTTGAGGTTGCCGTCGTAGCCGAAGACCAGGACCGGCGGCGGCCGGGCCGGGAGCCGGCCCACGGCGTCGAGGCTCAGCTTCGTGTCCCCGTCCGGGCCGTGCTCTGCGATGATCGCGACCCACGCCGCACGGCCGGTGTCCAGACCCTCCAGGACCGCGAAACGGCCGGTGCCGAGGCGACCGGCGTAGAGAGCGCGCACGTCTGTGGCCGGCGGGGCACCGCCGGCCCGTGCCGCCTCCGCCCGCCAGACGTCGGTGGCGGACCGGAGGAAGCCGCCGTCGTCGGCGAGGGCGCCGCGGGCGGGCCAGTCGAGCAGGCCGCGGGCGACCCGCACCGAGACAGAGTCGTGCGCGCGCTGCCAGGCCCGGATGGCAAGCGGTACGCCGGCCGCGACGGCCAGCACCGTGACCACGGCTGCGGTGCGCAGGAGCAGATCCTTCCGCTGCCGGCGCGCCAGGTCCCGCACCGCGGGAAGCAGGTCGCGCCGCTCGCCGGCGTCGGCAGCCGGGCCGTCGTCGCCCTCTAGCAGGGCCTCGTCGAGCGACCGCCGGGGCTCTCGGCCGTCGAGCGCGGCTCGCCCGGCGAGATGGGCGGCCTGCACCCCTCGTGGGGAGACCCCCAGCAGCTCGGCGATCCGCCCGTCGCTCAGCCCGTCAAGGTCCCGGAGGAGCAGCACCGCCCGCGACCTCGCCGACAGGCCAGCCAGCGGGTCGCCGCTCCGGTGGCTGCCGGCAGGTGTTCGCGGGTGACCTCGGCGGCGCAGATATCTCCGCAGCATCGTCCGCCGGACGTGGTCGTCGGCGGAGTGGCAGGCCACCCGCCAGCGCCGGTACGCCGAAGCGAGGGCGTTCTCCACGAGGTCATCGGCGCGGGTCGAGTCGCCGCAGAGCAGGCGGGCGAAGCGCAGCAGGGCGGGCCGACGGGCGGCGACGTAGTCGCCGAACTCCCGCTCCGCCGCCGCCTTCAGGCCTAGCTCTTGAGGCTCTGGCCGGTCGAGCGCAGGTCCTCGCAGGCCTGGACCACCCGCGCGGCCATGGAGGTCTCGGCCGCCTTGCCGTACGACCGCGGGTCGTAGATCTTCTTGTTGCCGACCTCACCGTCGACCTTGAGCACGCCGTCGTAGTTCTTGAACATGTGGTCGGCGATGGGCCGGGTGAACGCGTACTGGGTGTCGGTGTCGACGTTCATCTTCACGACGCCGTAGCCGAGGGTCTCCCGGATCTCCGCCAGCAGCGAGCCGCTGCCGCCGTGGAAGACCAGGTCGAACGGGTGGTCCTTGCCGACCCGTTCGCCGACGTAGCGCTGCCCCTCACGCAGGATCGAGGGGCGCAGCGAAACCGTGCCCGGCTTGTAGGAGCCGTGCACGTTGCCGAACACCGCCGCGAGCAGGTAGCGGCCCTTCTCCCCGGTGCCGAGCACCTCGGCGACCCGGAGCATGTCCTTGGGGGAGGTGTAGAGCTTCTCGTTCATCTCGTTGGAGACGCCGTCCTCCTCGCCGCCGACGACGCCGATCTCCATCTCCAGAATGACCTTCGCCTTCGTGCAGGCGGCGAGCAGGTCGTCGGCGATCCGGATGTTCTCCTCGAGCTCGACCGCCGAGCCGTCCCACATGTGGCTCTGGAACAGCGGCTCGCGGCCCTCGCCGACCCGCTCCTGGCTGATCGCGATCAGCGGTCGCATGTAGCCGTCGAGCTTGTCCATCGGACAGTGATCGGTGTGCAGGGCGACGTGAACCGGGATCGCCTTGGCGACGTGATGAGCGAACTCGGCCAGCGCCTGCGCGCCCAGCACCATGTCCTTGACCGTGGGACCGGAGAGGTACTCCGCGCCGCCCGTGCTCACCTGCACGATGCCGTCGCTCTCGGCCTCGGCGAACCCGCGCAGGGCCGCGTTGAGCGTCTGGCTGGAGGTGACGTTGATCGCCGGATAGGCGTAGCCGCCGGCCTTCGCCCGGTCCAGCATCTGGGCGTAGACCTCAGCGGTCGCGATCGGCATGCTCAGCAGTATGAACGCCGGCGGCGGCGCGCGGTCAGGCGCCTGCCGTACCCGACGTCGAGCTGCTGGCGATGTCGGCCTCGACCGCCTCCCACGCCTTGCGGGCGGCGATCAGCACCGGGTCCCACACCGGCGCGAACGGCGGCGCGTAGGACAGGTCCAGGCTCAGCACCTCCTCGACCGTCATCGCGTTCCAGATGCAGGCAGCGAGTACGTCGATCCGCTTGGCGGCGCCCTCGCGGCCGACGATCTGCGCCCCCAGCAGCCGGCCGGAACGTCGCTCGGTGGTCATCTTGACCCGGATCGGCTGGGCGCCAGGGTAGTAGCCGGCGCGGGTGGTCGAGTCGACGTGCGCGGTGACGAACTCGAAGCCGGCGTCCCGGGCCTCCTGCTCGGAGAGACCGGTGCGGGCAACCTCCAGGTCGCAGATCTTCGTCACCGCCGTACCGATCACGCCCGGAAAGGTGGCATAGCCGCCGCCGAGGTTGATCCCGGCGACCCGACCCTGCTTGTTGGCGTGCGTCCCGAGCGCGACTACGACCCGCTGCCCGGAGAGCCGGTGCACCGACTCGACGCAGTCACCGGCCGCCCAGACGCCGTCGACCGACGTGCGCATCCGCTGGTCGACCGCGATGCCGCCGCTGGGGCCGAGCGGTACGCCGGCCGCGTCGGCCAGGGCGACGTTCGGGCGTACGCCGAGCCCGAGCACCACCACGTCGGCCGGCAGCTCCCGGCCGGTCGCAGTGTGGACGGCGGCGGCGCGACCGCGAGCCGTAGTCTCGACCGCGGTGACCGCCTCTCCGAGCACCAGCTCGATGCCGAGACCGCGGACGGCGGTGGCGATGAACTCCCCGATGTCGGGGTCGAAGGTGCTCACCGGCGTCCGAGCCAGGTCGACCACGGTCACCTGCAGTCCCCGGCCGGTCGCCGCTTCGGCGATCTCCAGCCCGATGTAACCGCCGCCGACCACCACCACCCGACGGACCCGGCCGGAGTCGAGCTCCCGGCGGAGAGCGACGCCGTCGTCGAGGGTCTGGACGCCGTACACCCCGTCCGCGTCGATGCCGGGAACCGGCGGGCGCATCGGCACGGAGCCGGTGCCGATCATCAGTGAGTCGAACGGCTCGGCGTACTCCCGCCCGCCGTCGAGGTCACGCACCCGCACCTCGCGCCGAGCCAGGTCGACCTCCGTGACCTCCTGCCTGGTACGGGCGTCGATCGAGAAGTCGCGACGGAAGACCTCGGGTGCCCGGGCAACCAGCTCGTCCTGGCTCTTCACCAGGCCCCCGACGAAGTAGGGGATCCCGCAGGCGCTGTATGACGTGTAGTGGCCGCGTTCGAAGGCGACGATCGCCAGGTCGTCCGGGTCACGGCGGCGGCGGGCCTGCGAGGCGGCCGCCATTCCGGCGGCATCCCCGCCGATCACGACCAGACGTTCGGGCATGGCGCTCTCCCTCTCGCTGCAGACTTGTACCGCCGCGGGCCGGCACAAGTCTTCACGCCGCGTCGCGGTCTTGGTGACGGGCTCGCGCCGGTAGCGTTCTTCGGGTGCCCCTCAGCGCCCCCATAGTCGCCGTCAACCTGCTCAGCGCCCGGTCGCTGGTCGAGACGTTCGGCACGATCGGTCTCCTCGTGATCGTATTCGCCGAGACCGGTCTGCTGCTCGGCTTCTTCCTCCCGGGCGACTCCCTGCTGTTCCTGGCCGGCCTGGCCGCGGCGGGCGGGCTGCCCGGCGTACACCTGTCGTTGCCGCTGCTGCTCGTGACGCTGCCGGTGGCGGCCATCGCCGGGGCGCAGGTCGGCTACCTCATCGGCCGCCGCGCCGGTCCGGTGCTCTTCGAGCGGGAGGACTCGCGGCTGTTCCGGCGATCCAACGTCGCGCGGGCCGAACGCGTCCTGGAGCGCTTCGGCGAGGGCAAGGCCGTCGTGCTCGCGCGGTTCGTGCCCATCGTGCGCACGTTCATGAACCCGCTCGCCGGGGTGGTGCAGATGCCGGCACGGATCTTCACGCTCTGGAACGTGGTCGGCGGTCTGATGTGGACGATCTCCGTGACGCTGCTGGGCTACCGGCTCGGCAACGTGAAGTTCGTCGCGAACCATCTGGAGCTGCTGATCGTGGGGATCGTGGCACTGTCCCTGCTGCCGATCCTGGTGGAGGTGCTGCGCCAGCGGCGTACGCCGGAGCGGGCCGGCTGAGGAGCTCAACGCACCCTGCCCGTCACCGCGCGCACCAGCGACCGTGGCGCCAACCGGGAGAGTGTGGCGAGCGCCCGGTACTGCCCTCCCGGGATCGAGAGCGGCCGGCCGTTCTCGACCGCGCGCAGCCCCGCGTCGACCACGTCCCCCGCAGCCAGCCAGAACGGGCCGGGAACGCGGTCCACGGGGAAGAAGTCGTTCGTCTGGTGGAACTCCGTGTGGGTGAACCCCGGGCAGAGCGCGGTGGCACTCACCCCGGTTCCGCGCAGCTCGCCGGCCAGCGCCTCGGTGAAGCTGGTCACGAATGCCTTCGTCGCGGCGTACGTCGCCCGGAACGCCGCCGGCTGGAAGCCGGCCATGGACGAGACGTTGAGAACTCCGCCGTGACCGCGCTCGATCATGCCGGGCAGCGCCGCGCGGGTGAGCCGCACCAGCGCGAGGACGTTGAGCCGGACCTCTTCGTCCTCATGCTGCACGGGCAGCTCGGCGAACGGGCCAGAGGTGCCGAAGCCGGCGTTGTTGACCAGCAGGTCGACCGGCCGGTCGGCATCGGACAGGCGCTGCTCGACGGCGGCGAGAGCCGGCAGGTCGAGCAGGTCGGCGCCGAGGACCTCGATCTCGACGTCGTACGCCGCCCGTAGCTCCCGGGCCAGCGCAGCCAGCCGGTCGGTACGCCGGGCCACCACCACCAGGTCGCTCCCGGCGGCAGCGAGCCGCCGGGAGAAGCACTCCCCGATGCCGCTGGAGGCACCGGTCACGAGGGCGGTGCGGTAGGTCGCCACGGCGGCAGACGCTACGGGAACGCCCGCCCGCCGCACCGGCCGGGCGACCGTGGCGCGGCGCGGTCCGGGCGCACAATGCGGGCATGTCCGGACGCCATCGCCGGCCGGCGCCACCCCGCCGCGGGGCCACCGCGGCGGGGCGACCGCGGCTGCTGCCGGTGCTGGCGACGCTGCTGGCCCTCGCGGCGGTCACGGTTCCGCTGGCGTGGCTGGCCAGCCGGGCGCAGGGCGATCTCGGTCCCGCTGCCCACCGGTCCTCCTCGGGAAGCGGCCCGGCTTCGACCGGTCCCCCGGCCACCGCCAGCCCGCCGGCAACCTCTGCGTCCCCACCACCGCCGGCGTCCCCCCGACCGTCGCCCTCACCGCCGCACCGGCCACGGCTGGCGACGTTCCAGGTGGTCATCACCGGGAGCTCCAGCTGGGTGCGCGTCACCCGACCAGGCCAGCTGCTGATCGATCGGCGAATGGTGCACGGCGAGAGGGCATCCTTCGCCGCCAGCTCGCTCTACGTGTTCCTGGACAACGCGGGCGCGACCACCATCTCGGTGAACGGCAGGCCCATGCGCCGGGCCGGTGCGATCGGTCAGATCGCCCGCGGCACCATCCGACCCGCTTAGTCCAGCCCCAGGTCCGCCATGCTGTACGCCGCCAGATAGGGCAGCCCCGCAGCGACGATCGCCGGCGCGGCCCCCCGCTCCACCAGGACGGCGACCGCCACCACGTCCGCCCCGGCTTCCCGCAGTGCCCCGACCGCGGTGAGGACGGACGCGCCGGTGGTGGACGTGTCCTCGACCGCCAGCACCCGGCGGCCGGTGACGTCCGGTCCCTCGATCCGGCGCTGCAGGCCGTGCGCCTTTCCTTCCTTGCGTACGACGAAGGCGTCCAGACGCCGGCCGGTCGCTGCCGCGGCGTGCAGCATCGCGGCGGCGAGCGGGTCGGCGCCCAGGGTGAGCCCGCCCACGGCGTCGTACTCCAGCCCGCGGGTCAGCTCGAGCATCACCCGGCCGGCCAGCGGCGCCCCGACGCTCGAGAGCGTCACCCGGCGCAGGTCGACGTAGTGGTCGGCCGCCCGCCCCGAGGAGAGCACCACCCGGCCGACCACGACCGCGTCGGCTCGGAGAATCTCGAGCAGAGCGTCCCGATCAACGGCCACGCCGGGACCATAGGGGAGGCTGGGCGGCGTGCGCCTCGGCAGCCTGGTGTTCCTGCACAGCCCACTGGTCGGCCCGACGTCGTGGGGCCGGCTGCCCGATGTGCTGCGCAGCGGCGGCCACCCGGTCGCCGTGCCGTCGGTCACCGGCGACGACTCGCCGCCGTACGCACACCGGTACGTGGCGGCGGCGGCACTCGATCTCGCCGCCGCGGAACTCCCGCCGCCGTTGGTGCTGGTCGGCCACAGCGGCGCAGGGCCACTGCTGCCGCAGGTCGCAGGCGCCGCCGGTGCCGGCGGACAGCGGCTCGGCGGCTACGTCTTCCTCGACGCCGGCGTACCGCGACCGGGGGCGACCCGGCTGGAGCTCCTGGAGTCGGAGGACCGGGAGCTGGCGGCCGAGCTGCGCCGGCACCTGGCTACGGGTGGGCGGTTTCCCGAGTGGTCGGACGCCGACCTCATGGCCGAGGTGCCGGACCGGCGCAGTCGGAGCGACCTGGTGGCTTCGATCCGGGGACGTGGGCTCGACTTCTGGACCGAGCCGGTCCCGATGCCGGTCGACTGGCCGGATGCGCCCTGCGGCTACCTGCGGCTCTCGACGGCGTACGACGTCGTCGCCCGGCAGGCCCAGGCCCGCGGCTGGCCTGTCCGCGAGCTGGACCTCGGGCACTTCGCCGCGATGACCGACCCCGAGCCGGTGGCGGCGGCGCTGCTCGGGGTGGTCGAGGCGATGTAGCCGCGGATCGCGATCAACGTCCGCCGGCCTCTGTTCGCCAGGCGTCGAGCACGCGGCGTTCCTTGGCCGGATCCAGCCCGGGCGCGGGCAGGCCTTCGCGCAGTGGCGGCTCCGCCAGCTCGCGGAGCCAGGCCCAGGTGTCGGTGACCGTGTCGGCGACGGGGCGGCAGCGCAGCCCGGCGCCCTGGGCGGCCGAGGTGTCGGCGCGGTGCAGGCCGATGTACTCGCCGTCCGGCGGGACCCACACCGGCAGCTCGGTCCAGGGCTCGATCTCATGCTGGGCGATGAACTCAGGGTTCACCCACACGAGCTCGCTGGCGCCGCCGGTCGCCGCCTGGCAGGCGGTCAGCAGGCCCAGCGTCGTGGTGTGGCCCGGGGCGCTGACCACGTTGAAGGGGCCGGTCGTTCCCCGCTGCGCGCAGTCGAGCATCCAGGTCGCGAGGTCGCGGGCGTCGATGTACTGGAGCGCCAGGTCCGGCGGCCCGGGCGCCAGCACCTCTCCGCCGGCGGCCAGCCGGCGCAGCCACCACGGCAGCCGGCCCACGTCCTCGTGCGGGCCGAGGATCAGCCCGGCCCGGGCGAGCAGCGCCGCGCCGTACCCGTCGAGGATCGCGAGCTCGGCGCCGCGCTTGTCCGCGGCGTACTCGGTCTTGTCCGCCTTCGGCGAGGCGTCGACCACGGGGTCGCCCTCGGTGCCGCCGACCCGCGGCGGCCAGCGATAGACCGAGCAGCTGGAGACGTAACCGTAGTGGCCCACCGCTCCCTTGAGCAGCCGGGCGGTCGCGCCGGCGTGGCGAGGGGCGCCGGACCAGGTGTCGATGACCGCGTCCCAGCTGCGGCCGGCGAGGACCTCGAGATCGGCCGGCGAGGTGCGGTCGCCGTGCAGCGCCTCAACGCCCGGCAGCGGCATGGCGGTCCGGCCCCGGTTGTACGTCGTGACGTCGTAGCCGCGATCCAGTCCCGCCGCGACGACCGCCCGCCAGACGAAGGCGGAACCGCCCATCACCAGCAGCTTCATATTCGCCACCCTGTCAGGTCGCTAGGGTGCCGCCGGTGTCCGACCTGCTGGAGCGCATCGAGCGGTACTACGACGCGCTGCCCCGCTCCTGGGGCGCACGGGCGGAGGCGCTCGGGCCGCTGACGCTCTTCGTCAACGTCTCGGCACCGTGGCCGCTCTACGGCCGGCCCACTCCGGGGGCGGGCGAGGTTTCGTCGGCCGATGTGGCGGCGGTACGCCGGCGGATGCGCCAGCTCGCGGTGCCGGAGACCTTCGAGTGGGTGCACGACCTCACGCCGACCCTTCGGTCGGCCGCTCGCGACGCCGGGCTGGCCCTGACGGAGCACCCACTGCTGGCGCTCACCGCACCGGTCGCGGTGCCGCCGGTGGCTGCGGAGGTCCGCGCCGTACGGCCCGGGGACGACCTGCCCACGGTGTTGGCGGCCGCGCACGTGGGGTTCGCCCAGCCCGGCACCGGCCTGGGACCGGCCGGGCTGGCCGAGCTGCGATCGGCCGCCGCCCAGCATCGCGCGGACGAGGTGAGCGCCGAGCGTCGCGACCTGGAGTCGGACGTGGCGGTGCGCTACGCCGCCTGGGTGGACGGCGCGCCGGTGTGCACCGGGCGGTTCACACCGCTCGACGGCGTAGCGGAGATCGTCGGTGTCGGGACGGTCCCGGCGTACCGCCGTCGTGGGCTCGGGGCCGCCGTCACCGCCGCCCTCGCGGGCGCGGCACTGGGGCGCGGCGTCGAGGTGGCGTTCATGTCCGCCGGCGACACCGACGTGGCCAGGCTCTACCGGCGGCTTGGCTTCGCCGAGGTGGGCACCGCCTGCATCGCCGCACCGGCGGGCACTGCGCTCTGAGCGCCCTCCGGTTGCGCGAGGGCGCGGCTGGCGGCACGCTCACCCCGACATTCCATCGAAGACCGGAGTCTCGTCATGACGATCAGCGACGGCGCCAGCGGCACGGGACCGGACGACACGCTCGGGCCGACGGACGGCATGGAGGCGCCGGCCAACCTCGGGGAGGACAGCGGGGCCGACCGCGGCACCATCGGCGACCCGAGCGACTACGGCGACACCGACGACATCGGCGAGACCAGCGGCCTCGGCGGCACCAGCGAGATGGGCGACCCGAGCTTCCGCGGCAACGATGTCGACCGCGGCCATGACTACTGACGCGGCGGGGTCCCCGCAGCTGGCGCGACGGTCAGCCCGGACTTGTCGTCGGCCAGGTCGACCACGACCTCGTCGCCGTCGCGCACCGCACCGCTGAGCACCTGGCGCGCCAGCGCGTCACCGATCGCCGACTGCACCAGCCGACGCAGGGGGCGGGCGCCGTACACGGGGTCGAACCCGATGAGAGCGAGCCACTCACGAGCGGCGGGGGTGACCGTCAGCACGAGCCGACGGTCGGCCAGCCGGCGGGCCAGCCGGTCGATCTGCAGGTCGACGATGCTGGTCAGTGCGGCCAGGTCCAGCCCGCCGAACACGACGATGTCGTCCAACCGGTTGAGGAACTCCGGCTTGAACGTGCTGCGTACGACGGCGAGCACCGCCTCCGTCTTCGCCTCGTCGTCGAGCTGCGGGTCGTTGACGAACGCCGAGCCAGGTTCGAGGTCAAGATCAGGATCGCGTTGCGGAAGTCGACGGTGCGGCCCTGGCCGTCGGTCAGCCGACCGTCGTCGAGCACCTGGAGCAGTACGTCGAAGACGTCCGGATGCGCCTTCTCGACCTCGTCGAGCAGGACGACGGCGTACGCCCGGCGGCGGACCGTCTCGGTGAGCTGGCCGCCCTCCTCGTAGCCGACGTAGCCGGGCGGCGCACCGACGAGGCGGGCGACCGAGTGCTTCTCGCCGTACTCGCTCATGTCGATGCGTGTCATCGCCCGCTCGTCGTCGAAGAGGAACTCCGCGAGCGCCTTGGCCAGCTCGGTCTTGCCGACGCCGGTGGGACCGAGGAACAGGAACGAGCCGGTCGGCCGGTCGGGGTCGGAGATGCCGGCCCGCGCCCGGCGGACCGCGTCGGAAACGGCGCGTACGGCGTCCGCCTGGCCGACCACGCGGGAGGACAGAACGTCTTCCATCCGCAGCAGCTTGGCCGTCTCCCCCTCGAGCAGCCGGCCGGCCGGGATACCGGTCCAGGACGCGACGACGTCGGCGACGTCGGCGGCGCCGACCTCCTCCTTGACCATCGCCTCGACCGGCTCGGAGTCGCTCGCGTCGGCGAGCTCCTTCTCGGCGGTGGGGATGTCGGCGTAGAGCAGCCGGGACGCGGTGCCGAAGTCGCCGTCGCGCTGCGCCCGCTCGGCCTGCCCCCGGAGGTCGTCCAGGCGCGACTTGAGCTCGCCGACCCGGTTGAGGCCGGCCTTCTCGTGCTCCCAGCGCGCGGTCAGGCCGGCCAGCTCCTCCTGGCGGTCGGCGAGGTCGCGGCGCAGCCGCTCGAGCCGGTCCCGGCTGGCCTCGTCCTCCTCCTTGGAAAGGGCCAGCTCCTCCATCCGAATCCGGTCGACGGCGCGCTGCAGCTCGTCGATCTCGACCGGCCGCGAGTCGATCTCCATTCGGAGCCGGGACGCCGACTCGTCGATCAGGTCGATGGCCTTGTCCGGGAGGAAGCGAGCTGGGATGTAGCGGTCGGACAGGGTCGCCGCCGCCACCAGGGCCGCGTCGCTGATCACCACCTTGTGGTGCGCCTCGTATCGGCCCTTGAGCCCGCGCAGGATGCCGATGGTGTCCTCGACGCTGGGCTGGCCGACCAGGACCGGCTGGAAGCGCCGCTCGAGGGCAGGGTCCTTCTCGATCCGCTTGCGGTACTCGTCGAGCGTGGTGGCGCCCACCATTCGCAGCTCGCCGCGGGCCAGCATCGGCTTGAGCATGTTGCCCGCGTCCATCGCGCCCTCGGCCGCGCCGGCGCCGACCACGGTGTGCAGCTCGTCGATGAACGTGACGATCTGGCCGTCGCTCTCGCGGATCTCGGTGAGAACGGCCTTGAGCCGCTCCTCGAACTCGCCGCGGTACTTCGCACCGGCCACCATCGCAGCGAGGTCGAGCGCGACGAGCCGCTTGTTGCGCAGGCTCTCCGGCACGTCGCCGGCGACGATGCGCTGGGCCAACCCCTCGACCACCGCGGTCTTGCCGACGCCCGGCTCGCCGATGAGCACCGGGTTGTTCTTCGTACGCCGGGCGAGCACCTGCACGACCCGGCGGATCTCGGTGTCCCGACCGATGACCGGGTCGAGCCTGCCGCTGCGGGCGGCCTCGGTGAGGTCGGCGCCGTACTTCTCCAGCGCCTGGTAGGTCGCCTCCGGGTCCCGGCTCGTGGCCCGGGAGTGGCCGCGGACGCTCTCTAAGGCGGCGAGCAGCGCCTCGGGGGTGGCCTTGGCGTTCCGCATGAGCGTGGCCGCACTCGTCGGGCCGGTGCCCCCGTCAGCAGCCAGGGCGACCAGCAGGTGCTCGCTGGAGACGTAGTCGTCGCCGAGCTCGGTGGCCCGCTGCTCGGCGGTGTTGAGAACGGTGAGCATCGGCCTGGACAGGCTGGGGGCGGCTACGGTGGCCCCGGCTGCGCTGGGCAGCCGGTCGAGCGCTGCCTCGGCCGAAGCCCGCACCTGGGCAGCTGGCGTACCGACCGCCTCGACCAGCGCAGTGGCCGTGCCCTCCGGCTGCGCCAGCAGCGCGAGCAGTAGGTGCAGCGGCTCGACGTTGGCATGGCCGGCGGCGGCGGCCCGGCGTACGGCGTCGGAAAGTGCTTCGGAGCTCTTGGTGGTCAGCTTGTTGGCGTCCATGGTCCTTTGCTGGGTCGACTGTTCTTGCCTGCTGGAACGGTTCCCGACTTGAGTCTGTTCCGCTCAACGCCTGTACTGCTGCCGGCGGCGATGAGAACCGTGCTCAGCCGGCAACGAGGACCTGGACGGACGCCCACGGTGTGGGCAGCAAGATCGAGGCTCGGAGTCCGCCGGTCGGTCAGGATGTCACTCTCGTCGAGTCTCGATCTGACCGTCGTCGTGCGGCTCGCAGGCGCTACCAGCTCTGTCACCGCCCGGGCGTCGGACATCAGCCCAGCGTCCCGCCGGGACCTGGGTCGCGCGACCGCATTTCTGCCGGGCACGCTCGGGGGGCGGGAGGTTACCGAACGGCGTCGTGTCTCGGGAGCCCCGGCAGGCCGTCGATGCTGCCCGCGTTCTTCTCGGCGCGGTACGCCGCCAGACCGTCCGGGCCCCGCCGTCGGGCTCCCCGGGCGAGCAGGTCGGCTCCTCCACCACCTCCATGACCGGTACGCCGTAGCCGCACGAGTCACTGACCCTGGTAACAGCGACCACCACGCAGGCGCGGGTCCCCGCGTGCACCGGGTGGCGCGCCACGAGGTCGTCGTACGCCGGCTCGCCCGGCAAGGCAACCCGGCCGCGACCGTGCACCCGGACGATGCGCGGGCGGTGGCCGAAGGAGCAGAACATCACGCAGATGCGACCGTTCTCGCGCAGATGCGCGATCGTCTCGACACCGCTGCCGGTGTAGTCGACCCAGCCGACCTGGTAATGGCCGAGCACAGAGAAGGAGTCGTGCCCGCGTGGGCTGACGTTGACGTGCGCGCCGGCCGCCAGCGGCGCGGTGGCGACGAAGAACATCGACTGCTCGGCGATCCACCGCTCGAGCGCTTCGTCGATGCCGTCGTACACCTTGGCCATGACCTGAAAGGTTACGTGCGCGGCCGTCATTACCGTCGACCAGGGCTGGGCGATCGGCGCCTGCGTGCGATTTCGAATGACGTCGAGTTAGACGCCGTTGCCGGCTTTCCACAATCGCCCGCAGCTGCTGGAACCTGTCGCTTGTCACGGGCATAATCGAACATATGTTCGAGCGACTGGCAGAGAGCTCCCCATGCGCTTTGACAGCGGCGATCGACGAGTACGCCGGCGAAGACCTCGACGCCTGCACCGATGATGCCCTCAGCGGCGATCTTCTTGACTTGCGCACGGCAGCTGACCGGATCGAGGCGCAGTGGCTGCGCCGGCTGGCGGCCTTCGACGCCCGTGGCAGTGCTGCGGCCGACGGTGCGTCGTCCACGGCGGCGTGGCTGCGGCGCGCCTGCCGACTGGCCCCAGGGGCCGCTCGCGAACGTGTGGTGGTCGCTCGGGCGCTCACCAGGATGCACGCCACCGCGGCGGAGCTCGCGGCCGGGGACATCTCTTATCGGCACGCCGCGCTGATCACCACCGCGGTCACCGAGTTGCCGGAGGCGGCTCAGCAGTCGACCGAGTCGATCCTGCTCACGGCCGGCCGTCGGTGTGACCCGGCCGCCCTGAGCAAGATCACCGCTCATCTTCGCTACACCCTGGACCCGGACGGTGCCCGGATGGCCGACGAGGGTGTGCACGACCGGCGGGCGCTGTTCGTGAGCCCCGTCCTCGACGGCAGGTTCGCGGTGGACGGGTCCCTCGACGCCGAGGGCGGCTCGACCGTCCTCGCTGCGCTGACGGCGCTGAGCTCGCCAGGGCCGGGTGAGCACCGGACAGCGCCACAACGCCGTGCCGACGCACTCGTCGAGCTCGCCCGTCGCTGCCTGGACGCCGGTTTCCTGCCGGAGCTGGGCTGCGAGCGCCCGCACGTCACGGTCACCGTCGACCTGACCACGCTGCAGCGCCGCCCGGGTGCCACCACCGCACAGCTCGAGTGGGCCGGACCGGTATCCGCCTCGACCGCGCTGCGGATGGCCTGCGACGCCAGTGTCAGCCGGGTGATCACGGCCGGGGCTCGCGAGCCGCTGGATGTCGGACGTCGGACCCGGGTCGTGTCTGCGGCGATGCGTCGAGCCCTCGCCGTGCGCGACCAGGGCTGTCGCTTTCCCGGCTGCGACCGGCCGCCGGTCTGGACCGACGCGCATCACCTGTGGCACTGGGCGGACGGCGGTGCAACCACTCTGAACAACCTGATACTGCTCTGTCGCTTTCACCACCGCCTGCTGCACGAGGGCGGCTGGCGACTGACCGGTGATGTGAATGCGGAGATCATCGCGATTCGGCCCGACGGCGTGGAGATCCGCCCGCCGTAGCTGAAGTCCGGCGCAATCGCCTTCGTCAACTTCGACTCTCTGGTCGAGCGGGGACCTTTCGGGCCGCGCCCAGGGAACCGGCTGAGGACCCGTCGATGAGTGCGTCGTGGGTCGACTATCCCCGCGCGGTACCTGTCCGGTGTCCCGGTGCTAGCTCTATCGGAACAAACCGTAGGGGGGTATGGTTCTTGTGAAGACAGCAGCGGCGAGCCTGGGGAGGGCGGCGTGAACGGCTACACCGGCAACAGGGACGACTACCTGAAGCGGTTACGGCGCATCGAGGGGCAGGTCCGCGGCCTGCAGAAGATGATCGAGGACGACAAGTACTGCATCGACATCCTCACCCAGATCAGCGCCGCGACCAAGGCGCTGCAGTCGGTCGCCCTCGGCCTGCTCGACGGGCACATGGCCGGTTGCGTTGTCGACGCCGCCAAGGCCGGTGGCCCGGAGGCCGACCAAAAGGTGCGCGAGGCCTCCGACGCGATCGCCCGCCTCGTTCGCTCCTGACCCGCCCAACCGTTGACCCGCCCCGCCCACAGCGACGCCCCGTAGCGGATACGTCGGAGAGGACAGCTCGTGACCACCAGCACATACACCGTCACCGGAATGACCTGCGGGCACTGCGTCAGCGCGGTGAGGCAGGAGGTGGCCAGGCTCCCTGGTGTGCACGAGGTCGCCGTCGATCTCGCCAGCGGCTCGGTGAAGGTAACCAGCGACGCGCCCGTGCCCGAGCCGCGGGTTCGTGCGGCCGTGGAAGAGGCGGGCTACGAGCTGGCCGGGCAGGCGGGCTGATGAACGCCGTCTCGCACGACGCTGCCGCCGCGGGCGGGCCGGCGCAGGGGCAGATCGACCTCGCGATCGGCGGGATGACCTGCGCCTCCTGCGCGGCGCGGATCGAGAAGAAGCTGAACAAGCTCGACGGCGTATCTGCGACCGTCAACTACGCCACCGAGAAGGCACGGGTCAGCTTCCCCACCACGATCGGCGCGGACAGGCTGGTCGCCGCCGTGGAGTCCGCCGGCTACACCGCCCGGCTGCCCGAGCCACCTCAGCCGGCGGCCGCGGCGGACCCCACCGCCGCCACGGCGGCTGCGGGGGACGACCCGGTCCGCCCGCTGCGACAGCGGCTGCTGATCAGCCTGGTGCTCACCGTCCCGGTGGTTGCGATGGCGATGATCCCAGCCTTGCAGTTCACCTATTGGCAGTGGGCCTCGCTCACCCTCGCCGCCCCGGTCGTCGTCTACGGGGGGTGGCCGTTCCACCAGGCCGCCTGGACCAACCTGCGGCACAAGGCCGCGACCATGGACACCCTGATCTCGATGGGGACCCTGGCCGCGCTGGGCTGGTCGTTGTACGCGTTGTTCCTCGGCACCGCCGGCATCCCGGGAATGCGCCATCCCTTCGACCTCACCATCCGCCAGGTGGACGGGACGGGGAACATCTACCTGGAGGCCGCAGCCGGGGTGACGACGTTCATCCTGGCCGGCCGCTTCTTCGAGGCCCGCTCCAAGCGCCGCGCCGGCGCGGCGCTGCGCGCCCTGCTCGAGCTCGGTGCCAAGGACGTCGCCGTCCTGCGCGAGGGGCAGGAGGAACGGATCCCGGTGGAGGCGTTGCAGTCCGGTGACCTGTTCGTCGTCCGGCCTGGCGAGAAGATCGCCACCGACGGCGTGATCGCGGACGGCAGCTCGGCGGTCGACGCCTCCATGCTCACCGGGGAGTCGGTACCGGTCGAGGTCGGTCCCGGAGACGCCGTCGCCGGCGGCACTGTCAACGCCGGCGGCCGGCTGGTCGTGCGCGCCACCCGCGTCGGGGTCGACACCCAGCTCGCCCAGATGGCGAAGCTGGTGGAGGACGCGCAGAACGGCAAGGCCCAGGTGCAGCGTCTCGCCGACCGGGTCTCCGGGATCTTCGTCCCGGTCGTCATCGCGCTCGCTGTCGCCACCTTCGGTTTCTGGGTGGGCACCGGTGGCGGCGTAGCCGCGGCCTTCACCGCCGCCGTCGCCGTACTGATCATCGCCTGCCCGTGCGCACTCGGGCTCGCGACACCGACCGCGCTGATGGTCGGCACCGGCCGCGGGGCCCAGCTCGGCATCCTCATCAAGGGCCCGGAGGTGCTGGAGTCCACCCGCAAGGTGGACACCGTCCTACTCGACAAGACCGGCACCGTCACCACCGGCACGATGAGCCTCGTCGACGCCGTCCCTGCCCCCGGGGTCGACCGCGCCGACCTGCTGCGCCTGGCCGGCACGCTCGAGGCCGCCTCCGAGCACCCCATCGCCCAAGCGGTCGCCGCCGGCGCGGCCGAGCAGGCCGGTCCGCTGCTGACCGTCGAAGGCTTCACCAACCTCGAAGGGCTGGGCGTGCAGGGGGTTGTCGACGGCCACGCCGTCCTCGTCGGCCGGACCCGGCTCCTGGAGGAGTGGGGCCAGCGGTTGACTCCTGAGCTCGAGCGGGCCAAGGCCGCCGCCGAGGCCGACGGCAAGAGCGCGGTGGTGGTCGGCTGGGACGGCCAGGCGCGCGGCGTACTGACCGTCGCGGACGCCGTCAAGCCCACCTCGGCCGCCGCGGTCCGCCAGCTGCGCCAGCTCGGGCTGACCCCGGTGCTGCTCACCGGCGACAACGAGGCCGTGGCGCGGGCGGTCGCCCGCGAGGTCGGCATCGACCAGGTGATCGCCGAGGTCCTTCCCAAGGACAAGGTCGACGTGGTCAAACGCCTGCAGGGCGAGGGCAGGACCGTGGCCATGGTCGGGGACGGGGTCAACGACGCCGCCGCGCTCGCCCAGGCCGACCTCGGTCTGGCGATGGGAACCGGCACCGACGTCGCGATCGAGGCCTCCGACCTGACCCTCGTCCGCGGCGACCTACGGGCCGCGGCCGACGCCATCCGGCTCTCCCGTCGTACGCTGGGCACGATCAAGGGCAACCTGTTCTGGGCGTTCGCCTACAACGTCGCGGCCCTCCCGCTGGCCGCCGCAGGGTTGCTCAACCCGATGATCGCCGGCGCCGCGATGGCGTTCAGCAGCGTGTTCGTGGTCTCCAACAGCCTGCGGCTACGCCGCTTCTCCCCGCTCGCCGAGAACCGCATCGACGGCGGCCTCGGCGGCGGCGACCACGGGTCCACCCGCTCCGATCACCGGCCCCCTTCCGAGGACGACCGGTCCCGGGCAACAACGGGTGCCGGGACCGAGGTGCACTAGCCGCCCCATGCGTCGGTCAGACCTCGAGGAGCAGTCCGGCGGCTGACGTCACCGGCGGGACGGTCGCCAGACCACGACAGCGGCTGGAGTGACCGGTACCAGGTCGCGGCGGTACGACGCGTGGGCGGCGGCCTCACGGCGTACGGCGTCGGACTCGGCCTCGTCGAGCGCGGCCTGCAGCTCGGCGATGCGGGCCCGCAGGGCGGCCACCTTGTTCTCGAGCTCCAGGATCCGCTTGACCCCGGCCAGGTTGACGCCCTCGTCGTGCGAGAGCCGCTGCACCTCGCGCAGCAGGGAGATGTCGCGAGCCGAGTAGCGGCGGCCACGGCCGACGGCCCGGCCTGGGGACACCAGGCCGAGCCGGTCGTACTGCCGCAGCGTCTGCGGGTGCATCCCCGACAGGTGGGCGGCGACCGAGATCACGTAGACCGGGGCGCCGTCGGCCAGGTCGCTCATCCGGTCCGGCCAGTCATGGCGCTCAGGTGCGCCCGCGGGTCGTCGCCGGCCTCGGCAGCGAAGGTCTGCAGCGCCTCCTTCGCCTTGCCCGACAGCTTCTGCGGTACGGCGACCTCGACGCTCACCAGCAGGTCACCGCGGCTGCCGTCCCGTCGGGTGACCCCCTTGCCGCGCACCCGCAGCGTCCGGCCGTTCGTCGTACCGGCCGGCAGCTTGAGAGTGACCGGCAGCCCGTCCAGCGTCGGCACCTTGACCTCGGCGCCCAACGCGGCCTCCGGGAAGGTGACCGGCAGCGTCAGCGTGAGGTTGTCCCCGGAACGACCGAAGACCGCGTGCGGGGTGACGTGGACCGCCACGTTGAGGTCGCCGGCCGTGCCGCCGCGCTCCCCAGCCGTCCCCTTGCCCTTGAGCCGGATCCGCTGCGCGTCGGAGACCCCGGCCGGGATCCGCACCGTCATCGTGCGCTCGGTGGTGCCCTTACCGGTGCCCTGGCACGTCGGGCACGGCTCGTCGACCAGCAGGCCGCGGCCCAGGCACTCGCGGCACGGTTCGGCGAAGGCGAAGTCACCCTGGTCGTGCCCGACCGAACCGGTACCGCTGCACTCGGGACAGACCCGCGGGACAGTGCCGGGTTTGGCGCCGCTGCCGTAGCAGGTGGTGCAGCTGCCGGGGATCGCCAGCCGTAGCGGCACGGTGACGCCGCGCACGGCGTCCTCGAAGGACAGCGTGACCTCGGAGGTGATGTCGCGACCGCGCCGTGGCCCGGCCGTGGTGCCGGTACGCCGGGCCGCACCGCCCAAGAACCCGCCGAGCAGGTCGCCGAGGCCGCCCGCGCTGCCGGCACCCGCCGGTGCCCCCTGCGCGAACAGGTCGCCGAGGTCGAAGCGCAGGCCGCCCGGTCCCGGCGCCCCAGGCCGGCCGTTCCCCGGCGGCATCCGGAAGCCACCGCCGAAGAGCGACCGCGCCTCGTCGTACTCCTTGCGCCGCGAACCGTCGGAGAGGACGTCGTAGGCCTCGGAGATCTCCTTGAACCGCTCCTCCGAGCCGGCGCTGCCCTTGTTGGCGTCGGGGTGGTACTTGCGCGCCAGCTTCCGGTAGGACTTCTTGATCTCGGCCGCGCTGGCGTCCTTGGGGACGCCGAGAGCCTTGTAGTAGTCCTTCTCGACGAAGTCCCGCACGCTCATCGGTGCCCCTCCCTCCTACTGCTCGTCGACGACGGGCATCGGCTCGGACTCGACCGCTTCCGGCTGCGGCTCCGGCTGCGGCTCCACGACCCCGACCCGGGCCGGCCGTAGCACCCGGGCCCCCAGGCGGTAGCCCGGCGCGATGACGAGGTCGCAGGTCGGTACGGCGACCTCGGCCGAGTAGCCATGCGTCAGCGCCTCGTGGATCGTCGGGTCGAACTCCTCGCCCGGCTTGCCGTAGGTCTCCAGGCCCAGCTTGGCCAGCGTCCCCTCGAGCGCCTCGGCGACCGAGCGGAAGCCGCCCTCGAGTTCGCCATGCTCGCGAGCCCGGCCGATGTCGTCGAGCACCGGCATGAGTCCGGCCAGCACGCTGGCCAGCGCCTGCTCGGCGACCACGACCCGGTCCCGCTCGACCCGCCGACGGTAGTTGTCGTACTCCGCCTTTAGCCGCTGCAGGTCGGCGGTTCGCTCGGCCAGCTGGCCCGCCAGGTCACTTCGCTGCGGATCCATGGCGGTGGACTGGGGGACGGGGGGGACCGAATCCCCGGCCGGCGCGGACACGTCGGCCGGCCGCTCCCGCACCGCGCCGGTCTCAGGGTCGATCCGGCGCTTGTCCCGAAAGACCATGCGGGTCGGATCGACGCCCTCCTCGGGTGGCGAGGCGCTCACGCCTTGCCACCTCGGGCCTCCTCGTCGATGATCTCCGCGTCCACGACGTCGTCACCGGAGTCGGTCGGACCCGCCGTCGGACCGGCACCGTCCGGACCGGGCATGCCGCCACCGGAAGACGCCTGAGCCTGCGCGTACATCGCCTGGCCCAGCTTCTGGCTCGTCGTCGACACCGAATCGGTTGCGGTCCGGATCGCCGCGGTGTCCGAGCCACCGAGTGCCGCCTTGAGCTCGGTCAGCGCCTCGTTCACCTCGTTCTTGACGTCGTCTGGCACCTTGTCGCCGTTCTCGGCCAGGAACTTCTCGGTCGAGTAGACCAGCGACTCGCCGGTGTTTCGGGTCTCGACCTCCTCGCGGCGCTGGCGGTCCTCCTCGGCGTACTGCTCCGCCTCCTGCATCATCCGGTTGATGTCGTCCTTGGGCAGCGCCGAGCCGCCGGTGATCGTCATGGACTGCTCGCGGCCGGTGCCGAGGTCCTTGGCCGAGACGTGCACGATGCCGTTGGCGTCGATGTCGAAGGTGACCTCGATCTGCGGCACGTTGCGGGGCGCCGGGGGCAGCCCGGTGAGCTCGAACATTCCGAGCCGCTTGTTGTACGACGCCATCTCCCGCTCGCCCTGGTAGACCTGGATCTGCACGCTCGGCTGGTTGTCGTCGGCGGTGGTGAAGACCTCGGAGCGCTTGGTGGGGATCGTCGTGTTGCGCTCGATCAGCCGGGTCATGATGCCGCCCTTGGTCTCGATGCCGAGCGAGAGCGGGGTGACGTCGAGCAGCAGGACGTCCTTGACCTCGCCCTTGAGTACGCCGGCCTGCAGTGCGGCACCGACCGACACGACCTCGTCGGGGTTGACGCCCTTGTTGGGCTCCTTGCCGCCGGTCAGCTCGCGGACCAGGTCGACAACGGCCGGCATCCGGGTGGAGCCACCGACGAGCACCACGTGGTCGATCTTGTCGACCGAGATGCCCGCGTCCTTGATCGCCTGCTGGAACGGGCCCTTGCAGCGCTCGAGCAGGTCCTGGGTCATCCGCTGGAACTCCGCGCGGCTGATCTTCACGTCCAGGTGCAGCGGGCCCTCGCTGCTGGCGGTGATGTAGGGCAGGTTGACCGTGGTCTCGCTGGAGCTGGTCAGCTCGATCTTTGCCTTCTCCGCCGCCTCGCGCAGCCGCTGGTTCGCCATCTTGTCCTTGGACAGGTCGATGCCGTGGCCGTTCCTGAACTGGGTGACCAGGTGGTCCACCACCCGCGCGTCCCAGTCGTCGCCGCCGAGGTGGGTGTCACCCGAGGTCGCCTTGACCTCGACGACGCCCTCGCCGATCTCGAGCAGGGACACATCGAAGGTGCCGCCGCCGAGGTCGAAGACGAGGATGGTCTGGTCGTTCTCCTTGTCCAGGCCATAGGCCAGGGCGGCCGCGGTCGGCTCGTTGACGATCCGCAGCACGTTCAGCCCGGCGATCTTGCCGGCCTCGGTGGTGGCCTGGCGCTGGGCGTCGTCGAAGTACGCCGGCACGGTGATGACCGCGTCGGCGACCGGCTCCCCCAGATAGGCCTCGGCGTCGCGCTTGAGCTTCTGCAGGACGAACGCGCTGATCTGCTGGGCGGTGAAGTCCTTGCCGTCGACCGAGGTGCTCCAGTCGGTACCCATGTGGCGCTTGACCGAGCGGATCGTGCGGTCGACGTTGGTCACCGCCTGCCGCTTGGCCACCTCGCCGACGAGCACCTCGCCGTTCTTGGCGAAGGCCACCACGGACGGCGTGGTCCGCGAGCCCTCCGCGTTGGCGATGACGTAGGGCTCGCCGCCTTCGAGGACGCTGACGACGGAGTTGGTCGTGCCGAGGTCGATGCCGACCGCACGTGCCATTGGGGTTCCTCCAGAGTGGGTGATCTCGTTGAGTGAGCGCGGGAAGTTGTCCCCCGCCATGCTGCCTGGTGCAACGTCGTGCGACTTGAGCCATTCCCACGCAGGTTTCTGATCTAACCCGACGCAGGCGGTCGGGTCCGCCGACGCCGCACTTGGGCCGCGAGCCCCAGCCTCGCCCCGTACCGTTGGGCGCATGCTGACCGGGTTGCGCGACCCGTCGGGGGGGCCGTCGTTCCGCATCCGGCTGCTGTCGCTGCTCGTCGTGCTCGCCCTGCTGGTGCTCGCCGCGCCCCTGGTGGTGATCCCGATCCTGCACTGGCTTCTCGGGTCCGCCCTGCCCTGAACCCGGTGGTGATCGATGGCGTGGACGAGCCCGCCGTGCGCACCGGTGCGTGCGAGGATCGAAGCCGGCAGCGAACGGCGGCAACCACGGGGGTGCGGTGCGACTGGCCATCGGCGCGGGGCTGACACTGCTGGCTCTCGCCGTCGCCGGTCGTCGGGTGTGGTGGCTCTACCGGCTGATCCGCACCGGCCAGCCGGCCCCCGGCCGCCTGGACGGCGCCGGCGGCCGGATGAGGGCCGAGCTGGCCGAGGTCTTCGGCCAGCGCAAGCTGCTCAAGCGGTCGGTGCCGGGGATCGCACACTTCTTCACGTTCTGGGGCTTCGTCATCCTCGGCGCCACCATCGTCGAGGCCTACGGCGCCCTGTTCGCCGACGACTTCGCGATCCCGCTGATCGGCCGCGGTCGGTGGCTGGGCTTTCTCGAGGACTTCTTCGCCGTGGCCGTACTCGTCGCCCTGGCCGTCTTCACCGCGATCAGGGTGCGCGAGGCGCCGGCCCGCCGACAGCGGGCCTCGCGGTTCTACGGCTCCCACACCGGCTCGGCCTGGGTGATCCTCGGGATGATCGCCCTGGTGGTCATCACCCTGCTCGGCTACCGCGGCGCCCAGGTCAACACCGGCCACTTCCCCTTTGGCTCGAGTCGGTGGGCCTTCGCGTCGTACGCCGTCAGCCGGGCGTTCTCCGGCCTGTCATACGACGCCAACTACGTTGTCGAGACCACCCTGATCCTGGCCCAGATCGCGGTGATCCTCGGCTTCCTGGTGCTGGTGGTCTACTCCAAGCACCTCCACATCGGTACCGCACCGATCAACGTGGCGACCAAGCGGCAGCCCAAGGCGCTGGGCGCCCTGCTGCCGATGGAGTCCGGCGGCAAGCCGATCGACTTCGAGGACCCCGGTGAGGACGACGTCTTCGGCCGCGGCAAGGTCGAGGACTTCACCTGGCGGGGGATGCTCGACTTCGCGACCTGCACCGAGTGCGGCCGCTGTCAGGACCAGTGTCCCGCCTGGAACACCGGCAAGCCGCTCTCGCCAAAACTCGTGATCATGGATCTGCGTGACCACCTGTTCGCCAAGGCGCCGTACCTGCTGGCCGCCAACGGCGACCGGCCCGAGGCGACCAAGGCCGTGACCGGTATCGAGGAGGACGCGCGGCCGATCACCGCGACGCACAAGCACGTGCCGGAGTCCGGCTTCGGCCGGGTGCCGGGCTCCGGGCCGGAGCAGGCCGAGCGACCGCTGGTCGGCACGCTGGCGGAGGGTGGGGTCATCGACCCCGACGTGCTGTGGGCATGTACGACGTGCGGCGCCTGCGTCGAGCAGTGTCCGGTCGACATCGAGCACGTCGACCACATCATGGACCTGCGCCGCTACCAGGTGCTCATCGAGTCGGCGTTCCCCAGCGAGGCCGGCACGATGATCCGCAACCTGGAGAACCAGGGCAACCCGTGGGGGCTGCCTGCGCGCAAGCGGATGGACTGGGCCGACGGGCTGCCCTTCGACGTACCGGTCCTCGAGGAGGGTCGCCACCTGCCCGACGACGTCGAGTACCTCTACTGGGTAGGCTGCGCGGCCGCCTCCGAGGACCGCTCGATGAAGTCGGCGCGGGCGTTCGTCGAGCTGTTGCACACGGCCGGCGTGAGGTTCATGGTGCTGGGCCCGCAGGAGTCCTGCTCCGGGGACCCGGCCCGCCGGCTCGGCGCCGAGCACGTCTTCCAGATGCTGGCGCGGGCCAATGTCGAGACGCTCAACTCGGCCGGCGTACGGAAGATTGTCGCGACCTGCCCGCACTGCTTCAACACGATCGCCAACGAGTACCCGCAGCTCGGCGGGAACTACGAGGTGGTCCACCACACGCAGCTGCTCGGCCGGCTGGTCGAAGAGGGCCGGCTCACGCCGGTCACGCCGGTGGACCAGAAGATCACCTACCACGACCCCTGCTACCTCGGCCGGCACAACGAGGTCTACACGCCGCCACGTGCGGTGCTGGGGTCGATTCCGGGCCTCCGCTCGCAGGAGATGCCCCGCTGCAAGGAGCGTGGGTTCTGCTGCGGCGCCGGCGGTGCCCGGATGTGGATGGAGGAGCGCATCGGAAAGTCGATCAACGTAGAGCGGGTGGACGAGGCACTGTCCCTCGACCCCGACGTCGTCTCCACCGCCTGCCCGTTCTGCCTGGTCATGCTCTCCGACGCGGTGACCGCCAAGCAGCAGGACGGTACGGCGCGCGACGACGTAGAGGTGGTAGACGTTGCCCAGCTCCTCGCCCGGTCGGTGGGCAGCGGGTCCCCGGCGCCGGCGGGGGGCTGAGATGCCGGACCGGCGCCGCGGGCGGCGCGGCTCTGCGCCGGCCGACCCCTACGAGGCGGCCGCCGGCCGGCTGGAGCGGGCCAGGCAGGCGCGGCAGGAGTACGGCGACGCCGCGCCGCCGGCGCCGGGCCTGGACCTCGCGGGGCCGATGCGTCCCCGGATGCGGGTCGTCCTCGCCCTGTTCGCGCTGGCCCTGGTGTTCGGCGTGGTGCAGGCGAACCGCAACAGCTCGCCCCCGAAACTGGCGGCGGACTGCGCGAACTCGCGGTTGGCGCTGTCCACGGCGTCGGTCCGTCAGGGCAACCCGGTGCGCTGGACGGCCACCGGAGCGGCCGAGGGCACCGTCATCGTCGCCGTGGACGTCGCCCGGTTCACCAGGTCGGCCGGCGGTGGCTTCGAAGTCCAGCCGTTGGCCGGCCGGACGGTTGGCCAGACGCTGGCAGGCAGCGGGGAGCAGCCGCTGACCGGGTGCCGGGGCACGGGCCTGTTCGCCGCCAGGCTGCCGGCCGGCCGGCACACGGTCTCCCTGTTCCGGCTGACCGACACCGGCGGCGAGCCGGTGGCCTCTGCCCCGCTCGAGGTGACCGAGAGGGGCTGATCCCGGTCTCGGTCAGGTTGCGGGCGTGACCGGCGCGGTCGGTAGCACCAGGAACGTGACGAGATCCCACAGCACGTGGCTTGCGATCAAGGACTCCATGCTGGCACCGGCGGTGGACAGTGCCCCCCAGTAGGCACCGGCGACCGAAGCCGCGCCGATCAGTGTCGCGTTGCCGGTGACCAGGTGCGCTCCGCCGTATGCCGCCGACGCCAGCACCGTGCCGCCGAGATCGCCGTACCGTCGCCGTAACCGGGCCTGGACCAGACCCCGCCAGAACAGCTCCTCGGCCGGGCCGATGACCAGGGCGAGGCGGACGGCGATACGGCCGGCCGGCTCGAGCGTCCGGAGCAGGTAGATGTCGCCGATCTCCTCCGCACCGGCCGGCATGACGCGTCGAGCCAGCACGTCACCCACCCGGAAGATCCCATAGAGCGCCGCGGCGGAGGCCGCCCCACCGGCAGCGGCGCCGCGGGTGGGCCGCAGCCGGCGCAGCGACGGCTCGACCGACAGCGCCAGGCCACCCAGCGCCAGGCCGGTGCGGGTCATGCGGGTCCAGAAGGCGCTTCGGCTGCCGCGGAAGGTCACCCCGAAGGCGGCGTACGCGCAGGTGAGCCCGCCGATGAGCGCCGGATCGTCGAAGCGGCGAGCTGTGCCCCGCATCATGTCAGGACGCCGGCCAGGACCAGCCCGGCGACGAGCAGGCCGCCGAAGGTCGCGTGCAGCTTGGCCGTCTGCAAGTCGATCTTGGCGATCGCGCGCTGCGAGCCCGCGGAGCCGAGCTCGGAGTTGCGAAGGATCGTGACCAGCAGCGGGAGTGAGAGCATGGCGAGCAGGCTGCCGGTCGGGAGCACCGCCAGCATCACCCCGGTGGCAAGGACGAGGTAGGCGCCCATAACCAGGGCGACGTAACCGAGATGGGCGGCGCGCCGCCCGAACCGGATCGACAGCGTCGAGATCCCGGCGCGGGCGTCCTCGGAGATGTCGCGCCACTCGTTGCCGTGCAGGATCGCGGTGACGAGCAGGCCGACCGGGATGCTGGCGACCGCGGCGTCCCAACCGAGACGACCAGAGACGACGTAGTAGGTCCCGATCACCATCAGCGGCCCCATGAGGAAGAACACGAGGGGCGGGCCGAGCGCCCTCAACTTGTACTGCAGGGGCGGCGCGGTGTAGCCGAACCCGCCGACGAGCCCGACGAGGCCGAACGCGATCACTGGCCAGCCCCGCTCCACTGCCAGCGCGACCCCGAGCAGGGCAGCGGCTGCAAAGGCGAGGAACGCCAGCCCGAACGCCGGCTTCTCGGCTATCCGTCCCTTGACGATGGCATGGCTCGCCCGCGGCGAGACGATCGAGTCGATGCCCTGGCGGACGTCGTAGATCTCGTTGATGATGTTGGTCCCCGCCTGCAGGAGCATCGAGGCGAGCAGCGCAAGAACGAACAGCCCCGGCGCGAACCGCTGGTGCAGCAGGGCCAGCGCGCCGCCGGTCGCCACCGGTACGACCGATGCCGTGAAGCTGAACGGCCGCAGGATCTCCACCCACCCCGGCGTCGAGGTGGAGCGGGCGGCCGGTGCGGAGGTCGCCGGCACGGGGGCCATCGCGCCGTGCTGCAGCGAGCCATAGGCGACCGCCGCCTGCAGGCAGGCCTCGACCTGAGCGTCTTCCTGCACGATCGGCTGCAGCAGCGGCACCTCCATCCCGGCGGCGCGGTAGTGGTCGGCACGCGCGGCGACCTGGTCCACGGTGCCGCAGAGGATGAAGGCGTCGAGCAGCTCGTCCGGAATCATCTCGGCGGCCTGGTGGTAGTCCTCGGCCCTCCAGGCGGCGGCGATCCGGTCCCGCATCCCGGTCTCGAACCCGGCCCGGCGCAGGGTGACGTCGGACAAGATGCTCATCATGTAGATCACGAACGGCTCTCGCTTGGCGCGGTTCAACGCCTCCCGGCGGGTGTCGGCGACGAGGGTCAACAGGTAGCCGGCGGTCTCCACCGCGTCAGGCGCTCGACCAGCGGCCGCGGCCGATCGGCGCAGCGTCGTGACGATCTTCTCGAACCCGGGCAGCGACTCCGCCGGCCGGGCCAGGTAGCCGTCCGACTTCCGGCCGGCCAGCTCGACCATCGGCGTGCGGTAGCCGGCGACGAAGATCGGCACGTCGTGGACCGGGGGAAACATCGGCTGGAGCGGTGGCACCCCCTCGGCCGCCGGCGGCAGCCGCTCGCCCCGCCAGAGCGTGCGCAGGTCATCGATGGCCCGGGACACCCGCTCCGGCGCCTGGGTCGACGAGTAAGGGATGCCCATCTGGGCCAGGCGCAGCGGCAGCGCGGAGCCCAGAGCCAGCGAGATCCGACCGGGGGCCATCGCGTCGAGTGCACTCACGGTCATGGCCAGCACCACGGGGTGGCGGGTGTAAGGGTTGAGCGCGCCGAGTCCGACCCGGACCCCTCCCACCTGGGACGCGATTGCCGAGGCGTAGGTGACGGCGTCGCGCTCGAAGTAGGAGTCATGGATCCAGACCGACTCCAGGCCCCGGTCGGCGGCGGCCGAGCTCCACCGGACCGCGTCCGAGATCTCGCCGCGAGCCGCGAGCCCGAGACCGATGCGGCGGGCCAGCTCAGTCATGTCCCGATGGTTTCACCCCCTCCCGGTGGGCCGCACGCCGGCGGCCGGGCGGCGTTGAGCAGGATGTACGGGTGACCCGTGCCCAGAACGCCGGCCTCCCCGCGGACGCGGGCCTGCCGACCGGGACGGACAAGGAGCGGACGGTTCGCGCGATGTTCGACCGCATCGCCCCCCGCTACGACGCCCTCAACCGGGCGATGACGTTCGGGATGGACACGGGGTGGCGGCGCCGGACCGTCGCCTCGCTGCAGCTGCCGCCATCCGCACTGGTCCTGGACGTCGCCTGTGGTACCGGGGACTTCTGCCGTGAGCTGGTCCGCACGGGGCTCGTTGCGGTCGGGATCGACAGCTCCTGGGGGATGCTGGTCGCCGGCCGGCGGGTGGCGCCGTTGGTGCAGGCCGACGCTCTGGCGCTGCCGGTGCGCTCGGGAGCCGTTGCGGGCGTCACCTGCGGCTTCGCGCTCCGCAACGTCGTAGAGCTGCCGCGGTTGTTCGACGAGTTCGCGCGTGCCCTGCGCCCGGGCGGCCGGGTGGCTCTCCTCGAGGTGGCAGAGCCGACGTCCCCGCTGGTGCGCGCCGGGCACCGGATGTACTTCCGCCGAGTCGTCCCGTTCGTCGGTGGACTGTTCTCCGACCGTACGGCGTACCGGTACCTGCCGAAGTCCACGGCGTACCTGCCACCGTTGGCCGACCTGCTCGCCCTGCTGGGCGCCGCCGGCTTCGCCGAGGTTCGATCGACACCGCTGGGGCTGGGGGCCGTGCGCATCACCACCGGGACGAGGCGGTAGTGCCGCTCCGCGTGTCGACCCGCCTGGACGCCTCGGTCCTGGGGATTCGGGACTTCCGACTGCTGTGGACCGGCCAGGCGGTGAGCGCGGTCGGCGACATGGTCTTCCCGGTCGCCGTCGCGGTCTTCGTGCTCGACTCCGGCGGCGACGTCGGCGACGTCGGCCTGGTGCTGGCCGCCCGGTTCGCGGCGCTGGTGCTCTTCGCGCTCTTCGGTGGCGTCTGGGCGGACCGGCTGCGGCGTACGCACGTGATGATCGGTGCGGACCTGCTGCGGGCTCTAGCCGTACTCGGCCTGGCCCTGGTGCCAGGTACGCCGTCGGTACCCGTGCTGGCCCTGCTGACGTTCGTGGTCGGCGGCGGCGAGGCGTTCTTCCGGCCGGCGTACGGCGCGCTGCTGCCGACGATCCTGCCGGCCGAGCGGCTGCCAGCGGCGAACTCCTTGAGCTCCACGTCGCAGAACTTCGCCCGGGTGATCGGTCCCGGGCTCGGCGGGCTGCTGGTCGCGACGGCCGGTCCGCGGACGGCGTTCCTCGTCGATGCGGCCACCTTCGCGGCGAGCCTGCTGACGCTGCTACGGATCGGCGAGCCCGGACACGATGCGGCCTCGCGGCGGCCCATTCTGCGAGAGATCGGCGAGGGGTTCGGCGCGGTGCGGGATCGACCCTGGATCGCCGCGATCCTGGTGCTGGCGGCCGTCCAGCTCATGCTGGCCGTCGCGCCGGTGACGGTGCTGCTGCCGATCGTCTCCCGGGAACGGCTCGGCGGCGACTCGGCGTACGGGCTGGTGCTCGCTCTGGGCGCGCTCGGCTCGCTGGTCGGCGCCTTGGTCGCCGGGCGCTGGCGGCCGCGGCGGCGCGGCGCCGTCGCAGTGCTCAGCCTGGTGCCCCTGGCGCTGGAGCCGATCGCGCTCGGGGCACCAGTGACGCTGGGGTGGGTGGTGGGGGCCTTCTTCCTGGCCGGGCTCGGGCTCGGCCCGTTCATCGTCTACTGGGAGAGCGCGCTGCAGGTCGACGTGCCGCGACACCTGCTGGCCCGTGTCGTCTCGGTGGACTGGATGAGCAGCTTCGCGCTGCTGCCACTCGGGCTGGCACTGGCCGGACCTGCCGTGAACGCCTTCGGCCGAGGGCCGGTGCTCGGCCTGGCGGCAGCGGTGTGCGTTCTGCCGAGCCTGCTGGTGCTGCTCGTTCCCGGCGTACCGGAGTTCCGTACGCCGAAGCCGGCCGGTGGATCGGCGTCCGCGCCCGTCGAGGCGCCGATCGGGGCGTGACTGCCGGCCGCACGGCGGCCTTCGGTAGAGTCGCCGAGCCGGCGGGTGTAGTTCAATGGCAGAACATCAGCTTCCCAAGCTGACAGTGCGGGTTCGATTCCCGTCACCCGCTCCACGTGCGCCGCCGCCGAACTCCCCCAAGCAAAGGACTTCAGTGGCAGCGGTTGGTCCAGACTCAGAGCCGTCGGCTCCACCAGGCCGAGAGGAGCCACCCTCACTCAGGCGGTTGGCTGTCCGCCACCGTGGCGCTACGCGGCTGGTCGTGGTGGCCGTCCTCGTGCTCGCGGCGCTGGTGGCTGCCGACCGGCTGACAGCCTTCCTGGCCACCCGGTCGCTGGCGAAGCGCGTCCAGTCGGCTCAGCAGCTCGCCGCCCGCCCCGGTGCCGCCATCCGCGGCTTCCCTTTCCTGACCCAGGTGCTCACCGGCCGGTACCGGGAGGTCGACCTCGCGACCCGGGCACCGGTCATCGAGCAGGGCGTGCGGATCTCCGCCGCTTCGGTGCGGCTGCGCGGCGTATCGGTAGGGCTGTCCGACATGCTGCACGGCGCCGTCGCCGACGTGCCGGTCCGATCCGGGCGCGGTACGGCGCTGCTGACCTACGGCGACCTGAACCGACTGGCGCAGCAGAACGCGGGAGGTGCAGGAGCAGACGTCACCCTTGCGAGTGCCGGGCCCGGCCGGGTCCGCGTAACCGGCCCGTTCGGGCTCTCGATCACGACCGCTGCTTCCGTCGTTGACGGCGAGCTGCGCCTGAGCCCGGACGCAGGACAGCTCTCGGCGCTCCCCGCGCCGGTGCGCGACCAGGTTTCGAGCCTGCTGGCCGGCCCGCTGCCGCTCCCAAGGCTGCCGTTCAACGTCAGAGTCAGGTCCGGGACGTTCACCCAGCAGGGGCTGAAGATCGATGCCGACGCCGACGGGGCGGTGTTTCCCACCCGCCGATAGCCTCCGACGACCGCAGTGCAAACACGCGCTGCACCGTTGACGCCACTGGATGCGTGACACACCTCTCGCGGGACTTGAACTTGGACTGCGCTCCAAGGTCTACCGTCACTTTCATGGAGACGGCGACCGCGCCAGCGGCGGACAGCGGACTAATGAGCGTCGCGCAGCTGGCCGGTCGTGTCGGCGTTCGCCCCGACACGATCCGCTACTACGAACGAGCCGGGTTGCTCGAGCCGCCGGCGCGCACGGCCGGGGACCACCGCCGCTACGGCGAGGGTGCGGTGGACCGGCTGCACTTCATTCAAGGCGCCCAGCGGCTCGGGCTGCGACTTCGCGAGATCGAGACACTGCTGGCCGTACGGGACACCGGCAACTGCCCCTGTGAGCCTGCGGAGCAACTCCTGCGGCAGCGCATCACTGAGGTCGATGCGGAACTGGCCCGGCTCGGCGCACTCCGCGCGAACCTCGTACGCATGGCCGACGCACTTCCGAGCCCGGACTGCCCGCAGCCCGAGCCGGGCCGGTGGTGCCCACCAGAGATGAGGAGGTGACCGCCATGTGTCCGTGCTGCGACAAGCCGAGCTGCTGCTGCGAGTGCGAGCAGTGCTGCTGTAAGTAAGGCCCCGGAACCCAGGGAAGCCCCGCGCCCACCACCGGCGAGGGGCTTCCTTGGTTGCCTGTCTGCGAGCAACAGTAAGCCACGCATGCGCGGGCCGGCGTTGAGGCGTCACAGCAACGCCGTTCTTCGCCGAGCACATGAGCCGGCGGGCTCGGCCAGCCGTTGAGGTTGTCCCCGCCGACCTTCCACCAGCCGTAGTAGTTCTCCGCACCGGTGTTGGCGTTTCATGCCCACCGCCTGGCCGTCGCCGTAGAGCGCCAGGCCGGCCGAGCCCAGCGTCGCCGCCAGGTGGTGCCACAGCCCGTCGTTGTGGGCCCGCGGCGAGGTCACGGTGACCACCCGGCTCGGGTAGACGCCGAAGACCAGCCAACCGCCACCGGTCAGGTAGACGTGCCGGTAGTAGTGCGAGCTGCGACGCCGACGCCGTCCAGAGTGACGGCGGGCCGGACACGCAGTAGCGCCGGCTCGGGGAGAGAACCACCCGGATGGCCTATCCAGGCCACCCGCGGGCCCGCTCGAAGGTGCCGCTAAGGGTTTCGGCCCGGTCAGCCGAAGTGGTGCGCATGAGCTCCTACCAGACGACGGCGACGCCGGCGCCGACCGGCCAAGAGGTGCGCGCGACGACGTGGATGTACGCCGCCATCCTCGCCACGCTGGCGACCTTGTCCATGGCGACACTCGCGGTCTCCCAGCGGCTGGCCGCTGCCGCCCTGCTGCTTGTCGCCGGGGCCGTCGGACTGGTCTTCCTGCCGCTGGTCCGGAGGACGCGCCGGTACGCCGATGCGCTACTCGACGCCCAGATCCAGCTCGAGGGCCACCAGGAACGCGGTTCCGTGGGGATCGACACCCTGGCCGCCGGCCTCCCCACGGTCGACGTCGCGGGGAACCTCAACGTCCTTCGCGACACCGCCGCCCAGCACAGTGCGGCGTCGTCGGCCGGTGACATGCTCCGGGTGACGAACGGGGGCGCGCCGACACCCATCGAGCACGACCAGCCGGAGACGGCATTCGAAGGACAGCGCGATGGCGAGCCGGTCCCCATCCCGGCCGGCCATCCTGTCGACAGCACCTGGTCGGACACGGTCGCGCGCATCACGGAGCTGCAGCGGCCCACGCGGGCGTCCCGCCGGGCCTCGGCTGTCCGTACCGGCCACTGAGGCGGCTACCCGTTCAGCCTTCGTCCCCGTCGTCCCCGTCTTCCCAGACCTCGTTGCGATCCTCGACCCGCTGCCGCCAGTTGCGGGCCTCCTCGGCCGAGGCGTAGGGGCCCATCCTCCGGTTGTTGGCACATCCGTCCGCAGGCTCGACAGCCGAGTGCCTGAGGCACCAGTACCACTCGCCGGAGTCCTCGGCTGGCATGGCCACCTCCAACGCTCGTCCCAGCGAACTTCATGGGGGAAGATCGCTCAACCATAGGGCTCGGCATCCCGACGGTTACAGCGGGTACAGAGACTCGCGAGCTACCGGTCGCGCCGCCGCGGCCGGCCCAACAGGAGGTTCCATCATGGGCATCGGCGTCAGCATTTTCCTGATCGCTGTGGGCGCGATCCTCGCGTTCGCGGTGAACGCCACCCTCAGCGGTGTCAGCGTCCAGACGATCGGCTACATCCTCATGATCGTGGGCCTGATCGGGCTGCTGACCTCCCTGTTCATCTTCGGCCCTCGCCGCCGGTCGACCGCGGTTGTCGAGGAGGAGCGGGTCGTCCGAGACCGCGACGTCTACTGACCTGACCCGCGCGGCTCACGACCGCGAGGCGACCAGCTTCCGCGTGAGCGGCCTCAGGCCCACGCCAGGAACCGCGCCGGCTCAGCGAGCAGCGCACCGAGATCGGCCAGGAACTGGGAGCCGAGCGCGCCGTCGACGACTCGGTGATCGAATGAGAGGCCCAGGGTCGTCACCTGCCGTACGGCCAGCTCCCCCTCGTGGACCCAGGGTGTCGGCCGGACGACGCCGAAGGCGAGGATGGCCGACTCGCCGGGATTGAGGATCGGCGTGCCGGTGTCGACCCCGAAGACGCCGACGTTGGTGATGGTGATCGTGCCGCCGCTCATGGCCGCTGGCGACGTGCGCCCGGATCGAGCCACCTCGGAGAGCGAATGCAGCTCCCGAGCGAGCTCGACCAGGCTCAGCCGGCCGGCGTCCTTGATGTTGGGGACGATCAGCCCGCGTGGGGTGGCGGCGGCGATCCCCAGGTTGACGTAGTCCTTGACCACGATTTCCTGGGCGGACTCATCCCAACTCGAATTGATCATGGGGTGCCGCCGGACGGCGACAAGCAACCCCTTGGCCACGACCAGCAGCGGCGAGACCTTCACGCCCGCGAAGTCGGGCAGGGTCTTGAGCCGGCTCACCAGCTCCATGGTCGGTGTCACGTCGGCAGTGAGGAACTCGGTGACGTGCGGTGCGGTGAACGCGCTCGACACCATGGCGGCGGCGGTCATCTTGCGCACGCCCTTGACCGGGATGCGCTGCTCTCGGCCGGCCGGGTCGAACGCCGGCGCGTCGGCAACGTGTGCCCGCAGCGGCATCGGCGCGGGTTCGACTTCCGACTGGTACGACGGCTCGACCGCGGCCGTGCCGGTGGCCCCCTCCACGTCCGACCGGGTGATGGTGCCGTTCGGGCCGGTGCCGGCGATACCGGTGAGGTCGACGCCGAGGTCGCGGGCCAGCTTGCGCACGGGCGGCTTGGCGAGCACCGCGACGACGCCGGTGGGCGGGGCGGCCGGCGGCGGTGTGACCATCGCCGGCTCGGGCGGCAGGGGCGACGGCAGGAGCGGCGAGGGAGCCGACTGCTGCGGGCCTCCCGGCGACGCGCCTTCGTCACTCTTGCGCGGCCGCCGCTTGGCGGCCGCCGACTTGGGCCCGTAGCCCACGAGCACCGACGTACGGCCGCCCGGGGCCGGTCCGCCGATGAGCCCGGGTTCGACGGCTGCGTCGTCCGGGGGGTTCTCTACCAGGGACGCCGGCATCAGCTCCGACTCGACGGGCGTCTGGGCGCCCGCCTGCGCCGCCGCGGTCGCGGACTCCGCCGGGTTGGCGGCGGCCCCGGCGGCCTGTGCCTCGGCGGCGCGCTGGGCCCCCGCCTGCGCAGTGGCTCCGGGTTCGGTGTCGAAGGTGATGATCGGGACGCCGACATCGACCGTCTCGCCCTCGCCGTGGTGCAGCTCGGTCACGAGCCCGGCGTACGGCGAGGGCACCTCGACGGCGGCCTTGGCGGTTTCCACCTCGACGATCGGCTGGTTGAGCTTCACCTCGTCGCCCGGGGCGACCAGCCACTTGAGGATCTCGCCCTCGGTGAGGCCCTCGCCGAGGTCGGGGAGCCGGAACTGCTTGAGGTTGGCCACGCGGCTCTCCTAGAAGCTCTGCACGCGGTCGACGGTGGCGAGGATCCGGTCGAGGTCCGGCAGGTACTCCTCCTCGACCCGCGACGGCGGGTACGGCGTGTCGAAGCCGGTCACCCGCAGCACCGGCGCCTCGAGCGAGTAGAACGCCGCCTCGGTCACCCGAGCGGCCACCTCCGCCCCGAGGCCGACGTTGGACGGCGCCTCGTGGACGACGACGCACCGGCCGGTACGGCGTACCGACTCGATCACCGGGCCCATGTCCAGCGGCGAGAGCGTGCGCAGGTCGATGACCTCGAGGCTGCGGCCCTCCTCCGCGGCGGCGGTCGCGGCGTCCATCGCGGTCTTGACCATCGGCCCGTAGGCCACGACGGTGACGTCGTCGCCGCGCCGGACCACCCGAGACGCGTAGAGCGGGTCGGGGGAGATCGACTCGTCGAGCTCCGCCTTCTCCCAGTAGCGGCGCTTGGGCTCGAAGAAGATGATCGGGTCGTCGGCGGCGATCGACTGCTGGATCATGAAGTAGGCGTCGATCGGGTTCGAGCACGTGACGACCTTGAGCCCGGCGGTGTGGGCGAAGTAGGCCTCCGGCGACTCGCTGTGGTGCTCGACCGCGCCGATGCCGCCGCCGTACGGGATCCGCACGGTGACCGCGAGCCTGGCCCGGCCCTCCGAGCGGTAGTGCAGCTTGGCCAGCTGGCTCACCAGCTGGTCGAAGCCCGGGTAGACGAAGCCGTCGAACTGGATCTCGCAAACCGGCCGGTAGCCGCGCAGCGCCAGACCGATCGCCGTACCGATGATGCCCGACTCGGCCAGCGGGGTGTCGATCACCCGGTCCTCGCCGAAGTCCTTCTGCAGCCCGTCGGTGACTCGGAAGACGCCACCGAGCTTGCCGACGTCCTCGCCAAGGATCAGCACCTTCGGGTCGGCGTCCATCGCCTTGCGCAAGCCCAGGTTGACCGCCTTGGCGAGCGTGGTCGCGGCCATGGTGTCAGTGCCCCCGGGAGTGGGCGGAGTCGGCGAAGGAGGACAGGTACGCCGTGAAGTCCTCGCGCTGCTGTGCCACCAGCGGGGGCTCCTCGGCGTACACGTGCTCGAAGATCTTCATCGGGTGGGGGTCGGGCATCGACAGGCAGCCCTCGCGGACGTGCGCCGCGATCTGGTCGGCGTCGGCCTCGACCGACTCGAAGAAGGCGGAGTCGGCGATCTTCGCGGAAAAGAGGAAGGTCTTCATCCGCTCGACCGGGTCCTTGAGCTTCCAGGCGTCGAGGTCGGCGGAGATCCGGTAGCGGGTCGGGTCGTCGGAGGTGGTGTGCGCGCCCATCCGGTAGGTGAACGCCTCGATGAGGCTGGGGCCCGAGCCCTCTCGCGCCCGGGCCAGCGCGTCCCTGGTGACCGCAAGAACGGCAAGCACGTCGTTCCCGTCGACCCGTACGCCGGGAAAGCCGAAGCCGCGGGCCCGTTGGTAGAGCGGGATCCGGGTCTGGCGCTCGAGCGGCACCGAGATCGCCCACTGGTTGTTCTGGCAGAAGAAGACCACGGGCGCGTTGAACGCGGCGGCGAAGATGAACGCCTCGTTGGTGTCGCCCTGGCTCGACGCGCCGTCGCCGAAATAGGCGATCACGGCGTTCTCGGCACCGTCGCGCTGCATTCCCATCGCGTAGCCGGTGGCGTGCAGCGCCTGGCTGCCGATCACGATGGTGTAGAGGCCGAAGCCGGACTCCTCGGGGTCCCAGCCGCCGTGGCTGACCCCCCGGAACAGGCCGAGCAGCTTGAGCGGGTCGACGCCGCGGCAGTAGGCGACGCCGAGCTCGCGGTAGGTCGGGAAGGCGTAGTCGTCCTTCGCCATGGCCCGGCCGGATCCGACCTGGGCGGCCTCCTGACCGAGCAGGCTGGCCCAGATGCCCAGCTGGCCCTGGCGCTGCAGCGCGGTGGCCTCGATGTCCACCCGCCGTACCAGCACGAGATCGCGGTAGAGGCCGCGGTACTCATCGTCGGAGAGGTCGAGGGAGTAGTCCGGGTGCTCGACCCGCTCGCCGGCCGGCGTGAGCAGCTGGACGAGCTCGGGTCCTCCGTCGGCGGCCGACCGCTCCGCGACCGGACTGCCGTTGGGCATCGGTTCTCTCCTCGCACCCGCCTACGCCGACCCGGCGCCGTACCGGGCCACGCTCCTGGTCTCCTAAGGATGGCAGACCGCCGGGTCGCCGGACCTGGGGCCGACCGATGTTGTGCCGATTGTTGGCGTCCTGACCGGACGAAACGGCACAACATCCGTGGTGGGCCAAGATGGGCGGTGCCGACGAGAGGAGATTCGCATGACTGACGCGCGGTTCTCGCCGCGGGGGATGCTCCTCGACGGCGAGTGGGTCGGTCGCGGCGAGCACGGGACGACCGAGGTGCGCTCGCCCTACGACGGGTCGCTGGTCGCCACCGTGCCCTCGGCCGGTCGCGCCGACGTGGAGCGGGCAATCGCCGCGGCGAACCAGGCCCTGAAGGGGGGCACCTTCCCGCGGCCGGACCGGATCGCGCTGCTGGAGGCAGCGGCCCGCGGGCTGGCGGAGCGCAACGAGGAGTTCGCCACCGCGATCGCCGCAGAGGCGGCCAAGCCGATCTCGACCGCGAGGATCGAGGCCGCCCGGGCCGCCGACACCTTCGCCTTCGCGGCGGCGGAGTGCCGGACGTACGCCGGCGAGATGGTGCCGATGGACGCCACCGCCGGC
>JAABUS010001722.1_pt1 | contig 45768 bp, 45 predicted proteins | sample 5560161 | NCBI WGS metagenome assembly JAABUS01 (sample SAMN10711885, study PRJNA513376) | rock metagenome | isolation source: Antarctica rocks | place: Antarctica: Victoria Land, Trio Nunatak nord | collected 2016-01-04 | reverse complement strand
AGGAGGTAGAGGGGGAGGAGGTAGAGGGGGAGGAGGTAGAGGGGGAGGAGGTAGAGGGGGAGGAGGTAGAGGGGGAGGAGGTAGAGGGGGAGGAGTGGAGGGAGTGGGGAAGCGGGAGATATATTGAGATTTGGGATGCATGTACCGGGTATCCGGGTTCTGTTCTTCCAGGAGAGGTGGTGAGTGCAGCCTTTTCGTGGCTCACTCAATATGTTTGGTAGGAGATGGCTGTAGGGAAAGATGGTAGACAGGGTGCGAGATTTGAGGGAAGAGCCTGCGGAGTAGTAGACTTACGTTTTATGCTTTTGCTCAGGGACCCAACTCCCTACTAGCTGGAAGAGCTACTCGACGCTTCGACGATTGGACACAGCATTTGGAGAAAGCTTACTTGGCTACATTTGAGAACTAGCTTTCTATCGACTATTGTTAAGCCGAGTAGGCAGATCTCGCAGCTCCGTTGCACAAGGGCGTACCATACCCAGTACGAATCTTGGGCACGGATGTAGACATCGTCTTGACCTAGCATTCATACCGTGAATGCTAGCCATATCTGACGTACAAGTCACTTTATCATAAAATCTTACGCTATGGTTGTCCGCATCATCGTGTCTAATCTTTAGATATTCTAGCCTTGAAGGTAATTCCGTATAGCACCTTTGAACGTCCACATTAGCGAACAACCTCTCGAGTAGCAAATGAAATAGACAAGCTTACCTCTTAACTTCGTAGCTCCTTCTCCCAGTACATTAGTTAAATTCTCCAGGTCGTCGCCAGCCGTAACACCAAATTTCCTCACGAAATCCCTAGCTGCCCCTTCCAGATCGCCGTAATTGCCATACTCGTCCGCTTGGGGTATATCATCCTCGGGCCGCCCGAAGTAGGCGTTAGAGCTGATCGAAGTGGCGCCTTCAAACCCTTGCAGACGATTCTTTGCTTCGGCTTGAGCACTCGGGTCATACGAGCCTTTGCTGAAGAATTCGTCCGATGAGATGCCTTTTTGAGCGCCGAATTTGGCTCGAGCGTATCGCTCGTCGTCATCTGAGAACACTTTAGCTTTCACCAGCTTAAACACGAAGCCAGTCCGCGTACCCTCGTCTACAGCCTTGCTGGCCCCTGTAGAACCAAACCCCATCTTCTTGGGCGCTGGAGCTGCAGGCTTGGCACCACCTATCTGCCCAAATCCCAGTCTTGCCACACCCATGCCCAGCCTCTCTGTTTCGCTGTCGGAGCGTTTGTGCCCTGCCGTGGCGCCGAGGCTGCTGGTCTTGCCTGGGCTCAGCGGGGTAGGAGAGATTATCTTGGGATTTTCGGTAATGCTTGCGGATTTGGCTTTCGATTCACTTGCGGCCTGCTCGGCTTGGGAGTCGTAACCCAGCTTAGCTATCCGTTCCGCCTCTTCCTTGGCCTTCTTTTCGGCCTCTTCAAAATCCAGGGAGTCTCCACCCCCTATTTTCTTGGCGCCAAGTTTCTGTGTTTTTTTGGCGCCCAAGACATTTGTTTTCCGAGGTGCGCCTGTTGTGGTTTTGCGGACGGCGGCAGAAGGTATAGCACGCGACGCCGTGGAAGCAGATTGCGATGAATCGGTATCAGCGTTGGCAAGGGGTGACTTTGGTCTCAGTGGGCCATTGCCGTTTGTGTTAGGATTGAGGAATGGAGATGCTGTTCTGCTGACTGCTGGAGGTGTTTGCGTTCTCGAAGGGGGGTTGCTAGGTCTCTTTATAGCAGGCTTATCCCAGGAGGAAAAGAAATCATCATTATCTGTAGGTGTTGCTGTTCCACCGGCAGTAGGAACAACCGCAACAATGTCCGTAATGACCACTGCTTCTGGATACCTGTGCCGAATTGAGTGACATCCTGACAGGGGCAACATCCGAACCTACTCCAGCAGATCTGCTGCAGCCCGCCTCTTCAGCTCATCCTTGTATTTTGAAGCAGCGCTGGAGGTGTATTTCGTCTTGGCATCTTTCGAGGCCAGAGCAGCTGTACCCCCGTGCGTCTGGAAGTACTTAGTTGCGGATTCATTTCCCCCAACCTTCATAGTCCGTAGCTGATCCCATTGCCACTCTATGCAACCAGTCAGTTGCATCCCCTCTGGGTGTCTAAATTGCTTACGATCGAGGTTTGTGGATCGGACGAAGGATATGTGGACACCAAGATTGCGGTGGTTCGAGGAGCAGTCGAGACAGAGGTAAATGCCGAAAGGGACGGAGGACCACGTCGGATTTTTGGTGCCGCAATCGAAGCACACCTTGTAAATCTGAATTAGCCATCCTATTTATGCATCGCAAGCTAGATGCATACTCTGTTCGCCGGCTTTGTCTTGAGCTTCTCGAATATTTTCTGCGATTGAGCTTTCGTGGCAAGAGCCATCCCAGCGATTTCGGATTTGGACAGTCAATAATAACACAAAATTCTAGGAGCCGCGGTGATTAGTGTGATTGTCTCGAGTAAGGACTGTGCCACTTGTTTACAGGTGAATTTGCCAGACCCCAGTCCTGAGGTGGCCCTTACTTAGTAAGCGGCATGTTCACGTCGCATAATCTCCGGCCCGAGGTTCCTGACGAATGCCAGGAACTTAGGTATAACCTCAAAGCTCAGGACGGGGCTTTCGGTCATTCGCTGATAGATACCTAGCCGACGACAATGCTATGAACAGACAAGTCGAAAAGGAAAGATCGGATAACACAGGACGATGAGGTCCGTAAAGCTTCGTCAGCTGGCTCAGCTATATCTGGTCAACGCCAGAGCAGTGAGACGTCGAACATGGCTCAATCCTGAACCTACCCTCCGAACATATGCCACGCAGACCGGTAAATCAAACTCGCCTAGCGCATCAAGAAGACAAGTGACTGTAGTCAGCGATGACGGCCGTGTTCAATGGCGAGATTTGAGCCGGCGAGAGAAGGTCGCAAGAACGACACAGCAGACTTTCAACCTCGGACTCATCATGACCGGGGTCTTCATGACGGTATGAACTCCATCTTACACGCAGTATCTACATCGGAAGCTTATACTAGCCAGGGAGGTGTCATATACCTTTTATACGTCGAGGTTTTCTCTGCAGACAGCAAAACCCGCCACTTTAATCGCGCCGTGGATCGGATTCGCGGCGATGCTCGAGCACTAGATTTACTTGGGTCTGGTCACAAGATTCGAGCTTTTGGAGAACCGACGTCTAGTAAATGGGCCAGGGCAAGGCCGATTGCCTCAACATTGCGCAAAGACCGGACAGGAGCAGAGCATCTCTTGATGCACTTCAACGTCGAGGGGTCTGAGCGCGCTGGAGTCGTCAATCTGCATATGATCAAAAGGCCGGATCAAGCCGAGTTCAAGTATAAATATCTCACTCTGAACGTCAAAGGCCAGTCTGTCCTATACCTCGAGAACGCGGACGCCGAGAAAGCGAAAGCGAAAGCGAAGCCTGGTTTATCTCTATTTGGAGCCCGTTGGAGATGAGGTACACTCGATGCTTGGCCTACAGTAAATGAAGTGACATCGATGGCTTGGCACAGCCCCGCATACAGAAGCTGCTCGGACTAGCTCCGCGATGTCTAAAGGCAACCGAAGACACTTACCCTGCTTCATCTCGAGTCCACAGACGGACGTATCCGGCCATCAAGGTCCATGCTCCGTGAACGCAAAGGGACCAAATGCCCATTAATTTATGGGTCTATATCAGTCGAGCTACCCAGCGTGACATTGTGTAAACGTTGGAGACTCTCGAACTTCAACTTTGATCTCAAATTACTCAAACTCTCCACGATCACCGTACCAAGGCGTGGTCTTTAAGGCCCCCGGCCTGAGCACGCTATCCATAATTTACAAGCCACGTTACTCGGCTTAGTTTCGGGGAGCGCTAATTATCAACGAGCAGCCCAGATCGCCTGCGTCTGGCAGCAGCTGAAGGGCTAGCTGAATTACCATATCGACAATAGTTCTACAGCTTGATAGCTATATCCAGATTGGGTGGCGAGGATCACTTCTATAGGGACTGAGGGAGATTTCCCCCGCGTTGCCGTCCTGCCGGATATTTCAGTGAAAAGGATAGCGGAGCGGGTTGCAGAAGAAGAACTTAGGCAATCTACGAGAGCAGAAGAGAACATTCAAGGTGGGACGTGGTGGGGATGTTGGCGTCCTGGGGTGGTTAAGGACTCGGACCCGAAGATTCTGTGGATGGTGGGAAGTACGGTATGGGTTGTAGAATCAGGGATAGAAATCCACCAAAGTGTCTTTGAAGCGAAATTTATCAAGAAGCATGCTTTTCTGGGTACCTTACATACATGATACAGAGGATTACAGCCACCAGAAGTCCGACCTCCATGTGGCCCGTATTCGAGGCTCTCCTCTTCAACCTCGCTCTACATTGCTCCTCTACGTCGCCCAATAATGATCTCAACGAACCAAATACCAGATGCGCACAGAACCAGCAGCGTAGCAGCCCAAGTCATGCCTATAAACGTATTACCCCTCTCAGCCACCACCCCAATATCACTTCCATGTTTATTAACCAAATCCGTAATCTTAACAATCACCCCCGTCGAGATCGCAGAAGCGAGCATCAACGAAAAGAACGCGAGCTACGCATGTTTCGTCAGCCAGAGCCACAGACCAAGTTCTCAAACAGGGAGGGATAAACTTACAAAAGCGAGCATGGAGTTGACCATGGCTCCGAAACGACCACCGAAGAAGATCCCGACAAATGCACCGATAAGAGCGATGCCCGCGGCTGCGATGCCGATGCAGTAGAGGATGAGCATGACGTTGCTGGCGAGCTTGGTGCCGTTGATGCCGTCCTGGATGGCGGATGGCCATTTGAGGTCCGTAAGGTTCACGCCGTGCTTCAACTCGTTCTGTATTGCCATCGCGGGATCGAAGTGGAAGGTTGAGCTGTGGTCAGAGCAGCTCGTGACGTTCTTCGAGGGGTGTTCGGTGAGATTGGCGATGGGACTGGGGGTGAAATAACCCTGCAGATAGGCGGTTAGCTATGGGGAAGGGAGACTGTTGGGGAAAACTTGCCTCGCAGTAGTCGAGGATGTGCATGCTGTAGAAGTCATGGATGTGGAGATCTTTGGCTATGTCTGCAGCGAGGTTGCTGAGATCGCCTTTGATGCTAGCCTCGATGGAGTTCAACAGCGAGGAATGCGACTTGGAGGTATTGAACGTGGGCCGGCCAAGCATAGATGTATTAAGCTAGAACGATTTTAGCTGCTAAGAGCATATGACGAATGATAGTGGTTGTAGCTTACCGTGAGGAGGTCGGCATTCTCCAGGTACCCCGTCTTTGAACCAGCAAAGACACAGAGGAGTGAGAGAATGAAGGCCACGAGAGAAAAGAGGAGAGGGACGACTGCCAAGGGACGCATAGTGAGTGTAGAATTGACGATGGTAAGAAAGTTCTGGTCGAGGTGTAGAGGGTGGAAAATTTACAGTATTGGAGATTGTAAAAGTCCAGCTTCAGGGAGAAGAAAGAAGTCGAGGTCTTATTTGAGGGCCACCAGAGACACTTAAAGAACAAAGGAAAGGGAAAAATGAACAATGTTGGTAGATAAAGAAAGGAACTTCTCAGCAAGAAGCATCACCATTGTAATGAGAGCCTTCGTCACCCTGTTACCTCAGTCGCCATGATTGTGAAGCGTTACCGCTGAGAAAGTAAGACAACAGTATGAAACGCAGCATCAGTGAGACAGTTGCTTCACTGGTGAGATGGGAATAGGATAGTGACTCGCTCTATTCACGTTGGTATTGGTGTTTGAGCGGCCTATGTCGCAGGCTAGCAGCGGTCAACTGGATTGTTTGGCCAAGCATGAAGATTGGCGGCGGCAAGGTAAATCCGTCTCAAACTCCTTTGCCCATTTATATTTCAGTGCTACGCGATGCTTGATCATCCTGTGTGTAGGTGGTTTTGTCTTCGTCAGCACATCAACTTGCCTAAATTCGGAAACTGGACGTGAACAGTGGTATTTGTAGAGATCCTGGTAATAGTCTACGTCCGACTTCCCGAATGGGTAAGCTGCCCTGCCAAGGCATCGTCAAGCCACATGCCGCATTCTGCCGCATTGAGCTCATATACTTTATGTAGCGTGTGAATGTCTTGAATCCACACCAGGACTGCAAAGCCACGGGCAGAATCGTCACTCTGAAGGGCGATCGGTTACAGATACCTGACGACCTTATCGCCGTCGAGTGCATCGAGCTAGAGAATCACTAGAATTGTGCGCACCGGGCGCTGCCAGACCTGATACAGCAGCACAGAGAACATCCGAGCAGAGCCTCTTAATTCGAGACTCTGGCTGAGACGCCATGCGATCCCTTCTATCGCGGATCCTTCTGGTGCTTGCCCTATTGTCTCCAGCCTACGCCGAGGAAAACCAGCGAAAGCTGACGATGGAGGACGTCTTGTCGGAGACCAAAGGTGGACCCAAAGATGCTGGCGCAGCTGCTGGGGCGACCAATAGCGAGGCTGTATCAGACGAGGCGACGACGTTCAATGGCGTAAAAGTACCGCCAATGAAAGAGCTGAATGGAAACGATTTTGATAAAGATACCAAGGACGGGTACTGGTACGTTGCCACTACTGGCTTGTCGCGCAGACCTTGATCAACGTGTACTGATCAGTGGATGGTTCAGGTTCGTCAAGCACTACTCGCCCTATTGTCACCACTGCATAGCTATAGCGCCAGCCTGGCAAACGTTATATGAATTCTATTATGTAGGTATCAAGACTAACAATGCGATCCCATACATTTCTAATTCTCTCCCAGACCTCAAAACCAGTGGCATCCAAAAAAACCACCGACTCCCAAGATCTAAACTCCTTTCACCGTTACTATGATTTTCATTTCGCATCTTTGGATTGCGTTGCATTCGGTGACGCCTGTAGCAAGCACGACATCAACGCCTTTCCCACGTTTTCACTCTACAACAACGGCAAGTTTGTCAAGAAGTTCGAGGGTCACAAGGACATCGCAGGCCTAAGCGCCTTTGTTGAGGAAGTCCTAGAGACCATACGTCCAGGGTCGCGACCAAAGAATGGACCGAAGTTGCCAGATGTGGCCGCAACATCCGTTGGAACGGATGCAGAACCCGAGAAACCCGTAGCGAAGGATAAGAGTGCCCCTGCTGGTATAGTGGCAGGATTGAAACCCAATCCTGATGGTAGTACTGCTGGATCTTCGGAGACACCCACGCCAAAGCCAAAAATAGGCGTAAAGAAAGTACCGAAGCCTTCGAAGTCCCAAGCCACACCGAATCCTATAGGTACTTCAGTGTCGCTGACACAAGAAAGCTTCCAGAAGTTTGTGACAAATACCCAGGATCCCTGGTTTATTAAGTTCTATGCGCCCTGGTGTCATCATTGTCAAGCCCTTGCACCGAGCTGGCTTCAGATGTCAAAAGAATTGCAAGGAAAACTGAACATTGGCGAGGTCAATTGCGATGCAGAGTCACGGCTGTGCAAAGATGTTCATGTCAAAGCTTACCCAACGATGCATTTCTTCCGAGGAGGCGAGCGCGTTGAATACGATGGTCTACGAGGCCTTGGAGATCTGGTTTCATATGCGAAAAAAGCCTTGGACATTGGGAAAGGAGTCTTTGATGTGGATGCCGCGGCGTTCAAGGAGATGGAGGAGACAGAGGAAGTGATCTTCTTATACTTCTATGACCACGCAACGACATCCGAAGACTTTGAGGCGTTAGATCGACTGACCCTGAGCTTGGTCGGTCACGCGAAAATCGTAAAGACCGATAGTGCGGTGCTTGCTGAGCGTTTCAAGATATCGACATGGCCTCGACTCCTGGTATCCCGTGATGGTAGGCCAAGCTATTATAGTGCCCTGTCGCCTAGGGATATGCGCGACTTCCGGGCAGTCCTGAGCTGGATGCAATCTGTCTGGCTTCCCTTGGTTCCAGAATTGACCGCTTCGAACGCACGTGAGATCATGCAGGGGAAATTTGTTGTACTCGGCATACTCTCCCGAGAGCGGGCGGATGAATTTGTCCTAGACAAGCGCGAGATCAAGAACGCAGCTTTAGATTGGATGGAGAAGCAGACACACGCGTTCCAGTCTGAGCGCCAGGAGCAAAGAGACGCCAAGCAACTTCGACAAGAAGAAGCAGAGGACCGAGGTGACCAGAGGGCTTTACGTGCCGCGAAGAGTATGCAAATCAACATACGCGAAGACGACAAGAAGCAAGTTGGCTTTGCTTGGATTGATGGCGTTTTCTGGGAACGCTGGCTAAGATCGACATATGGGATCGATGTGGGCCATGGTGAACGGGTAATCATCAGTGACGAAGATGTGCGTTTCTTCCCCACCAAATTTTCGAAATACAGGATACTAATTTCGCTAGAACCACCGCTATTGGGACACTACGGAATCAGGCGCTTACATCGTCCCTTCGCGAACTTCCATCCTCGAGACCCTGCCCAAGGTTGTCTCCAATCCACCCAAATTAAGCTCCAAATCCAGCACCGGAGTGTTTCAACAAGTATTCTTCACCCTTACTGGGCCCCTTACAAGCCACCCGTGGATATCGCTTGGCTTGTTCATCGGTATGGCGATCTCAATTAGTGTGTGGGGGAAGGGTAGGATAAGGAGAACCAAAAATGGCACAGGGGGCTTCTTCCATTTAGATGGCAAGGAGGGACTGCTTAATGGAGGTGGATATGGGAAAGCGGATTAGGATCGCCGGAGTGCTGGGTTTATGGGACACCTCTCATTCACTGTTTGATATGTTTGACTACTTACATAGGGGGACGGAGGCTTTGGTTTTGGAGTTTGGAGCGCATCATACAGGAGCGGCAACACCAAGTACGTTATGATTCAAGGAGATTACTGTATGAGACCAGATATGTACAATGCTATTTCTTGGGTCCATGAGTCTAAGTCTACACCACGATGCAGTCTCCCCACCATCGCATCGACACCACCATGACCCTCTGCCCCACTCTTCGCAAGACCTAGAACGGCTACGCCATAGTATCAGCAACATGACCTCACCATAGCCATAGTCGCATCTCGGAATAACATACATTATCCTCGGGCGGCACTTCCCTCTCATAGTATTCCCCAATGATTGGCATTCTCTGCACAGATGTGTATCAGCCTTCCGCCCCATCCGGATCACACGAATCGCCCTGAAGCGACGCACCTGCATTATCTCCGTCCTCACTTTCGGCACCTCGGAGAAGAACTGCAGCGCGAATATGCCTCCTACGGCGCCAAATGAAGCGGCTGTGATACAGCTTTTTAGAGTATCCGAGTCAGCCCTTGCGCTATCCATATATAGGGGCGTTCTGGTTTGAAAGAGGGTTCCGAAGAGACGTACAATTTCATTGCGCGCCCGGTACTGATGCCATGGAAGTTGCGGCCGATGCGGTAGCTGTTTGGGAGAAAATGTGTCAGCTCTTTGGATGCTATGGATGGGAAGAACAGCGAAGCCATGGCGACGACGCTCTAAGGCATGATGAAAGGATGGACAGACTTGGGGCCATAAGGTGATTTGTAGGTGGTATATGGTGGTTTCTGGGCCCATGTGCCCACACCATGCTGGCCTTGAACCTGCGGATCGCACGTCAGCCTAAGCTCCTCGAGTGGGTAGAGAGGGATGCAAGGCACCATCTTTGCGAGTGATGTAGCTCTAGGATTGTGAGTGGGAATGGCCGCAGGTTTGAAGCAATGATGCTGTTATGCAGACGTTGACTTGAAAGAGCACGGACCAATCATCGCGCGGGCGCTTGTGGCGGTTCGAGCTGCTTCTTCGAAGGCTTGGCATCGTTGATATTGACGTCTGCAAGGAACCTTTTCACATAATGGATTGCTAATACAGGAGCGACGGCTTGCGCACATCTAAATGATCTCCGTCTCGATCTGGAATTCGCCTGGGCCTATTCCAATTGCTACAGAAGATCCTGTGCCGCTCTAATGTCCCCATGGCGGCCCCACTTGCGGTTCAATACTCACATTCACTTCACACCTATTGTACCGACCAAGAATAATATCAAATTTATCTGCGCCATTCTATTCAACACAGAGAGTCCAGCTAGGTTTTTCGTCTAACGTTTCATCTTCAATTCTCCACTCCACTCTTCCTATTGTACATCCAGTACATCCCCCTTCTCCGTAGTGGCCCCTATCAATTCACAGCGAGTACTATTGTATTTTCGTCCCAACAATAGCAATACTATTCAATTCAATGGCCCTGTTTATTCCTATTGTTCCATCTGTATTAGCGTCGAATGGTAAGAGTACATCTCTCTCTCTTCCTTCCGTCTCTTCTTCTTTCTCTCCTCGTCGTCTTTCCAGCTTAGCAATTCCTTGATCGTTATTACCATTACCAGCTGAGCAACTACGTTGTCTTCATATCATCTCAAGCTCAGCGGTTACGTTGTTTACACTACCCTCTCCAGCAATTGTCCCTCAATTACGATGTTGTGGATCTACATCTGTATCTCTCTCTTGCCCCAAATCGTCAGCTGGCTGGCGATGCCGCAGGTCGGCGACCCTTTTTATCCCGGCGAATGGGCCGATACAGACGACGTATACGAGGAATCAGACAACGTTTTAACGGATTATTTCATCTTCGTCTTGGGCACTTTCGCGATTCGCCTTACCATCGCAGCGATCACGCACCTCTACCATGCCCACTCCATCACCAGACTCCAGGCCGCCAAAGCGTGGAAACGTTGTTTATCAAGAGGGTCGACCATAATCATCAAGGATCCCGCCGCCTGTATAGCCGCCGTTTACGCATTGCCGGAATCCCGCCCCGCCCCGCCTCTGGCAACGTCAATACCAAGTGAATTATGGAATAACGTGTTGACGCGTCCGCTGGCCCGCTCTCGTCGTCGTTCTGCCTCTGCTCCTGCGGCTCTTGCTCCCTCTTCTCCGGCTTCTTTTGTCTCTCCGACCATCTCTCCGACGGCATCAATCAGTCCGGAACGCAACGAGGTTTCGACGGAACCATTCTGGCACCAGCTGGCTGGCCTCCCCACCGCCGCCTCCGCCGCCTCTTCTCCGCCGCCTCCCACTCCCGGTCCCATTGCTGGTGGTCCGCCCCCTCCAGCTCAACGTAATGCCGGTTTTACGACTCCCGGTGCCCCCAGCAACCCGATCATGGCTGAGTTCTACCACCAATATCCAAAAACCGGTACCAAGCGTGCATAGTGGAAAAGCGTTGATCTGTACTTGTTTCTGGCAGTTTTAACTTTGGTTTTGGGTTGGATTTGGTTAATGGAGTTTTTGCTTTGATTTTTGTCGTGCAGCATAGCATTACAGGTAGAAATGAACCACTTTGCAAGCTGTGGAACTATCACCGGATTGACAGGCCTCAGTGTAGTAGATCTCCGGTAGCGTTAAAGCGCGAAAACGCGCCTTACGCGCCAAGAAATGTCGTGCTGGTGCAAGCCAAGACATTTCCCTTAGAGCTGATTGATTAATGACCCAAAGAATATTGACGGCTAATGTGCGCAATTCCGAGTTAGGGAAGAGGAGGCGCTTCTCAATATGCCCTCGAGGACGCCTACTGTTACCACGACACAAGAAGCTGAAAGAGATCCAGAGCCCGCAATGTCTGGCCTACAATTCAATGAGACGCTCTCATGGCGCGCCGGAAAGCCCATTGCCATAACGGAGCTGTTGCGGAGGCTTCAGACATTGGGAAAAGAGTTGCGCGATCTGGAGCAAGAGGATGTTCCCCGAGAGGCCTACACTCATGTCGCAAAGGAGCTTGCGAACGCGAACCTACTGGCGCACAAGGATAAGGGGATTAGGGCATTCACAGCCTGCTGTCTTGTGGATATTCTCAGACTATGCGCGCCGGATGCGCCGTTCACGGAGAAGCAGCTGAAGGTTGCTCACATTGAGATAGGCAATTGAGGAGGATCATGCTAATTGTGCTACAGGACGTCTTCAACTTGCTAATCACCTCCATTCTACCGTCTTTGGCGGATCCATCCAATGCGTACAATAACCAGCATTTATATGTTCTCAACTCGCTGGCGAACGTCAAGAGCATTGTCCTCCTTACTGACCTACCTTCATCGGAATCACTGATCTACAATCTGTTCGTTGTCTTCTTCGATACACTTTCTGGTTCTTCCAAGGCGTCAAACGGAGAGCAAGTGGGGAAAAGTGTGGAGTTCAACATGACCAATGTTTTGGTTACAATGGTGGATGAATCCGAGAATCTACCAGTGGAGGTCACAGATATCATAATTGCTCAATTCCTGAGGACTGATCCCAGAACACTCGGAGGAGCTGCATCTAAGGGCAAAAAGAACGGCATCACCGTTGACGAGAGGCAAACGACTTTGGTATTGAAGGACCTTCCACCGGCGTACAACATGGCCAAGACGATCTGCAACTCTTGCCCGGAGAAGATGGCAAGGCACATAAGTACATATTTCAGCGATGTAATTGTGGATGCTTCTCCAGCGTCGAAGCCTAGAAAGACGACCAGGAGAAATAGCCTTGACGACTCTGGCGAGGACGATGGGGATGGCCCTACAACAGAAGAGGAAATGAAAGACCTTCGAAAAGCGCATTTACTGTTGCGGGAGTTATGGCGCGCATGTCCTGGGGTGTTGCAGAATGTAATACCGCAGCTTGAAGCAGAGCTGTCGGCTGACAATGTTCTACTGAGGCTACTGGCTACGGAGACTCTGGGCGACATCATTTCTGGCATAGGTGCAGCTGGATTACCGCCGCTGCCGGCAATGGATCCTGCTCCCTACCCACCGATATCGCTTTCAGATGCGGCTGAATCTGTATCTCATAACCTCCTGACAAAACCGTCTTCGCCGCAGCCGTTTCCGCAAGCTCATCCTCACGCCTATGCCACATTCCTCAGCAGAAAGCAGGACAAATCACCTGTCATTCGCGCTGCCTGGACAATAGGCATTGGACGGATACTAGCTACCTCTGCAGGTGGTGTGGGTTTGGCGCAACAAGAGGAGGAGCATCTAGTCAGCGATCTCACCCGTATGATGGGTGATGCAGATGAGAAGGTTCGCGTTGCTGCAGTTACGGTGATTGGCAGGTTCAGCTTCAGAGATGTAATGGCCAAACTCGGACCTTCAGGCGGAGTCGCAGACTCTGGTTCCGTCCTGGCGACTCTCGCCGAGAGATGCCGCGATCGTAAACACGTCGTGCGCGTTGAGGCGATGACAGTCCTTGGGAGGCTATGGGGTGTTGCTTCAGGGGAACTTATGGCTAGCAATGCGAGCGTGGTTTCAACCTTGGGGGCTATACCAACGAAGATCCTGGACGCTTTCTATGCAAACGATCTCGAAATAAATGTTCTCATAGAACGTATTCTCTACGAGCAGTTGCTGCCATTGAGTTATCCTCCGATCAAAGCCAAGAGCTCTAAGATGACCAATGGAGGTTCGCAAAAGGTTAACGGCAGTCAAGCTCCAGCCGCTGAGGACGTTAGGGAACCTACTGTCGACGCAGATAAGTTGCGAACCGAGCGTATGTTGACACTGGTCAAGTACTTAGACGAAAAAGCTAAAAAGGCGTTCTTCGCCATCCCACATCGTCAGACGCAGCTTGCAAGGGTAATGACAGCATACCTTCAGAGGTGCGAAGACTACAATGTATGCGATCTTACCTCGCTTGGCTACTGCTCGTTGCTGACCATCTACACTCAGGGCGGTGTAATGGACGCAGATGAGGCCAGCATCACAGAGAATATGAAACGGCTCATTGAGCACTTCGCTGGCCATCTACCTGACAACGCGAAAGCGAAGAACGACCTGTGGAAATTTGCCAAGGCCCATGATCGTCGAAATTACCAATTGATACGCTTTTGCATGGCGCCAGAGAGCGACTATAGGACGGTGTTCAAAGCATTTGTACGTTCTCAAAGTGTGTAACTGCCTCTAGGGAGATACTGATGCTTGACGCAGAAAGAGCTTACGAAGCGCATGGAGACAGCCACGAACACTCCGAAAGATATCATGGATACATTGTTGCCTTTGATCTACCGCACCATCATCGCGCTCTACAACAAGAGCCATGTACCTGCCATAATGGAATACGCGAGGACAGACGAGACTGGTCTCGCTTCCACTGCCCATGAGGTCCTCCGAGAGTTGTCATCGAGGACTCCGGAAGTGTTGAAAGCTCACGTACAAGAGATATGCAAGATGCTCCAGGACGAAGCGCCCACGGCAAAGAAATTAAATGACCCTGGCGCAGTAGACAATCTGAAGGCATGCGCGTCTTTTGCACAGAAATTCGCAAGCGATATTCCCCAAGACCGGAAATTCATTCAGGCTCTCACAAGCTTTGCCCTCTACGGCAGTCCAGCCGAAGCAGCCAAGCATGCCGTTTCGATCATGATCACCGCTTCTGATAAGAAAGAGCTCCTAGCTAAAGACCTCGTCGACAAATGCGTCAAAGGCTTCCAATACGGCAACGCTGGGTTTCTCTCCCGCTTAGCTACGATATCCCAATTGATGCTCGTCACTCCCCACGAGGTCGAGGAAGAAAGCGACGCCATAATCGACATCGCCATCAAAGACATCCTCCTCAAAGTCCGTGCCCTATCCACCACCGAATCTTCAGACGACGCCTACGCTTGGTCTGACACCATCGACAGCGAATGTGAAGCCAAATGCTGGGCCCTCAAAATCCTCGTCAACCGCATCCGCTCCTACGAATCCGCCGAGACCTTAGGCGAGATCGCCGCCCCAGTCTATAATCTGCTCGCCACGCTCGTATCTAAGAACGGCGAGGTATCTAGCACCAAAAATACACCCCCAGCACACAAGTCACGCCTGCGCCTCCTCGCCGCCCGTCTCTACCTCAAACTATGCGTTAAGAAATCCCACGACGCGCACCTCACCCCCGCCGCGTTCAACGCCCTCGCCCTCGTAGCTCAAGACTCCGAAGCCGCTGTCCGCACCTCCTTCCTGCAGCGCCTGAAGAAATACCTCAGCAAGAACCGGCTCCCACAACGCTTCTACGCCATCCCCTTCCTCCTCGCCTTCGAGCCCACACAGGCGCTAAAATCCGACACCACGACCTGGATCCGCAGTCGCGCCGCCTACTTCTCCTCACTTCCCCCCCATCATCACGCCTCCTCCAACTCCTCCACCGCAAAACCGCCCATAGTACTCGAATCCGTCTTCGCGCGCCTGCTCTCCCTCCTCGCCCACCACCCCGACTACGCCGCCACCGCCGCCGACCTAACGGACTTCACGCGCTACATCCTCTTCTACCTCCAAAACGTCGCCACAGAAGACAACCTCAGCCTCATCTACCACATCGCGCAGCGCATCAAGCAGCACCGCGACGCCATCGCCCCCTCCCTCGACGAAAACCTCTACACCCTAAGCGACCTCGCCCAACTCACTCTCCGCAAATGGGAGGAGGCTCACGCCTGGAGCATCCAGACCCTCCCCGGCAAGGTCCGGCTGCCAACCAGCATCTTCGCAGAGGTGAAAAGCCATGGCGAGGCCGTGGACATCGCAGAGCGGAATTACCTCCCCGAAGACATGGAAGAGGACGTCGAAGGGCTGGTGCGGCAGGCACTGCGGCGTGAACGCCCCGGCGGGAATAAAAAGCGGAAGAGCGAGGGCGAGGGACCGAATGGGGAGCGCAAGCGCGCGAAGCTGCCGATCCGCAAGGCCGCTACCAAGAAGGATGAGAGTGCGCCGAAGAAGAAAAGGGGAAGACCTTCCCTGTCCACAAGTACTGCTGCGAAGACACCGAAAGCGAAGAAAACCCCTGAGAAGGGCTCTTCTGAGATGGGCAGCGGCGAGCGCAGGCGCAGTGGGCGTGTAGCTGCTGCGCCTGCTGCGTATCGGGAGCGAGACGACGAGGAGGACGACGAGGAGATGGGCGATGGGGTGGCGGAGTGGGTTTATGAGGATGAGGATGGGAATGTCATTGATGTCACGCGCGACCCGCTCGATGCCGATGACGCCGATGCCGATGAGGCCGAGACTGGGGCCGCGGACGCTGATGAGGCTGCGGATGCTCATACTGATGACGGCGAGGAAAAAGGGGGAAATGCAGAGGAGGTCGAGGAAGACATGGAGGCCGAGCCACGCAGGGACCTCCATCTCAACAACCACAACACTGAGTCGTCGGCGGAGCCCGAGCCCGAGCCCGGACCGCCCAAGTCCAACCCACGCACGAAGTCCAAGGCCCCGGCTGCCAAGGTAGCTGCGCCGTCACCGAAAGGCAAAGGCAAAGCGGCTGCGAATTCGCGAGCGAAGCGCACGACGAGGGTTTGAGAACCCTGGGGCCAACGATCCGGGATATAGCTGGGGAAGCAAACGGTTGTGTAGGATGGATAAGCTGGTGGATGGATGGATATATGGGGAACAATATGGCTGTTATTGCATGATTACTCCGACTTAGCGGTAGTATGGATGGATTACCTTGATTAGGCATGGCGCTTGAGATGGGAAGGGCTGTTAGCTGTAGCTGTAGCTTTTGCATAGAATATGTGGTTTGAACTGGTTTTACGAAGCCAAGATGGGGTGGGATCGTGTCGCAATGATCCCCGTGCTGCTGCTTTCACGCACGGCAGCATCGTTCATACACCAGTTGACTATCCACCGATCACAGCGCCCAGCAGCAAGCGCGCTCAATGGAAGAATAGCAATTGCCTAGGAGTAAGTATGCTGGCAAGTAGAGTACATCGATACCAGCACCGCCACACACACACACCACCCCAGCGAAACCCCCAAATCCCAAGCCCGTCCCTACATCCCCCGAGACGTAACCTGGCAGCAGTCAATCGGTCCACCAACGGACCGAGACATAACCTACCAGGCCGTCAATCAGGTTCCGCGAAACAGAACCCAATCCACCCACCGGACACAACTCGACAGCAGTCAATCGTTCCATCAAAGGATCGAGACATGTGCCCTCTCGAATCGTCAAAGAAGGAGGTGGTGCAGAGTTCAAATACGCCGTTGCGCCATCCTGGCAGTGAGTGTGTGTGCATCGATGGCGATGGATGCGTGTTCAGTCGCGTTGGACTGATGTTTGGCGAAAAGCGCCGCGCCGTCGCTATGCTGGGAATTCGATCTGGAAATGCTCCGTTTGCGCCTGTGGAAGGATGGAAAACGGGGAAGAGGGTTGCTGTGTTGGGTTTCGTGAAGGTGGAACGTCGATCTTTGTGAAGCGTGGGATAGGCCGACGAGTCATGTGTATGTAGTCGTTGGTTAAGAGGAGCGAGCAAGCAAGCGCTCAATCTGCTCTTTAGCGGCGCGTAAGTAAGTCTTCTGGTCTTCGCTGAGTGTCTCTTCATGGGTAAACAGGCCCTGGACGTCCTGCGGTGCCTCCTGGATAAGTGTGCCGATCAGGTTATCGATTCCCGAGATGCCAATGTTAAGGGGAGAGCGGGATCCAGATGGGAGATGTGCAAGCGCCATTGCAACTTGTTGTTCCGCGAAAGAGTGCCGACGGACTTCTTCCTGCTGGGCCTTCTGGGCGGCGCGCTCACGTTGCTGCTTGACAGCAGCGAGGCGGAGTTTCTTGGCGTCGAGCTCGGTGAGGGAAGGACGGGTACGTGCGTTGGACCTGGAGAGGAGTGAGTATGGTTGTAGCTGTAAGGGGGTAACGAGAGGACATACTGCTTAATGCGGTCGATGAAGTCAAGCTTGATCGCTTTCTCAGAAAGGCGGTAGATAATACCGGTCTCATCCACCTCTTTCTCGGTATCGCTGGGATCATTGAGCACCTCAATCAAGCCGTTGTTGTGGAAGCCGCGGCGAAGGCTGACATCCTTGATCGTAGCGTGCTTTGGCCGACGGAGTTTTCCAATCCTCCCGCCATTGACCGCGCGGTTGGTACCTTGAAGACCATCGCCATTGGGATCGTCGGTGACGTGATTGGGGCACATCCAGGTTGTGATCACTTTCGGCTTGTCCTTCTTCTTGCCTTTTACCTTCGGAAGAGGCTCGGTCTCATCCTGCGCAACGAGCTTTGGGTTTGAGGCCCTAGGAGGGTGGAGGCAATCCAAGTGCCAACTAAGGACACAGTAATCACAAGAAACCAGCTCGCGGGGAACAGTGTTGGGGTCTATGTCACGGCGATCCTCGTTTGAGCTACCACCACACGCGAAGCACATAGACGTGCCGTTCTTGACGCTTTCTCTGAACTTCTTGATATCGGCCATCTCGTCGTCGGCATTGCGTACCCTTGACAAAGTCAGTAATTGAAGGCTAGAGCAACCTCAAGAGCTAGCGAACCTATTTCGGAGAGTATTCTCTTCATACTCGCCAGTCCCACCAATCTTGACTCCTTCGAAAGCCTCGGCGACGACCTTAGGAAGACCATAAGAGCGCTCAGCCTCGCCGTGCAGCTTATTAAAAAGTGGACCAAAAACGCCATCAATATTGGGGACAACGTCTCTAGGGTCCTGGGCAATTTCTTTTCCGTGGCGAACAGCCTGATTATATTTTCGTGTAATGCAAGTACGACAGTACCAACAACCGACAGGTGTCTCGCCCAGCGGCGGCTCAACACATGTGTAATGGAAAGAGCGAACGCAGCCTTCACAAAGGACTAGGCCACCGACTCCGCCGCAAGCAGCGCAATTGTCTTCGTTATCTGGCTGCTCCCCCTGCATACAGGTCAGTACGTGCAGCAGGATAGACGTAGTACAGTGTCTAGAGGAGGTGGTACCCGCAATGGCGGAGTAGCAGGCCTAACAGCAAGTCGGAGGGAGAAGGTGAAAGCATTCGGACATACCTCGCTCAGATCAAGATAAGGGGCATCGCCAGGGCGAGCACGTCCAGCCGTGACATATGTACCTTTGGATTTCTGGGGCCTGCACCAAGTCTTCTTAGTAATCTTTCCGGTTGTGGCTTTTCTAGGCATGATGCAGTGAATGGTGAAAGAGATAGGAACAAGCGAAACGAAATCGATCAATAGGAGACCAGCTCCAAAACCAAGAGTATAAAAGACTGTGCAGTTGATATACAGATACGATGTCTATGTTGTTGCTGAGAGGTTTTGGACCGGAGGAGTATTAGATGGAAGTGTGATGAAGGCTCTAGGGTGGTCGAGCTAAGCAGAACAATAGCCAGAATAGGCAGAAAAGTCTGAAACACGAAAACGACTCCTGGGGGGGAAAATTGCATTTCTTGAACAAAGAGATGAGACTCAAATCACAACAGTGAATTGGAAACCCACAGGCAAGAAAGACAATCATCGAACATGGGTCTAACTTACGACATCTTGACACGTGCCCCCTTGTTGACATTCTTCGGTGGCCGCCCCAGTCGTGTGGGAGTTGATCCCCTAGCCAATATTCGCTCATTCGCGAAAGGTGGTGCCAGAAGATCGCCATTAACAGGTGATAGGGATGATTCTGGATCCAGATCGTCGTCAAGGCGTTGGTGACTGGCAGCACTTCGAGCCCGTGGGTGCTGCGATCGTAAAGAAAGCGGCGGTTTTGTCACTGTCAATCTGCCTGATGGCTGGTGGTCTGTCGTCAAAGGTTTTCTGATCTCGCTATCGTTGACGGTGACATCAAAGGTTTGCCGTAGCTTGCGGCGCTTAGCAGCCGCTTCATCATCGGCACTAGGTGCAGGCGAATCGAATGATCGCTTGCTGGATGACTTAGATGGGTTGTTGAGGGGAAAGGAGTGAAGCTTTGGCCCAGCTTGCTGCTTGTCAGAAGATGAAAGTAATGATGGAAGGGGGGGGGTCGGAGCGGATGAGTGTCGCTCATTTGGCGGAGGCAATCCTTGGTCGGAGGAAGCAAGAGAAGATAGCGATGAGGTAGAACTGGAGATGCTTGTAGATCGCTTGGTTCGTTTGGTGGGCCGCTTGGAAGGAGTGCCGTTAGCCATCGAGTCGTTGTTGTGATGTTGCATGGTTGCGTTGTTAGAATCTCCGTTGATGTTGGACCCGGGCGCATCCGAAACTTCTTCTGCAGTCTCGAGGCGCCGCTTATGGCTGCCACGGTCACGCTTGGATGGAGACTTGAGTGATGACTTCGAATCCGAGCCTTTTCCTGAAGATGAATGCTTTGGTGATCCATTCACCTCATTAATTTGGCTTCTGGCGATTTTGACGCGCCGTTGAAAGTCCGCGGCTTGTTCAGGTGTAGGTTTTTGCGATAGGACAGCGTCAATAAGGTCAGCTATCGCTGGTTCTGCAAAGCTAGCAAGCCAAAGCTTTTTCACAGCCTTGCCGAGGTCCGGAGTATTGCGTTCTTTAGCTCGCTGAACGACATGCTCGACGACTCCTTTCAGTCTTAGAGGCCCTTTCGGATCTTCGGGATCAAACACCTTCAGTGGCAATTGTCGTGGCTCTGCGGGTGTCAGCGTTGGCTTTCCGGACGCTCGTGTGGTTGGCGTGAAGTCGCTATCCACATCCTTCCCATTTGTAGCCGGTGGAGTAGATGCTCGAGGTGCTGGTGCTGGAGCTGGAGCAACAACTGGTGTTGTATGCCTCGTACCCGCCTCGTTCTTGCGCGATCCCTTAACGCCTTTCAGCACATATCTCTTATCCACGTCCTTCTGGGTAGGCATGTGCCCTAGAGCCTTCATATGAACCGTAGAGATGTTGCCCTCGTAATCTTTTACGTAGTGATCCTTGTAACTTGGCACTGGAGGTCGCAAGTGAGGCTCCACCCACGCTGCGCTATTGGGCTTCGACGGCAGGTCCGCAGCACTGTTATGAGGTTGAACTTCGTCGGTTTTAGGGTCCGGGGGACTCGCAAGTCCAGAGGATCGCCCCCTCCGCGCCGCCGGGGCCATGGTAAGAGGTCGAGGCCAAAGCCGACTACGTGTAATCTACGTGGTGTCAGTTCAGGGCAGTGAGGTTTCGGACTCAGGAAAACAGATTTAAGGCTTACTAGAAGTACTGCTGGGAGCTCACCGGGAGAGTATAAAGTATTGGCGCGTTGAGGTGTGTACTTCAAGTTGGGTGTAGGAGTTTTGGGAGAAACCGGCTCTCGCTTGCAAAAACGACAGGGGTTTAAACCACCCAAGATACAGTCACCGGATCACTTGTCAGCAATGTAATCCTTTGGACAAGATATCATATCATTGCAGCGTCGACGGTCTGGAATCTATGTGAGGTTTTGGAGTTTCAGAGACAATGAAGACATTTGGGTGAGGTGTGAAGGCACAACTGTTTAGGTTGAAAGCTAATAAGGGGCTTGACAACCTATTGTCAACACACAGCATTCACTCGTTGCTTGATTTCTTCGAATCAAGCAGAAGACAATAGTAGCTACCGAGTCACTTCGGAAGCTCTGAACTTGGACAGTAGGATTTCATTGCTCTTGGTGACATGCTGCCTGCTCCATGGTTATAAACCATGGCTGACCCTCTGTATAGGAGACCCTACCGGCCCTTCCATAGAAGTCCCCTTGAATCGTCCTGTCTCCTTCCGCAGTGCACGTCTGGCTCAAGCCATGTCCTAGCATGATGAAAGTTTCCCAGTGTTGGTCAGGCAGTGGAGACAGCTACCGAGCCACAGGATAGATCCGAATGTAATCATTCATCATCGCTCGAGTCCTCGTCCTCGTCTTCCTCAGAAGCTTTCTTGACTGGCTTCTTTTTCTTCTTCTTGTTCTTGCTCTTTGCACCGGTCGACTTGGCTACGGGCTGATCTAGGGTCTTTAGTATTTCCTCATCGGTAATTTTCTTGTCGGTCTTGAATTTGGATTTGTCCAGCGTTGGTGGTGCTCCTAAGCGGACGATACCGTTCTTTGTAATAGCTAGTCAGGATCAGCTTGCTCTGGTCTGTCTTCCCTCCGAAACCATTGCCTACCTATAGTTGTCAGGAGTCTTCCCACAGGTGCCGAGTCTTTGTCCGAAACGACCTCGTACTGTCGAACCACGTTATGGCGGACACACTCGACGATACCCACCTTCCCCTCCTTCTCATCTTCAAGCTGCCGTAAGCTGAAGGGGAAAGTTCCAAATTTCTTGACGATCTCTGAGAGTGTCTTCCGCGAACTTGGTCGCTTGAGTTGATAGGTGGTAGTCGTTCTTCGGTGCAATGTGGGTCTATTACCCAATGTCTTTATCTTGCCTGTACCAAGACTAACGCCCACCTCGACGCCCCAAACATCGCCTAATTCGGGATTTCCTTCACCTCTACTGTTCTCTGAAGGTGCAAGCACGATCTTCTTCTTGCCTTCGATCTCGTTCCTCTCGAACAGCCAGGAAGTAGTGCCCTCGACCAGATTGCAGTCATAGCTCTTGACCACTCTCTCAAGCAGTTGCGTCATTTTCGATTGCGTGATCGGCTTCTCCGAAGCTGCTTTCTTCTTCTCCTCCTCTGACCCAGAAGCGAGCAGTCCCGGTGGGATCATCAGCCTCAAGAGCAGCTCGTTCGCATAGTGCGTAGCCAGCATCAGGTCAGCCTCTCGACCGGACACCTCTCCATCTTTGCTACCAACGATGATCGTGTCGCACACTATAGTCCCGAGGCCATCTATTTGTGCCCCTAATTGAATCTTAACGACTTCTTTCGCCTTAAGTACAACCGCGGCATCTTCTGCGTCTGTAGAGAGTGGTGTATACGGAGTGATGAATGAGCTTGGTGATACTGTAGTCGGATGCGATATTCCTGGGTTTCGATGCGTTTAGAAGGGTTATTTTCGCTTTACGACGCCCAGTGACTGACCCTTAGCAATCTTCTTTCCCTTGTATACTTTCGCTACCTCCTCCTCCAGCATCTTGTCTCCCCGCTCGCATATTGATAGTATCTTGGCGCCCTCGGTACACCATCCTTGATGCGATCAGCAAGACGTGGAATGTGAAGGGGCAGGATTTCGATACCTGACACTGCTTCTAGCACGCGATGTGAGATCTGAGCCGCGGTTTTGTATTTGGTGAGCGTGTCGGGATTACTGAGCGTGTAATCTGCAGACAATTCATCAGCCGATGTAAGTATAATGGCGAAATTCAAGCAGCAGATAGCATGCGTCGTTGAAGGAACGGGCGCAACTGCCCGCAGTTGATTGCGGCGACTGCCTCTCCGCTGAAGAATGAGCGGCGCTGAACTTACCAATTACCCCATCTTCTGCCATGGCTCGTAGAGATTGTAGCTCTATGGCTGTGTGAGGGTTGAATATCGCACGACCTGTTTTCACAGGCGACAATATTCGAGTCTATGGTGGGGCTGACAAGGTCTTGGTGGGGTTCTCGACAAGCCAAGGCCTCTAGCGACTCAGGGGAAAAGGGGGTTGTCAAGCAACTTCACTCTTCTAAGGAACCTTTTTTTAGATTAATTATCTAACGGCTTGTTGAGTCTACAGTGGTATCGACATTCGAATGCTGTCATGCGATCCACAGACTCGCTTCCTATCGTCTTAGTCACAAAAAACATTAGATATGCCACAGGCTCGCCAGTCAAAGGCGAGGACTACTGGGAAGTCCGTCGGCCACGTATCATCAGCGAATTGATCTTCAACACGTCTCACTGCCCTGAGTCCTTCATATGCCTGCAAGAAGTCCTCCATGGCCAATTGGTCGACATTCTAACGGGCCTCAATGCCTCCGGGAAGAAGTGGGCCTACATCGGAGTTGGGCGTGATGATGGGCATCAAGCGGGAGAGTATTCACCCGTTATCTATCAGCCTGCCGTTTGGGAGCTCAAAAGCTGTGAAACCATCTGGCTCTCGGAGACGCCAGATCGCCCTTCGAAAGGTTGGGATGCAGCGTGTATCAGGCTTTTGACCATTGGAGTGTTTCAACACTATGAGACGAAGAAACGGCTTGCCGCAATGTGCACGCATCTAGACCATATGGGCACCAAGTCAAGGCTGGAGTCTGCTAAGATCATACTCGCCCAGGTCGACAAGCTCAAGGATGACGTGAATGGTGTCTTCCTCGCAGGCGACTTCAACAGCCCGCCCGATACAGAAGCTTACAAGCATATGACGGGCCATGGCTCGCCAATGTACGATCTACGGTCATCAGTCCCGGAGGAGCAGAGATATGGCCATACGCTCACCTTCAGTGGATTTCAAGGCAAACCATTGAACCGGATTGACTTCTTGTTCTTGAATCATGGTTATCAGACTTCCTCGGGGAAGACTGGCTGGACAGTCAATCAATACGCTGTTCTCGAAAATAGATTTGAGGATGGTGTTTACAACTCAGACCACCGTGCAGTAGTCGGCGATGTTGAACTTCAATAAAGCTCATCTCCATTCGTGAGACCAAAGTACATTTTGAACGTCTTACCAGATCTCAAAGACTGCAAGCTCCTCTCAAAGCTTTGCCTTTACTCGAGGCTTCGTTCCAACTCTTTGATAAGCCTCACAACCTTATTCGCACTTCCAACGGAGTTCTGATACCTACAGCCGGTCACCTCAGCTGAAGCCCATCCTTGACAGAAAAGGAACTCACCCAGCTCCCGCATGCCCATAGGTATGCACCACCAACTTCTCACCAACAATCTCGCTTTCGACCCTCGCGCCACCCTCTCTCGACGGCCTCAACCCCACCTGCACCTTCAAGACTTCAAATTCCCCATCCTTCAGCAGCTCCGGTGCAAGCGGCTTGCATCCTTCCAAAATCTGCCTCGTTGTCTCATGGTTTACTTCCGTATCCCAGTTGCCCGCCTGCTTCGTGCCTCCAAGCACACTTGTCCCGCTGCCTTTCCGTGGGATGACATACCTGATCGAGTCTATACCCTCGAACGTGCTCACCTTATCCGCCTCACCTCTCACTACGATCGTCTGGCCGCGTATGGGGTACATACTCTCGTCTGGTACAAGTTCCCTGGCGCCGAGACCTGTGGCGTTCACAAAAGCGTGGATATCGCTTAGGTTGTGCTTTCGAACGACCTGCGCAGCGAAGTCCAAGGCATTTGCGAGACCACCGGTACTGGGAAATGATGCACGAAGGACAGGGCCACCGGCGGAGCGGAACTGGGAAAGGAGGTAGGAGAGATGTCGCGGAACGTTGACAGTGACGGTCGTGAACGAGACACCACTTGCAACGCCGGTGTTCTGAGGAAGGGATGATCCAGGTAAACTATCAAAAGAGCGGACATGGGATGACCACCAGTGCGAGGTTGCGGTAGGTGGGGCTGGGGAGGACCTGGGATCTTGTCACTCAAACAAATAGAAGCATAGTCAACTAACGGTAACCGAACATACCAGTAGACATGAGATGGATAGACCTGCATAGAGTCCCAGCCATTCATCAGCGTGGGTTTGGTCGCGGACTCAGGCCTTCCAATCCAATCTGCGACTGAAAGACGAGGGTGCTTACAGCAAGACCACTCTCCTCTTCTCCATCCCCAGCCTCTACATCCTCCATCCATCGCCTATAAGTCTCCACATCCCAGCGCTGCTGCTCCTCATCTTCCACCCCAGCCTGAGTCCGCCATTGAGCTCCCGCCCTGTTCGCCATCACTCCTTAGCCTAGGTCACACACCAGAACTTCATTCTTTCGACTCGCCAAGGTGCACGACCAAAACCTCCCGCCTGGCATGCCCACAACAAATGATTTCAAGGAAAATCTTCCTTAAGCGAGCAGCAACTGCCCCATGAAGCATCATGAAAACAGCGGGTACAAGACAAGCACCTACCAAGGACTAGTATACAGCCTCGCATCTTCGTCACCAGGGAAGTGCTGAGCTGCGATGACAACTTCATGGCCTGCTTTCTGGAGCGAGAGAGCGGTCTGAAGCCCGATGATACCGGCTCTACGCTTTGTATGAGCTTTGTCTGGGTGAAGAGAGGTTGCTGGTAGGTACGAACCCTAAGACGACGATGACTTTAGGGCTTTGAGCTGTCATTGTGTGGGCTGTTGTGGGTGGTTAGTAGCGAGGGGTTGGAGTTGATTGGAGGTCGAGAAGCTCGTTTAGCAATGTGGGTATACTGGGTGAGACTGCTTGGCAGCGGCAGAGCCCACGGGAATTTTGAAGATGTAGTTTATAAAGACCGGAAAATCTTTGACTTGGGATATGAATTGAATCCCGCACATTCTGCTGGAAACATCCGAGGAGATAAGTCTGATGCAACCAACCTGGGTTGTACTTTATTTTGTCAGGATAAGCCAATTGCTAAATATTAATGTCTCCATGGAAAATCTGTTATCCCGTGACACAAAGCGTGCATGCTTTGGACCCACTGACGCCTTTGCTAGAACGACTCGATCATCTTTTCGCCGGTGTGATGCTGATGAGAAACCGAGAGCATGGGTATCGTGATAACGCCATCGCCAGACCAAAGGCATAAAGTAAATGCTGCACTGACCGACCTCGCTTCAAGGAGCGCGGACCTTCTTCGTCTCCTCGTTGCCTCCCTCGTCCCCCTCCTCGAATTTCCTTTTCAGACTGACTTCACGATGGCCATTCGTCTGAGCATGCCCATTCGGAGCTCGCTGGGCGGCAGCCATGGCCTTTTCCGCCTCCGCCTTTGCCCGCAATGCCTCTGGTGTCTGTCTTTTCTTATATGCCTCGCGAACTGGCTTGTCATTCACGATGAGTTGTTCCATCGTTACACTATCTCGTATACTGTCCATGACGCTATCGACCGTAGTAATATAATTGGGCTCGTTCTTGTCGTTTCGCCAGCGAAGGAAACGCCACTGCTGTTGCTCGTCCTGGTAACATTCTACGATGCGTTCATCCAACGGCTCGCCTATTGCTTTCATATCTTCCCATCCATCATCGTCTACGGTCATGGTTCCGTGGGGAACGTCGCCGTCCTTGCCCATGTTTACTGCAAGATGGAAGATAGGTTTCTGGTAATAGTCTGGATAAGGTTCGGTGTCGCCGTTTGCCAGATCTTCCGCGTCTGGTTGAACCATTGGCCATTCGAAGAATAGCCGAAAGTCGACGGAATTATCCTCTTTAGGTTTCCACTTCAGAATATGCGGATCTGTTCCAGACTGGTAGGGGGTGTTTCTGCAAGTGAAGATCAAGCCATCGTTACCGTGCGCAAGTTTAGGCAGTATAGCATGGAACATCTTTGCGCAACCGTATGCAAATTCCATGTCCTTAAGATCGACGAGAAAGGGAGCAAATCGGGTTTCTTCCGGGTATCTCTTCAAAAGAGCTTTGTAGGGGCCGTTGATCCTTTCAGTAAAGTATGCAAGCCGCTTGTCCAAAGTTCGATGCATCAGGCTGTTATCGTCGAGGACCATCAAGTCGAATACAAGGTATCTAAGTTGAACTGATCCGTCGCGCTGCGTGTCGTTGACTAACTCCCCGTCGATTAAAGTGCCCGTGTGAATGTCTCGTTCACGCTCTTGCTCCATGTGTTTTGGAAAATGAAGATCGGGGATGAAATAGTAGTCATTTTTGCGGTCGATCAGGTAGACGACTTGTGTACCATGACCATCCTCTGTGAGATACATCAAGCACCGAATACCGTCTGATTTCTCACAGACGTAGTAGTCCTGCTTCTGAAGCTCGAGTAGATGTCTGGACGCAAAGCTGACCGGCTGAGCTCCAGGGAAGCCTAGTTGTTGCCGATGAAGCAATTGTGTTACTTCGTGGCGCATTGTGTCCAATAAATCCCCCTCCGCTCTCGTGCCTGGCATGTCTGGCACTGAGCCTCCCATTCTCCCGGAGTGTCCCTAGCCCAGCTAGTGGCGCTCGAAGTCCAATGTTGACAAGAGTGGGGACAGATCCGTCGCGAGAGTGTTGTGGAATTGATAGGCTGAGAGCTTTAACGGGTGCCAGACGGCTGGGACGCAGGGATTGTATAGCACGAAGAGTGGTTTGAGCAGTCTGCACGGCGAATCTCAACCATGTTCAGTCAGCAGCGCCCCGGATACATCTGGAACCAAAGGGTTTGCGATGGGAACTAATCCATTTCCGTCAGGTTTCCGTCAGTCTGAGAATTGAAAGTCGGGATTGAGATCGAACAGTTAGAGACTGGAATATATGTTGTCAGACCTGCCCCTCGACATATTGGCTGTCCTCATAATATGGCCGGGACGGCTGCCACTCAATGCCAGTCTTCGAATGCTCCAGACATGACAAAGACGATGGCCAGATTCGGTACTCAGATGAAGTCGTTGCCGATCGATGTCACTAGTCGAAAAGGCTAGTTCCTCGGCAAGAGCTGCATCCAGTTGTGGAGGCTTCAGCTTTGCGACACGCCAATAAGGCTTCTCATTATTGACACAGGCACGCGATTGTTGTCGTCTCGGCCCGGATCCCATCGTATCTTCCTGGTATGTTGCTATCGTTTTCGCTCTAATTTCTGTCCGAACAATCCGTGGATGCGCCCTTCATCCTCGGTCCATGCTTCTTCCAAGGCGGCATTTTGCTGAGCAGGACCCATGCGATAGGCCTACAGAAACCCTGTCGCGCGCAATGCTCTATTCTCTCGATCTATCTTACATTGAATCTTAGCTGACAATGTTCGAAGGAGATTGCGGTATTTGCTATGATGGCGGTGTAAGGCGCCGTACTCGATTGCCCGACCTCCTGTTCGACTTCCTTTACACGCAATGCCTTCCCCTGCCGCGCATACCTCAAGCAATAATTCACCACAAGCAGACGCCGACTCGGTCGATAGATCACCGGACGAAGAAGAAGCGCAGGTTGGCGATGATAAACGTAATGGAATCCAGCACAATGGCAAAGCGCCAGCGCCCCAGCCTAGGGCCTCGATACAGGAAGGGAAACAAAAGGCAAAGGCGGTGATGGCATCGTCTGGCTTGACTCCTGCGAAAATATCTCCTAGAGATGCAAAAGCTGTGCAGGAAGCAGATGTGCGATCGAAGGGAAAAGGTGTCAATGGCACAGCCCGGTCACGAAAACGCTCGAGGTCTGGCATTCGAATACTTCACCCTTCCAGAGCGGAGAGCCCCTCCCCGGAGATCGTGAAGGAGTTCCGAAATGAGGTGCTCTTAGAGAGATATGTCAATCGCCAACAACTGAACGATGCTGCAATATTCGCTTCGACGAGTAAGTCGAATGACTTGACAGCCTCCAAGAGAGCCGAGGCGAACTACTATCTCGCCCTTCGTGAGCAGCGGCGCCCTAATGGACGGCTGCATGACCCTGCCGGTGTTTATGGAGCGGGCTATGACGGCCGGTATGCGAATCCAGCAACCAACATACGAAGTAGAGGATCTCAGGTTTTATTCCCCAGCCAGCGAAGACGAGCCGGTGGAAGGAAGTCTCGAGAGCTTCGTGTGCCAAGGAAAGAGCTTGCTACACAGTCCGAACAATTCGATGAGCTTGTGCCTATACGGCTTGATATCGAATGGGATAAAGTGCGTCTACGGGACACCTTCACCTGGAACCTACACGATCGAGTGGTCCCGCCAGAGCTTTTCGCGGAGCAACTCGTTGAAGACTTTCAGCTTCCGATGGAGCAGTGCCAACAGTTGGTACAACAAGTTAGTACCAGCATTCGGGACCAGATTCAGGATTTTTATCCACCTATGTTCATTGAGGAAGAGGCATTAGATCCGCACCTACCCTATTCAGCTTACAAGGACGACGGGCTACGAATCATAATCAGATTGAATATCACAATTGGCCAGCATACGCTCATTGACCAATTCGAATGGGAGATCAACAATCCTCAGAATTCACCCGAGCAATTCGCTGAGCAGATGACACATGACCTCTCGTTGTCCGGTGAGTTCACGACAGCCATTGCGCATTCGATACGAGAGCAAAGTCAGCTGTTCATTCGAAGTTTGTGGGTTACAGGTTACGCGTTTGACGGTCGTCCTGTCGAGGACCAAGAACTCAAGGCTGGCTTTCAACCTTCGCCTTTGCCATCTTCTTTCCGCCCTTACCAGGCCGCTAAGGAGTTCGCCCCCTACATCTACATGCTAAGCGAACAGGAGCTGGAGAAGACCGAGCTGTCCTTGTCAAGGGAAGAGCGCCGGCAAAAGCGTTCCGTGACCCGTCGAGGTGGACCTGCCATGCCAGATCTGAAAGATCGCCGCCGGACGATACGAACGATGGTTGTGTCCTCGGTCCTCCCTGACGCAGCGGAAACAGTTGAGGATAGTAGGTTATTCAAGCGCGCGCCTGTTTCTTCCGGTCGAAGCCGCCGTCCAGGCTTTGGTCAGAGAGACGATCTCGATGATTCAGAAGAGTCAGAAAGCGAAGAATCTGCGCCAAGTTCTCCAGCCATTCCACCGCACCTCTTGTCCGGCACAGCTCGGACAAGGAACATGCGAGGGGCAGCGACCGTAGCTCAACAAGCTATGCGCAGCACTCTCGGTCGCTCGGCAACACCTGAAACCTCCAGCCTCCACCACCACGAAACCCGCACCTCTGGCCGCCGAAGGGACTACCGTGAAGAAAGCGTTGACGACTACCCTCCTACTTTGATCATCAAACTCCGTATTGGCCGCGAACGGTACCGACGATGGTGGCGTGAGAACAAACCCAGACCCACCGCCGAGCCTCTGCAGAACCTGACTCCAACCCCTGGTCCACATCGCCGCTCTCAGAGCGTAACATCGAATCAAGGCACGCCTGCCCCCAGAACCATGGGACCACCACCTACAACGCCAGGCTTACCGCCCAATCGATCACCACGGCCATCAAATGCGTCGACTCCACAACGAGAAGGTCAGCCTCCCCCAGGCTTGAACCAAATCCATCCGCACGCAGCACAAATAGGGCGGGTGGACGCCAAGGGCCCACCCGGCCATGACAACCCTATCGTGAGGAACCCCTTCCTTCTCTCATCTCTCATGAAATGACGCCTCCGCTGATACGGAGTCCCTTTTCATTTCTCTCATCTCTCACAATGACTTCCCTGCTGATACATTGCCCTCAGCCTCCATCCCCCGAATGGCTCACCGGTGCTCTGATCCGTTTGCAGCAAACTTACCCCGACGACGCTTTCGAAGGCACAATGCGCTACACTGCCGTATCGACACTCACCGATCTCCCAGTAAGTGTGCGGCCGGACCAGCCGCAGCCCGACAACGTCAAGTACATGTACTACCCACGGATCAAGTGTAAAGACTGCCCTGGCAAGCTCTACACGCCGGGGCCGGAGATGGGCGTCAACAATTTTGAGGTGCATTTGAAGAACAAGCAGCATAGAGAGAAGGTAGATAGAAGAGTTGCTGAGAGTCAGGGCGCGAGGGCGTGATTAACGAGGTTTAGGATGATTAGGATAGGCATAGGGGAGGGGCGAAGAGGTTTTATATGACATGTCTCTCTTAGATATCTGTACAGCAAGAACAGCAGTCAGTCCTTTGTGTTGTGGATAAGAAGGGCCTCGCTTCGCCTCATAAGGCGTAGCGTATGTGATCGAGGTGATATTGTCAACAGGTCGCGTTCTATCTTTTATCCTGCCACTTTTCTCCACACTGCACTGCATCGAAGTTCATAGCTACCATCACGCTGTACCGCTCTTGCTCTTGCTTACAGCTCTTGGAATACACTATCTGTAAGCCATCCCGTTCAGCAATGTCCTAATGCGTGCACCTACTGATCGATCAGCTAAGGAAAAGGAGGTTATCGGAATCACCATGGAAGACAATAAGTCACCCATCATCAGCAAGGTAAGGGCACTCAGAATGCAAACTATAGACCTTCATCATATCCCTACATGCTTATGTAGGCGCTCATTTCATTTCCATGCCCCAACGAGCTAGAGCGCCGAGCACTGCTCCCACATATCTGTTGTCACAACTTCAAATCTCCCTTCCTTCTACACAAATATCACCACAACAGCACCACCACCATCATCAGCACCTTGCTTGTTCTCACTTCAACCCACTATCCTTCCTTCTTTATTACTGCTTTCCGTCCTTGCAACAGGAGATGGCTTCTTTCGCTGGGGATATGTGTCTGTGGTTGCTGTTTGTGGAGGAGGGCAATGTGAGCTTTTTCTGCATGTCGCGTCTGTTTTTGACCCCCTTTTTGGCTGCTTCGGCGCGGTTTTCTGCGTTCTATTCGCGATCTGGTAAGCGTTGTTGCTGCCGGTCTGCTAGGCGCGTCACAGTACCTTTTGAGGGTTCTACTTGTTGACGCTGGGCGGTGACTGGGCTTTTGACCCAGCTCGTCTTAGCGATGACGTCTTTTCGTTCTTGAGCGACGACGAGGGTTGGCTTTCGGGTGTCTTGCAGAGCTTTTGGCTGAGCCGGAAATGCCAGGGTTTTCATCCATGAAGAGCGAGGTTTTGCGTTTCTTGGGATTTCAGCTTCGGCTCTTGCTCTCAGCTCGTGATGAGACGTCTGCTTTTGGCTCTCTCTCTGAGCCTTGTTCTCTTCTCTCTCCACCAGCCCCTGAGCACCCTACAACATGCTTTTACGCTTCAGCGCAAACCCCCACCCACTGACGCCCCTTCTCCAGGACGCCGAACATGCTCTCACGAGCATGATATTCAACCCGGCCGCCGCCAACGAGGTAGAACAACGCGAACCCGTCTTCGCCACTCCACCCGCCTCGCCCGCCTCGCCCGCTTCCCCGCCCGTCCTCCTCTCCACTCACGTCGCCGAAGAGCCAATCACGCTCGACCTCAACGACGCCGCCTCCTCCTGCTCCAGCAGTGACGACGACCACGAAGGCATCGAAGACCCCAACGCAATGACGGTCGCGCAGATGATCAACACCATCATCGAAGACGGCATCGTCCTCCCCACCGAAGAAGAAATCGCCGGCCGCCGCGCCGCTGCTGGGCTGCCGGCTGAGAATGCGGCGGAGGAGCCGAGCGCGGAGCTTATGGGGATGATGAAGGAGATGGTCGAGCTCACGTACAACGAGGAGGAGCGGGCGCAGCTGAAGGAGGATGTCTTAGAGGAACTTGCCGCGAGGGATGAAGCCGAAGCCGAAGCCGAAGCTGCGAAGCAGAAAGGCAAGGGGAAAGGAAAGGAGAAGGAGGTTGTCAAAGAACCAGAAGCGGGCCCGTCGACTGCCTCCCGCGCCGCCGACGACTCCTGGCAGGGTCTCTCCCGCCTGCTGGGTGGTGAGCTGCTCAGTGATCGTGATATCAGCACGATCCTCTCGCGCGAAGTAAGTCCTATCCTTCACACACACCCCTCCTCTACCTCAGCCCCCCAACGCAAACACGCAATGCTGACCCCCCTCCCTCCCCCAGGAAGCCGCCGCCGACGAAGCCGGCAAGCCCTTCAACATGGTCGCGCGCATGATGCAGTACCACGAGCTCAACCGTGCCGCTCAGTACGTCCGCCATGCAATCCCTCCCTCACTTAATGACGGAATACTGATTCTGGAATTCCCAGGCGTACCCCAGCAGAGGCAAAGCAGGCGGTAGTGGACTTCCTAGCGAGGACGGGGGGCGGTGTGGGGGGCAAGTTGGCGGACGAGATGATGGATAAATTGAAGGATGGGGTGGGGATGTCGAGGCAGGAGAAGAGAGCGGCGGAGAGGAAGGCGAAGAAGGGGGGGAAGAAATAGGTGCTGAAGGGGTGGTGGTGAGGGGTTTAGGAAGGGCGTTTGTGCCGGGCATGCATATGGGATTGGGGAGAGGCAATGAAAGCTTTTTTACCGGGAATTTTTCTGGGGTTTTTGATGATGTCAGCAGTGCTTTGACGGTTTGCCCGTTTGACGATGGGCCTGGTGGTTTGTCGGTACTTCGTTATTACGTTGAAACGTTTTAGTGTGCCGAGTGAATTGTTCAAAATTAAGGACCCCGAACTATGTGGAGTTGTGTGATGAATTATGCTATGTCTTAATGTATTTAAAGGTATTTCTTCGGCCCATTCGCCTTCCGCCGTTTGTACACGACGTATGAACCGGCCAGCAGTGCTTGGAAAGCTATAAGCAGAAAGACGAAAACACCTACTCGAGGCGATTTGGAGTGGATGACTTAAAAGCATCAGTACTTGGCCGACTAGTGGCGAGAAACGAATGCTAAACGAAAATGCTTTACTTACTGTCTGTCATGTGCGCGGGTATACTCTGCATCAAGTTGCCGTGAGTATCCTTGAGCACAGATTGTAAGTTCGAGAACTCTTTCTGATAATCTCGAACAGTCCGCTCAATCCCTTGGATTCTTTGATCCATAGCATTGAGTTGATCGCCCGACATGACGTTACGAGCAATCTCCTGGTGTCTGCCTTCGGAGCTGTCGGACAGCTTCGACACTGTTTGCTGGATATTATCCATGGCGTGAGCCATAATCTGCAGGCGGTTGTGCAAATCTGCGAATTGCGCTTCCTGATTCGTGTACTGCGAGGCTTGAGTATCTTCGTAGTGCTGCTGGTACTGTTGCTGATAAGCTGGTGGCTGTTGGTATTGCTGCTGCTGTTGGGGAGGTGGTTGGTTCCTTCGCGGCTCTTCTCGGGCGATGGAGGATGAGGTAGTTGTGACGAATTTGTAGACTTCATATGCGTCTGGAGTGTCCGCTGAAGCCGCAGTGACGCCAAAGTAGTAATCGGCCGGCAATTTGATCTGGTAGGGGTTAGTCACCGGTCACTTTAGAAGGGAATTGCCTGACCTTATCGCTGGAGAAGCACTGCCTGCCATCGACGTCTACCGCAAAGTTGTTGGCCTCATGCTTGATTGATATGGCTGATGGACGCCCGAGATTGCGGTACGCGTAGTCGCAGTGTCCGAAGGCCAATGAGTCGACGGCATGATGATTCCGGTAGTCGGTGCTTCCGTCGTTCATGAAACCACGAATGCTCCCCCCCTATGGCCTCTTATCAGCCCCACACTGACGTATGACAAAGTGCAGCTTACCCTGCCGCCGTAGGTATCAATGACCAATGATAGACCATCGAACTTTCCAACTGTATATATACTGGATGTATCAACGGTGGCTCGGCCATCCTTGGTATACCAAATTTGTAGATTGCCACCTCCTCTCTCTGGACCGCTGGCCCTGAACTCAAAGTCGACCTTCCACTCTGATTTGGTGTTACTATCCCAGATCAGTCAACAATCACCTTGAGGCCTGCCGTCTGCGAATACCTTGCTTCTGTCCAGACCGCCCCTCGCCGGTTGCCAGGATGTGGTGGCGTCAAGATGATTTTATCAGAAAGCTGAATCTGTCAGACACGTTTCCCACTAATCCAGCAGTTCGCGATCTATACCAATGCGGGTTGTTGGTTCTCTGGTAGTAGGCGCCAATTCGGTATTCCGTTGTTGTTCGGGGAGATGCTAATGACATTCAGCCTAAATTCAATTCTTCTTCTTATTGCCTCTTACGCATCCTTGTGACCAAAGCTCAGACTATCTATCAGGTACTGCGCTGAGGCTTCAGTAGCTACCAGTGTCCAAAAAAGGAGCCTCATATTGCCGGTCTTCTATGCGCTGGTAGCTGAAGCTTTGACTGAGGAGTCCCGGACAGATAGGGTATGTGTAGAAGCTGCTTGAGTTTCGTTGGTATGAATTTACTCGATCAATAAAGCAGCGCAGGGTGTCGGCGCAATTTTATGGTGACGATCTTTTGTACACGAGGGCACTTTTGATAATGCTGGCAGCAGTGAAACCAACGACAACGGCGATAACACAAAACCTAATTTCGCGGGCTATTGATACAGCGGAAGGAGATAGTTCGATGGAGTGGCGAATGTTCACAGGGGACACGGCGATGGCGTGCCTGACAGCGACGTCTGAAAGATCCATCAGCTTCCTCCTCCAAAACGGGAAGCGTGTCGACAGCCTCAAGCGGACCCCTGACACCCCCTGACGTACTTCTACTTCGTACATATGCGGGTCGAGCCGCGCCTTGTTTCGGATTAAGGTTTCTGCGGGAAACCTCATGCCATGTCTTCTCGTCGCGGTAATCCTCTCGATCTTTGGCGGATGCCGCCCGGAGGCTTTGTTTGCAGCGATATGCCATTGCGCTTGTTTCTACCATGGTCGGCTCATACCCCTCGATAGCACAGTGTGCCGTCGTGGCGACGGCCCTGAAGATACTACTCTTCCCAACATAGTATGTTTTCGTCCACAGCTCACGTTTGCAAGCTAAGCGCTTGCCGATCGCAGCAAGTCGACTGACTTCGAGGTTCACCGCAATTGGCTTGCCATCACCCATTCGCTGCCGCTCAAGCAGTGGTACTACGAGGTCAGTGCTCCTCTTTTCGAAATACCCGATCTGATACGAACGTGCTCTAAACGTGTTGCGTAGGATACCTCTCAATGGACGCTCGACTATCCACCATTCTTCGCCTACTTCGAGTGGCTCCTTTCCCAAATCGCGGCTTACGTCGACCCTGCAATGTTAAAGGTCGACAATATGGACTATGATCACTGGCGAGCTGTGTACTTTCAGAGAGCCACTGTCATTGCCACGGAGCTTGTACTCGTCTATGCGCTGCAAAAGTATAGCCGTCGTGTGGGCTTTTTCAGTAGTTACTGAACCTCTCCAGATTCGTACATTCAAGCCCACCAGCATCGAAGGCTAATGCCAATGCCGTGGCCATTTCAATCGTCCTTTCTCCCGCTCTCCTCATCGTCGACCACATCCACTTTCAGTACAATGGATTTCTCTACGGGATACTGATCTGGTCACTCGTGCTAGCCCGACAGACGTCGACGATACTGCTCTCCGGACTTTTGTTCGCAGCACTATTATGTCTCAAGCACATCTATCTATATCTTGCGCCAGCCTACTTTGTCTTCCTATTGCGGACGTACTGTCTTAGTCGGAATTCGATTTTCCAGATACAGTTCACCAATTGTATCAAGCTGGCGTCGGGCTTGCTTCTGGTTTTCGGTGCAGCCTTCGGGCCTTTTGCCTACTGGGGCCAGTTAGACCAGGTCCTGACTCGACTATTCCCTTTCTCCCGAGGGCTCTGTCATGCGTATTGGGCCCCCAATGTATGGGCAATGTATTCCTTCTCTGACAGGGTTCTCATACACAGTAAGCCAAGCATACAGAGTCGAGCTTAGATAATGCTGATCATCTCAAGTCGCACCAAAGGTCGGCTTGTCTGTGGATCAATCTGCAGTCAACAGCGCTACTCGAGGACTTGTCGGAGATACATCATTCGCCGTGTTGTCCAATATCTCGCCCCGAACAACGTTTCTATTGACGCTAGTCTTCCAACTTGTACGTCGAATCTCAAGATGAGTTCCCCAAGATACTAACACTTACAGGTTCCGTTAATCAAGCTTTTTAGAAAGCCCACCTGGAATGTCTTCATCGGTGCCGTGACGCTGTGCGGCTATGCCTCATTCTTGTTCGGCTGGCACGTACACGAGAAGGCTATATTACTGGTAATCATACCATTCAGTCTACTGGCACTCAAAGACCGTCGATATCTTGGTGCTTTTCGACCGCTGGCCGTGGCTGGACATGTATCGCTATTCCCGCTGCTCTTCACAGCTGCAGAGTTTCCAACTAAGACAGTGTATACGGTGTTCTGGTTGATATTGGTCTTGCTGGTCTTCGACCGGCTAGCGCCAGTGGCTCCTCGGCCACGCGTATTCCTGCTAGATCGGTTTTCGTTGCTGTACATCACGGTGGCTATTCCCCTTATCATGTACTGCTCGGTAGTGCACGACCTTGTGTTTGGGTCCAAGTACGAGTTCATTCCGTTGATGTTCACGAGCTCATACTCGGCCATCGGCGTAGTGGGGAGCTGGGTAGGATTTCTGGTAGTCTATTTCACTTCTTAGCATAAGATACCCATTCTGGCTGATCAGCATGTACTGTGGAGTTGTGTTAAATGACGTGCATTGGTTTTTCCGCTTGCTTTGTTGAACATGGACAGATAGAATGCATACGGGCGACACAATTTTTCAATGTCATAACCGAACGCGGATAAATCCGTATAGGAAACTACAACTATACAAATGAAGTCCGCCGGTAAGTGTGATTTGCTCACACTCGCTGCGTTGGTGGATGCTCGAAGGTAATGAGATCCCCGGGCGAAGTCGGGGGGCAACCCGCGGAGTTGTTAAATCTTCAAGTCGTGGTTCGATCGAAATGGTCTGATCAGATATCTCACTAACGGAAACGTATCATAGATTCCATGTGTTCTCCAGGCAAACACGGATGCGTTGAATGTGAGATCTACATATTGCTGATTCATTGGGGTATCTCGAACGCAATAGAGCAACAGCTGATACCTTGCTTGTCAACAATATCTGCAGATCGTGCTAACCAATAGCAATGACGGAGTATAGTGAGCTTGAGGGAGCAAACTCGTTCATGGCTGTTGCTGTGTGCATGTGGAAACAGATGGTGCTCAGAAGGGCCACCTTAGAAATGCTGGGGTTGTCCGCCCTGAGCTTGAAGTGGACTGGTCCACTCAAGGCAAGAGATGAGACCCGATATTGTAGACTATGGTGTGCTTAATCATGAACAGATCCTAGCATGCTACATGTAACAGTTGTCCAGGAACTCCAGTGAGCGGCGAGTCGAATGAGGTACTGTGGTGCTGTGCTGCATGGTTGAATGACATTGCGATGGTGGGCTAGAGGTGGAAGCCGGGGAGGGAGGTGTTCAAGCGGATCAGTCAGAGACAACGCTCACGGTTAAACCTCGTCCCGAACCCTCTAGCCGCAAATAACAACCTGGGGGCTAGTCTTGGAATGGCTCTGCGTACCCAGGAAACACACCTTAAGCCAAGGATCTTGTCTCCTCTCTCACCATGTTTTCCTCCATTGACACCTCCTCCTTCCCATCAACCACCCGACCACCCACCATCCCCCTTCAACTCCACACCCTTGAAACCCGTACTCAAGACCATCCTCAAGCTCAGAGACGCGTAAAGACTCTCCTTGCTGACTTCCTGGGGGCTCCCCCGCCCCTGCCCTGCATCCTGCTCAATTTCTCTCATTCAGCCCAAGAAGCTCCAGCACGTAGGCAGAAAATCTTCTCAACTCACCAAAGACTCCTAAGGTCTTTTCTCTTATATCAAACCTCTTGAAGAGTACTTTCGTTCGTTCAACTCCTTTAGAAAGCATATAAGACGACCCTTCCCTAAGCCTCCTTGATAAAGCACCCCCCGGAGCAAACCTGCTTGACCACAAAGGTCGGACGGTCCTAGGACAACCAAACAATCATCATGGTCAGCATTATCCCCCTTTTCCGTGACGATCGAACTGATCAAGATCAGGTGCTGTTCAAGCGGAAGCCTGTCCAGTATTCCCCTACCCCGAGAATACATGATGACCAAGAAGTAAGTGACAAGTCTCAAGCAATAGTTGATGGATGTTCATCCATCAAATAGGTCTGGTCGATTGAAGCGACTGAAGAGGTCTTCACAAATTATGAAGATTACTTGCGGCGGTACGTCCTCTTTGCTCGCAAGTGACCAAGTATTCAAGGCTAATGCTAACTAGCATGGACTTCTACCGCCAGGTTGGTCTAGTTCAGCGCCGGTATCTCACTGATCTTTGTGCTGACGATCCCCTCAGAGAAGGTTCATCTGCGAAATCACAGGACATTCCAACCTGACATTCATGGATGCACTGAGGAGCGAGGTAAAATGTTTTCCTGATTTGGTCTTGTTTCCTCTGTTTAATATCCTGGTTCACTGGACCTGACTCGATGCTTGCGCAGTTGGATGCCTCAGATGAGGTCGATGACGCCTTCCCAGACGCGTTGAGGGAACCGATCCTGAGGAAAGTCCAATTTTCCACCGTCTCAAGGATTGACAACCTCGGTGCGTAGCCGTCCTGTCCCACATGTAGGCAATGCTGACTAGCTATCCTCCAGTTGACCACGTATACGAGGTTCGACAGTTATCGCCGCGACTATGATCCCGCTAGCTGACGCATACCTAGGATTTCAAGAATGATTTCTACCCAGGCGAGCACGTGAACGTTGCTCTCGATAACGGCGATCGCCTGAACGGTCAAATCCGAGAGAAAACCAAATTCCCCGAGCTTTACCGGGATGACGGCACAATGGAGCGTAAAGCCTTCGCTCGCTACTTTGTCCGCCTAACCGACAGCTCTAGCCGTGAAGAGGCGTTGGTCGATGAGGATCACATTGTGCGTGATCGAAAGACGTTTACCAAACAGCGTCTACGATCGTACATCAAGAACACTGTAACGCATGAAGCCTGGGCGGGAGCGCCTTGGACCGTCAAACCAAAGATTGCTGAAGAGTATCGGATCAATACTCAAATCCCACCCGAGCTAACCTACGAGCATCAGATGGCTCAGAGGAAGGCGAACATGTCCTTGAGGAGAGGAGAGTATGACGGTACGCTCCTCAACTTCTACCCTCCCCTTAACCGTCTGCCCGAATTGAAACCTAAGGGTGGAAGACGGTCCAATGCGCACGATGCCTCCCAACTGAGAAATGTCCAATTTACTGAATATCAGCGTGCGCTGGCCGGTAATACTGCTTTTGGTCGGGTAACACCCCAGGGTCGTCCGATCCAGCTTCCAGAATTTCCTAGCGACCAGCCTGGCTTTCCTGCCACTAATGGATTCCCTCCACTCGCTGCAAAGGGTCAAACTAAGCCCGCGCCACCGCCCCAGCCCAAGTATCCTATCGAGGACCTTGAGATTGCTCCTGAGTCGAGTAAGCCTGGTCGTCCAGCGTTTAACTATCTGTCCAACGATCGCCCAGAGGCATCATATCCCAAGGAGATACGGAACACTGATGTCGTCATGGATTCGGTCGGCCTTCTTCTCGAGACCTGGAATACACTCAATGTCTATTGCGAGGTTTTCCAGCTTGACTCATTTACCTTCATCGATTACGAAGAGGCACTGCAGCTCACCTCTGAGAGCATGCAATGTGAATTGCTACTAGAGATCCACTGTGCGCTTTTAAAGAGATTGGTGAACGACGTCAATGATAAGAATGGGCAAGTTCAAGTTTCTCTGCCAGCTCATCCAGACAGTGAGGAGGACGCCTCGTCCCAGAACGACAGCAAGTTGCCGACTCCGGAGCCCGAAAAACCTCCAGCTCGTAGTACTCGAAGTAGTCTCGCCAAGAGCGAAGCTGCCGAGCTCAAAGAGGCCGACAAGGCCAATACGAACTCCTTAGGCGAGATCAAATTACACCGCGCTACTGAAATGGATCGCTCTACGCGTGGCTATGACTGGAAGATGCGTCTTCGAAAGCGTGACTTTGGCGAAGGCAGATGGGTCACGATTCTTGTCGGATTACTCAACCAGATGTCCGCCAATCCGCGCCTCAAGAAAACTTGCGGCGAGATTCTCGTCAAATTGGCTCCCTTGAGCGAGGAACCGGTACCGGAAACCGCAATACACCACTACTCTCATCTCAATATCAATACTCGCGTCAAGATACTTCAGATACTTTGTACCTTATCTCTCGAGACCAAAGCAATTAGGAGTTACATGGAGGACTGCAGCAACCAGATGACAGAGCACCGTAAGGAGAGAATCGACGTCCAGCGCACCCGTAAAGCTGCGTAAGTTATGCCATGAATTCTGAGCGATCTGTGGCTAATAGTATCGACAGTGTGGAGGAATTACGGCTCCTCCATGAGGAGCGAAAGACACTCGAGCCTGACAGCAACCCGCCTACGCCTCCTGCTGAGCTGGCGGAACTGGATGCAGACACGATGGATATTGTCGACGAGGAGGAAGCAGATGAGGATGTTGTAATGGACAGCGAAGACGAAGCGCCGCATCAAGGACGATCTCTGCGCCGCGCCAATGACAGGGCCGCCCAACGGAAGAAGAAGCAAGACGAAGAGAAAGAACGCAAGGAGAGAGCGAAGGCAGAGAAAGCGAAGAAACCGAGCAAACAAGAGAAACAGCTCGAGAAAGTTATGAAGAAAATCGAGGAAGTCAAGGAGAGGATCAGGGAATATGAAGAAGAGGTGGCAGTGATTGAAAATGACCTCCGTGAAGCGGACTGCCCTCGTACGAGGTGTCTGGGAAAAGACCGCTTCTGGAATCGATATTACTGGTTCGAACGCAACGCCATGCCATACGCTGGCCTCCCTGACAGCTCGACTGCTGACGCTGGTTTCGCGAATGGCTGTCTGTGGGTACAAGGTCCTGATGATCTCGAACGACAGGGCTTCATAGAGCTCAGTGACCAGGAGAATGCACAGTACCATCGAGCGTTCCATATGACCGTTCCCGAGCGGAAAATGAGGGAAGAGGGCGCCACCCATGTCTTCACGGCCAGACATTGGGGCTACTACGATGACCCTGAGGATCTTGACTCGCTGATCGGCTGGCTCGACATTCGTGGACATCGGGAGATCAAATTACGAAAAGAACTGCAAGCACAGAGAGAGAGGATTAGCGCACACATGCTGAAGCGCAAGCAATACCTCTCCGAAGACGATGACAAGAAGTCCGATACGGGTGAGCCATCCAAACGGATCTCCGCCAGAACGAAGCCTCAAGTCGAGAACAGTGGACACCGCTGCCTTAAGTGGAAGAACCTCACGGCGTTGAAAGAGGTCGGCCATCTTCACTCGGAGCCAAAGCCACCCACGTCTGGTCGGGCTGCCAAGGCGAAGAAAGCGGCGCCTACGCTCGTTGAGGAAGAGGGTCGGCAGACGAGGCAGACGAACCGCAATGGCAAACCTCTCACCCGGCAAGGGACCCGATACACCTTTTGAGGGCCTGGATCTCTTCGTGCACTCCTGGTACTACAGCCTTGTACTTGACTGTTTCGCTCCGATGCTGTCGAAGTCTACTGGGCTCCCATGTGCATTCATGACTCACGAAAGATGTTTTTGCTCTGACGAAGTTCGCATAGCGGGTGCTGCATCATTCGAAAGGCGTGGGTTGTTCAGCTCCCTCGATGGTTGAGGGGGAGGCATCTGTAGGCGGATAGCTGCTATTCATTCAAGTCGACTCTGGCTCGATCATGTATGAGATCTCGAAGATTGTATTTGCATATGGCAAATGAGAAAGGAGCAATGAATGCGACTGACAGTGCTTGTCTCAAGCTACTACACCTGTATCTAGAGCAAAAGAATCAGTCGCATCTCAAGGCTTGGCTTGGTGGCTTGCCGCTTACATTCGGCTATTCTCCGGAGATATCGGATGATCGATAGCGCTAGTGACTTGCATGCTGTCCCTGACTTTGGAGGCTCTCCAGAACCAACAGAACTATTATGATGAAGGCCACCAAGCTCGATGTAGGTGCTAGGGTCAGAGTCTGAAGCTCACAGGCTTGGCCTTCCTTCAGGTTCGAAGGCTCCTCTACGACGATTGGGCATGGCTTCAAATGATCCAAGCCGCCGGGGTAAACTTGACTATACATCGTTCTACCTAGTTTGCTGACACATTCTATTCCATAGCCTCAGTAGCCTCTACCACTTCGGATGTGAGCCTCTTAGACCAAGCCAATGTAGTAAGAGCTGTGGCCAAGAAGGACAAAACGAACGGCTCTGTAAAGCTGAAGAAGGCCATCGTAAAGAATGCCAAGCCTAAAGCGGACGGCGATGGTAGCGGTATATTCCGATTGTCTGCGGCAGTCTAGGACTTCGAACTGATAGTAGTAAAGAGGTAGCAGAGCCTAAGATCCGAGGGGCGACTCGGAGCCCGACGCCGGACTCCCCCATTCCCGAAGCAGAATTAGGCAAGCCCATAGACGATCGCCCAGATCATATTCAGTGCAAGCACTGCAAGAAGCCAATGCCGAAAGCAGTAGCCCAATCCCACGTAAAGCTTTGCGAGCAGAAGAAGAAGGAGAAAGCCCGTAAAAAGAAGGAAGCCAAAGAGGCTAAGGCTGCGCAAGCCAGGGAGAAGGAAAAGGCTGATAAGGACAAAGAGGCGGAGGAAGCTGCTAATGCTTCGAATGCTGTCAGTAGGCATGCTGAGGAGGATGGTGAGCCATCAGCAGCTGGTGAGGAGAAAGCAAAGATCGCCAAGAAGAGTGCTGGTAAAGCTGCACCTGATGGTCCCAAAACAACGAAGAAACGTAAAGCCGATGGGGATGGTGATAAGGAGCCAAAGAAGAAGAAACTCAAAAAGGATGAACCACCTAAACCCAAATTACCGAAGCCCAAAGGGCCAGTTGATGTTGAGAAGCAATGCGGTGTTCTCCTCCCTAATGGCGGATACTGCGCGAGGAGCTTGACATGCAAGAGCCATTCTATGGGAGCTAAGCGTGCGGTGCCTGGACGTAGTCTACCCTATGATATTCTACTTGCCTCTTATCAGAAGAAGAATCAAGCGAAGCAACAGAGTAAGCCGTTACATTTCTCTTACTTTGTCACATATTCTGCAACACTTTGCTGTCATGGCCCCAAAACCCCCCTCTCGTGACAAAAGCGTCGTCATTGCCCGCAAGACTGTACCTCGTCGCTCTGGAGAATATAACATCACCCGTACTGCCGCTCCTGGAGCCAGAGTCCAGAAATCATATCTAGATCTCCGCACTCGCACAGCGAACATCCACCAGCCCAGTCCTCACCAAATGTCCAACCAGCGCCCAGCAACTACCGGCGCACCTAACGGACCTACCCAACCTGCTCCTCGAAACACTCCAGCGACCCAAACCCCACCCGGTTCACCACCCCTCACCCCCCCTTCTCCACATCGCTTACCCCAAAACACTCACTAACCCCCCCTCCCCCCCACCAGAAGCCGCCCTCTCCTCCCTCGCCCCCATCCCTGACGACCTCGAGCCCACCGGCCCCATCGACTCCGACGAAGAAACCGAAGCCGTCATGGCCGGCATCCGCCGCTCCCGCCCGCAGCCCCTCGCGCAGCACTACCACATCGACACGCGCCGCCGCTACGAAGTTATCCGTCGCAAGGAGGCGCTGAGGCAGGCGCTCAGTGGGCCGAATGGCGCAAGGTTGTTTGCTGTGGGACCGCCGATTGTGGTGGGTGTGAGTTGTTGGACCTTGCTGGCCCCTGGTGGAGATGCTGATGTATAACTTGATAGAATACTGGGGTGAATGCTCAAGCTAGTGGAGGAGGAGGCGCCGTAGGGAATGATGATGTGGATGTCAGTGTTGAGAATTGGCCTGACGACGCGGCGCCGGCGAGGAAGGCGAGTGTGGCTTCTGCGGGCGGGCAGAAGAGTGCTACGGGTGGTGGGCCCTCGAGGAAGGCGTCTGTTGCCTAAATTGTCCTACAGTTATACTGCCGAGACGTACAAGCACGGAAGGAGATTGTGGACCTCAAGTGCTGAGGTCCACTGCTCTGAGGGGGCGAACGCATGTCGCTGATGTGGAACTGCGTAAAACTACTTTACCTTTGCTCCTGGGATCCTTCTTGATTTGTTCCTGGGTTCCTTCTTGACCTGAATCGATTCTCGCTGCTGGCAATGAGATGGGCTAGATGGCTTGGGTCATGATGGCTGTTGTTGTCCGGCTCGACTCATGAGATGCATCTTTTTCAAGATTTGAGGATTTTTGCCACAGTTGCAGAATCCATGCCCCCGTTATCAGGGCATTTGTCGTCGGTTGGGCTTCGTATGAGTTGCACGGAGCGAGACTGCTCCGACTCCCATGCCTGTTGCTGATGCTGGATCGTGAGCTATATCGTAAAAAGACAATGTTCCTCGTTCAAGCAGCACACAGCTACATACAATAGTCGGAGTCAAAGAAGCCTATCTGTCTGCTCAATGCAAGTTTCCATGGCTACAAAAGCTCATCTTCTCTCCAAGGTATCGCCCTCATCGTTCTCTATCATCTAAACCATACCGCCAATCTCGCACAAGCCACACCTTTAAAGACAATATTCGACAACCATTCTCTCCAACAAACAAGCTCGATTGCTACATATGCTCCTCTCCTACCTCATCTCTCTCGTCTAACACAAACCGCTAACAACGCACAAAAGAATCCCACACTCAGAGCATCCCCTTTCCGATTGCTGAGAGATAAACGATCAGGGCGTGCATCGCCCCGTGAACCGCGGGTAGAGCGAGCATTCCCGTACCGTGTAGCGGCCGCAGAGCCAAGCTAGGAAGCGCTCGAGGCCGAGCCCGTAGCCGCCGTGGGGGTAGGTGCCGTATCTGATAGGGGTGTTAGTATGGCTGGTGGAT
>JAABUS010001721.1_pt1 | contig 45780 bp, 41 predicted proteins | sample 5560161 | NCBI WGS metagenome assembly JAABUS01 (sample SAMN10711885, study PRJNA513376) | rock metagenome | isolation source: Antarctica rocks | place: Antarctica: Victoria Land, Trio Nunatak nord | collected 2016-01-04 | reverse complement strand
CATTTAACTAGAAGATAAATGCTAAGAAAGAAAGATAGCTACAGAAAAGAAGCTGACTACATATGTGTGTTTCTCAGTCGACGCTAGACTCAATAGAGACTAGTCAAGATGACGAAGCGAGAATAAATCTGACAAGACTAGAAGACTGAGTCTGACAAGGCTAGAATCATGACATTACTCTCTCTTCTTCGACGATTCATGTTTGCATGAATGTATTTTCTGCTTGATTCAATTGATTGCTCAATCATGATTTCACAGACTCAGACTCATTAAATTCTAATTGACTGAATAGTCAAAAGCGCTTCTAGCGCGATTTGTTTGAATATCAAATATGAAAATCATCAACTATCTTCTGAGTGTTCATAAATTCATCATCATCAGCGTTGTATCAATTGAGATCATTGTCATAGTCATTTCATTTGACTCTATACTGAAGTCATCTTCGATAACGACGAAAATTCAATATATCGTCGATTTTTCATTCATCTTCGTCATTTATCACTATTGACTCAAAGAGCTCGTTCTTTTGATTAGGCAAGAGATCATCAACGACAAGACGAAGCAGATCAGAGTGAAATACATCATGAACATGCATAGTTTCTGATAATTTCAACTTATATGACGAGTCAATGAAATCTAGATTAATGAAGAGATCAAGCATTTTATCATTTAGCTTCTTGAAAGATCTCGCTGTAATGATGTTTCATTCATTCAGAAACATCTTTGATTCAATCTCATAATCAACTTCTTTTCTATGCTTATTAACTTGTTGAATCATTTGTTTTCTTGTTTTGACTAGAAATTCGCGAGCAAACATCAAGATCTTGTTCATATGTTCAGATATATTCTCAACTTTAATTGCTTGCAAGCATTCACGAAAGCTTTCATATTCGATTGTATCGAGTTCAAAGCTCATATGAGAATGAAAGTCTTTGTTTAGAAAGAAAGAGATCGAGAAAATGACTGAGAACAGAGCATTATTGTTGACAAACTTGATTATGAGTAGTAGCTTAGCTCAGTCATTCTGCATGTATAAACAGAAGAATTGAAGATATCTTTCAACGTTCTGATTGACTCATTCACTTTGATCATTGATTTGAGAATGATAGACAGTGAATAGTTAAAGATTAATGCTCAGTCTTTTGCAAAGAGACTTTCATAGAATGAAGATAAATTGAGAGTTTTGATTCAAAACAATGAAATTGAGTAAATCATGTATTCAATATATTCACTGAAGCATTAGCTCAGCTGTTTTTTCTGCTGTGATTTCTTCATCATCAGTAAAACAAGAAATATAGTGTCGTTTCTTTGACAGTTTACATATCACTGTTAATATGATGTTTTTGCCTTCAGAAAAAAGTAGATCGATGATGAAATTCATGACTATGTTCTTTCATTACTGTTTGAGTATGAGTAAAGAATGTAGTAATTCATTGAATTTATCTTGAAAAGCTTTTGATCGCTGACAAATGTAGCAGTTTTGAATATATCTATTTATTGTCTTTCGCATTGAGAATCAATAGTAGTATCTTCTTATTGCTTTCATCGTTCTAAGAATTTCAAGATGATCAATAAAAGATTGATTATGAACTTCTTGAATCAGCTTCATTTGAAGATGCTCATTGAAGAAAATTCATAGAAGATCACTTTGATATAGTATTTCGTTCTGAACTCAACAATCTCTTAATTTAATATCTTCGTATTGAGCTTTATCTTTTGATATGACTTCACGAAGTAGAACACAATTCTCGTTGATTTTATTAACTTTTAGAATCAATCAATAAATTGATTCATCATTCTCTTTCTTCTTCAGATCAGCGATTTTTATTCAATTTGATGTCAGAATCATAGTTCGCTGATAGCAATATTGTTCATTCTCAAAGCTTCTAGAAACTGAATTGACTTGACGAGTTAATGCATTGACTTTGATGTTTTGTTTGCCTGAACAATACATGATTTTGAAGTTGAAGTCGACGAGCTTTTGAATTCAGCGCATCTGACGTTTACTCAGCTCTTTATTCTTCATTAATGACGTCAGAGCTTGATGATTGATGAACATCTTGATTGATAGCTCAGTCAATTTCAGCTCAGATCATCAATGCTTGAATGCTTGAATGATTGTTAGTAGCTTCTTGTCATAAATCTCGTAATTGCACTCAGCGAGACTCAGATTCTTGCTGTAGTAGATCATTGAATGCAATGTTTCTTTGTCATCAAACTGAGAAAGTATGTCATTATTGACGTAGTTGAATGAGTCTGTTTCAAGAATAGTCTTTTTATTCTGATCAAAATGACGAAGAATAAATGCTTCAGTTATTTGTTTCTTCATATGATCAAAGATTGTTTGACAAGCGTGATTTCATTCAAATATCATCTTTTTCTGAGTAAGTTGAATCATTGATCAAACAATCTTCGAGAAGTTCTTTATAAAGCGACGATAGAAATTGCAGAAGTTAATAAAGAACTGCATTGAAGTGAGATTTGTAAAAGTAGATCATTCAACAACTGCTTGTATCTTTCAAGAATTCATCTTCAATCTCTCAATGAATAGCAATAGTTTTAAAAAGCTAATCTCTTGAACGTGAAACTTGTATTTGTTTATATTCATCTGTAGATCAATCTCTCGTAGTCTATGTAAAACTAGTCATACATGTTTCTTATGTTTCTTCAATGTTTTGCTGTAAATGATAATGTCATTTAGATAAATTTGACAAAACTGATGTAAATAATCAAACAGCACGTCGTTCATATAATGTTGATAGAAAGTCGAGTCGTTGATTAATTCAAAAGACATCACGTGATATTTGTAGAAGTCAAAAAAGATAATAAAGATAGTCAAATATTCGCTCTTTGAATGCATGTGTGATTTGTTGAAGATGACTATTATATTCAATCAAGTCAGATACTTGCTATCTTGAATACAAGCAAGAGTTTCGTCTATTAAGAGTAGAAAATAGCGATTTCGTTTGATCAAAGCATTGAGCTTTTTATAATCAATGCAGAAACGCAAACTATCATCTTTCTTTTCAATGAATAGTATGAGCGAAGCATATGAGATCGAGCTGAAAGATATAAAGTTCTTATTCAGATGTTTAATCAGATAATTCTTCATCTTTTGAAGCTTGTAGTCAAACATATGATAGAGACAACTTCAAGAAGATGTTTTCTCGTCTGTTAACTCGATTTTGTGATTGTAGAAGCGATGAGAGAGTAGTTGATCAGTCATAGCTCGATCAAACACGTTTAGATAGTCATGATATTTTGAAGAAAGCTTAGCTTTGACTTCTTTCAAGATCTCTTCATGTGAAAGCTTTTGTAAATCTACATCTTCGAGTTTATTTCTAGCTGTTTTTAGAAGTCGATCGATTTTCGTGATGATGATTGCAAAAGTAGTCACATTCGATCATTTGACTAGTGATTTATATGCTGCAGTCTTTATTATTGCTATGTTCATTGAATCAAAAGACGAAGCGAAGTTGACTGAATTAGATGATTTCATGATTTTACTGAATGAAGATGACTTCTCGCTTAGTTGAATGATGATAGAAGAAGTAAATCTCTTTAGTATTTGAATAGAAATCAAACTCTTCTGTTCTATCGCAATTTTCTTGATGACAGAAAGAAAAGTTAAGCTAGCATTGATATGAGTCTTTGAATCAGAAAATTGAAGATAATTGTTTCTCATATCAATTGTTATCTCGATCTTATTCATTCATGTTTTTTCAAGAATTATCTGATGCTGACTCAATCAAGTAATCAGCATAGAAACAAAATGTTTCATATGATCTTGAACAGTCAGATTTGAATAAATTGCATGAGTAATGAGCTTTTTTGCATAATGATCATCGAATTCTCTTATTGACTTGAGCTTGATTAAAGATAACAATTCAATTTGCAAATGATCACAAACATTCTGCGCGATTAATTCATCAATGAACGAATAGTCAACTGCTTCAATGTCAATCAATGACTTTAATGAGTAACTAATTTCATCGTTAGATAGTACACATTCAGTAGTCAAAGATTTCAAGGCAAAGAAATTATCTGATGAACTCATTGTTGAAGAAATTAACACATCTTTCATCACGTCTTTGATGAAAGTCACTAGTTTTTTGTCTCATTCTTCAATTTCTCTGTAAATAATTTCTTCTCTTCTTTTGACATGATGATCTCATTGAGACAAAAGATGAATGCATGAAATGTCGAAGTACTAGTCTTCAGCTGAGAGCAGTTCTTTGAAAGATGACTCGATACTTTGCAGTTGAAGCAGATGATTGACATTCTTGATCATTCAAATTCAAGAGTGAAAAAAGTAATGAATTGAACATAGCTAGTAGTCAAGACTGATGCTGATATCAACGAAGAAACAAAATATTTTTTCGAAGCTGCTATCAATTTGACTGTTCATTGCTCGTCACGTAGCTGATAATTGACTCATTGTTTATTATTCACTCTTTGAAGAAAAGTCTTGAGCTTATCAAGCGAGCTAAACTCTATGAGACAAACTGACAATGCATTCTGAAGATGATTGTTGATTTTATTCTGTAAATTGTTCATCAGAGTTTAATCATCATAGTCAAGAAAGCTGAATATCTTTGTGAATTTAAAGTAGAAGAAGCTGAACGACTTATTGCTTTGCTTCAACGCATTGTATTCGCGACGACACTTTTGATTTCTATTCTGATCATCATATATTTCGTTCAAATGTTTTAGCAGTTTCGTCAATGATAGATAGAATGAGAAAGCATTGATACAATGCTTTGCATAAATCTGCTCATCAGCATCGTCATTTAGTCTGAATGTCACATAAATGATACGAAGCTTTTCGATAGAGTAATGATTCGCGTTGACATCAAGCTTGTCAGATATCTTGATGATTCAGCTCTTTCAAGTAGATTCATCTGTGTTGATGAAGATAGATGAATTCGAAAATTTAATTGACTTGTGATAATTATTCTCATTATCAAATAGAGTGAATGACTTTCGTGAGCTTTGAAAGCGTTGATCAACTTCAGAGATTGATAAAGTCTCTTTCTGATTGACTTAATGCTTGACTGGCTGAGTCTTTTAACGAGACATAGATTGATCAGCTTGACGTTGTTTCGCTTTGAAGTTCAATCGCTTGCTTTGTAGCTGATTGATCTTTTCTTCTAGCTCATTATTCTTTTCAAAAGTGACTTCTAGTTGTTTTGCTCTCTTTTTGTGATCATCTTGTATGAGAATTCAGTGCTCGTTGAGCTGTAGAGTCAAATCTCGCTGACTTCAAAGCTCGTTCAGCATATCAATAATCTGATTGAGCTGATTTGCAACTCATTGACACAATTGTTTCTTGTTCTTTATGTTTCATGATGTTGTAGCTTCTTCAGTCTCGACTGAGACATTGATGAGTAGAAGTGAGACTCTTCTATTGACAGTGCTTCTAAGCAGATAAGCTGTTTGAAACTCAACTGACTTGACGTTGCATGTCATGATGATAGTAGATAGAAGTTGTTAAGATAAAGATAGATGAGAGATTGATGTTTTGATTTGATGCAAATTCAAAGAAGCTCTTGTGAATTTTCTGATAATAGCTGATTGTAATATTCGAAGAATTTCTTGCAAATAGAATGATGAAAATGAATGTAGAATTGAAGAATCTCTTGCGATCTAAAATGATGATGCAAATTCAAAGAATTTCTTGCGAATTTTCTGAATAAACGAAGTAGATTATTTCGTATCATCTACACGTTGATAGCAGAGTAGTTAATGAGCATTTATCTAATGTTAGAAATCAGCATAGAGCGAGTCAATATGAATGTCATTTAACTAGAAGATAAATGCTAAGAAAGAAAGATAGCTACAGAAAAGAAGCTGACTATATATGTATGTTTCTCAGTCAACGCTAGACTCAATAGAAACTAGTCAAGATGACGAAGCAAGAATAAATCTGACAAGACTAGAAGATTGAGTCTGACAAGACTAGAATCGTGACAATGATCTTTGAATCATCATGTTTGAGTAGTTTGTTCTTGATCTCTTGAACTGCTTTATGTTCATTGTTCAAGCGAATCAGATAGTTTCGAATATCTGATAGCTTAATGAGTGATTTCATCTGAGCTGTTTAAAAGATTCAAAGACAAGAGTTTATTTTATTCTTTAAATCAATGACTAGTACGTTCTTCTGATACTTCAGATAGATGTATAGTCATTGAAACTGATTAAAGAAATCGCTGAATTTCTTTGATTCTTGAATCAAATTAATATATTTTCTACGATAGTTGTTTTTCTTATCAGAATCATGAAACGATTGAGCTAGTTTCTTTAGAAGTGCATTGACAGTCAGATAGAAATTATCATAGTTGAGATCACATCTGACTTGAGTGACTTCGATGATGTCATCTGCTAGTTGAAAGTGAATGTAGCTCAGCTTGTAGAGTTCATTTGAAAAGATGTCGACGTTCATTGCTAACTTCTCTCATATGTCAAGAGATCAGTTCTTTCAAGTAGAGTTCTTTTCATCAGTAAACATTGAAGAGTTGAGTATTTTATGATATCTAGATTGTTCAAAGTAGATGACAATCAAGAAAGCAGTGATGATTACATTGACTGTGATAGCAGTGAAAGCTTGTAGTTTTGCTTTCAACTGTTGAATTTCGCTCTTGTCTCATTGTTTCATCTCAACGAGATGATCTGTTTCTTTATTAAGAGCATAAATACGTTTCTTTCATACTTTCATATCATCAAGTATGATGATTTCAGCGTTTAATTTGTTGAAAGCAATGAATGAAGAAGTGTGTTGTGAGTCAACAATAGAAAAGAAAGCTTGTAAACATGTTTGTTGCAAGAAGTCAACAAAAGCTTTATCTTTATCAGATGTGTTCTTAAATGTCATAGTGAAGAAGATGAGAATTGATTGAAACTGAACAAAGAACGAAGCTCAGTAGTTTTATGAAGAAAGACGAATGTTTGTTCAACAAAAAAGATGTTTGTGAAAGTGATTGATCTTGAAGCAATTCACGAAGATTCTTTATCATAATTCTCTTGATCGATTTGATTCTCTAGCAATTCACGAAAATTCTTTATCATAGATTTTATTAATCGATTTTGAATAAATGTATACTGAATGAGCGATAAATCTTCTAGCAATTCAATGATCATATGTTCTCGTTGATTCTATGAATTCTCTGATGTTGTTCTTGTCTTTCAAGATCAAATCATCAGATAAACAAATTTCTTTAGACTCAATTCGTCTGTACGAGTTGATTGAATGAGTAATGAGATCAGTATCATGTGATTAATGAATTCTTAATATAATGTCAGAATCATGTCTAAATGATACAATTAATGAAGATCAGAATTGATAGTGCTTGATCTTTAGAAATAGCTATAACTGAATATTAAGAATATAAAAGAAGATTGATACAAAAGCTTTTATTTATGTAATGTTCAGAGACTGTGCTAGACTTGAAAGAAATGTGTTTGTGACATGAAAAGAAGATGATGTAGATGAATAAGATGTTGGTGAAAGAAAAGAGTGTTGAGAAAGAAAAAAGTGTTTAGTCATATTTGAGTCAGATCTAGGTCAGATCTTGACTAGATTATTGACTAGCTCTAATCATTATGCAAAGTACTCGCTAGCATGCATTGCGAATTAATTAAAACTTCAGTCTTGTTCAGTCTTATTAATCTTGATACACTTGTAACATCATTCTTCTGCACTTTTGATTTTTCACATAAATAAATTGTTATGAGTCTGCATAGAGCGAATCATATGAATGTATTCTAACTAGAAGTTCAAAGTCGAAGAAGAAAGAAGATGCAACACGTCGTGAATTTTACTCACGAAGGCACGCTAGGCCGCTAGCGTGTCAACATCAGCTCTATACTAGTCTATGATAGTCTGACACGACCTATGTTAGACTAATTCGAAGTGCACGATCGCAACATTACTTTTCTTCTTCATCTAGCAATGTTCTCATTGCTGCAGTTCGACCGATCTTTCTTAAGTCGATTTCTATCTTGACTTGTTCGAATATCGTTCATGAAAGTCATTTACGATCTTCGAGCATTCTTCGAATTCACTTTCATCGACGTTGTATCAATGTAGATCGACGTCGTATTCTTTTCAATTGACACGATATTGTAGTCGTTTACCTCTTTCGTAGTGCCTGAAGTTCAGTATGTTCTTCATCTCTCATTCATCTTCGTCGTCGATCACTATAGAGTCAGACGATTCATTTCGTTGTTCATTCAGAGAGTTCTTTGAATCTAGTCGCAGCAGATTTGGTGCGAACTTCGAATGTATCTTCATAGTCGATGATAGTTTCAGTCGATAAGCATGTTTGATCTTGATCAGAATCTTGAAGAATTCTAGCATCTTATTGTCTAGCTTCTTTGACGATCGTGAGATCGTTATGTTTCTAGAATTCAGAAACATCATGTCATCTACCTTGTAGATCATTTTCTTTCGATGCTTGTCAGCCTGTTTCTTCATTGTGACTCTGACTCTTGTTAAGACTTGCTTGATCAATGCTAGTGATCATTTCATGTGTTCGAATATATTCTTTGCTTTGCCTGCTTCGATTCTAGCTCAAGTGATCTCATATTCGATTGAGTTTGAATCGAAGCTCATATGAGGGTGAAAGTTCTTATTCAGAAAGAACGTCGACTGTTCAATTGATGACGAAATAGCATTGTTATCGACGAATTCAGTCATAGATAATCAGGCGAACCAATCATCTTGCATATACAAGCAATAGCTTCGTAGATATCATTTTACATTCTGATTCGCTCTTTCTGTTTGATCATCTGTCTGCAAATGATAGTCTGTGAATAGTTTCATCTTGATGTCGAGTCTCAGGCATAGAGACTTTCAGACAATCGATATGAATTGTGAATCACGATCGAACACTATTGACCTTGATAGTTCATGAGTTCTGAAGACTCATGTCAACAGTAGCTTGACTGTTTGTTCTGCGAAGGTTTCTTCGTCATCTGATTAACACGATATATAATGTCGTTTCTTAGACAATCGATCTATGACTGTCAGAATCGCGTTGTTTTCATCACTTTCTGATAGATCGATAATGAAGTCTAATGATATGTTCTGCCATCGCTGCTCGAATATGAGCAATGACTTCAGTAATTCATTGATTCGATCTCTCGATGCTTTTGACCTACGACAAACGTAACAGTTTCGAATGTAGCGCTTGATCGTCGTTCTCATCTTCGGCCAGCAATATGATCGTCTCAGCAAGTTCAACGTTCGATTCATGTCAGAGTGATCACTGATCGAAAGATCATGTGCTTCTCTTATCAATCGAATGATCATTGACTGAGAAATTCATAGTCTATCATCTTTTCAGAGTACTTCATCAAGTACTCTGCAGTTGTTCAGATCAATATCTTGACAAGTTCTTCTGTTCTGTTTCATGAATGCTCGAATATCGATACATAGTTGATTCGTTCGATTTTCGACTATAATCTGATTCTGAATAGAAATCACTTCTTCGATCGAATCTTCGTTAGCTTTCGATTCTTGTTCCGACTCTGAGTCAGATCTGAGCAAGATCTGAGTCAGATCTGAGTCAGATTTCTGATCATCTTCTTGATCAGCTTCTATTGACTGCAATTCAAACTTGCTTTCTGACAATAGCAGCTGATGCTGATATAGCTTTCGATCATCGTTTGTCTCAATCAACTTGACGTCTGACATTCTGATCAGCGCGTCGACTTTCAGATTCTGTTTTTCTGACTGATATATGATCTTGAAGTTATATTCAGATAACTTCTCAGCTCATCTAGCCTGTCGTCGAGTCAGTTCTTTGATGATCATGAAGTACTTCAAATTCAGATGATCGATGAAGATCTTGATCGAAATATCTGTATCTTTCAATTCAGAGCGTCAGTGCTTCAAGCAGCGAATAATAGTCAGCAGTTTTTTGTCATAGATCTCGTAGTTGCATTCTGCGAAAACCATGTTCTTGCTATAGAAAGTCACTGAATGTAGAATGTCTTCATCATTATATTGAGACAATACTTCGTCGTTCACATAGTTCAAGAAGTTCGTTTTCAGAATAGCTTCTCTGATCGAGTCGAAATGCTTCAGAACGAAGACTGTCGTCATCTGTTGCTTTAGTTCTTCAAAGATCGTCTGACAGATCTCTGTTCATTCAAAGAGATGATCTTTTTGAATCAGCTTTATCATAGATCGAGCGATCTTTGAGAAGTTCTTTATGAATCGTCGATAGAAATTGCAGAAGTCAATGAAGATCTGCACATGAGTCAACGATCGAGACACTTCTCAGTTTCGAATCACATCTACTTTTCGAGAATTCATTCGTAGATCATTGATGAATATCAGTAGTTCAAGAAACGAGGTTTTCTGAATCTCGAATTTGCACTTGTCAATGTCTATCTGCAAGTTGACTTCGCGAAGCTTGCCTAGCACTTCTTTCACATGAATTCTATGTTTCTTCAAGATCTTACTGTAGATAAGAATATCATTCAAATATGTCTGACAGAATTTATGTAGACAGTTGAACAACACATTGTTGATATAGTGCTGAAAGAACGCGAATTCATTGATTAATTCAAAGAACATTACTCTATACTTATAGACATCGAAGAAAGTAACGAATGTGGTTAGATTCTCGCTTTCAGTACTCATGCGAAGCTTATTGAACGTGACGATAATGTTGAGTCGAATCAAATACTTACTGTCTTGAATTCGAGCGAGTACTTCGTCTATCAAGAGTATTGAATAACGATCTCTTTTGATCAGAGCATTCAGTTTTCGATAATTCACGCAAAAGCGAAGACTATCATCTTTCTTTTCGACAAATAGTATTGACGAAGCGAAAGAAGCTTTACTGAATGTGATGAACTTCTTCTTTAAATTCTCTTCTAGATACTCTTTGACCTTCTGCAACTTGTAGCTCGACATGAGATACAATCGACTTCTAGAGAATTGACTCTCACTTTCTAATTCAATCTTATGATCGTATGATTGATGTGAAGGCAACTGCATTGTCTTTTCTCTATCAAAAACATTCAGAAAGTCGTGATAGACTATCAAAAGCTTCTTCTTCAGTTCATCTAATGACATGACAGAGATCATTTCATTCAGTTTCGCGAAACCTTCGACTGAGCTAAGCGCTTTGTTGATTTCACTAATGATCAAGAAGAAGATCTTGATCTTCTTATTCTTGACTAGAGTTCGATACGCAGCGACTTCGATCATGACAATATTGACGAGTCTCTTTTTCTCAGTTGGCTGAAAGAGACGAAGTTGACCGAAGTCAACTTGAGTGCTTTGCTTTTGTATGAGAACAGATTCAATGAACTGATTCACTAGTTTCTGATTCGTGAGTCGCTTCAAGATGATTGTCGACGTAATCATCGAGTTCAAGTTCTTTCGTTTCATTTTGCAGATCTCGCTTGACTCAGATCTGTGAAATGCTGATTGACTGCTTGCTTTCGAAACAACAGGTTTCGATGTTCGAATCTTCAACGATGATATTAATCGATCGTTTGCAGAATCTACCAAAATTTGATTTCTTTTCAACCAGAGGTTTTCAATGATTATCTTGTGCTGATCTAGACGAGTTATCAATAGAAGCATCATTTCATTCTTGTGTTCTTGTATCATGATCAATGTATACAGAGCGTGTGTAATCAACTTTCGATCAGAGATTTCATCATACGATCGAATCGACTTTGGTTTTGACAGCGATATTGGCTGAATATCAAAGCGTTCACATAGCTCTGACATCAAAGATTCATCGATGAAAATCATGTCAGTGACTTCAGTATCTATCAGGGCGAGAGATCTGAATATCTTTTCTAGACTACTCAAGATGACGTCAACAGTGAACGACTTGAAATCAAACGAATCGCCAGACATGCTGATGAAACAGAATATGAGTATATCGCTCTCAGTCACTACTTTGACGAGAGCAGATCGTTTTTCGAATTCGCAGCAATCTCGTGCACTTGAGTCGCCTCAAGACAGTCATATGCTCTATGTTCTGACTTCTTGCATTTGAAGCAGAGTTCTTTCTTAAACAACTCTTTCTGAATAGAGTCGAGATTCGATTTTCTGAGTTTCTTTCACGAAGAAACTGATGACGTGAGTCGAGCAGTTGATGTGTTAAAGACAGAGCGAGCAGCTTGAGTCGCTGATGCTTTGGCGACTGATCGCGCGTTCAATTCAGTTAATCTAACATCGGCTCGCATGCAGATGTCGACAAACTCATTCAAATTCGTGATTCGTTCATTGAGCGTTACTCGTTGAAGGTCTGAGCTGATCTTGTGCTGAAGATCATTCAGTAGAGTCTCGTTATTGTACTCTAGTTCTGCACTAAATCTCTGAAATTTCATTCAAAATTCATGAAAGAAGATCTTGTTCTGATACAGTCTCAAATACTGTCGTTGAGTCGTGTGACGACGATTGAGATCGTCGTACATCTTATTGATAATCGATAGCACTTCTTCGACTTCTAGAAACGAGTTCAAGAAGATATTTCGCATGCGAGAAGCTATGTGCTTGATCGCAGCTTCACTGACTCAACTTTCGATGTATGCAATCTTCAACTCTTCGATAGAAAAATGATTCTTATTTGTCTTCAGCTTATTTCGCATTCGAGACAGTCAATTGTCTACATTCTGCGTCGAATCTTCAAACAGAAGTGAGTCAAGTAACTTGATCGACTTCGAGAATCGACCTTCAGAAATCGAAGTGCTTTGTCGACTTGATGCAGCTTCTAGATGATGTATAATCACGTTCTTGTTTCTATTCTCTTTCTGCAGACGCGTCTGCGTAATCTTCAACGTGATGTTTGCCTCGTTGACATCTTCTAACATCTGAATCATGTCATTGTGAGTCTCGATTTCGATGTCGTGCTGTTGACACATGTACTTGATAAAGGCAACGATGTCGTCTGCTTCATGAGCGCTTATTCAAGCATTCAGTTTAATGTTGATGCTGATCTTGATCATTTCGTGATCAAAGAGCAACGCGTTCATGTTCTCTTCTTCTGTATTCGACGACGCATTCGTGCCTTCTTCTTCTGAGACTGTTCGATTCTGTGATAGAAGTGATTCTCTTCTAGCATTTCGAAGTTCATAGCGAGCAATGCTCGCTGATTCTGAGCTTCTAGTCATGATATGAGTAGAAAATTGCTGATTGAAATTCTGATGTTACTCTATCGAACTTTCTGAATCCGAGCAACAACTAGTACTCTATCGAACTTTCTGAGTTCAAGTACTGCTGAAATTTCTGATTCCTGATGACGAGCTCAATAAAGAGTTAGTCAAGAGCAACGTGTTCATGTTCTTTGATTCTGATTCTATCGAAATTTCTGATTTCGAATCAAGATTCTTCTTTAGAAATTTCTGGTTTCTATTGAGCTTTCTGAGCTCGAGTTCTGATTCTGCTGTCGAAATTTCTGGGTTCGACTTCTGATTTGAATTGTGTAGCTTGTTTTTATATCGTCTACACGTCGATAGCAAGATTAGTGAGCTTTGAACTAATGTTATGAATCTGCATAGAGCGAATCATATGAATGTATTCTAACTAGAAGTTCAAAGTCGAAGAAGAAAGAAGATGCAACATGTCGTGAGTTTTACTCACGAAGGCACGCTAGGTCGCTAGCGTGTCAACATCAGCTCTATACTAGTCTATGATAGTCTGACACGATCTATGTTAGGCTAATTCGAAGTGCACGATCGCAACATAAATGTATGACTTGATGTCAAGTAAAAAAGATGAGTTTAAGCTCTTTCAATATATCAGCATGATCAATGAATCATTACTTCTTCAAGCATTATAATCATGATTTTCAGACTGAGATTAACTATTTTATTTGATATTTTTTCATTAATTACTTGACAACATTGTTAATGTGATGAAGACATTTCAGTATATTGATGTGATCAATGAGTTGCAAATTCTTCAATCACTTATAGTCATGATTCTCATACTGAGATCAACTTTTTCACTAAATATCTTTTCATCTTTTACTGACATTGACATGTCATTAATCTTCTTTGTAAATTGATTGTGACTGTTAGAAAGAATGTTGTTGCATAAATGAAAACTCTGCATGATTAACTTTTTTGCTTACACAACATTTTAACATTATTCAAATTACGTTGAATTAAAATTTCTTGATTCTTCTGACTTTTATTTGAATACAGAATAAAATTAAAAGATTTGTAGTTAACATCATGTACAGATGAATCTTGTTATCAGCTTTTAGCATTTGATGATAAACATCAGAAATCAAAGAAAACAAGCACAGAAATATCATAAGACTCATTTTTTTTACTCAATTTATTTTTAATTTATATTTGATACTGTTACAAGCATATCAAGACTGATTAGAGCTAGTCAATGATCTAGTCGAGATCTGATCTAGATCTGATTCAGATTTGACTTAAATATGACTCAACATTCTTTTACTTTTTCAACATTCTTTTACTTTTTCAACATTCTTTTACTTTTTCAACATTCTTTTCTTTCATCAACATCTTGTTCATTTACATCATTTTCTTTTCATGTTACAAACACATCTCTTTGTTATGAACATATTTGAATCAATCAAAGTTCAGATCTAACTCTAATCAATTTGATTAAAGCAAGTCATGACGCTATGCTTAGTTTGAATCTAGCGCATCTCTTCAAGTCATTCTCAGCACTTCTTCTCGTTGTTCAGCACTTTCTTAATTCATCTCTTTCATCATTTTCTTAGACAAACACATCTGACATATTACATCACATCTGTATCGAGCCTAGCGCAGTCTCAAGTCATTATTTATAAAAGAGCTCGTATTCTTTCTCTTCTGTATTCTTAATGTCTTGTTATAGCTATCTCTAAAGAACAATACATACATATCAGTCTTGAGCTTCTTTGATTGAATGATCTAGGCACAATCTCAACATTACATTAAGAATCTCATTTATCATATGATATAGATACTCATTACTCATTCAATATACTTGTTCAGACAGATCGAGTCTAAAGAAATTCGTTTATCTGATGATCAACGCAATTGAAAGACAGAACAACACTAGAAAATCTATAGAATCAACAGCGAGACTGATTGAATTGTTAAACGACTTACAGCTCATTAAGTACACATTGTTTATCTCGATTAATAGAATCAGCGATAAAGAATCTTCATTGATTGCTAGAGAATCAAATCGATCAAGAGAATTAATCAATTCTCAAATCAAACAACAAAAATGACTTCATCTTCTATTGTCAAGCATCGTTCGCTCAATTTCTTTCTTTTAAAACACTCGTTCAATTCAATCTTCTCTTTCTTCTTCATCATGTTTCGTCTCTTCAAAGAGCGTTTCGAAGCTTCATTCTTCATTGTCAAAGATAACGACTCATTCGCTGAAATCATAACATCTTCTATGACTATGAAAGCTTTGAAGAAACGATGCAAAGAGCTGAAAGCTATGCTACAAGCTAGAGAGATTATCTCGTCATCATCAATCTACTTTGAGCGTTCTAGATTTCAGAAAATACTCGATTCTTCGTTGTTCACTGATGAAAAGAACTCTATCTGAGAGAACTGATATGAAACAGTTCAGAACAAGCTGAAAATCAACGTTGATCTCTTTTCAAGTGAACGAGTCAAGCTGAGCTACGTACATTTCAGATTATTCGATGATGTCGCTGAGATCACTCAGTCAAGATGTGAACGTGACTGTATCAACTCATACAAGATTGTTGATGAGCTTTTGAAAGAGCTAGCTCAGTTGTTTGATGATTCAAATAAAGAAGTCAACTTTCATAGAGATTACTACAACTTGATTCAAGAACAGAAGAAATTCAGCGAGTTTTATACTCAATTTTAACGACTATTCTTCTATCTAGACTATCAAGAAAAACAGCTGATCGTTGATCTAAAGAATAAAATAAATTCTCGACTTCAATTTGCTTGAATAACTCAATTGATTCAACTCAGTACTCTGAAAGAAATTCATTTCTACCTCATTTGATTGAATAACGATCAACGAGCTATTCGAGAGATCAAGAATAGAGAAGCAATGATCAAAGCTTAAACAACTAAACAGATCATCTTCGCTGAAGAATCAGTCAAAGCTATTCATAGAATCATAGAAATGAAGATGACTGATCAGTCAAAATCACGTGATGCTGTTTTGACTAACGTCAAAGAAAATGACTTACTAATCGAAAACTGCTTTCTATGTCATAAGTCTGATCATACTTCTAAAGAGTGCTCAAATAGATCTTTCAGAATTAACACATTAGATGACGAGTTTGATCATTCTTTGAACTTCAATTCAGAGTCTGATTCAAAAAACTAATCATCTCTTTTAGAATCATTGAAGAGATAGAGATCATTTTTTTGTGCAATTTAATCGACGAAATTTCATCTATCGAAGAGAACTACTTCGAAAAGTCATTTCTAGTCGATGTCACTTTATTCTTGCAAGACGAATTCTTCAAGCTACGATCTCTGATAAATAGTGACTTGATGATCTACATCTTGATTCATACAAAGCTAGTCAATCAAATATGTCAGAAGCTCGAAATTCAACTCATACGACTAGCTAAAGAGAAGTTAATAAGAGAATATGACGAAAAGCTGACAAAGAAAATCATTATTCATAAAATTCTACTCAATCTCACAGTCGAAAGTCATAAGAAATTGACTGTTTCAATGTTAAAAGCTGATATAAATCATCATGATATCATATTAGAAAAGTTCTGAATGAACAAAAATAAAATACTACTAGATATTCAAAACGATGTCATTGTTTTTTCAAATCAATTAGAAGCTTTCATTTCTGTTTTTTCAATGTCAGTCAGAGCTTCACACTCAAAATGATCACGATCATCAAATTCTTCTATCAGTTCAGCTTTCAAAGTGCTTTAATGATCAGCTTCTACTGCTTCGAAAAAGAACTTTTCTATGTTCAATGTGAGAACTGCATCTTTTCATACATTGATTAAATGATCAAAGAAGAATTGCATCGAGATTTTCGCTATGTCGATTGAAGATATTGATAGAAAAATAGTCTACAACACTCAATGCGAACTAAACGTTCTAGACGTCGCTTTCATCGATGCATCAGCTCAAAATCTAGAAGACATCAAAGTCAAGCTATCTTTGAAATATCAGAATTTTCTTGACGTGTTTGATCGAGCTCAAGTCGATAAGCTATCATCTCATCATTCATATGATCATAAGATAGAGCTCACTAATGATGTCACTTCTTCTAGATGTTGAGCTTATCAAATGTCACTCTACAAGCTTCAGAAGATCAAAGAATATCTGAACGAAAATCTGTCAAAGAATTTTATTACTTCTAGCAAGATCTCATATTTCTCACTCGTTTTATTCGCTCTGAAGATCAATGATAATCTTCGCTTCTGCGTTGACTATCAAAAGCTCAACGTCATTATCAAAAGAAATCACTACTCTCTACTGCTCATAAATGAGATGATTGACAAAATCGTTGACTGCAAGCATTTGACTCGACTGAATATAATTTTCACTTTCAACAAACTTCGTATGCATCTCAATAGTGAGAATTATACGATCTTCATTATCGCTTTAGAAGCGTACAAATCAAAGATTTTATCATTCAAATTAACAAATGATTTGATCTCATTTCAGCAATATATGAATGATGTTTTATGAGACTTTCTAAATGACTTCTGCCAAGCTTATTTAGACGACATTCTCATATACAGCAAGATTCAAAAAAAGCATAAACAACATATTAAGATGATACTAAATCATCTACAAGACGCTGATCTGCAGATAGATATTTGAAAGTGCGAATTCAACGTAGAAGAAACAGTCTTCTTAGAAGTCATAGTATCAGAACAAGATCTTTGCATAAACTTTATCAAAGTGAAAGCTATAGTCAATTGAGCTACATTTACTAATCTAAAAAAGATACAAGACTTCGTTGACTTCGTCAATTTCTATTGACGCTTTATCAAGAACTTTTCAAAACTAGTCAAGTTGTTCACTCAGCTGATTCAAAAAGACACGTCTTTTGTTTGAAACAAAGTCTGCATCGAAGTCTTTGACAATTTAAAGAAGCAGATCAGCTCGATCTCAGTTCTACGTCATTTTGATGTCAAACATCAAGCTATTTTGAAAATCGATGCATTCAACTATGTAAAAGACGACATACTATCTCAGTATGATGATGAGAATGTGCTTCACTCGATAGTCTTCTATAGCAAGAGCATGGTTTCAGCTGAATGCAATTATCACATCTATGACAAGAAATTGCTAGCTATCATTTGATGCTTCAAACACTGATGACTTGAACTAGAAGATACTTATTACGATTCTAGCTACGCATCTATGTTGATAGCTATGTTGATGACTATGTCAATGACTATGTTTATGACTATCGTCGATCGCTCGTCACTAGACTATCGAATTGTTTCAAAGTCAACTCTATTCAGAGTTAGCTTATGTTTTTCTGAGTCATATAAATAGTCGATTCTTTTCTTCTAGATACTTTTCTTTCTTAGCATTTATATACTCGTTACATTACATTCATATGACTCGCTCTATGCTAATCTCTAACAATACTGAGCTATCTATTCAGATGTTTACTGATCATCAGACTTTGAAGATCTTTATGAAAAACAAACAGCTGACTTGATAACAAGCGAACTATCTAAATATTCTATTGAAATTTAACTTTCAGATTATCTTTCGATCAGGCAAAACAAACATCAAAGTCAATGCTTTAACTAGAATGTCGATGATCGATAGTTCTGAATCAGCTAAAGACATAGATGATCATTTTCAGACTATACTGATCTTGAATCAAATAGACGTTTTATTGATTGAGTTCGAAATCGAATCTGAATACAAGATTAATCTCTATCATCATGTACATTCAGTCAATCAGAAGAATGAACTATGCAATGAGTATTGACAAGCTATAAACAAAGATGAACTGAAGCTTCATGACATGAAGCTAAAGAACTGTCAAATCATTGACAACGTTTTATTTAAAAAGAGTCTACTATGAGTGTTGAAACAAATGCATACGAAATTGCTTCGAAAGATTCACGATCAATCATCAATCTTGCATTCTGACATTAAATGAATGATTGATCTAGTTTAATGCTTCTACTATTGATTAGATCATCAAGCAACTATTCAACAATACATTCGAAACTGTCATATCTGTCAGCGAAGCAAAGCATCTTGAGATGATACAAATGATTTGCTTCAGTCTTTATTGATTTCTCAGCAGCATTGACAAGATATAGCTATGAACTTCATCACTGAGCTTTTTCTATCGAAAAACTATAACGTCATTTGCATGATCATATGTTGTCTCTTCAAAGAACATCACTTTGTTTTCTGTCATTGAAAAGACGATGACATCTCAATCAAAGAAACAGTATGAATCATGTTATGAAACGTCTATCAACTTCATGATCTACTCAGTTCTATCGTTTCAAATAGAGACTTTCAGTTCATATTGATAATGTGACAAAGTCTTTGTAAACAACTGAAGATCAAAGTCAATCTATCAACAGTCTATCATTCAGAGATTGATGATCAGTCGAAACGAGCTAATCAAGATGTTGAACGCGAACTTTGAATCTACTGCAATTACATGCAGAATGACTGAGCTAAATGACTTTCAATGATGAAATTCAGTGACAATTTCAATACATTCTTGACTATCTCAATGACTTCTTTCTACTTCAATAAAGATTTTCACCCTTGAATGAGTTTCGATTCAGATACGACTGATTATGAAATGACTCATCAACGTATTGAAGCTAGAAAGATCGATGACATTGTCATTTGAATGAGCGAACTTCTTATCTTTGATCATCAACAATTGAAAAAGATCAAGCAGATCACTGAAGCTCAGATGAACAAGCATAAACGAGACATCATTTATGAAGTAGATGATCAAGTTTGATTAGTCTTCAAAAACATCAAAATTACTAGATCATGCAAAGATTTGAAAGACAAGCAGCTCAACTTCTATTCAATCACAGTCAAAGTTGAAATCTTCTATCGTCTTCAGCTATCTAGAAGCATGAAGCATATACATTCAGTGTTCAGCTCAAAGTGTCTACAATCTTCATCAAATGACTTTTTATTGAAACAACATTCTGAATCTTCTAGATCAATGATCATTGAAGAGAATGAAGAGCATTGAGAAGTAGACAATATATTGAACTTCAGACAATATAAAGAAAGACTACAATACAAGGTCAAATATATCAAGATAAATTATGATGAAAAATGATACTATGTTGATAAAGAGAAATTCGATGACTCAAAGAAAGTTCTGAACGAATTTCACAAGCTATATTCAAATAAGTTGCACTAAATTGAAAACACGATGAATTTTTTGCTTTTATTTCTTTTCTATTCATGTGAACATGAATGTTCAAAGAAAGAGATAATGTTACAAACATATCTGAATCGATCAGAGTTCAGATTTAATTCTAATCAATTTGATTAAAGCAAGTCATGATGCTATGTTTAGTTTGAATCTAGCGCATCTCTTCAAGTCATTCTCAGCACTTCTTCTTGTTGTTCAGCACTTTCTTAATTCATCTCTTTCATCATTCTTTTAGACAAACACATCTGACATATTACATCACATCTGTATCAAGTCTAGCGCAGTCTCAAGTCATTATTTATAGAAGAGCTTGCACTCTTTCTTTTCTGTATTCTTAATGTCTTGTTATAACTATTTCTAAAGAACAATACATACATATCAGTCTCGAGTCTCTTTGATTGAATGATCTAGACATGATCTCAACACTCTTTTGAGTCTAGCGCAGTCTCTGAACATTACATAAATAGAAGCTCTTGTATCAATCTTCTTCTGTATTCTTAATATTCAGTTATAGCTATTTCTAAAGATCAAGCACTATCAACTCTGATCTTCATTGATTGTATCATCTAGACATGATTTTGACATTATATTAAGAATTCATTAATCACATGATACTGATCTCATTACTTATTCAACATACTCATACAGACAGAACGAGTTTAAAGAAATTCATTTATCTGATGATTGACGCAATCGAAAGACTGAACAACACTAAAGAGTTTGATAAAATCAACGACAAGACTGTTTGAATTGCTAAACAACTTATCGCTCACTAAGTATGCACAGTTCAAATCGATCAAGAGAATCAACTCATTTTCATGAAACAAACGAGTGAAAATAAACTGTTCAACTCGATTAAGAGAATCAACGATAAAAAATCTTCGTGAATTGCTCAAGAATCAAATCAATCAACAAATAAATCTCATCTTCTTTGTTGAAGATTAAACATCACTTTATACGTCTTTCTTCTTCAATCGTCAAGCATCGTCATTCATTTGATTCTTCTTTCAAACAAATCTCATCATGTCTAGTCATTCATTTACTGAAGAGCATTCTGAGAAATTTCAAAATCATTTCTCTCAAATCTCTAATGCTGATTCATTGAAATCACGAACAAAATCATCAAGTGCTGCGTCATTCATTCATGAAGATGATGAATCATTCGTTGAAATGATAATATCTTTCGTGTTCTACGAAATCTGAAAAGCTCGAAGTCTAGTTCTTGATAAAGAAACAGATTGACTCTACAAGTTAAATAAACAACAAGAAGATGAAATCAAAGAGTTGAAGACAAGACTTCAAACTAAAGAAAATACTTCTTCTGATTTCACTTACTCTGAGCGTTCTAGATCTCAAAAAATACCTGATTTTTCGCTGTTTACTGATGAAAAGAACTCTACTTAAGAGAACTGATACAGAAAAATTCAGAATAAACTAGAGATCAACGTTGATCTCTTTTCTAATGAACGAGTTAAATTGAACTATGTACATTCTAGATTATTCGATGACGCAGCAAAAATTACTCAGACTAAATGTGAACGTGATTGTGTCAATCTTTATAGAATTGTCGAAGATCTTTTGAAAGAGCTAGCTCAGTTGTTCAATGACTTGAATAAGAAAGTCAACTTTCGTAGAGAATACTACAACTTGATTCAAGAATCAAAGAAATTCAGCGAGTTTTATACTCAGTTTCAACGACTATCTTTCTATCTAAACTATCATGAAAAGCAACTGATCGTCGATCTGAAAGATAAAATACATTCTCATCTTTGATTCGTTTGAATAAATCAACTAGTTCAATCTGATTCTTTAAAAGAAATTCGTTTCTATCTGATTCATTTAAATAATGATCAGCGAGTCATTCAAGAGATCAAGAACAAGCTCAAACATGTTAACAACGTTTCAAAGACTATCTTTCATAAAGCGACTGTTGTCACTCAGTCAGTTGATCATTCAAAGTCTGATCAGTCAAAGTTGCGCGACGCGATTTTAACTAGCGTCAAGAAAGCAGACGTTCTAGTCGAAATCTGTTTCATATGTCATAAATCAGATCATAGCTCTAAAGAGTGCTTGAATCGACCTACTAGAATCAATGCAGTGAACAAAGAATATGATCGATTCGATTTTAATTTCGATTTCGATTCAAAAAACTAGTCATCTCTTCAAAAGTCATCAAAGAAATAGAGATTATATCTTTGTATAAACTAGACGAAATTCTATTGAAAGAGAATTACTTTGAAAAGTCGTTTCTAATTGACACTCATCTCATCTCTCAGAATTGATCTTTCAATCTTTGTTCTTTAATAAACAGTGATTCAGTTGTTTACATGATTATACATTTCAGTCTAGTTGATAAAGTATGCAAGAAACTGAAAATTCAATCTATATCACTGACAAAAGAGAAGCTAATAAGAGATTATGATGAAAAGATATTTAAGAAGACAATCACTCATAAAATTTCACTCAATCTCATCATTGAAAGTCATAAGAAATTGACTGTATCAATGTTAATAGTTGATATCAATCATCATGAAGTCATATTGAGTAAGCTCTGAATGAATAAAAACGAAATATTACTGAATATGCAAAACAACGTCATTGTTTTTTTGAATCAATTGAATACTTCTATTTCGATTTTTTGATCTCTCTCAATTCAAAGTATTTAAGTTGATCACGATCATCTTCGCTCTCTTCAATCACTCAGACTAAAATCTCTACAATGCTCAAACAACTTGTTTCAATCACTGCTCAGAAAGAGTCATTCTTGATTCAAAGCATAAACGTCGCTTTGTTCAAAACACTGTTGAATCATTCAAAGAAGAACAAGATCAAAGTCTTTGCTCTATTCATGATGAACATTAATAGAAAAATTGCGTACAATACTCAGTGCAATTTGAACGTTTTAAACATCTTTTTAATCAATGAAATGACTCAGAATTTAAAAGATATTAAAGCGAAGCTGCTCTCAAAATATCACGAGTTTTTAAATGTTTTTGATCGAGCTCAATTGAATAAACTACTCTCTCATTGCTTCTATGATCATAAAATCAAGCTCACTAGTGATTCAATGCTTTCTTGCTGTTGAGCATATCAAATGTTTTCTGTCAAACTTCTGAAAGTAAAAAAGTATCTGAACGAGAATCTGTCAAAGAAATTCATCACTTTCAGTCAGACTCTCTATTTCTCGTCGATTTTATTCATTCTTAAAGCAAATAAAGATCTTCAATTCTGTGTAAATTATTGAAAGCTAAATATCATTTTCAAAAGAAATAGATATTCTCTATTGCTGATAAATGAGATCATTGATAAAATAGTAAGTTGCAAGCATCTGACTAGATTGAACATCATATCAGCATTCAACAAACTTTGAATGCATCTTGATAGCGAGAATTACATCATCTTTATCACTGTTTTAGAAGTGTATAAATACAAGATGCTATCATTCAAACTGACTAATGAATTGATCTTCTTTCAGCAATATATGAATGACATTCTATGAAACTTTCTGAACGACTTTTGTCAAGTCTATCTAGATGACATTCTCATCTATAGCAAAATGAGAAAGAAACATAAAAATCACATCAAACTAGTATTGAGTCAACTACGCGAAGCTGAACTGCAGATGAATATTCAAAAGTGCGAATTCAATGTAGAAGAGACTGTCTTTCTAGAAGTCATCGTATCAGAACTAGATCTTCGTATGAATCTCAGCAAGATGACAGTCATAATCAGCTGAATCACTTTGATCAATCTAAAAGAAATTCAGAGCTTCATGAGATTTGTTAACTTCTATCATTGTTTCATTAAGAACTTCTTGAAGCTAGTCAAATTATTTACTCAGCTGACTAGAAAAAACACGTCTTTTGTTTAAAATGAAATCTGTGTTCAAGCTTTTGACAATCTCAAGAAACAAGTCAGCTCAGTCTCAATACTTCGTCACTTCGATCTCAAACGACAAGCTATTCTGAAGATTGATGCTTTGAACTATGTAAAAGATGAAATACTATCTCAGTATGATGACGAGAAAGTTCTTCACTCGATGACTTTCTACAGCAAAAGCATGATTCTTGCTGAAATTAATTATCACATCTATGACAAGAAATTGCTAGTCATTATTCAATGTTTCAAACACTGATGATTTGAGCTAAAATGCATTGAACTATTCATTCAGATGTTCATTGATCATCAGACTTTAAAGATCTTCATGAAAAATAAACAGTTGAGTCGATGACAAGTCAACTATCTGAACATTTTATCAAAGTTCAACTTTCAGATCATTTTTAAATCAGGCAAAATAAACACTAAAGTTGATGCTTTAATCAGAATGTTTCTAGCAAATGTTTTTGAATCAGCTCAGCGTCTTGAAGATTGTTTTCAAACTATTCTAATCTCTGATAAAGTCGATGTTCTATCTGTTGAATTGAAAGCAAATCTCTATCAATGAGTATGTATGATCAATCAAACAGATAAGCTCTGCAGCGAATATAAATAAGCTATGAATGACAATAAGCTCAAATTTCATATCACTAAACTGAAGAACTGCAAAATCATTGACAACATTCTATTTAAAAAAGATTTACTATGAGTCTCTGAGAACATGCACACGAAATTACTACAAGAAGTGCATGATCAATCTTCAATCTTTTACTTCGAAAATAAATGAATCATCAATCTAGTTCAGCGTTTCTACTATTGATTAGATTATCGAGCTACTATTTAATGATACATTTGAAACTATCATGCTTGTCAGCGAAGCAAAGTTTCTAGAAATAGCATCAATGAACTTCATCATTCTCTTTCGATTTCACAGAAACGCTGAAAAGATATAGCTATGAACTTCATCACTGAACTACTTCTGTCAGAAGACTATAACGTCATTTGCACAGTCATATGTCATTTCATCAAAGAACATCACTATGTTTTCTGTCATTGAAGAGATGATGACATCTCAGTCGAAGAAATGATTTGAATTATGCTATGAAACGTCTATCAACTGCATGATCTACTCAGTTCTATTGTTTCAAACAGAGACTCTCAATTCATATCAATTATGTGAAAAAGTTTTTGCAAGTAACTGAGAATCACAGCTAGTCTATTCACAGTCTATTATTCTGAGATCAATGATCAATCGAAACAAGTCAATCAAGACGTTGAACGCAAACTTAGAATTTACTGCAATTACATGCAGAATGACTGAGTCAAATGAATATCTATGATGAAATTCAGCGATAATTTCAATATCTTCTTGATCACTTCAATGATTCTCTTCTACTTCAATAAAGAATTTCATTCTCGAATGAGTTTCGATTCAAATATGACTGACTACGAAACAACTCGTGAATGACTTGAAGCTAGAAAGACAGACAATATTGTCATTTGAATGAAAGAGCTACTGAGCTTCGATCATCAACAATTGAAAAAGACGAAGCTGATCATTGAAGTTCAGATCAATAAACATAGATGAGACGTCACATATGAAGTAAATGACTGAGTTTGATTATCTTTCAGAAACATCAAGACAACGAGACTCTGCAAAGATTTGAAAGATAAACAGCTAGATCTTTATCAAATCACTGCTAAAATAGATATTTTCTATCATCTTCATTTATCAGTCAGCATGAAGCATCTGCATTCAATATTCAGCTCGAAGCTACTACAATCATATTCAAAAGATTCTCTATCAGAACAACATTCAGAATCACTCAGATTAATCACTATTGAAGATGATGAACATTGAAAAATAGATGATATATTGAATTTCAGACGCTATCAAGATCAAATACAGTACAAAGTCAAATGAAAAGATCTAGATAAAGATGATGAATGATACTATGTCAATAAAGAAAAATTCAATGACTCAGAGAAAGTTTTGAACGAATTTCATAAGCTATATTCAAGCAAATCGCGCTAAATATCGAAATAATTATTAACAAAAGTGAGCAAAGAAACTACATTCATGCAAACATGAATTTTTGAAGAAAGAAGTAATGTTACGAGTGTATCAAGACTGATTAGAGCTAGTCAATGATTTAGTCGAGATCTGATCTAGATCTGACTCAGATTTGACTCAGATATGACTCAACACTCTTTTACTTTTTCAACACTCTTTTACTTTCTTAACATTCTTTTCTTTCATCAACATCTTGTTCATTTACATCATTTTCTTTTCATGTTACAAACACATCTTTTTTGAGTCTAGCGCAGTCTCTGAACATTACATAAATAGAAGCTTTTGTATCAATCTTCTTCTGTATTCTTAATATTCAGTTATAGTTATTTCTAAAGATCAAGCACTGTCAACTCTGATCTTCATTGATTGTATCATTTAGACATGATTCTGACAGATACTTATTTTTAAAGATTTATGCAAAATTTGAAAATTTACAGTCATTTAACTATATTGATGATGTGATGCTTTACATTGAGAAAAGAAATATTAATAAGAATGTGAAAATGTTGAAAAATGCAGCAAAAATTACTTTTATATGAACTAAGAATAATGCAATGCAATTCAATAATTCAAAATTTGAATTAATACATTTTGAAAGTTATAAAACAACATTCAATCAAATGATTATTTTATTTAATAACATGATCATAAAATTAAAAATATACATATAATAATTAAAAGTCTGACTAAATTGAAAGCTTAACTTCAAAGTTCATGTATAAATGAAAGTCATAACAGTTGATTTGATTTGAATTCATACACTCTTGTGATATCAATTTAGACTCAACTCATGAAGAACTTTATGTTATTTATATTGAGTGAACAAAACTTTCTGAGAAAGAAAATCACTCATCATTTATATAATGATTTCACATTGTTGAAACAATGATCATAAAACTATGTATTAAGTTTGTCTTTATAGCTTTCATTCAACATATGATGTTCAAGTAAACTCTTAATGAGTGTTTATATTACTTAATTATGACATATCATTCTTGCTTTGCTCTTCATTGATAATATTTTATACAATGATGCTTTAATCTTTGATCTTTGATCATGAAGTTGATTTCATTGCATTCATGATGCTCATGATTATAGTGTCAAAAACTGCGTTCTTTTGCTCAATGATTATCATTCATTAAGCAGAGAAATACATGATGAAAGAAAGATGTGCATGATGAGAAGATAAAGTATGATTGTACTGAATAATTCTTTTCTTCTCTTGATTTAATTTATATCATGTAAACATTGAATGATTTGTTAGTATAAATATGCAATTGCAATCATTTAATGATTGACTTTAATCAATATTATGAGCGTATCAAGACTGATTAGAACTGTCACGATTCTAGCCTTGCCAGGCTCAGCCTTCTAGCCTTGTCAGGCCTATTCTCGCTTCGTCACCTTGACTAGTTCCTATTGGGCCTAGCGTCGACTGAGGAACACACATATGTAGCCAGCTTCTTTTCTGTAGCTACCTTTCTTCCTTAGCATTTATCTTCTAGTTAAATGACACTCCTATCCGACTCGCTCTAGGCAGGCCCCTAACATTAGATAAATGCTCACCATCTACTACCCTGCTATCGACGAATAGACGATACGAAACAACCTATTCAGTAAGGAAAATTTGCAAGGGATTCTTCAAATTTGCACCACCATTTTAGGCCGCAAGAGATTCTTCGGTTCTACACCCATTTTCACCATTCTATCCGCAAGAGATTCTTCGGATAAAGCACTCAATTATTACCTGAAATTCACAAGGGATTCTTTGAATTTCCACTCACCAAAAAACATCAATTCAAAGCATCAACCTCTCACCTATCCTTACCTCAACAACTTCTACCTTCTCTCATCATGGCACGCGACGTCGAGCCAGTTGGGCCCAGAACAACTCGCCTGCTCAGAAGCACTGTCAGTAGAAGAGTTTCACTTCTACCCATCGATGCTTCAGTCGAAGCTGAGAAAGCTGCCACCTCATGAAACATAAACATCGAAGAACAACTGCTTCATTGAGCCAGCAACCAACCCAACGAAGTCATCAATATGCTGAACGAGCTTCGAAGCCAGCGAGACTTGACTCTACAACTCAATGAACACTGGCTTCTCGTACAAGATGATCACAAAAAGAGAGCGGAACAACTAGAAGTCGCTTTTGATAAAAACGATGAGCTAGAGGAAAAGATCAGCCAGCTACAAGGCGAGCGATTGAACTTCAGAGCGAAACAACGTCAAGCCGATCGGCCTATGCCCCGTCAAGATACTCAGCCAGCTGAACAACGAGTCAACCAGAAAGAAGCTTCTACGACCCCAGTTTCGGTTCGTCGCCCTGAAGTTGAACGAAGCTCGACTTCCGAAGCTCGCTCTCAACGAGAATCTTCTACTCTATCTGGTAACGGGAACGGTCATCACAAGTTCGTCAAGCTTCCGGATCCACCCATCTTCATCGAAACAGATGACCCTACCTGAGAGACATGAAACATCAAAATAGCTGACAAGCTCGATGTCAACGCGGATCATTACCCTACTGAAAAGATCCGTATTGCCTATGTGGTTTCCAGGCTAGGAGGCGATGCTGACCAGCAAACCTATGCAAAGCGTCGTGTTGGCGCTCCCTCACTCTACCAGTCACTATCAGAGCTACTGAAACATCTGGAAGGAATTTACGAAGACCAGGACCTGATTCGGAAGTGTCGTCGCGAATACGTCGCTCTGAAGCAGCTCAACAAGCCCTTCAGCTCTTTCTATTCAGAATTCACTAGAATATTCAGCTTTCTGAACTACGACGATACCACCCTGATGAACGACATTCAGGATAAAATCAATAATCGTCTTCAGGACGCGTTGTCAGTTTGCCTCATAGAGTTTAGCTCGCTTGATAAGCTCAAGACCTTCCTTCAAGATGTGAATAACAAACAACGAGCCAATTACCAGCTACGTGGCGAGCAACGAACAGTCAAATCGATAGCAGCTCCGGAAAAACGTTTCGTTCCTTCGTCGACATCAGCATCAGCCTCGACTACTAGCTATGTTCGGCTCGCTACTTTTTCCACCCCCGAACCTGAACGACCAAGAATGCCAATCATCTGCTTCAACTGCAAAGTATCGGGTCACCTTTCAAAGAACTGCTCTCAGCTGAAGGCTAGTACTCTGACACCTCATGCATTCACCCCTCGCCTCAATGAGGTCGTCATGCCGGAAGAAGAGAAGGAATTATTTACAGAGAAATCGGAGAATGAGGCAAAAAACTAGTGACTTTCACCAAAGACGCGATGGAAGATGTGTTAATTTCTTCAACAACGAGCAGCTCAAATGATCTCTTTGCTTCGAAACCTTTGACTACTGAATGTGTACTATCTAGCAATGGAATTAGTTACTCATTAAAGTCATTGGTTGACACTGAAGCAGCTGACTATTCGTTCATTGATGAATTAACCGCGCAGAATGTTTGTGATCATTTGCAAATCGAATCTTTACCTTTAACCAAGCTCAAACCAATAAGGGGATTCGATGGTCATTATGCAAAAAAGCCCATTACTCATGCGATTTATTCGAATCTAACTGTTCAAGGTCATATGAAACGTTTCGCCCCTATGCTAATCACTCGATTAGGTCAACATCAGATGATTCTCGAAAAAACATGAATGAACAAGACCGGGGTGACTATTGATATGAGGGACGATCGCCTTCAATTTCCTAGTTCCGAAGCTCATATCAAAGCTTCTACCAAAGCTCATTCGGCTGTCCTTTCGAGCAAGAAAATCGCGATAGAACAGAAGAGTTCGGCCCCTACTCAAATACTAAAGAGGTCTACCCCTTCTGTCATCACCCGACTCAGCGAGAAGTCATCTTCATTCAGTAGAATCGTGAAACCACCTAGTTCAGTCAACTTCGCTTCGCCTTCCGGTTCAATGAACATAGCAATGATAGGGGCTGCAGCATATAGATCACTAGCCAAACGGTCGAATGTGACTACTTTCGCGATCATCGTCACGGAAATCGATCGACTTCTAAAAACAGCTAGAAATAAACCCGAAGATGTAAATCTACAAGAGCTTTCACACGAAGTGGCCTTGAAAGAAGTCAAAGCTAAGCTTTCTTCGGAATATCATGACTATCTAGACGTGTTTGACCGAGCGATGGCTGATCAACTACCCTCTCATCGCCCCTACGATCATAAAATTGAGTTGATCGGCGAGGAAACGCCTCCTCGAAGCCGCCTCTATCATATGTCTGGTTACAAGCTTCAAAAGGTGAAGAATTATCTGATCGAACATCTGAATAAGGGCTTTATATCTTCTAGCTCGGCCCCATACGCTTCGCTCATACTATTCGCCGAAAAGAAAGACGGTAGCCTGCGTTTCTGCGTCGATTATAGAAAGCTCAATGCTTTGACCAAACGAGACCGCTACCCCCTACCCTTAATAGACGAAACTCTCGCTCGTATTCAAGGTAGCAAGTACCTGACTCGATTGAATATAATAGTCGCCTTCAACAAACTACGCATGCATCCGGAGAGCGAAGATTTGACTACCTTTATTACCTCTTTTGATTTCTACAAATATCACGTGATGCCTTTCGGATTAACCAACGGCCCGACTTTCTACCAACACTATATGAACGACGTGCTATTTGACTACCTTCATCAGTTTTGCCAGGCCTACCTAGATGACATTATCATCTACAGCAAAACACTGAAGAAACATAAGAAACACGTACGACTAGTTTTACATAGACTACGAGAGATCGGCCTTCAGGTGAATATAAACAAATGCGAGTTTCATGTTCAGAAGATCTTCTTCCTGGGACTATTGCTATCTATCGAAGGACTAAAGATGAATCTCAGAAAAGTACAAGCAGTAGTCGAATGGCCTACTTCTACAAACCTCACTCAGGTGCAGTCCTTCGTCGACTTCTGCAATTTCTATCGACGTTTTATAAAGGACTTTTCGAAGATTGTTCGTCTCCTGGTTCGACTAACCCAAAAAGAGGTGATATTTGAATGAGATCAAGCTTGTCAAACGACCTTTGACCATATGAAGAAACGAATGACTGAAGCCTCTATTCTTCGCCATTTTGATCAGAATAGGAAGGCTATCCTTGAAACAGACTCATTCGACTACGTCAACGATGACATACTTTCTCAGTATGACGACGAAGAAACATTGCACCCGATGATCTACTATAGCAAGAATCTGAGCCCCGCTGAGTGCAATTACGAGATCTATGACAAGGAACTACTAGCAATCATTCGTGCCTTCGAGCATTGACGACCTGAGCTGAAATTGACTGAGCTATTCATCAAGATGTTCACTGATCACCAAGCTTTAACGCCATTAATGGAAGATAAAGAGCTAAGTAGACGTCAAATGCGCTGAGTACAAAAGCTCGTCGACTTCAACTTCAAAATCATGTATCGCTCAGGCAAACAAAACATCAAAGTCGATGCATTGACTCGCCGAGCCGATTCAGTTCCTAGAAGCTTCGAGGATGAACGATGTCGCTATCAGCGAACTACAATTCTCACGTCGAATCGAATGAAAATCGCTGATCTAGAAGAGAAAGAGAACGATGAACCAATTTATCGATTGATTCTAGAAGCTAACAGAATCAACGAGGATTGTATTCTACTTCGTGAAGCCGTATTAAAAGATGAAGCTCAATACGAAGGTACTAAATTAAGGGATTGTCGAGTTCAGAACGGAATACTATACCGAGGTGATCTTCTATGGGTTTCCTTCGAGAAGCACCTTCAAATGAAGCTAATTCGGGAAGTTCATGATCAACCTTCTATTGATCATTCCGAAATTCTCAGAACGATGAAGGTCATAAGAAGATACTACTATTGACCTTCAATGCGGAAGACAATAGGTCGATATATTCGGAACTGCTACATTTGCCAGCGATCAAAGGCTTCTCGGGATAAATTCAATGAACTACTACATTCTCTACCCATACCCGAACAGCGATGGAAGGACATAGTCATGAATTTCATCATCGGCTTACCTCTTTCGGAAGGCAAAAACGTCATACTAACAGTGATATGTAGACTGACAAAGGAACGACACTATATTTCTTGTTCTACTGATGACGAAGGAATCACAGCAGAAAAAACAGCAGAGCTAATGCTTCAGTGGATATATCGGATACACGGTTTACCCGATTCCATTGTTTCGGATCGAGGCCCCCAATTTACCTTCATCCTATGAAAGTCCCTTTGCAAAAGGCTGAGCATTAACCTTCGATTATTCACTGCCTACCACCCTCAAACCGACGGTCAAAGTGAACGAGTCAATCAGGACGTCGAAAGATACCTTCGGTCCTTCTGTTCGTACATGCAGGATGACTGGGCTAAGCTACTACCCATGGTCGAGTTCGCCGACAATAATGCTCTGTTCTCAGCCACCTCCTCGATCCCTTTCTTCCTAAACAAAGGCTTTCATCCTCGTATGAGCTTTGAACCCGATGTCAGCGAATATGGAAGTTCTCGTGAACGCTTGCAGACGGCTAAAGCCGAGAATATATCTGAACATATGAACAAAACACTGAAGTTTGCCCGCGAGTCGCTAGCCAAAACACGGGAACAAATGATGGAACAAGTCAATAAGCATAGAAAAGAAGTTGATTACGAGGCCGAATCAAAGATGTTTCTGAATGGAAGGAACATCGTTACAGCGAGACCTTCCAAGAAGCTAGATGACAAAATGCTCGGTCCTTTCACCAATCTAGGTCCCGTCGGCTCTTCATATAAACTGGAATTACCAGAGTCTATGCGTGTTCATGATGTATTTCATCCTGATCTGCTTCGCCCTGCCGCCGACGACCCCTTGCCTGGTCAAAAGAACGAACCCTCAGGTCCAATAGTGGTAAACGACGAAGACGAATGAGAAATCGACGATATATTGAATTCCCGCCGATACCGGAGACGGCTTCAGTATAGGGTCAAATGAAATGGCTATGACAATGATCTCAATTGGTACAACGCTGATGGCGACGAATTTATGAACGCTCAGGAGGTAGTTGACGATTTCCATATTCGATATTCGAACAAACCGCGCTAGGAGCGCTTTCGACTATTCAGCCAATCAGGATTTAATGGGCCTGGGCCTGTGAAATCATGATTGGGCAATCAACCGAACCGGGCAGGAAATACATTCATGCGGACATGAATCGTCGAAGAGAGGGGGTAATGTCACGATCCTAGCCTTGCCAGGCTCAGCCTTCTAGCCTTGCCAGGCCTATTCTCGCTCCGTCACCTTGACTAGTCCCTATTGAGCCTAGCGTCGACTGAGGAACACACATATGTAGCCAGCTTCTTTCCTGTAGCTACCTTTCTTCCTTAGCATTTATCTTCTAGTTAAATGACACCCCTATCCGACTCGCTCTAGGCAGATCTCTAACAAGAACTAGTCAATGATTTAGTCGAGATCTGATCTAGATCTGACTCAGATTTAACTCAGATATAACTCAACACTTTTTTTCTTTTTTAACACTTTTTTCTTTCATCAACATCTTGTTCATCTACATCATCTTCTTTTCATGTCACAAACACATTTCTTTCAAGTCTATCACAGTCTCTGAACATTACATAAATAGAAGCTTTTGTATCAATCTTCTTCTGTATTCTTAATATTCAGTTATAGCTATTTCTAAAGATCAAGCACTATCAACTCTGATCTTCATTGATTGTATCATTTAGACATGATTCTGACATTATATTAAGAAATCGTTAATCACATGATACTGATCTCATTACTCATTCAACATACTCGTCTAAACAGAATGAGTTTAAAGAAATTCATTTATCTGATGATTGATGATAATTGAAAGATAGAACAACATTAAAGAATTGAATAGAATCAACGACAAGACTGTTTGAATTGCTAGACTACTTATTGCTCATTAAGTACGCAAAGTTCACTCGATTATAAGAATCACGATAAAGAATCTTCATGAATTGGTCAAGAATCAAATCAATTGATAGATTCAACAATAAAGAATCTTCGTTGTTTGCTAGAGAATCAATCAAATCAATCAACAAACAAATCTCATCTTCTTTGTTGAAGATTGAATCTCATTTCATACGTCTTTCTTCTTCAATCATCAAGCATCATCATTTGTTTAATTCTGTTTCGAATAAATCTCATCATGTTTAGCTGTTCATTTACTGAAGAGTGTTCTGAAGAATTTCGAAATCATTTCTCTTAAATCTTTGATGCTGATTCATCGAAATCATCAAGTGCTGCGTCATTCATTCATGAAGATGACAAATCATTCATTGAAATAATAATATCTCTTGTGTTCTACGAAATCTGAAAGGCTTGAAGTCTAGCTCTTGATAAAGAAACAGATTGACTCTATGAGTTAGATAAACAACAAGAAGATGAAATCAAAAAGTTGAAGACTAGACTTCAAGCTAAAGAAAACACTTTTTCTGATTTCATCTACTCTGAGCGTTCTAGATCTCAAAAAATACCTGATTCTTCGCTGTTTACTGATGAAAAAAACTTTACTTGAAAGAATTGATACGAAAAAATTCAGAATAAACTAGAGATTAACGTCGATCTCTTTTCTAATAAACGAGTCAAATTGAGCTATGTACATTCTAGATTATTCGATGACGCAGCAAATGTCACTCAGGCTAAACATAAACGTGATTGTGTCAATTTCTATAGAATTGTCGAAGATCTTTTGAAAGAACTAACTCAGTTGTTCAATGATTCAAATAAGAAAGTCAACTTTCGTAGAAAATACTACAACTTGATTCAAGAATCAAAGAAATTCAGTGAGTTTTATACTCAGTTTCAACGACTATCTTTCTATCTAGACTATCATGAGAAACAACTGATCGCTGATCTGAAAGATAAAATACACTCTCGTCTTTGATTCATTTAAGTAGATCAACTAGTTCAATCTGATTTTCTAAAAGAAATTCGTTTCTATCTGATTCATTTAAATAATAATCAGCAAGTCATTCAAGAGATCAAGAACAAAATCAAACATGTCAATGATGTTTCAAAGACTATCTTTCATAAAGCAACTGTTATCACTCAGCAGTCATTTGATCATTCGAAGTTTGATCATATAAAGTTGCATGACGCGATTTTAACTAACGTCAAAGAAGCAGACATTCTAGTCAAAAGTTGTTTTTAATGTCATAAATCAGATTATAGCTTTAAGAAATGTCTTGATCAACCTACTAGAATTAATGCAGTGAACAAAGAATATGATTGCTTTGATTTCAATTTGAATTTCGATTCAAAAAACTAATCATCTCTTCAAAAGTCATCAAAGAGATAAAGATTATATCTTTGTGTAAATTAAACGAAATTCTATTGAAAGAAAATTACTTTGAAAAGTTGTTTCTAATTGATGCTCATCTTATTTCTCAGAAACGATCTTTCAATCTTTATCTTCTAATAGACAGTGATTCAGTCATCTACATGATCATACATTTCAATCTAGTCAATAAAGTATGCAAGAAACTGAAAATTCAATCTATATCACTGACAAAAGAGAAGCTAATAAGAGATTATGATGAGAAGATATTTAAGAAAATAATCACTCATAAAATTCTACTCAATCTCATCATTGAAAGTCATAAGAAATTGACTGTATCAATGTTGATAGTTGATATCAATCATCATAAAGTCATATTGAGTAAGCTCTGAATGAATAAAAACGAAATATTACTGAATATGCAAAACAACGTCATTGTTTTTTCAAATCAATTGAATACTTCTATTTTGATTTTTTCGATTTCGCTCAATTTCAAGCACTCAAGTTGATCGCGATCAACTTTGCTCTCTTCAATCATTCAGATTAAGATCTCTACAATGCTTAAACGACTTGTTTCAATCATTGTTCAGAAAGAGTCATTCTCGATTCAAAGCATAAACATCACTTCGTTTAAAACATTGTTGAATCATTCAAAGAAGAACAAAATCAAAGTCTTTGCTTTATTCATGATGAACATAAATAGAAAAATTGTTATGATTCTAGCTACGCATCTATGTTGATAACTATGTTGATAACTATGTTGATGACTATGTTGATGACTATGTTGATGACTATCATTGATCGCTCGTCACTAGACTATTGAATTGTTTCGAAGTCAACTTTATTCAGAGTTAGCTTATGTTTCTTTGAGTCATATAAATAGTCAACTCTTTTCTTCTAGATACTTTTCTTTCTTAGCATTTATATACTCATTACATTACACTCATATGACTCGCTCTATGCTGATTTCTAACATTATATAAATGCTTCTTTGTTACAGATGAAGTGAAATAATCTGCATCAACTTGCTTTGCTTGATTTACATGATTATTGACTTTGATCTAGTCAACTTGTGATCATGCAGACACTCATTCTTCTTTCTCATGAATTGACTCAGCGAGAATAAACAAAAGATTCAAACTCATGCGCTGATCAGCGAGTATAAATAAACGATTGAAATCATTTAACTAGGTCAAAGATCAGCGAATTAATCATTCATTCAGATTTACAAGAGATTTTTTGAATTTGTTGAATAATCAAACGATATCAGTCATAGAACTGCGTGAAGTCTCTATCTTGAGAAGCAAACTCTCAGTGAGTCTGCTTCAATGACATCGTCAATGCAATGATTTTCTCATCACTCTATTTATCAGTAAATCAATTCATCTATCAGTTCACATGCAACTAGTGAGTCTGCTTCAATGATATCTATTCTCAATGCAATGATCTACTCACTTTCATCGTTTTATTCATCAGTGAATCTGATCATACATTCACATGCAACTAGTGAGTCTGCTATAATGATGAGCTCAAAGTTAATCTCTTTGATGAGCAAGTTGATCAGTGAGTCTGCTTCAATGACACTGTCAATGCAATGATTTATCTTCTCATTATTTTACTCATCAGTGAATCGATTCGCCTACTCATTCATGTGCAACTAGTGAGTCTGCTACAATGACATCTTTCGTCAATGCAATGATCTATCTATTCACATCACTCTATCTATCAGTGAATCGATTTGTCTATCAGTTCACGTGCAACTAGTGAGTCTGCTTCAATGACATCTATTCTCAATGCAATGATCTACTCGCTCTCATCGCTTTACTCATCAGTGAATCTGATCATACATTCACATGCAACTAGTGAGTCTGCTACAATGACGAGCTCAAAGTCAATCTCTTCAATGAGCAAGTCAATCAGTGAGTCTGCTTCAATGACATCAGTCAATAGTTGATCTCTTCGCTGAGCTAGTCAATCTTCTTCTAGTGAGTCTGCTTCAATGATATCAGTCAATAATCAATCTCTTTGCTGAGCAAATTGATTCTTCTTTACATAGTGAGTCTGCTACAATAGACATTTCGATTCTACACAAGACTAAGAAAATACATTCATGCAAACATGAATCATTGAAGAGAGAAAATACTGTTACGATTTTAGCTACGCATCTATGTTGATAACTATGTTGATGACTATGTTAATGACTATGTTCATGACTATTATCAATCGCTCGTCACTAGACTATCAAACTGTTTCAAAGTCAACTTTATTCAGAGTTAGCTTATGTTTCTCTGAGTCATATAAATAGTCAATTCTTTTCTTCTAAATACTTTTCTTTCTTAGCATTTATATACTTGTTACATTACACTCATATGACTCGCTCTATGCTGATTTCTAACAAAAATCGCGTACAATACTCAGTGCAATTTGAACGCTTTAAACGTCTCTTCAATCAATGAAACGACTCAGAATTTGAAAGATATTAAAGCGAAGCTGTCATTGAAATATCATGAGTTTCTAAATGTTTTTGATCAAGCTCAATTGAATAAACTATTCTTTCATCACTTCTACGATCATAAAATTGAACTCATCAATGATTCAACGTTTTCTCACTGTTGAGCATATCAAATGTTTTCTGTCAAACTTCTGAAAGTAAAGAAGTACTTAAATGAGAATCTGTTGAAGAAATTCATCACTTTCAGTCAGATCTTCTATTTCTTCTTCGTTCTATTCATTCTCAAAGCAAATGAAGATCTTTGATTCTGCGTGAACTATTGAAAGCTAAATGTTATTTTCAAAAGAAATAAATATTCTTTACTGCTGATAAATGAGATCATTGATAAAATAATAAGTTGCAAGCATCTGACTAAATTGAACATCATATCAGCGTTCAACAAACTTCAAATGCATCTCAATAATGAGAATTACATCATCTTTATCACTGCTTTAGAAGCATATAAATACAGAATGCTATCATTCAAACTGACTAATGAATTGATCTTCTTTCAGCAATATATGAATGATGTTTTATGAAACTTTCTGAACGACTTTTGTCAAGTCTATCTAGATGACATTCTCATCTATAGCAAAACAAGAAAGAAACATAAAGATCACGTCAAACTAGTATTGAAACGACTACGCGAAGCTGAACTGCAGATGAATATTCAAAAGTGCAAATTTGATGTAAAAGAGACTGTCTTTCTAGAAGTCATTGTATCAGAACTAGATCTTCGTATAAATCTCAGCAAGATGACAGTCATAGTCAGCTGAATCACTTTGATCAATCTAAAAGAAATTCAGAACTTCGTGAAATTTGTTAACTTTTATCATTGTTTTATTAAAAACCTCTTGAAGCTAGTCAAATCATTCACTCAACTGACTAGAAAGAACACATCTTTTGTATAAAATGAGATCTGTGTTCAAGTCTTTGATAATCTAAAGAAACAAGTCAGCTTGACTTCAGTACTTCGTCATTTTAATTCTAAACAACAAGCTATTCTGAAAATCAATGCTTTGAACTATGTAAAAGATGAAATACTATCTCAGTATGATGATGAGAAAGTTCTTCATTCAATGATTTTCTACAGCAAAAGCATGATTTTCGCTGAAATCAATTATCACATTTATGACAAGAAATTGCTAGTCATTATTTGATGCTTTGAACACTGAAGACTCAAGCTGAAATGCATTGAACTACTCATTCAGATGTTCATCAATCATCAGACTTTGAAGATCTTCATGAAAAATAAACAGTTGAGTCAACAACAAGTCAACTATCTGAACATTTTATTGAAGTTCAACTTTGATTTGATTTGATTTGATTTGAATTCATACATTCTTATGACATCAATTTAAACTCGATTCATGAGAGACTTTATGCTATTTATATCGAGTGAACAAAACTCTCTGAGAAAGAAAATCACTCATCATCTATATGATGACTTCGCGTCGTTGAAACAATGATCATAAGACTATGTATCAAGTTTGCATCTATAGCTTCTATTCAGCGTGTGATGCTCAAGTAAACTCTTAATGAGTGTCTGTGTTGTTCATTTATGACGCATCGTCTTTGCTCTGCTCTTTATTGATGATATTTTATACAACAATGTCTTGATTTAATTCTTGATTCAAAGATGAAAGACGTTTTCTTTGCATTCATGATGCTTGTAATTATAACGTACATAGAGCTGCGTTCTTTTACTTAATGATTATCATTCATTACGCAGAGAAATATGTGATGAAAGAGAGATGCATATGATGAGAAGATAGATTGTGATTGTACTGAGTAACTCTTTTCTTCTTTTGATTTGACTTATGTCACGTAGACGTTAAATGAATTGTTAGTATAAACATGCAATTGCAATCGTTCAATGATTGACTCTGATTAATAAAAGAGAACGCATTCTGATCATTCTTCTGCGCTCTCAATTTTTCACGTAGATAAATGTATGACTTGACGTCAAGTAAAGAAGATGAGTTCAAGTCTCTTCAGTATATTAGCGTGATCGACGAATCACTACTTCTTCAAGCACTGTAATCACAACTTTCAGACTGAGATTGACTATTCTATCTGATATCTTTTCATCAATTACTCAATGACACTGTCGATGTGATGAAGACGTTTCAATATATTGACATGATCAATGAATTGCAAATTCTTCAATCACTTGTAGTCACAACTCTCATACTGAGATCAACTTTTTCACTAGATATCTTTTCATCTTTTTGACATTGACATGTCATTAATCTTCTTCATAGATCGATTGTGACTGTTAGAAAGAATGTTGTTGCATGAGTGAAAACTCTGCATGATGACTTTTCTGATCACGTAACGTTCTAACATCATTCAAACTGCATCAAATTGAGATCTCTTGACTTTTCTGACTTTTATTCAAACACAGAATAGAATCAAAAGATTCGTGATTGACATCATGTACAGATGAATCTCATTGTCGATTGAAGTTCAACTTTCAGATCATTTTTAGATCAGGCAAAACAAACACTAAAGTTGATGCTTTAATCAGAATGTCTTTAGCAAACGTTTCTGAATCAGCTTAGCATCTTGAAGATTGTTTTCAGACTATTCTGATCTCTGATAGAGTCAATGTTTTATCTGTTGAACTCAAAGCAAATTTCTATCAATGAGTATGTATGATCAATCAAACAGATGAGCTCTGCAGCAAATATAGACAAGCTATAAATGATAACAAGCTTAAATTTCATATCACTAAACTGAAGAACTGTAAAATCATTGATGACGTTCTATTTAGAAAAGATCTACTGTGAATCTCTGAGAACATACACATGAAATTACTACAAGAAGTGCATGATCAATCTTTAATCTCTTATTTTGACAATAAATGAATCATTGATCTAGTTCAGCGTTTCTACTATTGATCAGATCATCAAGTTACTATTCAATGATACATTTAAAACTGTCATGCTTGTCAGCGAAGCAAAGTCTCTAGAAATAGCATTAATGAACTTCATCATTCTTTTTTGATTTCACAGAAACGCTGAAAAGATATAGTTATGAACTTCATTACTGAGTTATCTCTGTCAGAAAACTATAACATCATTTGCACAATCATATGTTGTCTCATTAAAGAACATCACTATGTTCTTTGTCATTGAGAAGACAATGACATCTTAGTTGAAGAAACGATTTAAATCATGCTATAAAACGTTTATTGACTGCATGATTTACTCAGTTCTATTGTTTCAAACAAAGACTTTCAATTCATATCAACTATGTGAAAGAGTTTTTGCAAATGACTGAGAATCACAGCTAGTTTATTTACAGTTTATCATTCTGAAATCAATGATCAATCAAAATGAGTCAATCAAGACATTGAATGTGAACTTAGAATCTACTGCAATTACATGCAGAATGATTGAGCTAAATAAATATCTATGATGAAATTCAGCAACAATTTCAATATTTTCTTAATCACTTCAATGACTTTCTTCTACTTCAATAAAGAATTTCACTCTTGAATGAGTTTCAATTCAGATACAACTGACTACAAAATGACTTGTGAACGACTTGAAGCTAGAAAGACAAATGATATTGTCATTTGAATGAAAGAGTTACTGAGCTTCGATCATTAACAATTGAAAAAGATGAAGCTGATCATTGAAGTTCAAATCAATAAACATAAACAAAACATCATATATGAAGTAAATGACTGAGTTTGACTATCTTTCAAAAACGTCAAGACAATGAGATTCTGCAAAGATTTGAAAGACAAACAGCTAAATCTTTATCAAATCACTGTTAAAGTGAGTACATTCTATCATCTTCATTTATCAGTCAGCATGAAGCATCTGCATTCGATGTTCAGCTTGAAGTTACTACAATCATATTCAAAAGACTCTTTATCAGAACAGCATTCAGAATCACTCAGATCAATCACTATCAAAGACAATGAACATTGAAAGATAAATGATATATTGAACTTCAGACGCTATTGAGATCAAATACAGTACAAAGTCAAATGAAAAGATTTAAATAGAAACAACAAATGATACTATGTTGATAAAGAAAAATTCGATGACTCATAGAAAGTTTCGAATGAATTTCATAAGTTATATTCAAACAAATCGCGCTAAATATTGAAATAACTATCAACAGAAGTGAGCAAATGAACTACATTCATGTGAACATGAATTTTCGAAGAGAAAAGTAATGTTACAAGCATATTAAGATTGATTAGAACTAGTTAATAATTTAGTTGAGATCTGATCTAGATCTGACTCAGATTTGACTCAGATATGACTCAACACTCTTTTTCTTTCTCAATACTTTTTTCTTTCATCAACATTTTGTTCATCTACATCATCTTCTTTTCATGTCACAAACACATTTCTTTCAAGTTTAATGCAGTCTTTGAACATTACATAAATAGAAGCTTTTGTATCAATCTTCTTCTGTATTCTTAATATTCAGTTATAGCTATCTTTAAAGATCAAGCACTATCAACTCTGATCTTCATTGATTGTATTATTTAGACATGATTCTAACAATCAATAGAAAAGAATGCATTCTGATCATTCTTCTGCACTCTTGATTTTTCACATAAATAAATGTATGACTTGATATTAAGTAAAAAAGATGAGTTCAAGCTCTTTCAATATATCAGTGTGATCAATGAATCATTACTTCTTCAAGTATTGTAATCACGACTTTCAAATTGAGATCAACTATTTTATCTGATATCTTTTCATTAATTATTTAATGATATTATTGATGTGATGAAAATGTTTCAGTATATCAACATGATCAATAAGTTGCAAATTCTTCAATCACTTGTAATCACAACTTTCATACTGAGATTGATTTTTTCACTAAATATCTTTTCATCTTTTACTGATATCAATATGTCATTAATCTTCTTTGTAAATTGATTGTGACTGTTAAAGAAAATGCTGTAGTTTGTCACGTAAATGAAAACTCTGCATAATTAACTTTTTTGCTTACACAATGTTTTAACATCATTCAAATTGCATTGAATTAAGATTTCTTGACTCTTCTGACTTTTATTTGAACACAGAATAGAATCAAAAGATTCATAATTAACATTACATATAAATGAATCTTGTTATCAGTTAAATCATGATAGTCACAAAAACATTATACTCATTGTTTAAATTATTGAATAGTGAGTGAAAACTAAATATCAAATCAGAAAAGCAGTTATATCTGACATGTATCATATTTATTAGCAATTATGATGTTGAAATATGATAAAATAATTAAAAAAGCTACTTAATCAAATTTCATAAACTGCAAAACACTGCATTATGAAAAATTCTGAGTGTGTTTCAAACATCATCAATAAATGCTATGCAAATAGAAGTTGAAATTTCATTAATGAAGATGCAATTAAATCAAAAGTGCAAGAACTATGCAATTTAAATAGTTAAGTTATTGAAAAAAAATCACAAGTAAAGTCGTTGCAACTGAACGAAAAGTGCATCTGAAAGTGACAAGCAAACAAATGATGTTGTTCATGAATGCAAGAAACTTTAATATATTTTGAGTTTTCAAATCTAAAATTTGAATGATCAAAATATCATCAACTCTTGACTGAATTTGAAATAGAAAGAAGAAATCTCAAAATTGATATATTGAGCTTTCAGCAACAGTTGATTCTTTGATCAAATCGCTCAATTAGCTAGCAGAATCTAGCATAGCAATGCGTGCTGAGCACTGATTGCAAGAATGACAATGTAGACTATCTACTCTTCGTTTAAGAAAATTCAGTAAATCTCAATCTCTGCTTAGACATCGTTTGCTGCTTCCTTTCACTCACACTCAGTTAAGCATAAGTCACTTGAGAGAGAGGATGAAAACATGGTTACGTACCTTGAAATACCAATTCAGAATGCGATGACACGAAATCAAGCAAGCTTATTATAATAAAATTAAGATGGTGGTAGATCATTCGTCAACGCTATCAACATCAGTATCTATTCATCTATGAATACCTTTCAGTTACTGGTAGCCTAGGCTCTCGAATTGATTTTTGCTAGATTTTCTTTGATCTAGCTGTAATCGTTCTTCGAGAGACACTCGATTGCAGGAAGTGTAGTGGCAGTGTAAGTACTGACTCATTCGGAAGCGTGTGAGCACTGGCTGATCTAGTAGCAAGGCTAAGCGGTATTACGTGAGCTTTGTCAGAACAGTGATGCGCATGATCTTCGAGAAGCTTTACCGGGAAAATGCAGGCACTTTAGGAAAACGTTGACCGAAAATTGACGATTAGATGGAATACAAGGTCATAAAGATCCGTGAAGTGGCGAAAGCACACTGATATTAAGCTGCGTGCGAGATATCGCTTTTGCCAGAATCTTGAAGAAATGTCGACGCCGAGGCTTATGACGGTGCTTGATGTTTTTGCTTGAGCTGTCCTGATAGCATTGAGAATTATTTTTCACCGGAGACTTTATGCTTAAATGCTCGATTCTCCAAGTTGTAGCAAGGTTGGGAAAGCTAAGAAACCAAGCAAGTACGGACAACAAGGATGAGTGGCTGAAATTGCATATTGGTAATGTGATGCTGATTCGAGCCGAATTTCGGCCAATGGCATACGAGAATGTGAGTATTCTGTGATCGAGAGAAAGTTAACAATCCCTGAGTAGGCCTCAGATTTATTGGGACCGAGAGACGAGGCTCCGACACGGGTGTCCATGTTTCTCAGCGTATTGAGCCCTAATCAAACAGTGAGACACAAGGAATCGACGCACTTTCAGGCTTTGCTGCGGCGGGAGACCTGGTATCTACATTCCACAGTCTGTTCAGACTGCCGTAGGATCAGATCGCCCCACAGAAGAAGCATCCAATCTGAGAAGCCTACAATACCAGTGCCACAACAATTAGGATTCCCGCTCTATCTACTCCGGCTTTGAGCATTCGAGCAACATTGGTGCTGCTCGAACCAGAAGTCGCAGTCGCTATGGAGGAATGAATTGCAGAGCTCGCGACCTGCGCTGTAATACTACTAGTCGTGGTCATAGGGCTCAATCTGATTACTGTACTCAGGATGTTAGAGCCGCTGACCGCAGGTAACATGCTCAACGTAGTACAAGCTTTTGCGTCGTCCGGACAGACCTCGGTACGATTCAAACTCTTGTCTTGAGGTCCCGTGGGCCCTGATTCGTATCTCCAAGTGACGTTGAGATTCAGGAAGTCAAGCTGCCGAGGATCACTGTCAAGGTACTGCTCGTCACCCCATCGACCAAGAAACGAGAGCCAAGATGCAGGTGTGGAAGACTCGGATCCAACGAATGTGCTATTGGTAGCGGTAGCTTGAATTAGAGTATAAGAGTATGCAGAAAGAATCGGGTCCCAGAGAAGCCCTGCGGAAGTAGTATCATTGACAGTAGCAGATGCGATGAACCTGGAATGGGTTCCCGGTACGGCGTAGTTGGCATGAGTTCCAATCGCACTATAAATAATGGGACGAGTGCCAATTTTAGAGACAGCCTCATACGTGAAAGCCTGGCCACTCTGTTGCACATTATTACGTGTACGAGATCGAGAACATACCTGTGCTTGAGTTGCAGCTTTGGGCTGGGGCGTTGACTTACATCGTGTTGACTAAACCACATGGCCGACGGCTTTCCATCTTCAAATCTAAGCATAGAATGCTCCCAATCTCCTACGTGGTTTCCCAGATTCTGT
>JAABUS010001720.1_pt1 | contig 45785 bp, 34 predicted proteins | sample 5560161 | NCBI WGS metagenome assembly JAABUS01 (sample SAMN10711885, study PRJNA513376) | rock metagenome | isolation source: Antarctica rocks | place: Antarctica: Victoria Land, Trio Nunatak nord | collected 2016-01-04 | reverse complement strand
CCAGAAAGGTGCTCCTGATCCTGTGCGTGGACGGTCCCTCGACCAGACCAATCCTCGCAGGTCAGAGCACCTTTCTACATGATCAACACACACCAACAACCCGACCCCGATGAAAGCCCGAGGCTAAGACTCCCCAGGCTAGAAGCAATCTCCTCAGGAATACCTGACAAGATCGCCTCGAACGCTTGCGTTGGGCGTCGAACGCCCTGTTTGGACTTAGTTATATACTGTTGCACAGTATATCCGACAAATGTAGATATCTCACCCGCAGCACTTTCTATGCCAAAGCTGTCGAGAGAGCCTGGATGCCGCCTCTGGCAAAGCTCTAGCCCGGTCGAATACAGCGATCGCCAACTATCTATCCACTCGGCGATATTCCTAATGCCCACGATGCTAAATATGTCCGCACCCATTGGCGTGACAAAGTGATCTGCGCCGATCAAGACGGTACGATTCAACGAGCCCAGGCTTGGTCCTACGTCGAACAAGATGAGATCATATCTGTCTTGGTGCTCGCGTACCAAAGTTGACACCCAGTTGGTTCGTCGTATACCCCCGATATCTCCTCCTGCCGCCTCCCCCCAAGCGCGACTAAGCAAGTCTTCAATCACTGACATACGCGGATGGCCAGGAATCAGGTCGGTGCCGAAGCGATTATTGCTGGCTTTGACAGGGATGACCCCACTTGCAATATCGGCATCACCAAGCTCGATTGGCTTCATGACGTCGATTATTGTCTGCTGCGAACTTTCGCTCACGGAAGTGTGGGTTTCGGATGAGGGATCCCAATACATCGACGTCCACTTGACGGTGTCCAGCAGTAGCTGTGTTGAGTTGCACTGAGGGTCACAGTCCACTAATAGAACGCGAAGATTCTTCTCGAATGCAAAATGCGAAGCAACGTTGCAAGCAAGGGTAGTCTTTCCGACCCCGCCCTTGTTATTGAAGAACACCACAGTCTTCATACTTCCTCCAGATCGCACGTTTGAGTCCCCCGACCTGGTTCGACCGGATTGATGCACGCATGCCGGATCGCCATGTCGAAGACCCCGTGGGTCAGTCTGACTGATATCGCGAGTTCCCGCTCGGTGACGCACAGCTGGTCCTGTTTGCGGGTGGCCAATGCCTGTCGTATCACCCCTCGGAAGGCCGGCTACCGTCGCCAACTCACTCGCGGAGTGTTCGGAGTGATGCATCGCACCGGCCCCCGGCAGGCACCCCCTGTCGGCCGTTAGGACCGCCTGAGTGCTTGGACTGCCGACTTGGCCTCCGCTTGCCGAGTTCGAGCCTGGTCGCCGCCGGCGGCGCTCCCGTCCCTCTACCCGACCTGCCTCCGACGCCTTTCCAACCTGCTTGGGCGTCCGTGGTCAGGACGAGAGACTGATCGGCGCCGTGCACGCAGGGCTCAGTCGATCACCTGACGTTTGGACGAGATCATGCCGGTGTCGAAGCCGGCCAGGTGCAGGCCACCGTGGAACCGGGCGTGCTCGATCTTGACGCAGCGGTCCATCACCACTTGCAGTCCGGCCTGCTCGGCCCGGCGGGCCGCCTGTTCGTGCCACGAGCCCAGTTGCAGCCACAGGGTTTTCGCGCCCACTGCGATCGCCTCGTCGAGTACCCCTGGGAGATCGTCGTGCTTGCGAAACACGTCGACAATGTCCGGCGGCTCCGGCAGGTCGGCCAGCGAGGCGTACACCGGCTGTCCGAGGATCTCGTCCAACACCGGGTTGACGAAATACACCCGGTACGGGCTGGACGACAGCAAATAGGTGGAGACGAAGAACGATGCCCGGGACGGCTTGTTCGACGCCCCGACGATCGCGATCGACTGCGCATCGCGCAGGATCTGCAGCCGTTGGACCGCTGATGGTCCCTGCCAGCTGCGGACGGCTGTTTCGTGGTTGCTCATGCGGCTCCCTCGGTGCTGGCGGACTCGGCGCTGCCGGACTCGGCGCTGGCGGCGATGGTGAGTGCCTGGTCGATGTCCCACAGGATGTCCTCGACATCCTCCAGGCCGACCGAGATGCGAACCAGATCCTCCGGCACCCCGGCAGCGTCCAGCTGCTCGGGGCTCAGCTGACGATGAGTGGTCGAGCCGGGATGCAGCACCAGGGTGCGGGCATCGCCGACATTGGCCAGATGTGAACAGAGCTGCAGCGCCTCGATGAACCGTTGTCCGGCGACACGTCCGCCGCGGACGCCGAAGGAGAACACCGACCCGGGACCGAGCGGCAGGTACTTCCGGGCCCGGTCATGATGTGGATGGGACGGCAGGCCGGCGTAATTCACGTAGGCGATCCGTGGATCCTCGACCAGCCAATCGGCCACCGCCGCAGCGTTCGCCAGATGGCCGTCCATCCGCTGGGCCAGCGTCTCGACCCCTTGCAGCAACAGAAATGCCGACTGTGGCGACAAGGCCGGGCCGATGTCGCGGAGCTGTTCGCTGCGCAGCTTGGTGAGGAACCCGTATTCACCGAAGTTGTCCCACCAGCGGATGCCGCCGTAGGACGGCACGGGTTCGGTGAGGGTCGGGAACTTCCCATTGCCCCAGTCGAATCTTCCGGACTCCACCACCACACCGCCCAGTGTGGTGCCGTGGCCACCGAGAAACTTGGTGGCCGAATGGATGACGATGTCGGCGCCGTGTTCGATCGGTCGGATCAGGTACGGCGTGCCCAGGGTGGCATCGATGATCAGCGGAATGCCTGCGGCGTGGGCGATCTCGGCCAGGCCGGCGATGTCGGCGATCTCGCCGGACGGGTTGGCGATCACCTCCGCATAGACCGCCTTGGTGTTGTCCCGGATTGCCGCTGCGTAGTCGGCAGGGTTCGTCCCAGGGATGAAGGTGGTGTCCACCCCGAACCGGCGCAGGGTGACGTCCAGCTGGGTTACGGTGCCGCCGTACAACTGGGCGGCGGCGACGATGTGGTCGCCGGATCCGACCAGGGCGGCGAAGGTGATGAACTCGGCACTCATCCCCGAAGCGGTTGCCACCGCACCGATACCCCCTTCCAACGAGGCGATCCGCTCCTCGAGAGCGGCGACGGTGGGGTTGCCGATCCGGGAGTAGATGTTGCCGTACTTCTGCAGTGCGAACAGGTTTGCCGCGTCGTCGGTGTCGTTGAACACGAACGACGTGGTCTGGTAGATCGGCACTGCGCGTGCGCCGGTGGTGGCATCGGGGGTGCCGCCGGCATGCAGGGCGCGGGTGCGGAATCCGAAGGTTCGGTCGGTCATCGGGCGACTCCGTCGGGGAGAGCGGGCAACGGCAGTGTCGGACGGCATCGCAGGGACGACGCGGCGGCACCTCAAGTGTAGGGACGGCCCGCGTATCGCCCGACGACGATCCCAGAATGCGGGAGGTTCCCGATGTCGGCAGCCTGATGGGTTACTGTCTGGGGCGTATCCATCAAGACCGGCAGAGGGACAGGCCCGATGAAGCCGGGGCAGCCTCCCGCGAGGTAACTCGCGGGAAAGGTGCCAAATCCTGCGGAGTTCGGGTGTTGCGCCCGTTCACCGGAAGATGGAATGTCGGCGACAGCACCCGATTCGGGTATCGCCCCCGACATAACGATTCCCGGTCGTCCGCAGGTGCTGGCTAGCCTGAGACCTGGGAAGGCGCCCGTCATGACCGAGATCTCCCGTCTCACTCGCGGCATTCGTGCCGGCATCGACTCCGACCCTGCCCAGGGCGCGATCGTCCCGCCGCTGTACCTGTCCAGCAACTACAGTTTCGCCGGTTTCGACGAACCTCGCCGGTATGACTACACCCGCAGCGGCAATCCGACCCGGGACGTACTGGCCGAGTCGTTGTCGACCTTGGAGGGCGGCGCCGGCGCGGTGATCACCGCCACCGGGATGGGCGCCATCACCCTGTGTGTGAACGCGTTGCTGTGTCCGGGCGACACCATCGTCATCCCGCACGACTGCTACGGCGGCAGTTGGCGGCTGTTCGACACCCTCTCCCGTCGGGGCCAGTTCGAGGTGGCCACCGTCGACTACGGTGACGCCGACGCCGTCCGGGACGCACTGCAGGCACCGATCGCGCCGAAGGTGGTCTGGCTGGAGACCCCGTCGAACCCGCTGCTCCGGGTCACCGACATCGAGGCGGTGACGACCGCGGCGCATGCCGTCGGCGCCATCGTGGTGGCCGACAACACCTTCCTGTCGCCGATCCTGCAGCGGCCGCTCGAGTTCGGCGTCGACCTGGTGCTGCATTCCACCACCAAGTACATCAACGGTCACAGCGATGTGGTCGGCGGTGCGGTGATTGCTGCCACCACCGAGCTGTACACCCAGATCAACTGGTGGTCGAACGTGTTGGGGCTCACCGGATCCCCGTTCGACAGCTATCTGACAGTGCGCGGCGTGCGCACCTTGCACACCCGGATCCGGGCCCACCAGGAGAACACCGCGGCGATCGTCGCCGCGGTCTGCGGGCATCCGGCGCTGACGACCGTCCACTACCCGGGACTGCCCGACCATCCGGGACACCACATCGCGGCCCGTCAGCAGGACGGCTTCGGCGCCATGCTGAGCATCGACCTGGCGGGCGGCGAGACGGCGGTCCGGGCGTTCCTGGACGGGCTTCGATGTTTCAGCTTGGCCGAATCACTCGGTGGGATCGAGAGCCTGATCGCCCATCCCGCCACCATGACCCACGCTTCGATGAGCGCCGAAGCCCGCAGGGTGGCCGGCATCGGAGACGGGCTGCTGCGGGTGTCGGTCGGCATCGAGGCGGCCGAAGATCTGGTCGCTGATCTGCTCGATGCGCTTGACCGGGCGCACCGGGCAACGGTCGCGACCTCCACGGCATCAACGGATTCGACAGAGTCGACAGCGGAACGGGCAGCCGACCGGGTCGCCGCGAACAGCCCCGCGGGCCGGCACAGCACCGGCGGCACCGGACCGAGCAGCGTCCCCGAACGGCATGCCCATTCCGCAGTGCTGGTCGGAGCGCGCTGAACCGATCAGTGGCCGGCGGCGGTCGCGATGGCCGCGGCCAGGTCGGCGGGTCGGCTCCACATCGGCCAGTGCCCGGTCGGCAGGTCGACGAGCTCAAGGTCACGCAGGGTGGCTACCTCGGCCATCATCGGGTGTCCAGCCCAGGCCATCGTCATCACCACCCCGGATGGATAGGAGCAGGCGATGATCGTCGCCGGGACGTCCCGGCGGGCGTCGTTGTCCAGGTGCACCGGGTCACGGATGATGGCTGCCGGCTCAGGTACCGCCCGCTCCCGGAACCGGGCGAGGTCCGCTTCGCTGAGGCCGTCGAGGCGGGCCGGCAGCTGCTCGAACGGTGGCAGCGCCACCTCTTCCTGCTCCGGCGGCAGTGCGGCGTTCATGGCCGAGCCGTCACTGGACGGTCCGCTGTCGACATAGACGACGCGGGCCACCGCAGTGGGATCACGGTCGAGGAGCACCGAGGCGGGTATTCCGGCGCCGCTGTGCGCGACGAGCACGACCGGGGGGCCGGCGGTCGCGGCAGCCTCGACCGCCGCGCACAACGCATCGGCCTGATCTGCCGCGGTCGTCGAATTCCGGTGACGATCATCGGGGTCAAGGCCGGGCAGCGTCACCGCGATGACGTGATGGCCGCGCCCCCGGAGGTCGGCGGCCACCGCGTCCCACGCCCAGCTGCCGAGCCAGTGGCCGGGGACGAGAACGATCGACGCTGCGGTGGATGTGCTGGCACTGTCTGTGGTGGTGTGCATTCCCGCAGGCTCCCGCGGCGGCTGGACACCGGCCTGTCACTAATTCCGTCACTATCTCTGCGATCATTGGCCGATGAATCGCACCGAGCGGCTGCACGCCCTCGCCGAGTCGTTGCGGCGGGCCGGCACCCAGGGCCGCACTTCGCAGCAACTCGCCGACGAGTTCGAGGTAACGACCCGCACCATCAAGCGCGACCTGTCCGCGCTCGAGGCGGGCGGTCTGCCGGTCTGGGGACGAACAGGTCCCGGCGGTGGTTACGGGCTGGCCGAGCATTCGTCGCTGCCACCGGTGAACCTGACCGCCGCACAGGCGCTCGCACTCAGTGCGGCGGTGGCGGTGACGACGCAGGCGCCGTTCGCCGGGTCGGCCCGCGCCGCAACCCGCAAGATCCTCGATGTGCTCGATCCGGTCGCCCGCCGCCGAGCCAGGGACCTGTCGGATCGGATCTGGGTCAATGTCGAGCCCAGCGCGGCCCCGCGGGTGATGTCCGCGCTCGAGCAAGCCCTGCTCGACCAGGTCACCGTGAACCTCACCTACACCGACGCCCAGGGCCGGCAGACCCGGCGGGAGATCGAGCCGATGATCTTCGCCTTCAACGGCGGCCGGTGGCGTCTGGTCGCCTGGTGCCGGCTGCGCACCGACATTCGGTGGTTCGACCTGTCCCGAATCCGAGCCGCGACCGCCACCCGTCATCCCTGCACCGGCCACCAGTTCCGTGAGATCGGCACTCCGCCCGAACTCGCCCGCCCAGTCACCGTCTGACCGACGAAGCGGCCGCCGAGCCGGCCGAGGAAACAGATCGTCCACCGTTGCGGCCGCGGTCGTCAGCGATCGGTCTCCAGGGGCCGAGCACCGAGTTCGGTCGCCAACAGGGTGATCGCGGCCTGCTCCGGGTCGGGCGGTGCCGACGACACGGCAGTGTCCGGATCCCCGTAGTCGTCCGGAATGTCGTCGGCATCGTCCGGCGGCGGTTCCGCGTCCGGGTCCGGCGGACGGTTCTCCGTTCCGGACACCGCTGAACGAGAACTGGCAGACCCGTTGCGGCGCTGCGGTTCGGGCCGGATCGTGGACCCGGACCCGGCAGCGCTCTCCCCGGTGACGGTCGAGCCGGCGGCGCCACCACCGGCAGCGCCGTCGCCGGCATCGCAGCGGATCACCCAATCCACACCGAGCACCTCCCGCAGCGCATCCCGCAGCAGGTCGGCGTTGGCCGGTTCGACCACCCGCTTGGCCATCCCGGCGTGCGGCATCGACAACTGCAAGGCACCGTTCGACACGCCCAAAACGGTGGCCGACTCCAGCAGGATCTGGGTGGTACGGCGTCGCCGCTGCACCGCAGACAACACTTCCGACCAGACCCGCCGCACATCGGTGACGCCGAGCTCGCCAACGCCCTGCGAAGCAGCGGGAGGCGATTCCTGTTGCGCGCCAGCCGGTTCGGCCGCCGGTCGATCCACAGCCGCCTGTTCGGCCGCCGGCTGATCCGCTGTCGGTCGATCGGACGTCGATGGCTCCCCCGCGGGCTGCGGGGGTGTGGGCTGCGAGGAATCGGAGCTCAGGGTCGGCGGCGGCGGCAGACCGAGCGACGACCGGGCTGCCGCCGGTGGGCTCGCTACTGCTGCCGGCTCCCGGCCCCCGGTGTTCGGCGCTACCGCAGTCTGTTCGCGGGGATGGTCTGCAGTAGCCGGCGCCTGCTCCCCCGCGCTCGGCACCGGAGCTGTCGGCTGCTCGCTGGCTGCCGGCTGCTCACTGGTTGCCGACTGCTCGCGGGTTGCCTGCTGCACCGGTCCGGGCGCGGCGGCAGTCTTCCGGGCGAACTGTCGCCCCTCCGTCGCGACCCCGCCGGAGTCCGTGGACCCCGACCGCTCGCCGGTCGAACCAGAACCAGCTGTCGAGGTGGCCGCCGGAGAAGACGGAGCAGCGTCATCCGGCCGTGGATCCTGCGCGATCGAGACCCGCCGCTCCATCCGTTCCAACCGCTGCAGCAGGGCACCGTCCTCGGTGGAAGCGGCCGGCAGCAGCATCCGGGCGCACATCAGCTCCAGCACCAGCCGGGGCGCGGTGGTGCCGCGCATGTCGACCAGCCCGGTGTGCACCACCTCGGCCATCCGGCTCACGGTGGCGGCGCCGAGCCGGTCCGACTGCGCCGTCATCGCCGACAGCTCGTCCTCCGGGACGTCGATCAGACCCTTGTCGGCCGCATCCGGCACGGCACCAAGAATGAGCAGATCGCGCAGCCGCTGCAGCAGGTCGGCGGCGAACCGGCGCGGATCGTGGCCGGCCTCCACCACTTTGTCGACGGCGCCGAACACCGAGGCGCCGTCGGCGGCGGCCAGCGCGTCAACCACCTCGTCGAGCAGTGCCGAGTCCGTCACCCCGAGCAGGGCGACCGCATTGGCGTAGCCGACCCCGTCGGGTCCGGCGCCGGCCAGCAGCTGGTCGAGTACCGACAGACTGTCCCGGGCCGAACCACCGCCGGCCCTGATCACGAGCGGGTAGACGGCCGGATCGACCGTGACCCCTTCGTCGGCGCAGAGTTTCTCCAGCAGCGCCCGCAGGGTGGCCGGCGGGATCAGCCGGAACGGATAATGGTGGGTCCGGGACCGGATGGTGGTGAGCACCTTCTCCGGCTCGGTGGTGGCGAAGATGAAAACCAGATGTTCCGGCGGCTCCTCGACGATCTTCAGCAAAGCGTTGAAGCCCTGGGTGGTGACCATGTGAGCCTCGTCGATGATGAACACCCGATAGCGCGACTCGGCGGGCATGTAGAAGGCCCGATCGCGCAGTTCGCGGGTGTCGTCGACGCCGCCGTGGCTGGCCGCATCCAGCTCCACCACATCCAACGAGCCCGGGCCTTCGGGGGCCAGCCCGATGCAGCTCGGGCATTCGCCGCAGGGATCCGGTGTCGGCCCCTGCACGCAGTTCAGGCTGCGGGCCAGAATCCGGGCGCTGGAGGTCTTGCCGCAACCGCGTGGCCCGGAGAACAGGTACGCATGATTGATCCGGCCGGCAGCCAGCGCGGTGCGAAGCGGCCCGGTGACGTGTTCCTGCCCGACCACCTCGGCGAAGGTCGCCGGACGATACTTGCGATACAGAGCCAGGGCCACCCGGCGAGACTACGTGTCGGCACCGACACCCGACCAGCCGCCGACATCGCCGGTGGACCGTTGCCCACACATGGTGCCCGGCCTGCTGTCGGTGCCGACTGGCAGGCTGACGGACATGACTGGACCAGATCCGAAGGCGGACCTTCGGCACTACCTGCAAGCTGCCCGCGACGCCCTGCTGTGGAAGCTCGACGGGCTCTCCGAGTACGACATCCGACGCCCGCTGACGCCGACAGGCACCAACCTGCTCGGCCTGGTCAAGCACGTGGCCAGCATCGAGGCGGGTTACCTCGGCGACACCTTCGGCCGACCGTTCGACCAGCCGCTGCCGTGGCTCGATGACGACACCGAGCCCAACGCAGACATGTGGGCCACCCCGGAGGAGTCGCGGGCCCAGATCGTCGAGCTGTACCACCGGGTGTGGGCCCACTCCGACGCCACCGTCGACTCGCTGGCGCTGGACGCCGTCGGCCAGGTGCCGTGGTGGCCGGCCGACCGCAGCACGGTGAGCCTGCACCGGATCCTGCTGCACATGATCGCCGAGACCGATCGGCACGCCGGCCACGCCGACATCGTCCGGGAACTCATCGACGGGGCGGCCGGCCTGCGGGACGGCAACGACAACATGGCGCCCGGCGACCAAACCTGGTGGCAGGACTACCGGAATCGGCTGGAGGGGGCCGCGCGGCAATTGGCGACCGACTAGACCCGCCGCGGCCACCGACCGCTCAGCAGGGCGTGTCGCCGATGCCGAACAGCGCCACCCCCGCTCCGATCAGCGTCCGGGGCTCATTCGACGAAGACCGCCACCGTCCGTCCGGGGACCGTCACCGACCCGGCAGCGGCGGTTGATCCCTTCACCACCGGATCGGCGCCGGCCCGCTGCACCGGACTCAATTGCAGCGCCGCGGCACCGGCCACCGGGAGGGTCTGCGCAGCCGGTGAGGCGTTGAACACCACTACGATCCTCTTCAGCGAAGGATCGATGTCCGCGCCGACCCGATCGTCGATCTGCATGGCGATCACCCCCGGAATTTGGTCGGGGCCGGCGGTGAGGAAGCTGACCTTCTGACCGATGGTGGCTGCGGCGCCCAGTCGGAACAACGGCGAGGAGAACCGCAGCTTCAGCAGCGCCTGTGACGCCGTCGCGGCGGTCGCGATGTCTGCCGGCGCCGGCCGAAGCGCCGGGTTGGCCAGCAGCGGCCGGATGAAGTCCCACTTCGCCTCGTTGGCTTCCTTCGGCGGCATCCCGGATCCGAAGGTGGACTGTCGGCCGGTCCAATCGATCCGGTTGAACCAGTCGCCGGAGTTGTAGCTGTCCCGATCCATCGACTTGGAGCGCAGCAGGTCGACGCCGGCATGCCAGAACATCGGCCCCTGACCGAGCGCGACGGCGGCCAGCGACACAGAGTTCATCCGCACCCGATCGGCCATCGTGGTGCCCGTCGGCAGCTTGTAGGCCAGCACGTCGAACAGCGTCTCGTTGTCGTGCGCATCGACATAGTTGATCGTCTCGCTCGGCTGAGCCGTGTAACCGGTCGGTGCTCCGTTGTAGTCGATGTCCTTGCCCTGCACCGCGTTCCCGGTCCGATCGACGAGTGAATAGGAGGCCAGGTTACCGACCAGCCCCACCTTGATCCGGTCCTGGTCCAGCAGCAGGGCAGCCTTCTGCTCGTCGGCAGAACCGTTGACACCACTGGAGTTCGGGTCGGTGAACAGCCCATTGCCGAATCCCTGCTTGCCGGGGTTTTCGTCGAACGGCCCGCCGCCGCGCACCGAGTCGCGGATCCGGTCGTTGAAGGTGCCGACCCCGGTACCGGCCATGTTCGCCTGGGTGGCCTGGGTGAACAGTGCATTGCCGGCCACCTCGCCGAAGTCCCAGCCCTCGCCGTACAGGTAGATCGTGCGGCCGTCCACCCCGTCGCGATGCATCGTCAGGTTGTCCAGCGCGGCCCGGACATCCAAGATCGTCTGCTTGGGCATGTGGCCCATCAGGTCGAACCGGAACCCGTCGATCTTGTACTGCTTGGCCCAGGTGACGATCGAGTCGACGGTGAGTTTGTTCATCATCAGGTGCTCGGTGGCGGTGTTGGCGCAGCAGGTCGAAGTCTCCGGCGCGCCGGTCGGCGAAAGGCGTTGGTAGTAGCCGGGAACCACTTTGTCCAGCACGGACTTGTCATCCTGACCGGCGGCTGCGGTGTGGTTGTAGACCACGTCCATCACCACCCGCATCCCGATGCCGTTCACTCCGGCGACCATCTGCCGAAACTCTTTCGTCCGCCCCGGCCCGTTGGCGGACGTGGCGTACGAGCCCTCCGGTGTCGTGTAGTGCAGGGGGTCGTAACCCCAGTTGAAACCGTCCGTTCCGGCGACCGCCTGGGTGCAGGCCTGCTGCTGTTCGCCGGCCGGGTCGGCGGCGGTCAGCGCCGGCAGGTCGCACTGCGGGCTCTGTTGCTTACTGCGGTCCTCCTCGATGGTGGCGATGTCGAACACCGGAAGCAGGTGCAGGGTGTTCATCCCGGACCGGGCGAGCGCTTGCAGGTGCATCATCCCGGCGCTGTTCGGGTGGGTGAAGGCCAGGTAGCTGCCGCGGTCAGCGACCGGCACGGTGGCGTCGGAGATGGAGAAGTCCCGCAGCTGCAACTCATACACCGTGGTGTCGACCGGCTTCGGCAGAGCCGGTTTTGCGAGCCGGTCCCAGCCGGTCGGGGTGAGTGCCGGGTCGCTCAGGTCGGCCAGCACCGACTGCGTCGAGTTCGTCGTCAACGCGATGCTGTACGGGTCGGTGACGATGTTCGTCCCGATCGTGCCGGTGCTCGGCAGATACACCGTGACGGCGAACAGGTAGCGGGCGTTCTTCCACCCCGGTCTGCCGGTCACGGTCCAGCTGCCGGTGCGGTCTCGCCGCATCGAGATCCGTTCCTGCTGGGTCGATCCGGCCGGAGTGAGCAGCAGCTCGACCGACTTCGCCGTCGGCGCCCAGACGGATAGGCTCGGCGACCGGCCGTGCCAGATCGGGCCGAGGTTCTTGGCGGCGGCGCCGTGGTAGAGCGCATCCAACATCCACGGCAGTTGCACCCCGGTGGCGTCCACCAGCGTGCCGGCGTCGTCATAGGCGGCGACCACCACCTGGCCGGAGATGATCTTCTCCAGCAGACGGGTGTCGCCGGCGGCGTAGTCCGGCAGGTACAGCGCGTCGTAGCCGGCCAGGTTCGGATGCTGCGACTTGAGGGCCGCCGGCAACCCCGCGGGGTTGCGGGTCAGCTCGATCCAGCCGCCCCCGGTCACCGAGGTGGCATCCACCGCCAACCCGCCGCTCGGCGCGAAATGCAACCGGTAGTGGTACTGGTTCGCCTCCGGTGGCAGGTCCCAGGCGATAACCCGCGGGTTCAGCCATTGGGCCTTGGAGCGGGTGAGGTCGGCCGAGGTTGACGCCGATGCCTTGACGGTCAGCGTGTGGGTTGCGAGCACGTAGGAGAAGGTGACGATCGCCCCGGCCGGAACGGTGTAGCCGATGTTCGCGCCGCCCGGCTGGCCGCCGACGCCGTAGTTCTCGTCCCACGACAGTCCATGTGCGGCCTTCGCTTCATAGCTGCCGGCTGGGATCTTCGCGGTCGAGAAGGTGAAGATGCCGTCACCGTCCGGATCCTGCAGCCAGGGTCGCATGCAGTCCGGAGACCAGTCCGCGGGGCAGCCGAGTTCGGACTGGGCTGATCCGGGAGCGGTCACGATCGGTCCCTGAGCGTCACTGGTGATCCAGTGTGTCGAGTGGTCGTAGTAGAAGCTCACTGTGCCGGTGGCCGGGACGGTGACGGCGATGTTGGAGCCGTCGCGTTTGCCACCGTCCCCGTAGTTCTCCGTCCATGCGTTATCAAGGGCGGCCTTGTACTGGAACTTGCCCCCGGGCGGCAGGCCGCTGAAGGTGCCCTTCCAGATACCGTCCTTGGTGTCCAGCGTCAGATGAGCTTTCGCACAGTCGGGTTGCCAATCGCCTGGGCAGCCGATCTCCGAATCCAGGTCGCCGGCCACGGTGACGGAACCCGGCTGCTGCGCAGGCGGGTCGTTCTCCGCCTTTCCTCCGGACTGTGCCGGGGCCGCCGGATCGCCGACCACCGCACTGCTGCTGACGGCCGAGACGTTGCCGCCGTTGTCCTTCACGATCGCCCGGTATTCCAGCAACGTGCCCTTCGGGATCGCCGAGACGTCCTGGTAGACGCCGTAGGACGGGTTGTCGTCGGTACCCAGCGCGTTCCAGTTGCTGGTGCCGGCCGGCCGCCAGGCGAAGGTCACCTGGTTGAAACCGCCGGCCGGGACGGCCACCGAGATCGATGCGCGGCCGCCGACACTGCCGCCGACGCCCGGGGAGGTGAAAGTCGCAGCCGGGGCTGCCGACGGACGGGCCAGCGGCTTGCCGGCCTTCCACACCATCGCCGACAGCGGCGGGACGGTGACGGTGAGCTGGCCGTCCTTGCCGGTGATCTTCCGGCCGGCACCGCCGTACAACCCGGTGTAGCGGGTGCTCGGGTTGAAGGTGTCGAAGGTGGCGGTCTTCGCCGTGGTGGCGTTGTTGGTGGCCACCACGTACTCGACCTGTTGCCGCGCGTCGATCCTGCTGACGGCGAAAAGGCCGGCGGCATTGCTGGAGTAGCGCGGAATCTGCGCACCGTCGGCGAGTGCCGGATGGGCTTGTCGCAGGGCGGAGAGCGCAGCGATCTCGCGGTAGATCGGCTGACGGGTGTCGAAGTTGGCGACCGCAGTGCTGCTCGATGAGCCGATCAGCGTGTCGTCGTTGTAGGAGGCCACCCGACTGGCGAACATGTCCTGCCTGGCATCCTTGTCGCCGCCGTCGCCGGTGAATCCCTGTTCGTCGCCGTAGTAGGTGACGGGTTGGCCGCGGGTCAGGAACATCAGCTGTTGGGTGAGCAGATCCCGCTGCAGCAGTTCGGTTCCGGTGGAGCCGCCGGCGGCCAGGAAGTTCCCGATCCGGCCCATGTCGTGGTTGCCCAGGAACGTTGGCTGCGAGTAGGCATTGGAGTCGGTGTCGGTGTAGTAGTCGTCGCCGGAATACAGTGCTGCCAGGTCGCGGGTGGGTTGTCCGAGTCCGAAACCTGTTGCCCTGGCCTGGAAACCGAAGTCCAGGGTGGCCGGCAGCTTGCCGGCGGTGGTGTACTCGGACATCTTTGCCGGGTCGGCGTCGTAGACCTCGCCGAACTGGAAGAACTTCTTCTTCCCTGCGCTTGCTCCGGCGGCTTCCATCGCGGGCACGAACTTCTGCCAGAACTCCAGGTTGACGTGCTTCACGGTGTCGATCCGGAAACCGTCGATGCCGAACTTGGCCCAGGCCGAGTAGACGTCGATCAAACCGTCCCGAACCGCCGGCTTCTCGGTGAACAGATCGTCCAGGCCACTGAAGTCGCCGTACCGGTCGCCCTCAGATCCGTCGAAGGCGGCGTTGCCGCGGTTGTGGTAGTTCAGCGGATCGTTCAGCCAGCCGGGGACTTTCACCGTCTGGTCGGCGGCCGAAGGAAAGTATGGGGTGTAGGGGAACGACGCGGTGTTCAGTTCCGGGAACGTCGATCCGGCGGCATAGTCGTGATCGTCGAAGGGCCGACCGGCCGCATCCAGATACGGCGCGGCCTCCTTGCTGATGTACCCGTAGCCCTTGTCCGGCCCCTGCCGATAATCGATGACATCGGCGGTGTGGTTGGTGATGATGTCGAAGAAGACCTTCATTCCCTTGGCATGTGCGGCATCGGTCAGCTGCTTCAACTCGGCGTTGCTGCCCAGGTGCGGGTCGATCTGGGTGAAGTCGGTGATCCAGTAGCCGTGGTAGCCGGCGCTCGCGTCGGCACCGGTGCCCTGGACCGGCCGGTTCTTGAAGCTCGGCGTTAGCCAGATCGCGGTGCTGCCAAGGCCTTTGATGTAGTCCAGCTTGGATGTGATGCCTTTCAGGTCGCCGCCATGATAGAAACCCTTGTCGGTGGGGTCGAGGCCGGTGATCAGCCTGGCATCGGCCGGTGCGGTGCCGGGCGGAACGGCATATCCGCCGCTGTCGTTGCCGGGATTGCCGTTGGCGAACCGGTCGGTCATCACGAAGTAGAACCGTTCTCTGGTCAGGTTCTCCCGCAGACTGCTGCCCGCCAGCTTCCGGTCCGCAGCGGTGACCTTCGTGCTCGGTGTGTTCGTCGAGCTCAGGCTGACCAGATGGGACAGGTCGTCGTATCCGACGGTGACGGTGGCCGGTGCCGTCAGCACCAAGGGGATGTTCGATCCGTTGGGCACTCCCCCGGCGCCGTAGTTCTCATCCCAGGAGTGATTGATGGCGACCTTGAACTCGTAGCTGCCCGCCGGCAGGGCAAAGTCGGCCTGGTGCCGGCCGCCTGCTGTCGGCGGCAGGTCGGTGGCCGCGCAGGTCGGATCCCAGTCGCCGGGGCACCCCAACTCGCTCTGCAAGGAACCGGCAACGGTGACGGCAGCAGGCGCTGCAGCGGTTGGCACGACGGAAGCCGCAGCGCTCGGTGCGCGGCTCATCGCCGGCGGATCGGCCAGGGCCGAATCGGGAGTGGCCAACAGCGCCGCGGCCACGGTGAGCACCGAGGCCGTCGCGAGCATCCGGGTGGTCCGGCGACGACGGAGGAACGAGAAGGCACGGGTCATCGGGGACTCCCTGATCGAATCGATTCAGTGAACCTAGTCACAAGGATCGAGTTGGCGCAATCGAGCGACGGACCTGTGGGGTTCTGCCGGCCCGACGCACACCGTGGTCCGCAGCGCTGGTCATGGAAGTGATCATGGGTAGACGGTCAGCGGTCTGCTAGTAGACTCACCTCGGACCCCCGCGGCGTCCATCTCCTCAACTCCCCCAGGGCCGGAAGGCAGCAAGGGTCCGGGAGCTCTGACGGGTGCGGGGGTCCGCTGCATCTCCGACTCGTCTGGCTTTGGTCCATCGTGCGAACTCCGCCAGTGGTTCGCAGCGCCCCGGCAGGGCGCGAACCACCGGTCGTGTTCGCAGGATGCCGTGGGCGGGGCGGGTCGCTGGGGCCGTTACACTCATCGGCGGAGGATTCGACTAGCGGCCTATGTCGCACGCTTGGAAAGCGTGTTGGGTGTCACAGCCCTCACGGGTTCAAATCCCGTATCCTCCGCGGTTCGATGGCCCCGTTCCCGTGGTGGATCGGGGCCATCATCGTTCCGCCGGGCGGCACATCCCCGGATCGCCGCCGACGGCCGAACAGCGCGAGGGGAAGGACGCCGATGACTCGGTCCCGCTCTACCAGATCCCCTGATAGCCGGTGGGCCGGTGTCGCGCTGGCCGGCGCACTCGGGGCGCTGTTGACGATCGCCGGTTGTCAGGTGTCCGGCAGTGCCCAGGCCGATCCGGCCGCCGTCAGCGCCCTCACCGGAGCCACCGGAACCACCGACGTCTCCCGATCCGGGACGAGCACCACCCCCACATCGAGGTCCACCGATCCCTCCACGGCACAGCAGACCACGGCTGCCGGCAGCCGGTTGACGATCATCACCCAGGAGAACGCTGCCGACCATCTGATCGGGACCATTTGGGCACAAGCGTTGAGCCACCAGGGATTTCGGGTGGTGGTACAGCTGGGCGGCAGCGAACAGAAGCAGCTGCATGCGGCCGTCGAATCGGGCGCAGCCGATATCCTGCCGTCCTACACCGGCTATGCGCTCAACCTGTATCACCCGAACAGCTCCGGTAACCCCGGCCAGATCTATCAACAGCTCACCGCTGCCCTACCGGACGGCATCGAGGCACTGGCGCCGGCCAAAGCGGAGAGCAACCTGGCGGTCGCCGTCACCCAGCAGACGGCGAAGGACCTGCGACTGGCCACGATGAACGATTTCGCCGCCCACCAGAAGCCTCTCCGGCTGGCGATTCCGACCTACCTGCAGGACGCCGACAATCAGATCACCAAGAAGCGGTTTGTGGACACCTATCGACTCACCGGGACCACCATCACCGCCATGGGCAGCGGCGGCCAGGACACGGCCCTGGCACTCAGTTCCGGCAAGGTCGACGCCGCCGTGGTGTTCAGCCTGCTGCCGGACATCGACACCGAGAATCTGGTCCTGCTGACCGATGTGAAGTACGCCTTCGTGCCGGACTTCGTGGTACCGCTGGTACACAGCCGATCGGTGGATCCGACCGCCCGGAAGATCATCGATGCCGTCGACGCCAAACTCGACACCGGCACGCTGCGCCGGCTCGGTGCCGAGTTGCTGCCGGGTGAGAACGCGGACACCGTGGCCAAGCACTGGCTGGCCTCGATCGGGATGGGCTGACGCTCACCCCATCCCCCACCGAAGGGGGCGGCCGACGACCGGCAGCAGCGACCTCCGTCCACGTGTCCCGGTAGTGTCGCCCCGGTGCCGCGCCCAGCAAACATCCTCCCTGTCCTGATCGCCACCGCCGGTCTGCTCGGGTCGATGGCCACCACCGCTGGTGCCCAGGACGCAGCATCGACCCGCTCGGTGACCTACGCCGGAGTGTCGGTGTCGGTACCGAGCAGCTGGCCGGTACTCAACGTCGCCGGCCGGGTGAGCTGCGTTCGGTACGACCGTCATGCCGTCTACCTGGGGACGCCGTCCAGCAGCGATTGCCCGAGTCACCTCACCGAGCATCTGACAACCGTGCAGATCGCGCCGTCCGGAACGACGGCTGCCACCTCCACCCGGGAGTTGCCAGGGGGAGGAGTCCGGGTGAGCGGCGGCAGCGAGGTGGCCCCGGATCTGATCGTGACCGCCGAAGATTCATCGACGCAGGTGACGGTGACTTCCGGCGACCCGTCCGCCGGAAAGATTGCCGACTCGGTCCGCTTCTCCTCCGCGGCGCCGGCTGCTGCCGTCATGCCCGTGCCGCCGAGCGGACGATCCGGCACCCGGACCGCCGTCGGTTCCGCTCTGCAAGCTGCATCAGTCGCTCCGGTGGCGACCTATTCGGGCCCAGGATTCGACACCTGTGAGGCGCCGTCGCTCAGCCGAATGCGGGCCTGGACCGCCTCGCCGTATCGAGCGATCGGCGTCTACATCGGCGGCGCCAGTCGATCCTGCGCTCAGCCGAACCTGACGGCGACCTGGGTCAGCGAGGTCCACGATCTGGGCTGGCACCTGACACCGTTGTACGTCGGACTCCAGGCCCCGTGCACCGACTTCTCGAACAGGATCGATCCGGCCAGAGCAGCATGGCAGGGCACCCAGGCGGCCGACGAGGCAGTCAGCCAAATGTCGGCCCTCGGTCTCGACGCAGGCAACCCGATCTACTTCGACATGGAGGCCTACGACACCGGTAACACCTCTTGCGTCGCGGCAGTGAAGAAATTCGTTGATGCCTGGACCGTCGAACTCCATGCGAAGCAGTACGTTTCGGGCATCTATGGCAGCGCAGGTTCGATGATGAAGAATCTGGTGCAGTTCGTCAGCGATCCGGCGTTCCATGGCCCGGACGACGTCTGGTACTCGCACTGGGACGGGCACGCCAGCACAGTCGACGACCCGTTCATCCCGAACACGAAATGGACCGGCCACCACCGCATCCACCAGTACCGGGGACCGCACGACGAGACATTCGGCGGATTCAAGATCAACATCGACAGCAACCAGTTGGACGGAGCGACCAGTAGGCCGTCGGTTGCCGCTGCTCCGGCCGGCGTCGCCGGCGCCTTCGAGCCGGTGGATCCGTATCGAGTCCTGGACACCCGCAACGGCATCGGTGGAACCCAAGCCGCGGTGGCAGCACGCGGCACTGTGGCGCTGACCGTCACCGGAACCGGCGGCAGCCACGGTGTTCCGGCCACCGGTGTTGCCGCGGTGGTGATCAACGTCACGGTGACGGCGCCCACCGCGACCGCCGGGTCGATCACCGTGTTCCCGGACGGACCCGACCGGCCGAACGTTTCCAACCTGAACTTCGTGAAGGGCCAGACGGTGCCCAACCTGGTAGTCACACAAGTTGCCGGCAACGGAAAGATTGCTCTGTACAACGGATCCACCGGTAGCGTTCAGCTGATCGCCGACATCACCGGCTATTACCTGAACGGCACAGCCAGTGCGCCGGGCGCGTTCGTGCCGCTCACTCCGTACCGCGCCCTGGATACCCGAGACGGAACCGGCGGGACGAATGGCCCAGTGCTCGCCCATGGCAGCGTCACCCTCACCGCCACCGGAACGAGCGGTGGCGTACCGGACGGCGTATCGGCGGTGGTCGTCAACGTCACGGTGACCGGCCCGGAAGCGAAGGGGTCGATCACCGTGTACCCGGATAGAGATAACCCGCCGAACGTCTCCAACCTGAACTTCGTCGCGGGCCAGACCGTGGCCAACCTGGTCGTCGTCAAGGTGTCCAGCGACGGAAAGATCATGTTGTACAACGGATCCGAGGGTTCTGCGCAGCTGATCGCCGACATCACCGGCTACTACCTGGCCGGCACACCCACCGAACGCGGGACGTTCGTGCCGCTGACGCCCAAACGTGCACTGGACACCCGATACGGAACCGGTGGGACGAACGGCCCGGTGCTGGCCAACGGCAGCGTCATCCTCACCGCGACCGGATCCGCCGGCGTGCCGATCACCGGCGTGGCAGCGATCGTCGTCAACGTGACTGCCGCCTCGCCCAGCGCGGCCGGATCGATCACCGTTCATCCGGACGGAAGCCCGACTCCGTACTCCTCGAATCTGAACTTCACTGCTGGCCAGACGGTGCCCAACCTGGTGATCGGATCTCTACCTGACAGCGGAAAGATCGATTTGTACAACGGCTCTGCCGGAACGGTCCAGTTGATCGGCGACGTCAGTGGCTACTTCCTCACCGGCGCCGGTTGACAGCGGAACCGGGCGGTACGCACCGAGCCCGTCCGGTGACCTTCATCTCGGCAATCTGCGTACCGCGCTGCTGGCCTGGTTGTTCGCCCGCAGTACCGGCCGGTCGTTCCTGCTGCGAATGGAGGACCTGGACCGCGTCCGGGCCGGCGCCGAACGACGACAGCTCGCCGATCTGGCCGCTATCGGTCTGGACTGGGACGGCCCGGTCGTCCGGCAGACCGAGCGGCTCGCGCGCTACCAGCAGGCGATCCAGCAGCTCGCCGACCAGGGAGGAACCTTCGAATGTTTCTGCTCCCGCCGGGAAATCCAACAGGCGGTTTCGGCCCCGCACGCTCCGCCGGGCGCCTATCCCGGCACGTGCCGGCAGCTGACCGATGTCGAACGCACCGCCCGCCGGCGGGTCCGGCCACCGGCCATCCGACTGCGATCCGGCGTGCAGGAGTTCACCGTCGCCGACCTGCTGGCCGGCCGGTACACCGGTCAGGTCGACGACTTCGTGCTGCGCCGCGGCGATGGTGTGCCGGCCTACAACCTGGCGGTCGTCCTCGACGATGCGGCACAGCAGGTCGACCAGGTGGTGCGCGGTGACGACCTGCTCGCCTCAACGCCGCGGCAGGCATATTTGGCCGACGTGCTGGGCCTGCCCGTCCCGCACTACGCCCATGTGCCGCTGGTGTTGAACGACAACGGAGACCGCCTGTCGAAGCGGGACGGTGCCGTCACTCTGACCGACCTGATGCCACTGGGTTGGACGCCGGCCGCCGTGCGGAGCCTGCTGGCTGCCTCGCTGGGCCTGGCCGAGCCGGCCGAGCAGGTCAGCACCGACGACCTGCTCGCCCGGTTCGATCCGAACACCCTGCCACGGGCACCGTGGGTGGCGACTTCCGCCGAGCTCACTCCCCCTGCGCGGTAACGGTTTTGTCAGACCTGTACGGGACGTCGAGGGCGAGTTCGGCCAGCACCGTCCGGAACGTGCGGTACCGCCGATCGCCGACTCGCTCCGCCCAGCCCTGCTCGATCCGCAGATTTCGCGAGGTGAACGCAGCGATGGTGCGACACCCGAGATCGGTGCGGGTCACCAATCGGATCCGTCGGTCGTCTGGATCGGGATCGATGCGCAGATGACCGGAGTCGACCAGCTGGGTGACGAACTGCCCGCAGCCCTGTTTCGTCATCCCGACCCGGTCGCCGAGATCGGTGATGCTGATCCCCTCCGGCGGAACGGAGGTGACGACCCGGAAGTGCGACATCCGCAGACCCGACCAGTCCTCGGCCGCGAAGGTCGCCCGGACCTCTCGGAACAGCAGACCCATCAGCATCACTGCGTGCCGTTCCTCGTCGGGAAATTGGACCTTGACGGAAGTCATAAACCTACTTTACCTTTTCCGGAAACAAGTAAAGCGACTTTCTCATCCGGAGGTGCATCATGCTCGACCGCACTGCTCTGGGAAGCGCCGACGTCACCGACGACCAACTGCGCGGCATGGTCGCCCAACTGCTCGGCCGGCCGATCGACGACATCGCCGTGCTGGACTGCAGTGTCGAGACGGTCGCCTACGAGCTGCCGACCATCACCACTGCCGGTCGGTACTGGGTGCGCGGACACGCCGGTACCCCGCAGGGCGCCGAATCGTTCTCCTTCTTCGTCAAGCATGTCCAGTCGTGGGGACGATCGCCGCTGTTCGCGGCGGTGCCGGCTCATCTCCGTGACTACGCCGAGGCATCGGTGCCCTGGTACACCGAACCGCTGATCTATCGCTCGGATCTGGCCGACCGACTCCCGGACGGACTGACCATGTCGCGGTCCTACGGCGTCTTCGACCTCGACGAGAAGTCCGCCGGCATCTGGCTGGCCGAGGTGCCGGTGGACGCCGCCGTCTGGACCGCCGTCCGGTTCCGCCGCGCCGGCCATCTGCTCGGTCGACTGGCCACCAGTGCCAGAACGGCACAGCTGGCCCAGATCTCCGGGCACCCCAGAGTCATCCGCGACTACTTCGACGGCCGGTTGAGCATGGCGGTGCTGCCGATGCTGCGCGCCGACGAGCTGTGGCAGCACCCACTGGTGGCCGGAGCGTTCGATGCCGCACTCCGTGACCGACTGCTGCTGGCCGCAGACCGAGCTGAGGAGTTGGTTGCCGAACTCGACGCGATGCCCTTGGTTACCGGTCACGGCGACGCCTGCCCGAACAACATGCTGGTGTGCGACGACCACGACGGCTTCGTCCTCATCGACTACGGATTCTGGGGTGTGCTGCCGATCGGTTTCGACCTGGGACAGCTGCTGGTCGGCGACATCCAGGTCGGCCGACGGACCACCACCGAGCTGACCACCCTGGAACCGGTGGTGCTGGCGGGTTATCTGGACGGGATGCGGGCCGAGGGCAGCGACATACCGGATGCAACGGTGCGCCGGGCACACGCCCTGCAGCTGGTGGTGTTCACCGGTCTGTCCGCCGTCCCGTTCGAGCACCTGGGCGAACCGCCGACTCCGGAACGGCACCGGATCGCCGCGGAGCGCGCAGCCATCGCTCGGTTCAGCCTGGATCTCCTCGACCGCACGGCCGGGTGATGTCGATGCAATTCGGTCCCGGGTGAGTCCGGCGCCAGTTCCCCGGAACCGGCTATCGATGCTCACGTCCACTCCAGAGCCGGGGGCCCGTCGCCCAGCGCCAGCACACCCAGTTCCTGAGTGCAGCGGGTCATCGCCACATACAGCGCGTTCCAGCCCCGCCGGCGCTCCACGATGCCGTGCGGGTCCACCAGCAGCACCGCGTCGAATTCCAGTCCCTTCGACGCTGCCGGCTCCAGCACCTGGACGGCATCGCCGCCGTTCGTGGTGGCCGCCACCAGCTCGCAGAGCGCCCGGCAGCGGTCCGGCGGAGCAATCACCGCGACCCGGCCGCCGGCGTATCGGTCCAGCAGCCCGGCGACCGATTCCCGCACCTGCTCGACCAGTTGATCGGCAGTGACGGTGCGGCGCCACGGCAGAACGCCGGTGGACCGCACCCCGTGTGGTGCCTCGACAGTGCTACCGGCGGCGGCCAGCACCGCTGCGGTTCGGGCCATCACCTCCTGCGGGGTGCGATAGCAGATGGTCAGCTCCACCTGCCGGATCCGGTCGCCGAACACCGGCTGCAGCGCCGAGGTCCACGATCCGGCGCTACCCGGCGATTCGGCCTGGTTCACGTCGCCGACCACGGTGAACGACCGAGAGGGGCAGCGCCGCAACAACATTCGCCACTGCATGGCCGACAACTCCTGCGCCTCATCGACGATCACGTGGCCGAAGGCCCAGGTCCGGTCGGCCCCGGCCGCCGCTGCCAGCGATTGCGGATCGATGGTGTCGGATCCCCCCAGCATGGTGGGCGCACCGACCAGGTCGGCCAGTTCGTCCAGCAGCGCGATGTCCTCGGCCGACCAGCGCGACCCGTGCCGGACGACGGCCACCCGGTCCGCATCGGTCAGCTCGGGCGCCAGTGCGGCCAGCGCCTGTTCGTCGTCCAACAGTTCCGACAGCACCAGTTCCGGGTCGAGCGCCGGCCACACCGACTCGATCGCTGCGGCGGCCTGCGGATCGCCGGCCAGCGTGCGTCGCACACTCGGCAGGTCGGGATCGGCCGCGGGCGGGACGGCCGGACCACTGCCACCACGCTCCCGCAGCAGCCCGGCATCGACGGTCGCCAAGATGTCCTCGAAACCCTTCTCGACATCGGCAAGCAGCTGCAATCCGTCCTCGATCACTGTGCGCGCCAACAGATCCAGCATGCCGGCTCGGAACAGTTCTCGGGACTGATGATGGCCGGCCGCATCCGCGCTGGCCGCGGCCAGCACTTCGGCGACCTGCCCGGCCGGGATGTTCAGCGGCTCGCCGCCGTACCGCGGCCGCAGATCGCTGATCGCCGGCTGTCGGGCGACGACGGCACGCTGCAGCACTGCTGCCCAGACGGCCCGCCCCTTGATCTCGGCGGCCGTCGCCGAATCCTCTTGCTGGGCCGTCACGCCCGGCAGCAACGTTGCCGGAGTGGCTGCTACCACCTGGGTCTCGCCGAGGGACGGCAGCACCTGCTCGATGTAGTGCAGGAACGCGGTCGACGGACCGATCACCAGGACACCGCGCTCGGCCAACCGCGGGTAGCTGAACAGCAGGTAGCCGGCCCGGTGCAACGCCACCGCCGTCTTGCCGGTCCCCGGTCCGCCCTGCACCACCAGACATCCGTGCCGCGGCGCCCGGATGATGTCGTCCTGTTCGCGTTGCAGGGTGGCGACGATGTCGCCCATCGCGCCGGTCCGGCGGGCGTTCAGCGACGCGATCAGCGCAGCCTCGCCGACCACCTCACTGTCGGTGGATCCGGCGTCCAGCGCTTCGTCATCGATGCCGAGCACCGTCCGCCGGTCGGTGCTGATGTGCCGCCGGGCCCGCAGGCCCTGCGGGTGGGCGGCGGTGGCCGTGTAGAACGTGCGGGCCACCGGCGCCCGCCAGTCGACCACCAGCGGATCGTCGGCGCCCGGGTCGCGCAGGCCGATCCGGCCGAGATAGGTCCGCTTTCCGTCGAGACCGTCGATCCGGCCGAAGCACAGTCCTGACTCGGCGCGTTCCAACTCGACCCGACGGCGGGCCAGCGCCGTCATCCTGGCCTGCTGTTCCACCCGCTGCTGCGGATCCAACCGGCTGCCGCCGGACAGCCCGGCCAGTTCGGCGACCACCGCCTGCAGCTCGGCGTCCCGGCGCGCGAACATCGCATCCAGCTGGTGCTGCTCCCGTCGCAGCTGCTCGTTCGTGGTCGTGATGGTGTCTGGCAATTCGTCTCCCCAGCCTAGAGTCGTACGTTGTACGGTAGATGCCAGGAGGCTGAACGAGACCGAAGGCGAGATTGTTCCCGTGCCCCGAAACTCCGCTCGCGCCGGCGACCCCGTCAGCCTGCTCGCCCTGATGTGGACGCCGCAGCAAGCCGTCGGCCGGACCGGAGTCACATTGGCCGCCATCACCGCTGCCGCCGTCGCGGTGGCCGATGCCGATGGCCTGCCGGCGGTGACCATGCGGCGAGTGGCGCAGGACGTCGGGGTCGGCGCGATGACCATCTACAGCTACCTGCCCGGTCGACCTGAACTGCTGGAGTTGATGCTCGATGCGGTAGCGGCCGAGACCTATGCCGGGCACCCGTTGCCGGCCGACCACCCGGGCTGGCGGGCCGGTGTCGAATACCTGGCGCGGCGCAATTGGGAGCACCATTTGCGGCATCGGTGGATGGCCGACATCCCCCCCGGCCGACCGATACTCGGGCCCGGGGTGACGATGAAGTACGAACGCGAATTGGAGCCACTGGATGGCATCGGACTGTCCGACGTGGCGATGGATCACCTGCTGACGACGGTGCTCGGCCTGGTCACCCAGGCGGCGCGGTGGCAGATAAGCCTGGAACGCATCCGCACCGAGAGCACCCTCACCGACGCGCAGTGGTGGCAGCTCTCGGAACCGGTGCTGAGCGCAGCACTGGACCCGGCGGACGTGCCGATCGCCGGCTGGGTCGGCGAGACCATGTCGTCGGCAGGCGAACCGTTGATGTCCCTCGAGTTCGGTCTGCGGGCCCTGCTCGACGGGGTCGCCGGAATGCTCGAGGCGGGGAATCCCGGGTGAATCTGCGACAATCCGTGCCGTGACAGTTCGCACCAGAGGATCCGTACCGCCCGCCGGCACCGCAGCCTTTGCCACCGTCGGACCGGTGTTCTATCCGATCATCGCCGCCGTGTTCTGCTGCCTGCTCCTGCTGAGCAATATCGGCGCCACCAAGGGAATCCAATTCGGTCCGGTGTTGACCGACGGTGGGGTGTTCGTGTTCCCGCTCACCTATGTGCTCGGCGACGTGATGAGCGAGGTGTACGGGGTCCGCGCCACCCGTCGGGTCATCCTGCTCGGATTCGGCATCCAGATTCTGGCCACCCTGACCTTCTGGCTGGTGAGCATCTCTCCTGGTGCGGCCGGCTACACCGGCCAGGACGCCTTCGACAGCATCGTCGGGGTGGTCCCGCAATTGGTGGTGGCCGGCGCGGCCGGGTACCTGCTCGGCGAGTTCCTGAACTCCTACGTGCTGGTCAAGCTCAAGCAGCGCACCAGGGAACGCAAACTCTGGCTGCGACTGATCACCTCGACCCTGGTCGGCGAGTTCTTCGACACCCTGGCCTTCTGCCTGATCGCCGGCCCGGTCATCGGGATCACCGGCTTCGCCCAGTTGGCGAACTACACGATCCTCGGTTTCGTCATCAAGGTCGGCGTCGAGATCGTGCTGCTGCCGGTCACCTATCGGGTGATCGCCGCCATCAAGAAGCGCGAGCCGAGTTACACCGCGGCGCTGGCCGCCCAGGATCGGTGACCCCGGTCAGCGGCCGATCGAAGGGTCACCGCCCGAGGTAGCGGAATTCTGCGGCGACGCGCCGAGCGGCGCCGGCGTGTCGGGCCAGTTTTCCGCTACCTGGAGGTTTCGGCCGACCCGGCGTAGTACCGATCCAGCAACTGGCCGGTGACCTCGTCGAAGGTGCCGGCGTCGATAGCATCTTTGATCCGGTCGACCAGCGAGATGATGAACCGCTCGTTGTGGATGGTCGCCAGCGTCGCGAACAGCCGTTCCTTGGCCTTGAACAGATGGTGCAGATACGCCCGGGTGTAGTGCGCGCAGGTGTAGCAGTCGCAGTCGGCGTCCAGCGGCGAGAAGTCGCGGCGGAACCGGGACGCCGTCACGTTGTACCGCCCGTCGCGGGAGTAGATGGCGCCGTTGCGGGCGACCCGGGACGGCGATACACAGTCGAAGGTGTCGGCGCCGGCGGCGATCGCCAGCACGATGTCGTCCGGTTCGCTGATCCCCAGCAGGTGCCGCGGCTTGTCTTCCGGCAGCTCCTGGCAACACCATCCGACAATGGTGCCCAAATTGCCCTTCTCCAGCGCGCCGCCGATGCCGTAGCCGTCGAACGATCGACCGCCATCGGCGCCGAGGGCAATCAGCCCGCGGACCGCTTCCCGCCGCAGATCCTCGTACTGGGCGCCCTGCACCACCCCGAACAAGGCCTGATACGGCTTGCCGGCCCATTCGGTGGTGAGCCGGTCATGCTCGGCAAGGCAGCGGGCGGCCCACCGGCGGGTCCGCTCGACCGATGCCTCCTGGTAGGAGCGGGTATTCATCAGGGTGGTCAGCTCGTCGAAGGCGAACATGATGTCGGCGCCGAGCTGATGCTGGACCTGCATCGAAATCTCAGGAGTAAAACGATGTTTCGAGCCGTCGATGTGCGAGGAGAAGGTGACGCCGTCCTCGTCGACGGTCGCCAGCCGGGTCTTGCCCGACGCGATCACCTCGTCGGACTGGATGCCGTCGGTGGACATCGCCAGCACCTTCTTGAAGCCGACGCCGAGGCTCATCACCTGGAATCCGCCGGAGTCGGTGAACGTCGGGCCGGCCCAGTTCATGAACGCGCCGAGGCCGCCGGCGGCCTCAACGATGTCTGATCCCGGCTGCAGATACAGGTGATAGGCGTTGGCCAGCACCGCCTGCGCACCGGCCTCGGCGATCGTCTCCGGCAGCACCGCCTTGACGGTGGCCTTGGTACCCACTGCGATGAAAGCCGGCGTGTGGATCTCGCCGTGCGGCGTCCGGATCACCCCGGTCCGGGCCTGCCCGCCGGCAAGCCGGTTGCCGACGGTGAATCCGAAGTCGCTGTTCGTGGTTCCCACCCAGGCATCCAATCAGCAGCAGTATCCGACCAGCAGCCGGCATCCGATCATCCGGCCGGCATCCGATCATCCGGCTGGCGGTCGGCTTGCCCAGCGAACCCGGCATCGGTGACGATCAATCGATGTTCGGTGAACAGCACGGCCCCGACGGCGACTACACCCGCGACGAATCCGATGCGCAGCGGCTGGACCGGAACTTCGGCGAGCTGCTGCAGGAACTGCGGGTGGCCCAGGCCGGGGTGCAGATCCTGTTCGGGTTCCTGCTGTCGCTGGCCTTCCAGGCCCGGTTCGAATCGTTGGACACCTTCCAGCTCGACGTCTACCTGGGGACGCTGGTAGCCGCCGCGCTGGCCGTCACCTTTCTGACCGGACCCGTTGCGGCGCATCGGATTCTGTTCCGGCGTGGGGTCAAGGACTTCCTGGTCCGCTACACCGCCCGGCTGGCCGCCACCGGCCTGTTGTTCCTGGCGGTCGCGGTGGTCGGCGGCGTGGTACTGGTGGTCGATGTGTTGCTGACCCGTGGCGCCGCTCTGGGCATCGGTGCCGGAATCGTGCTGATCGGGCTGACCTTCTGGCTGGTGATTCCGCTGTCGGTGCGCAAGAAGGGGCACCGGCCGGACCAGATCTGACAACAGGCACTCATCCGGCCGGGCCGGTCGTCACACCCACCTCGTCCAGCAGCCCGTCGATGGCGGCCGCCACCCCCTCGGGGTCGACCGTCATGTGAAGATGATGACCGGATAGCGATCTCACTGGCCAGCCCCGAGACTCCGCGTCAGCTCGCTGACGGGCGTAGGTGTCGCCGAACGACAGATAGGCGGCGGGCACCCGATCCCAGCCGGTTGGAATCCGGATTCGGGCGGCGAAGTATGAGACGGGCAGACGCAGCTGTTCCCGTTCCACCTGCTCCTGAAGTTTCGGATCGGTGAACAGCTCTGCACGATCCGCCGGTTCCCACCACTGGGTCCACGGCGGCAGCACACCGGTCTCGTCGGCCTTCTGGTGGAGAAAGTCCAACAGCTCCGGCGGCGCCACCGCCATCGAATCGTCACCCGATGGCAGCCCGGCGTCGACGAAGACCAGGGCTGCAGCGCGGCATGCCGCGGCAACCAGCGGCAGATACAGACCCGCATTGCTGTGCGCCACCAACACGACGTCCGGCTCGCAAGGCACGCTGTCGAGATAGCAGTTCAACACGTCGTCCGGATCCGACACCGTCGGCGGGAAGCCGGTGATCGAGCCGACCGTCCTACCGCGGTGTTCCAACGCCGGAACAAGCGGAGTCCAGATGGCCGACCCGAGAAGAGGACTCGGCATCAACATCAGCGTCGGCACGGCCTCAGGATAACGACTGTGCCGGGCGAGCTGGACCGGGCGCCGACTACCGGATCAGCCGAAAACGGCTGCCACCGGTGCGGCGGCGTCGGTCGCCAGTACCAGGGTGGCGCCGTCCAATTCGCCGGGTTCGGCCAGATCGTTGTGGGCCGAGGTGATCAGCATCCGACCGTCGGCGATGGTCACACTGGTCGGCCGGTGCACCGGCAGCCCGATCAGATCCGCCCAGTCGCCGGCCGGATCGAACCTGGCCACCGCAGCACCGTTCCACAGCGCCACCCACAGGTGACCGTCGGCGTCGACCGTCATCCCGTCCGGCACACCGACGTCCGGCGGAATCGTGACAAACAGCGCCCCGTCGACCAGTGAACCGTCGTCGGCGATCCGATGGCGACGGATCTCGCCGGCGGTCGAGTCGGCCAGGTACAGGGTGCTGCCGTCCGGTGAGCAGGCCGGACCGTTCGGGCAGCCGAGACCGTCCAGCAGTGCGGTGACGGTCCGATCCGGGTCGACCCGCCACAGCTGACCGTTGCCCATCGAACCGGGAAAGTCCATGGTGCCGAAGAACAGTCGGCCGCCGGACACTGCCGCATCGTTGACCCGGCGCGGCGGTTGTAAGCCGTCGACCGGACGGCCGATCCAGTCCAGCGTCCCGGCGTCACCGACGAGCGCGGCGCCGGTGCCGGCGATCACCAGATGACCGCCGCCTGCCACGTGGGCCATCGCGCCGACCGGCACATCCAGGTCGAGCACCTGCTGCAAAATCTCGGTACCGCCGGCACTGCGCCAGAGGTTGCCGTCGAGCAGATCGACCTGCCAGAAATCGGTGCCGTCCCACCGGCCACCCTCGCCGAGCCGGAACCGGCGGGAGTCCAGTGGCATGACATCGACCGTGCGCGGTGACCTCATCGTTTCTCCTGGTCGTGCTGGTCATGGATCGGGTCAGGCATCCGGCTGGGCACCGTCCGCGGTGACGGTGCAGCTCCTACCCTGCACCACCAACCGTTCCAGCCGGGCAGCGGGATCGAAGTGTGTTCCAGCACACCGTCGGCCGAAACCGTGCCGCCCAGGCCGATCCCGACGCCGAAGATGCCGGAGATCAGCAGCTCGTTCCAGGCGCCGGCGGACGAGCAGGCCCAGTCAACCGGGCGGACCCTGCCGGGTGGTGCGGGCGAGTCCGCTGAGCCATCACAGATCCTTTGCGAGGTGGTTTCGATCCGATCGGTGGACGACCAGGTCGATCGGGAGGGCGGCCGGTTCGGATGGGTTGGTCAGCGAAGCCGCTCGGCGAACCAGGGCGCCAGCGCGGCTTCGTCGAACGCCGCGCCGCCTTCATGGCCGTTGAACCTGCGCACCACCACTTCCGGGTCCACAAACAGGTTGTTGATCGCACCGTAGATGCCCGACGGCGGACAGACGATGTCCATCAGCGCGACGCACACCCAGACCGGGCAGCGGATCCGATCGGCCAGCAACGCGCAGTCGACATAGGCCAAGGTCTCCAGTGCCCGGTCGCCCCAATCGCGATGGGTGGCCTGGAAGTTGACGACCTCGGAGAACGGTCCGCTGGCGGCGATCTCGGCGCTCCGGTCGATCCCGCACATGAACGGGGTGCGGGCCGCACAGGCCGCCACATCCGGTACCAGGGCGGCGGCCGCCAGTGCCAATGCACCGCCCTGACTGTGCCCCCAGACCGCCACCCGATCGGCGCGCACACCCGGCAAAGTGCGGACCGCGTCGACGGCCAGCGCCGCGTCGGTGTACAGCCGTCGGTAGTACAAATTCTCCGGGGCATCGACACCCTTGGTCAGGAAACCATTGGCGGCCGGCCCACTTCCGTGCGGATCGGGGGTGTCGCCGACCATGTGCATGCTGCCCTGGCCGCGGCTGTCCACCACGAACTGGTGATAGCCGTGGGCCGCCCAGAGCATCCGCTCGTGCGGTAGGCCACGGCCGCCGCCGTAGCCGATGTATTCGACCACCACCGGCAGGTCCCCGGTGATCTGTTTCGGTCTGGTCCACCAGGCCCTGATCGGCTCACCGCCGAAGCCGGGGAAGGTGACATCGGAGATGTCGAAGGCGGTGACGCCGGTGTCGGCAGTCCGGACCGTCACCTCACCGCCGACGCTCCTGGCCTGTTGCAGGGTGTCCGACCAGAACTGGTCGAGGTCGGCCGGGGCGGCGCGCGGATACCGATACTGCTGCAGCGCCTCGAGCGGGAGATCGGACAGCGGCATCAGTGCTGGGCCTTTCGGGAATCGGGTCCACGGGTCGCGGCGCGCTGCCGCTGGTAGGCCTGCTGCAACGGCAGCGGAACGCCTTCGGTATCGGGACCGGCGAAATAATTGTGGGGAAGCAACGGATACCAGTCGGGCCGGCCGGGTTGCTGTGCCGCAACGGCGCCTGCAGCGGCGCCGTGACGGTGGTCGCCCGCACATCGACGATCCGACAATCCGGACCCGACAACCTGTTCACCTCTCGCCATGCGCTGGACCGCTGCCACCGTCATGACCGCTGTGACGACCGGCGCCCGCGTCTTCCTCCGGCAGCTTCACGGCCTGACCCGCGGACAATCCACCATCGACCTTGATGTCGGTGCCGGTGACGAATGATGACCGGTCGGAGAGCAGGAACTCGACCACCTCGGCCACCTCGGAGGGCCGGCCCACCCGGCCCAGTGGGTGGGCACCCCCCCAGTCGGCAATCACTTGGTCGGCCGACCCGCCAGCCGCGAACTTCGCCGCCGCCGACCGCAGCATCGTGCTGTCCACCGATCCGGGGCAGACCGCGTTCACCCGGATACCCAACGGCGCATAGTCGACGGCCATCCCGCGCATCATCGACAGCAACGCACCCTTGCTCGCGGTGTAGGCGACCACCGCACTCTGCGCGGCGTAGGCCTGAACCGACGACACCAGCACCACCGAACCACCGTGACCGCCGGCCTGCAGCGCCCGATCGGCATGATGAGTGGCCAGGAAGGCGCCGCCCAGGTTCACCCGCATCACCTCGTCGAACAGTTCCGGCGTCGTTTCGCCGACCGTTCCGTACCGCTGGATCCCGGCGGCGCACACCAGCCCGTGCAGCACGTCGGTCTTGCTGCCCAGGGTGTCGAAGACGCGGGCCATCTCGGCATCCGACGACACGTCCGCGGACAGCCCCGTCACACCGTTCACAACGATCGGGTCACGATCGATTCCGAAGACCTGATAACCACGGTCCACCAACAACTCCGCCACCGCACGGCCGATCCCTGCCGCGGCTCCGGTCACCACCACCGACTTCATCCTGCTGCTCCCTCGAATGTCTGCATCAGCATTGACGCTGCCCTCAACTGACGCTGCCCTAAAAGTGACCCAGTGCCATCCCACGGGTGAACGTCCGCTGGGTCAACAGGAACAACACGCCCGTCGGTAGCGATACCAGCAGACCACCGGCCGGCGCCACCTGCATGGTGGAGCCACCGTAGGTGCGGTGTAGACGATGATCATGCCGACCCGCGAGTCGTACAACCCGAACTTGACGAAGCCGCGGAACAACGGCATCAGGATCATCTGCACCGGGATCACCGTCGAGGAGAAGTTCATTCAGACAGCCGGGAACCTCCCGCTAGGCTGGCGCGGGTACAGACCGCGGGAGGGCACGATGATCGCCGGCCTTGCCGCATCCGGGCTGGCGGTCGGACTGGCCCTGCTGGTCAGCCGCTGGCTGCCCAGCGTCAGCCCGCTCACCATCTGCGTCATCGCCGGCGTACTGGTGGCGAACATCGGCATCCCACTGGCTCGATTGCGTCCCGGGCTGCGGTTCGCAGCTCAACGACTGCTCCGACTCGGCATCGTGGTGCTCGGCCTGCGACTGGCGGTCCCCGACGTGCTGCGGCTCGGGCTGCCGACCCTTGCGGTGATCGTCGCCAGCGTGACGCTGACCTTCTTCGGCACCCAGTTGCTCGGGCGGTGGCTGGGACTGAGTCGGGGCACGTCCCTGTTGATGGCCACTGGTTTCGCCATCTGCGGCGCGTCGGCGATCGCCGCCATGGACGGGGTGACGAAGAACGAAGAATCCGAAGTGGTCACCTCGATCACCATGGTGACGCTGTTCGGCAGCCTGGCCATCGTGGTGCTGCCAGCCTTGCAACACCCGTTCGGCCTGGACGATCAGCAGTTCGGGATGTGGACCGGGGCCAGCGTGCACGACGTCGCCCAGACGGTGGCGGCCGCATCGGTGGCCGGGCCGGCCGCGCTGGCAATCGCGGTGGTGGTGAAATTGACCCGAGTGGTGTTGTTGGCGCCGATGGTCGCCGGGATGAGCATCTACCGCCGGCACAGCGCAGGCGTGGCCGACGAGACGCGACCGCCGCTGGTGCCGCTGTTCGTGCTGGGCTTCGTCGTGATGGTGGCACTGCGCAGCACCGGCTGGCTGCCGCAGCCGGCGTTGGACGTCGGGCAATGGATCGAGACGATCCTGCTCGGCGCCGCCCTGTTCGGCCTGGGTAGCAGCGTCGACCTGGCGCGCCTGGTCCGCACCGGCGGCCGGGCGGTGTTACTCGGCATCTGTTCATGGGTACTGATCGCCGCGATGGCCTTCGGCGGGGTATTGCTGGTCAGCTGAGGCGCCGGCCGAATGCGTCGAAGCGGATTGGGTACCGTCCGATCAGGGACAGTGCGGCACGTCATCAGCACACCGTCACCCAACGGTGCCCGCCGGCACCGCTGGAGCAGCGACAGAGGAGCGAACACGTGGGAGCGATCGGCAACGTCACCGGCAGGGCCATCGGAGCGCTGGGCCGCAGGCTCGCCCCCCAACACACCTCGGGATTCGTCCGGGCAATCCTGGAACGCGCCATCGACGGTATCGGGCCACTCGGCAGCGCCGCCAAGTCCGCCGACAAGGAGCAACGGAAGGCCAACGGGAACACCGAGGAGGCGATCCGCGAACTGATCGACAGCCACGTCAAACTGGCTGGGGCCCAAGGCTTCGCCACCAACATCGGCGGCATCATCACCGCCGCCGCAGCCATCCCGGCAAACATCACCGGGCTGGCTCTGATCCAGTGCCACCTGGTCGCCGGAATCGCCCACCTGCGTGGCTACGACCTGCGCGACCCGAACGTCCGCAATGCGGTGCTGGCCTGTCTGCTCGGCAAGTCGGGGGTGAAGAGCATGGTCGGCGATCGCCGGCTGCCGACCACCCCGTTCGGCATCGCCACCGCCGCCGAGCACGATCCGACGCTGGACGATCAGATCGCCCAGAACATCACCGCCGAATTGATCGCCGGCGTCGGCGGCAAACGGCTGGCCACCTTCGTCGGCAAACGGATCCCGTTGGTCGGCGGAGCCATCGGAGGCGCCAGCGACGGCTACGGCACCTGGCAGGTGGGACGGTACGCCGCGAGCGAGTTGCGCCGGATCGATCCGGTGGGCTCGATCAGCTCCCTGGAATGATCCATTCCCAGCCGCCGTCCAGCCGGTCCTGGGTGAGCGCCACCACGCCGTAACGGGCCGGCGAGTCGAGCACCATCCAGCCGGAACCCTTGTCACCCACCTTCAGTGCCCGGTTCGGCACCGCGCCCGACTTCAGGCAGGCCGTTGCCTGCGGGGTGCCGAGGCCGGAGTGTTCCTTGCCGTCGGCGGTCCGGATCGAGAACCAGTTCGGCGTCAGCTCGATCGGGCCGATGGCCGGGTCGTAGTTCGACAGCACCTCGAAGTCGAGCTTGACGCCGATCAGGTAGTTGCTCTTCTTCGCCTTGGTGCCGTTGCACTTCGTGATGAAGTCGGGATCGATCGCGGTCACGGTGAACCGGAAAGCCAACGTGCCGGTGTCGTCGGAGATCCCCGCCAGCTGGCCAATCTTCTTGCGCAGGGTGCCCGATCGGGCGGGCGGCACGCCCTTGCGGTCGGGGGCCGGCGTCGTTCCGGGCGGCGGAGCGACAGTCGTCGCGCTGATCGATTCCGACGTGGACTTCGGCGTCGATTCCGCGGTGGATTCCGTGGTCGAGGTCGGGGTGGAAGCTGACGTGTCGTGGGTCTGCTCGGTGTCGGTCCGCACGGTGCCGTCCGTCTGCGCAGTATCGGTCTGCCGGGTCTCGTCGGTCTGCCGGGTTTCGTCGGTCTGCCGGGTCTCGTCGGTCTGCCGGGTCTCGTCGGTCTGCCGGGTCTGGTCGGTCTGGTCGGTGCTGCCGGTCCGGTCGGTGTCGGCGGTGGACTGCACGACGGGCGGGCTCTGCCCGTCCCTGGTCGACGGGCCGGGCAACGCCGTCCCGGCAACGGTGGTGGCGCACCCACCCAACGCGATCACCAACAGCACGGTCGCACCGGCGGCTGTCCCCCGTTGACGCAGCGAACTCCGGTTCATGACGGTCAGCCTGACATATTGCGGTGCCCGGTTCCGGGAATCGCCCGGATACAGCCCGCCGACCGGTCGCCCCAGTAGGGCCCGCCCGACTGACCGAAGGACCCGCTCGCCGGACCTCCGTGGTCTCTTGGCGGCGCCCGGTCCGTGATCTCTTGACACAGACGTCAGTTGTCTGACAACCTCCGGCCACCGCTGGTTTCGACACCGATCCGACCGGCCGGAAACGATCGGAGACGGCATGCGCACGATCGACTGGGTTGCCGGGCCCTCGGGCGCCGCCGGCCACATCCGGCTGGTCGATCAGACGCAACTCCCAGAGCGCACTACTGCGCTGGACATCGAGACGGTTGACGAACTGATCGGGGCCATTCGGCGACTCTCGATCCGCGGTGCTCCGGCGCTCGGAGTGGCCGGAGCACTCGGCGTCGCACTGGCCACCGGACGGCTTTCCGACGAGAATGCCAGGGCGGCCGCCGCTCGGCTGCGGGCAGCCAGGCCCACCGCTGTCAATCTGGCCCTCGGCGTCGACCGCACCCTGCAGGCGTTCGACGTCGGTGGCGCCGATGGCGCGCTACGAGCTGCACTCCAACTGCGGGACGAGGAGGTGGCGGCCAGTGTGGCGATGTCGACCAGGGGCGCCGACCTGGTCCGGGAGCTCACCGGCCGGGATCAGCTCACGGTGATGACCATCTGCAACACCGGGGCGCTGGCCTCCGTCGAACACGGCACCGCCCTCGGAGTGATCGAAAAGCTGCATCAGGACGGGCAGCTCCGCCGTGCGGTGGTGTTGGAGACCCGCCCGCTGCTCCAGGGCGCCAGGCTCACTGCCTGGGAGCTGGACCGGATGGGCGCCGACTACCAGCTGATCGTCGACTCGGCGGCCGCCACGGTGTTGGCCGGCGGCGACATCGACGCCGTGCTGGTCGGTGCCGATCGGATCGCGGCGAACGGCGATACCGCGAACAAGATCGGTACCTTCTCGTTGGCCATTGCCGCCGATTACAGCTCGGTCCCATTCCTGGTGGTCGCTCCGGAGACTACCGTCGATCAGGCCACCGCCACCGGCGGCGACATCGAGATCGAAGATCGAGGAGCCGACGAGGTATGCGTGTTCGCCGGAGTGCGCACGGCACCGGCCGGGGCCGCTGCCCGCAATCCCGCCTTCGACGTCACCCCTGCAACCTTGATCACCGCGATCGTCACCGACCAGCGGGTGATCAGTCCGATCCGAGTCCCGTAGCTGTCGTTCGAGGAGGAACGCGATGAAACGCACCATGTTGGTGGCATTGACATCCGTCACCGTGCTGGCTCTGGCCGGCTGCTCCCAGAACACCGAGTCGCCGCCGGCCGATACGGCCGGCGCCGGGGGCTCCGGATCGGCGGCCACCTCCGTCGCCGACAGCGCAGGGACCTCCGACACCGCTGCTGCGGGGTCGACGGCCGACTCGGGCACCGGATCCACCGGATCCACCGGATCCACCGGCGATTCCGCCTCCACTTCCAGCGGTGGTTCGGCAGCTGCTTCCACCGGCGATTCGGCAACCGGCGACAGCTCCGGATCTTCCGCCGCGACGGGTTCCAGCAGCGGAACCGGCGCCGGTGGACAGTTCACCCTGCCGGCCGAGAAACCATCCACCGCCAAGGATGCGATCAAGGTGGCACTGGTCCGGCAGTCCGGGATCGGTGACTATTTCGAGCAGTGGGGCACCGGCGCGACCAAGCAGCTGGCGAAGGCCGGCGCCAAGGTGACCACCTACGACGCCCGCAACAACAACGACAAGCAGGCCACCGACTTCAACGACGCCATCGCCGCCAAGCCCGATGTGATCATCGTCGACCACGGTCTCAAGGACACCATCGATCCGAAGATCGATCAGGCCATCGCGGCCGGTATCCCGGTGGTGGTCTACGACGTGGCCATCGCCAACCAAAAGGCGCTGTACCTGTCCCAGGACGATGCCTCGATCGCCACCAAGATCCTGGACTACATGAAGCAGGAGAATCCGGACGGCGGAAAGATCGCCTACGTCAACGTGGCCGGCATCGCCCCGCTGGATTCCCGGGACGTGGTCTACCAACAGTTCCTGAAGGACAACACCTCCTTCACCCAGTCCGCGCACTTCGGCAAGTACTCCGAGTCGGTGGCGGCCGACACCGCCAGTGAGGGTGCGGCGGCGCTCAAGTCGGCGCCGGACACCACACTGGCCTTCGCCGCCTACGACGAACTCGCCAAGGGCACCCTGATCGCCTTGCGGCAGAACAACATGACCAAGGTGAAGCTGTACGGCGTCGACATCTCCACCGCCGACATCCAGCAGATGACCGAGCCGAACAGTCCGTGGCGAGCGACGGCGGCCACCGACCCGGCGAACGTCGGCGCGATCGTCGCCAGGGCGGCAATCGCCGCCGCGGACGGCGTCGACCTGCCCAGCAAATTGACCATCCCGGCAGCATTGATCACCCAGGACATGCTTAAGGAGAAGAACGTCTCGGACATGGACGGCTTGCGCAAGGCGCTGCCGGACCTGAACACTCCGGACTATCTCGGTGCCAGCTGGATCCCGGAGATCACCCCCGGCCAGTGATCTGAACGGGTGTGGCGGCGGCGCGGTCCGAGCAGCACCGCGTCGCCGCCACGTCCAGGGCCCGAGGAGAGCCGCATGAGTCAGTCGAGCCGCCAGACCGACACCGTGCTCGAGGTGCAGGACATCGCCAAGAGCTTCGGCCCGAACCAGGTGCTGCGCGGGGTCGGTCTCGGCGTTCAGCGGGGCACCATCTACGGCCTGATGGGCGCCAACGGTGCCGGCAAATCCACCCTGATCAAGATCCTCTGCGGAGCCCAGAAGCCGGACGGTGGAACGATTCTGCTCGGCGGCAAACCGGTCGTCTTCACCGATCCGCTGGCCGCCTCCCGGCACGGCGTCGGGACCGTGCACCAGAACCCCAACGACGGGGTGATCCTGGATATGACCGTCGCCGAGAACCTGGCGTTGGACCGGCTGACCGATCCGACCGCGCCGCGGGCATTCACCAGGGCCGGCACCGAACGCTACGCCGGCGAGGTGGCCGACACCCTCGGTTTGCAACTGTCCAGATCGGTGATGCGGTCCCCGGTGCGCCGACTCGGGGTCTCCGAACGTCAACTGCTGGTGCTGGCCAGAGCCTTGTCCCGGGAGCCCGAGATCCTCATCCTGGACGAACCGACGTCCGCATTGTCGACCGACGAGAGCGGTCGGCTGTTCGAGCTGATCGCCGACCAGGTCGCCGGCGGGATGACGGTGATGTACGTCAGCCACAAGCTCGTCGAGTTCGACATCCTGTGCGATCACGTCGGTGTGCTGCGGGACGGGGCGATGCAGGGCGAGTTCGACAAGACGCCCGGTCCGTCCGGTGGATCGGCCGGCTTCAGCTGGCCGCAGGTGCTGCGGGCATTGTTCGACCGGACACCGGCCGAGATGACGCGCACCGAGCAACCCGGTGGTGCCGTGGTGCTGCAGATGACGGATGTCCGGGTGCTGCCCGAGTCGGTTCCGTTCGATCTGGGACTGCGGGACGGCGAGGTGACGGTACTGCTCGGTCTGCTGGGCAGTGGGAAGACCGAACTGCTCGAGTGGCTGTTCGGAGCACGCCCGGCGTTGTCCGGCGCGGTCACCGTCGACGACATCCCTTATGCGCCGGGCCATCCGGCGCAGGCACAGGCTCGCGGCGTCTACCTGGTGCCGGAGTCACGGCACGAACAGGCGATCATTCCGGGCTGGTCGGTGCAGTCCCAGATGACCCTGCCGTTCACCAAGGAGTACTCGTCGGGGACGCTGATGTCGCCGCGCCGGGAGCGGCGGGCCGGCCGGTCGATGATGGAGCGGATCGGGGTGCTGGCCCGCGGGCCGAGCAGCCCGATCGAGACCCTGTCCGGCGGCAACCAGCAGAAGGTGGTGATCGGCCGATGGCTGCTGGGCACTCCGCGGGTGTTACTGCTGGACGAACCATTCCGCGGGGTGGACATCAACGCCCGGCACGACATCGGCGAGACGATCCGGAACCTGACGTCGCAGGCGGCGGTGCTGGTGGCCACCTCCGATCTGGACGAGGCGCTGGAGGTCGCCGATCGGATCGTGGTCTTCCGCCAGGGGACTGTCGCCGCCGACGTTCGGTTGTCCGGCGCCACCCGCGGCGGGTTGATCGACGCGATGAGCAGCCGCTCGTCGACCATCATCGACGACGACCACGCCACCGGATCCGCTGCGGCCCAGCCGTTGTCGGGAATCGCCGACCCGTTGGACCGCGCCGGTATCACCCCCGGCACACTCACCGAACGGCCAGCCGACGCAGTGCGGAAGGAACGCTCATGACAGCGGCAACGGCAGTGGGCGGCGATCGGGAACGCCTCACTTTGGTGGATTTCGTCATCCGGTACGGGGTGTTGTTGATTGCCGTCGCTGTGATCGTCACCTTCACCGTCAGCATCGACAACTTCGCCTCGATGGACACCGTCACTTCGATCCTGCAGGCGCAGACGGTGGCCGGGATCGCCGCGCTCGGGATGACGCTGACGGCGGTGGTCGGCGACCTCGATCTCTCGGTCGGCGCGGTCGCCGGGCTGTCCGTCACCGTCGCGGCGCTGGTGATGATCCGGTTCGCGCTGACCGGGCCGGTCGCCATCGGCGCCTGTTTGCTGACCGGCCTGCTCGTCGGCTGCTTCAACGCGGTGCTGATCGTCTACCTCAACATTCCGCCGCTGCTGGCCACCCTGGGCACCATGTTCACCGCGCAGGGCCTGAAGCGCTGGCTGGTGGACGGTCAAACGCTGGTGACGGGGCTCCGGACGTCCGACGGCGCCCCGATGAAGGGTCGGGTCACCCGGGATGTGGCTGCCATCGACGGCACCAAGGTGTTCGGCCTGCCGATCTCGGTGTATCTGTTCCTGCTGATCGCCCTGTTCATGTGGATCTTTCTGGAGCGCACCAGATTTGGCCGGTTGTTCTACGCAGTCGGCGGCAATGCCGAGGCGGCCCGACTGGCCGGCGCCAGGGTGCCCCGCTACCGGTTCGCCGCGTACGCCATCTCCGGCATCCTTGGATCGATCGCCGGCATCATCCTGATCTCCCGGTTGCGCCAGGGTGACGTGACCGCCGGCGACTCCACCCTGCTGGACGCGGTGGCGATGACCTTGGTCGGCTATGCGGTGCTCGGCGCTCGAAAACCCAACGCCTTCGGCACCTTCGTCGGTGCCATCTTCATCGGCGTGGTGCTCTATGGCCTGGCCCGGCTGGGTTTGAGTTACTACACCCAGGATCTGATCAAGGGTCTGGTGCTGATCTTCGCGCTGCTGGTCTCGTTCTCGCTGCGGCACCGCCGGCGCAGGTCAGCATGACCGAGCAACCATCACCCATCGATGTGCCGGCCGACCTGGTGCTGACGGTCGACACGGTTGCGGACTACCTGGCCGGTCGGCCGTCGTTGGCCGGACTGGTGGCAGCCGAAGGAATGTCCGTCACCGAGGTGGGCGACGGCAATCTCAACCAGGTGTTCATCTGCCGCGGCGTCGACGGGCGATCGCTGGTGCTCAAGCAGGCCCTGCCCTACGTCCGGCTGGTCGGTCCGTCCTGGCCGATGACCGAGGAACGCGCGGCCAGGGAGGCCGCCGCGATCCGTGCACACTCCTCGGTGTCGGCGGATGTCTGCCGGCTCATCGAGTTCGACGCCGAGCAGCATGTGCTGGCGTTGGAAGATCTGTCCGACCATGTCGTGCTGCGCACCCATTTGAACGACGGCGCCGACCACTCCGGCATTGCCGAGCGACTCGGCACCTTCGTCGCCGACGTGGCGTTCGGCACCTCGTTCCTGACCGTCGGTGAGCAGCAGTTCCGGCGACAGGCCGCCGACAGCATCAATCCCGAGCTCTGTGCGCTGACCGAGGACGTGATCTTCACCGAGCCGTTCCTCGGCGCCGAGCGCAACTCGGTACGACGCGACGTGCAGCCGGTGGTGGATGCGCTGCAGGCAGATGTCGAATGGATCGATGCGGCGATGCAGCTGAAGCTGCGGTTCCTGACGGTGCAGGAAGCGTTGCTGCACGGAGACCTGCACTCCGGCAGCGTGTTCGTTCGCCTGCCCGACGAGCGGAATGCGTTGTCCGTCAAGACCTTCGACTCGGAGTTCGCCTGCTACGGCCCGATCGGCTTCGACCTCGGCCTGCTGTGGGCAAACCTGCTGGCCGCCGGAGTCCGGGCCACGGTGCTGGGCGAGGTCGACCGTGGATGCTCGCTGCTGGCCGGGGTGCCGGCCAGCTGGGCGACGTTCCGCAGCCGGCTCGGGCAACTCTGGCCCGGGCGGCAACAACCGGCCAAGTACCCGGACAGAATGCTGTTGCACTGGCTGGAGTCGATCCGGGTCGACGCACTCGGGTTCGCCGGCTGCGAGGCCGCCCGGCGGATCATCGGGTTGGCGAAGATCACCGACGTGGAAACCCTGACCGGCGACCAGCATCGGCGGGCAGCCACCGCGATACTGCAGCTGTCCCGCCTGCTCCTGGTGAAGCGCAGCTCAGTGTCTTTCGACGAGTTGTCCGATGCGGCAGTAGCATTCGCCGGCTGACGGCTCTCAGTCTTCGTACACCTCGACACACCGATGTCGCGGCTTGATCCGTTGGTTGATGAAGGCACCGATGCTCTCCGATGCCATCAGCGCCGCGTAAGTACTGGCCGGGACCGCGAAGTACTGGTAGACGCCGCCATTGCGGAACTCCACTTCCAAGGCGTTGGTCGCCTTGTCGTAGCCGATGGACCGCAGGCTGTGGGACGGGACCGGTTCACGCTTCAGTGTGAGCACCCGCCCACCCAGACCCCGCCCAGCCAGTCCGACTCCTTACCGTCCGTCATCCTCCGAATCTTATGGGTGCGCAACTTCTCGCCATGTGTCACGCTGCTGTCAGAGCCGCTGGCGTGCTGAACTGTGTTCGGGGCCGACGAGGTAGCAGCCGGACTCCGCCGACTCGTCCGATGTTCCGCGCCCGTGAGGAGAATCGCCATGATCCGTACCCCGCTGGCGGCGCTGGCGGCAGCCGGCCTCGGCCTGCTGGCATCCTGCAGCACCGCGATGGTCGGCAACGCCACCGCTGCGCCTACCGGGATCGTCTCGACCTACGCCGAGGTACCGGGAACCGGCTCGAGCACCCCGGCCGGCCCCCAGGACAGACCGGGAGGAACGGTGTCCGGCGAACGACTACCCGGATCCGGCGAGCCGAACTGTCTCGGCTGCGCGCCGGTGACCACGGGCGTCGTGACCAGCGGGGCGCCCGGAGCCGATGAGATCAGTGACGACGATGCCAAAGCCATCGTGAACATCATGCTGACCCAGATACAGAACTTCTGGAACAACACCTACCAGGAGGTGTTCAACCAGCCGACCCGATCCGATCTGCTGGTGGTACTTGCCACTCCCGATCAGTCGTTCGCGTGCGGACCCGTGGTTCTGAAGGGCACCTACAGTCCGTCCTACTGCCTCCTGAACGACACCCTGGCGGTGCCGATCCAGGTGGTTAAAGCCGCCGCTGACAAGGGGTTGATCAGAGCGGATGGGTCGACCATCGACCCGGCAGGTGCCATCGGCGTCTTCTTCATTCTGGCGCACGAGTGGGGACACAATGTGTCGATGGAGCTGGCCGCCGAATTCGGTGGCCTGCAGACTGTGCTGAAGGTGCCGGATGTCGAGCAGGAAAATTTTGCTGATTGTGCCGGCGGGATGGCGATCGCAGGGGTCGAGATGAAATTCAATGACAAGGACGCCGCAGCCGTGCTGAAGTTCGCGGAACAGGCCGGTGATCCGGTGGGCGGAACCCACGGGACACCCGAGCAACGGCGCGCGGCGGTTTCCATGGGCATGAACCATCCCTACGGCGACTGGAAGGGTTTTTCTGCCGGACTCGGCGAATGCACGGTCAGCCAAGCACCAACGCTCTACCGGTTGATGCACGGCTGAAACCCCAGTCCAGCTGCCCAGCTGCGGCCGGACGGGCGCCGATGCACTGCCCTGCGTCTCGGTCCGCGATCGGACCGTGCACAATGGCACCGAACAGGTCGTCGGACAACTGACCACCCCACCGCTGCGACCCGAGAGGCGACATGCACAGCCGCTGGGACCCGCACTCCGCCCCCGTCCACCCGCTGGAGCAGGCCGCCTACGGGGCACGGCTGCTCGGCTCCGATCCCAGCCTGGTGCTGCACGGTGGCGGTAACACCTCCGTCAAGACCACGGCAACCGATGTGACGGGTGAGGACATCGAGGTGCTGTACGTCAAGGGCAGCGGCTACGACCTGGCCAGCATCCCGCCGGAAGGATTCACTCCGCTACGGATGGCTCGGCTGCGCGAACTGCTCATCGTGCCGCGGCTGACCGACCCACAGATGGTGAACGAGCTCCGCTGTGCCCGGCTGGATGCCGCGGCTCCCGACCCGTCGGTGGAGGCCCTGCTGCATGCGCTGTTGCCGTTCCCGGCAGTGCAGCACAGCCACGCAGATGTGATCGTCACGCTGACCAACCTGGCCGACGGCGAGCAACGGATCCGCGAGGTGTTCGGTGACGAGGTCGTCGTCGTGCCCTACGTGATGCCGGGTTTCGACCTGGCGGCGACCGTCGCCGACTGCTGGCCGCAGCAGTCGCATGCGGGCACCGTTGGCCTGGTGCTGCTCAATCACGGTCTGTTCACCGTCGGCGCGGACACCCGCCAGGCCTACCAGCGTCACATCGAGCTGATCGATCGCGCCGAACGCTACCTCGCCGAGCACACTGCTGCCGCTGCCGGACCGCCTGCACCGCAGGACCTTCCGTCGATTCCGGCAGTAGAGCTGGCCGAGCTGCGGCAACGGATCAGCGCGGCCGCCGGGTTCCCGATGATCGTCAGCAGGCACACCGGTCCCACGGTGGCCTCGTTCGTGGCGCGACCCGATCTGGCCGCTGTCGCCACCCGGGGACCGGCCACCCCTGATCACATCATCCGGACCAAGCTGAAGCCCCAGCTCGGTGTCGACGTCGACGGCTACCGCCAGCAGTACGCCGAGTACTTCGACCGCAATGCCACCCGACGCGCTGCCCTGGACCGAAGCGAGTTGACGGCGCTGGATCCGGCGCCCCGGGTGCTGTTGGACCCGCGGCTCGGCATGCTCACCGTCGGCCGGCAGGCAAAGGACGCCGACATCGCCGCCGACATCTACCACCACACCATCGACATCATCACCGCCGGTGAAGCTCTGGGCGGTTACCGTGCGCTGGACGAATCTCACTTGTTCGACGTGGAGTACTGGGATCTCGAGCAGGCGAAACTGCGTCGAGCCGGTACCCCGCCGATGTTCGCCGGTCAGGTGGCGCTGGTGACCGGCGCCGCGTCCGGTATCGGAAGGGCCTGCGCGGCGGCCCTGTTGGCGGCCGGAGCCGCCGTCATGGGACTGGATCTGGCCGACTCGGTGACCGAGACCTTCGACGCTGCAGGCTATCTGGGTGCCCAGGTCGACGTCACCGACCCGGTCGCGGTCGATGCCGCGCTGCTGACCGGCGTCGGACGGTTCGGCGGTCTGGACCTGGTGGTGGTCAGTGCCGGCATCTTCGCGGCCAGCGCGCCGATCGCCGAACTGGATGCCGGCGACTGGCGCAGAACCATGTCGGTCAACGTGGATTCGGTGGCGAACCTGTTCCGCGCGGTCCACCCGCTGCTGGTGAGATCGCCGGTGGGCGGCCGGGTCGCGGTGATCGCCTCGAAGAACGTGCCGGCGCCTGGACCGGGGGCCGCCGCCTACTCCGCATCGAAGGCAGCGCTCACCCAGTTGTCCAGGGTGGCCGCTCTGGAGTGGGCGCCGGACGGCATCCGGGTCAACCTGGTGCATCCGGACGCCGTCTTCGACACCGGTTTGTGGAATCCGGAACTGCTCGCCGAACGAGCCGGCCGGTACGGCATGTCGGTCCAGGACTACAAGCGCCGCAACCTGTTGCGCACCGAGGTGTCCAGCGATCTGGTGGCAGCCGCCGTAGTCCGGCTGTGCTCCGACGAGTTCGCCGCCACCACCGGCGCCCAGTTGCCGATCGACGGCGGCAGCGACCGGGTGGTGTGAGACCTCCCCCTTTTAGAAGGCGACAGCGTCGATCGGAGGAGGGATCCGTTGACTTGTGGGCCGCATGACGATGGAGGACACCGATCAGCGTCCACGAGAGAACCTCACCATTGGGACACCGACGGTGCGCCCGGTCACCCAACCCGATCAGGCCGAGCGCCCGGCGCATCCCATCGGTTTCTTCCGCCGGCTTCTGGCCGGTCAGCTTCGGCATGAGGGGTCACCGCCGACGTCGGCGGCTAGAGAGATGGCACCAAACCAGGGCTCGGAGCGGCCCGCAGCACGCAGTTGCTGACAGCGTAGGTGCGGCTGATCCACACCTGCATCGGGGGATCGGACCGATGGCGGAGCTGGATGCTGTAGCCAGATTCCGCCAGTTCCCGGGGCTGACCATCTCGACCGCCCCTCAAGAAGTTCATCTCCGAGGATGCAACCAACTCATGTGCTGAAGCGGTCTACTAAACGACCACACTGGATCGGAGTTCGGGATGCCCTGCGTGTCAGGATCGGGTGAGGCCAGTGGTTCATAGCAAGTCCGCCTGACGCGGGGCGAGATTCGAAGAGGTTTGATGATGTCTGCAGTGTTGGTGGGCCAGGATGAAGCGATGGGTACTCCTG
>JAABUS010001719.1_pt1 | contig 45785 bp, 54 predicted proteins | sample 5560161 | NCBI WGS metagenome assembly JAABUS01 (sample SAMN10711885, study PRJNA513376) | rock metagenome | isolation source: Antarctica rocks | place: Antarctica: Victoria Land, Trio Nunatak nord | collected 2016-01-04 | reverse complement strand
GGGGTACTTGATCTCGTGCAACATCCAACAATTTCCGAAGGGCAAGAAGGAACGCATAAGAGGCAGCGAAGAAATGAAATGATCAGGCTGATGGAGCTATCGAAACGAAAGAAATGGGAGTTGTAAAGTATTACGCATCAATTGATAAAATTCGAGGCGCGTTCCAGAATGATGTGTTCAGAGCACTAAATGGACGCAAATTCTAGGACTACGTTAACGTCCTAGTCCAGAAACGTAATCCGGGGCTTAAGTATGTTGGGACCTCCTGACCTCCTCGACCTCCTCGCTGATTTCATTAGTTTCCGGACACACCAGATTGTGCATAGAAAATTCAAGTATCGGCTGTCTTCATTCTTGCGCAATAGTATGACAGTCTATTGGAGTAAAACCCCCAAAAGCCGAATTTCCGGAATTTCCGGATTCAAAATTCCAAAACTGATGAATTCATAGCCTTTGAAGAGATTCTTGAGGAACTTCCTATGAGAAGCTCCAGAAGCAGCCCTCGGGTAGCCTCTTGATAAGGTCTCCGAGAGGGGGCGTCCCCAAGGGAGAAGCTCTGAGAAGAAGGCTTCGAAGGGGGGTTCTGGGGGATTGGCTCGTGGGAAAGCTCTGGTTTGCCTCTGGAGATAATTTGGCGGATGGTTTCGGGAGGCAGTTTTTGGGGGTGTTTAGGGGATGTGTTTAGAGGATATATATTTGGAGGAGGGGGTGGTCTGACGGGAATATCTTGGGGAGTTCTTGGGACGTCGGCTTTGAGAAGGTCCTTCGGAAGAGATTAATGAAGCCAACGACTCCCTTATAGTGAGCCTTCGCAGCGATGCTTCAGAAGTTGGAAGAATGTTGAGGATTTAGGCAGCAGTCCAGGTAGCAGTTCGCGTAGCAAGATCTCTGGACAGTCATCTCGAAATCGTTCTGATAATTACGGATAATATCGCCAAATCGGATTCACTTTTGAGATGCTATCAGTAACAAGTAAAAAGTTCGTCTAAGTCGACGTCGAGACCATTTTCAATCGGACGTGTTCTCATCTGCACACAAAGCATTCGCGTGTATCTTGCAGCGTTTGGTCAGGAACTTTCGAAGCATATTACGAACAGCGTGGAGTTATTTGAAAGAAGCGAGTAAAAAACGTACTCAAATTAAGTACGAAAAGAGTCCCGACAGATCACGGTTTATGAATGTGAAGAATCCAAATTGACTATGTGACGAAAGAGATTGAAGATACTCGACTGATTTCTGCTTCATGACATTGTTGTTAGTTTAATGGTGTAGTGGTCAAAGCATTTTCTAGTAACAAAACACCAATCCTATATCGGTAAATCACTTCTTCAATCTAGAAGCTCAAGCCAAGATTCTCAAGTTTGGCCCTGTACGCCATGCGCTTTGGCCCAATTTCTCAGCCCAGTGGCCTAATCCCCTCAGATCGTCACGCAGCGTAACCCCGGTGCCTTATGGATTCGAGACGGACAGGAGCCGATATTCATGAGAAACGATCATGCAAGGATGAGAGGGAGATAGATTGTAGCAAAGACCGGCGCACTACATAGCGAGCAATCAGGCCGAGTAGCGTGGTTGTCTTGATCTGGCGTCGAAGCACTGATCAAATGCAAGCTACCTACATAAGAGTATGGATGAACATTGAAGGTTATGATACCTGGGAAGGATGGTACGAGGGATACTTTGGCTTAGGTACTGTACCCGAGGCAGCCTTAACCGGCGTTTATCGCGTGCGGCCGGACCCCTTAGGTACCATTCTACCAACCGGACTTTGCCTTATCTCCCATGATCTCGCCTACGCTCCCTTGCCCCCATCCTCTGTCTTCCTTCGAGTCTTAACACCTACGCTCGTTCTCTCAAGATCGCGTTCCACTAACAGGACTGCCCTGACCCTCCTTACCATGTTCTTCCCTCGCAAAAGGTCAACGGCCGTGATTCTCGCCATATTTGCTAGCTTTACCCTATGGTACTACACACGAACTATTCGCACAACCTTAGCGCCAAAGCTCGGGGAGCAAGGACGGGATGCCTGGTTCCGTGACGTTTCCCTAAAGTACCCGATCATGCGAATGACTCGATTGCCACTCGGAGATCGCGTCGAAATCCCTAAAATACAACATGAGTTTGGCATCGAATCAGCAGAGGACAAGACCTCGAGAGAACAAAGGCTCGCGGCAGTCAAGTCCAGTTTTGAGCACTCGTGGCGAGGATACGAGAAATATGCGTGGATGAAGGATGAGCTGTCTCCCGTAAATGGTGGGCATGTGACAAGTTTTGGGGGGTGGGCTGCGACTTTGGTCGATACACTGGATACTTTGTGGTTGATGGGAATGGAGGAGGATTTTGCTCACGCTGTGAAAGCTATGAGCCAGATCGACTTCACCACAACCGAATCAGACGAGCTGAATGTTTTCGAAACGACAATCAGGTATCTTGGTGGTCTCCTTGGCGCTTATGACCTTAGCAATGGAACATATCCGGTGCTCTTGGAGAAAGCTACAGAGATAGGAGATCTGTTATGTCGGGCATTTGATACGCCGAACCATATGCCAGTGACCCGATGGCGTTGGAAATCGGCGATGGACGGCGAAGCGCAGGAAGCAGGCGAGAGCACGCTTATTGCGGAAATAGGCTCTCTTACCCTGGAGTTCACCAGGCTCTCCCAATTGACTGGAGATCTGAAATATTTTGATCTTATAGAAAGAGTCATGGCTGAGCTATACAAAGCCCAGAGTAAGACCCATATTCCCGGCTTGTGGCCCGTTGTTATGAACGCCAGACAAATGACTTTTACCAACCGTGGCTTCACGCTCGGTGGTATGGCTGACTCACTTTACGAATATCTGCCAAAGCAGCACATGCTACTAGGCGGCTTGACCGAGCAGTACAAGGAAATGTACCAGTTGGCAATGATAGCAATCAAGAACTACATCTTCTTTCGACCAATGACATCAGACAATGCAAATATATTGGTTTCTGGATCCGCAGACGTTCTTGAAGATCTGACGGTGAATATTGATCCGCGAGGACAGCATCTAGGATGTTTTACCGGTGGCATGGTTGGCATTGGCGCCAAGATCTTTGATCGGCCGGAAGACACAGCAGTCGCCCGGAAGCTCGTTGATGGCTGTATCTGGGCGTACGACAAGCTAGTGACTGGAATAATGCCAGAGGTGTTTCATATGGTTCGGTGCGAGAACCCCGCCTCTTGCGAGTGGGATGAGAGAAAGTGGCACGAGGCAATTGCATCTTTCAACACTCAAAATGGGGATAGCCCGCCCATGGATCGCGTAGAACAAATCATTAAAGACAATCGGCTCCCTTCTGGTTTCTCAGATATATCGGATCGAAGGTATATACTACGGCCGGAAGCGATTGAGAGCGTTTTCATCCTTTACCGTATCACTGGGGATGTCACGTTACAGGATGCAGCGTGGCGAATGTTTCAAGCGATTGAGAAGCACACCAGAACCAGTATTGCCAACTCAGCTATCTCGGATGTGACTGTGTCGGAGCCCCCGAAGGACAACCGCATGGAGAGCTTTTGGCTGGCAGAGACGTTGAAGTACTTCTATCTCATCTTTAGTGAGCCGGGCGTTCTGAGCCTGGACGAGTATGTGTTCAACACCGAAGCTCATCCTTTGAGGCGCCCAATATGAGCCCGACGATGGATCATAATTTCCCAACGAAAATCACTGTCCTAAAACTAAACCCGAGACGTCGTCTAATCCAGCCCGTGTCGGCTGTATCATCCGAAGCGTCTATTAGCATCCGGCTTGCGTTATCATTCCACCCACATATTGCAATGCAAAACACGAGAGAGAAGGGAAAGACATACCCAACCCTGCAACGCCAGATGCTAGGCAATGGGACATCATCAACTTCATGCCCTCCTCGAGAAACCCCTCAAGCGTCTATGATGGCTCTACAAGCGCAGAGCCGCTCTCCGCCTATCATCCCCACGGCCCCTTCAGAGCAGCAACACGAACAAGGAGTATGCGGGTTCGCTTGCAGTTTCTATAACCGCACCCCACGTTCAATGGGAACCAACACAGAAAGGTGGTCTGGCCTGGCCTATCTAAGCAACGGGATATCCACTCTTCTGTACGAGAAAGGACTTGAAGCCTGAAGGAAAACAGCGTGGCAACCCCCTCGAAGATCAAGTTGAAACTGTACGTCTATATAGTAAAAATCTTTATCGTTGTTGAATTCCGAATCAATTGCTACGCTATGCTATCTACAAACTCAATTCCACTCGGTGATGCCAACTCGCTCATTCGTTCATTCGCTCGCTGCAAACATCAAGCACATTCACAAACAACGCCCTCTTCTAACAAATCAATCAATCTGCCCTGATATCCCACGCTATAGTCAATCAACATCCCAACATCCCCTCAGCCCCTCTTCCACCAAAAACTCAGCTCCTCACCGTATCCTCCCCCTCACTATCACTCAAACTGTCCCTCCTCCTCCCCGCCCCACCCCTCCTAAATCCCCCACCCGCATACCCACCCGCACTACCTCCTCCCGCGCCTAATCCCGGAATCGGATGGAAATACGCCTTCGTGCCCCTCGACCCATCCGTGTCCGCCTCGCTGGCTGTATACCTCGCATCGAAGTCCAGCGGCTCGGTGTAGCTGCCAAAACTGCCCGGTACGGACGGGTTGGAATTGTTGCTGTTGCGTTTGCGGTTCGGGGTGTGTTTGCGCGGCGAGGCTTGGCGGGAGCGCGTTGGGGTGGAGTCTCTCGAGGAGGGTTGAGCGGCGTTGGGGCGGAGGGGGCGGTGCGAGTCGGTGGAAGAGGGCGTGTGGGCGTAAAAGGTGCTCTTCTGCTTCGTCGGCGTTTTTGCAGCAGCGGGCTTATGCGAGTACTGCTTCTTTTCGTTGTGGATGCTTTGCTGCGAGATATCCGAGGCGTCCGTGTAGCCGAAGTCGGTGTATTCGGTGTGGTAATTCCCATCCGCTTCTCGGTTCAGCCCACCCACTCTGGCGGCTTTCTCGTGCCGGTAAGCGCGCACGTCGTTGTCATGTCCGTTCTTGTTTCCCCTCGGTACCTTCCCCTTGCGCCCCCCTCCCTGCAGCCCACCCTTCATGAATACCCCCTCGTCATCCCGATCCACTTCCCCAACCACGCTCCCGCCACCCAGCTCCGTCGTCTTCGTCGCCCCACTAAGCGTCGTCCCGTTCGGGCCCTTGCGCCGCAAAACCGTACTCTTGTAATCGTCCCAGTCGCCCTTGCGCCAGCTGAAGCCGCCGTTCTTCGCCCAGAAGAAGAACCAGATGCTGGCGAGCACCATTCCGACACCGATGAGGCCGAAGAGTGCGAGGATGCCTCTGTTGTTTACGTTGTGCGGGTCGAAGGAGCCGCTGCCGGGAGGGGTGTTGGAGGTTGGGTGGGCGGCATTGCGAGTTGCGAGGTAAGAACCTGCTTCTATGGGCGAGAGGGTGCTGGAGCGTTGGGGGAAGCCTTGGCTGGAAGAGCGACTTTCGAGGCCGAGAGGCGAGCGAGAGGGGTCAGACTTAATGGGTAGAGGAGCCATGGCGGTGGTGTAGAGATGGTCCCCTCGGTCGTAGAGAACTCTTAGGCTCGGAAGCCAAAGCTCGGAATCCGTAATTTACCAACCAAGATTGAGTCTTTTGTGTATGTTTTGAGTTGCTGAATGGTCCTTTCCCTATACTCACGATACTGAAACTATTCGAGTATCATGTAGAAGTTTTTACATATCAAATTTGCCATGGTATAGCCTGTATGTGGTGCTGGTGGTTGGGAGCTTCTTTGATGGCTGGGGGTGACGTTTTGTTTACATACAAGTCGTTGCACTAGGTAACGCCGTAGGGTTAGATGGCTACACCCTAATTCGCGAAATTTGGTTTGAGATCCATTCACGACCCCTCCAACGCTACGAAGGATTGATCGGATTTGATTTGCGCTGTAAGTTCTTTTGTGATACGTAGAGATGCTTGATCGTCCTCGATTGAATCATACGGTTTAAGCGCGTGTGCGAATCTTATTCCCGATCCTGCAACTTCCTTTGAATCTTTCAATTCCAATGGTTTAAAGACAACATCAGTGATTCGCTTTTGCTTTTTATCCTTCTCTTCCTATCTACTATTGTTCTCAAAATCGAGCAAATTATTGAAAGAGTTGGTAGGATACTTCGAAAGGTATCGAGTGTCGGGCTTTGCGTCAGATATCTTCTGCTCAACTGTTGTGGTCCCCACTCTCGCAGTATCTGAGCGATCACAATGAAATTCGATCATTCGTCCGCTGGCCTCATCAGAACAGCAGTTTGCATGTCAGATCCCAGATTCGGCTGAATTCCCCTTGCGGAAAAACAATGATAGTTCATGTGGGTAACTCCTCAAGCGCTTTCAGCGAGATAGATACTTCACCAAATCTCCATGTGGTTCCTCAAGCTATATTTCTTTGATATTACACCAGACTAGCATTCCTCAAGTCGAACTTGTTTGATCTACGTTTGAGCATTCAGCACTGTTCCAAGTGACTGGTGTGAGTGGAGGTTTCATACTTCGCAGACGCTATCTGATGAAACGAAGAAAAGGGGCGGAAGATCCTCGGTCAAGGTTCCAAATACTCGAGTATTCTGACCGTGCGCCTGGGGGTGGTGTACGGCGAGTGGCTCCCACTTCATGATTCAACCGCTTAGCGTAGATCTTGTAATGGTTATAAACTGTCCCCGGTTACTGTTGATTGCACACCTTACTCGAAGTGGCAGCAAATGCCATATCGAACACAGTGAAACTAGGGGGAGTCTACCATATGTCTCAAGGACTTTGAAAGTAGCGTCGCCGGATCTTCTCAGCCTCCAACTCTTCCGCGCGATGGTCCGCATCCAAGATCTTTTCAACTTTCGGTCTCCAATAATCATCCATATGGTTGACAAGCCATGCAGAAGTAGACTCCCAATAATCAGGGTACCATCTAGCCATTTCCCAGTCAATAATGCCGACGATATTGTCATCTTTTACTAATATATTCAGGCTGTTAAAGTCGCCATGCGTCAGTTTTGTCTCATACTGGCGCTTGTCTTGTAGCTGAATCGTTCGTTCAATCGCCGCGTCACGATCTATCTGACAACGGAGCCAGAGATGAAAATCGTGAACGTTACTCAGAGGACCAAAACTCCTTTTTATGCCGTCGGTATATCGACAATCGTAAATTGGCCCTCCAATCAGCCTAGATACTTGTCCTGGCACTGGGTTTGGCACAGATCGTAAATCATGCATCAGACTTATCAGCTGACGCCGTATGATTTCTTTTGATTTTTCTGACGCCCGTTGCCAGTATTCCCCATAAAGTTTGTCCGTGTATGTATTCCGTTACAATGTAGGTGCAACCCTTGCGGGTGAAAGCGCAGTGTAATTTTGGTACCGGAATCGAGGTGTACTCCCTAATGTATTCAACATTGGCACCTTCTTCGAGGGTCACCAGTGGACCTCTCTTGACCATGACATTGGGTGACAAGCGCGCGCCCATAAAGCCAATGTTAAATTTCATGCGAACCGCAAGCCATGTTGAGATTCGTCCAGGCTCTGCTTCTCCATGGCTAAAGAGCATGCAGACCTTGTCGCAGCAGGTAGATACCTGGCGTCTAATATGGACTGCCAAGTGCCAACGACCAGGCAGATCGAAACTCAGCAAGTGGTGGAAGGAGGACGAACGAAGGAAGTAGATAGTAAAGCCATCAAGAGAGCCATGCACCAAGAGAGCCGAATAGGGGGTTCAAGCGGCGCTCTTTACGAGACCTCCAACAAGAGTTGCAGATTATGATACGTTTATTCAATGACAGGTTAAAACCGTCTACCATACTGTCGTGATCAGTCTACCCTGAAGATACACTTCAACCTCAACAAGTCACAGTGCACAGGGAACAAGTAGAGTCTCTCAAGTGGTTGATGGGTTATAGAACCGGGCAAGCCATCCAAGGGCTGAATCTGCTGTCGCTCTATCCTTGGATTACGAGATCTTGTATATAGTAGGTTGAAAAGTGTACATGAGCACAAAGTGGCAAAGTTTCAAGCTTCAAGCCCTGTAAAGTAGCTAGTCTGAGCTCCACCTCAAAACGTGTAAGTTTATCAGACATACATCGGACCATAGCCCAAGACGGACTCCAGGCACGATGCAACGTAAAACCCCACATATCCCAAACCATATCAGCACCAAAACTCCTTCCTCTATCCCACTGCAATATATCCCACCGCTCACCAAGCCCTACCCATACCCAAAACTCCCCAAACTTCCCACGGTCAGCCCCCCAACAAGCCACAGCCCCATAAAACCCCCAGCCGCCTCTCTCTCCTCTTCCTCGACCCACTCCTCTACGCCCATCATACACGAGCTTCCCAAGTACCCGTTACCCAGTCCGAACAGAAACTGCACTACGACGAGGTAGAATAGGTCGCTGTTCACCACCGCCCCTTGGCCGCCCATGTTGCATAGGTAGTATAGGGGTATGAAGCCCGTGCGGAGTATAGATAGCAGAAAGAGGATGCGCGGGTGTGAGGTTAGGGAGATGGAGGAGACAAGCGTGCTAAGGCGGCCGAGGAGGTCACCTGTGTTCCAGAAGAGGAAGGCAAGCGGGATGAAGCAGGCGGGTTTAAGGAGACGAGGCGCGGTGGATGGGGGCTGAACCGATGGGATAGCCTGTGTGAAGACTGGGAAGACCAGCATGGTTATTGCAAAGGTCACGGCGACCGCGAGGGCGAGGTAGCGGAGTTTGAGGAAGAGGGCGAGGAAAGGGATGGATTTCTTTGAGCTAGGAGGAGAGTCTTGTTCGGGGCTATCGAGGCCTTCGATTGTGGGCTTTGCCATGGTGCTGGAGCTGTGCTGGCGGAGGAGAAAGAGGAAAGCGAAGAGAGCGAGGGCGGAGACGCCAGTGGCGGTGAGGAAGTTGGCGAATGCTGATTTGGGACTCTCTTGCGTTGCACCCTTCCTGGAGTCTTGCTCTGGGACTGACAGGACGGAGGCAATTTGCGCTATGCATGGAAGCACGCCCGCCACCCCTTGTCCCGTCATGATCGCTTGTGTATATTCGCCAACCCCGGAACCCGCAACGTAGGCGAAGACGCCGTTCTGACACAGGCCCGTTGCTAAGCTAGCGCTAAATACGATGAGCATCAGGAACGCGAAATAGAGCTGTGCGGAGACGTGTTGAAATGTGACGGTTGAGATGGCGAGAAGGGTGAAGCAGACAATATTGAGGATTAAGGAGGAGATGATGCGATTAGGGTAGGAAGCGGTGGCTTGGAGGTGAGTGAGGAGACCCATAGAAACGAGGTTTGTAAGGGTTGATACTGAGATGATGGCCGAGGGAAAGTGAGTGAGGAGCCATGGCGAGGTCGAGAAGCGGTTGGAGAAGTACGGAAAGGCAGCGAGGAACATGTTCCTGTAAGTTGAGATGCGTGAGCCTGGGAGAAGGGGGTTGGAGATGGGATGTGCGGAGTTTAATTAGGATGATTTACCAGGCCCATAGCATAGAAGTACCGAGAAGAAGGAAGATGGAGTATTCAAGCCATGAGAATAGCGGTTTATGAGGGTTCTCGAGGAGCTGGCTATCGGAGGCATCGAGGGGTTCATAGGAAGGCTGCCGTCGCCGCTTGAGGGCGTCGCGAATGCGTTGCATGGCTACCTATATGGACGTTTGCAAGTGTCTATGAAAGGTGCAGCATCTTCATGGTGGGATCAAAGATGTCATCATACAAGCTCTTGTCATAAGGAAGTCAAATAGACAAAAAGTCTGCTGATTGAAAGAAAGCATGTGCCCGGGTATCTATTGATATGATGACCATAAACGCCCGGTGAAACGCGCCAACTACCGCCGCCGCCGCTAGAATGCGATTAAAATGCCACCTCCGAAGGTTCCTTCGTTTTGCCAAACTCCATCCTTCCATCATCCAGCAATATACCTCAACCCTTCAAAGTATCGTAGCTTTTCAAATGACTAGTTTCATCGCCAATGAGCCAGCTATCCGAAACTTTGTTGGAGCATGGGCGATTCGTGATCTTCACCGTAAACTATCTCGGCCCTTAGCCTCCTCATCTTCACTATTAAGCTCCTTTTCATCATCCTCGTCTTCCGCGCTCTGGTTGAGGCTTGACGATTCTGAACTCCCGTGGCTCGCCGGCTTGACCAGATCCATTGCGGAGTGATAGCCTCCTTTGTTAGGATATCCAGGTCCTAGGTTTTCGATGAGTTGCTTTAATTTTGACCAGATTTCCGCATCTTCTTTAGCAGCCCTATCATCCGGCTCGACATCCTTTACTGTATGTCTTAACAATATCTTTAGAAGATAGTAAAGCCATAAGACATTCGTTGCCGGTACAAAGGTATCCCATCTGACGATCTTCCTATGCTTCTTCGTAAGAGCTAATGAAAACCTCTCGACCAATTGCCGCATGAAACGATATGTATCGTACTGTAAGGTCTCATCGGGTTCATTTCCTTGCCCATCGAATATTCGTTCGTCATGCATCGGGTTAAAGATAGTTCGCAAGTCTTCTAGGGTGGCTCGCGACAAGGTATAGTCGATAATAGTGACTTCGGTGTTGGTATATCGTTTGATCCCCATGCGGTCGTCACCGTCTTGAGTTTCAAGGTATTCGCCATTTTTCTTGATGCATATGTTCTGAACTTGCAGATCTCGGTGTTCAAACTTGAAATGTTCTTCTCCACGGGCAAGTGCTAATGTGACAGCCCAGAAGATATCCCAAGTGTCTCTGATACATAACGGATCTTTGGTGACACTTTTTTCGAAAAGCTCTTCCAAGTCTACACCTGCATAGCTCATCTCCAGGAACAGCCATAGTTGATGATCCACAAATTTCGCAGTCGTCCCTGACTCGGACCCGTGCGCGACTTCAAAGATAATATATTCAAGCTCCAGTGAGGGCGGCAGCTGGCCGTGAAGGACTTCTGCTCGACGGAATTCGGCAAACCCTGGGTAATTGCTCATGGTTATGAGCATTTCTGCCTCGTTGGCTGCATCCTGGATACGTGTAAAACTGGTCGTCCTGGAGCCAGGCCCTTTTCCAGGTCGTAAGGGCATCAGCTTCCCAATCGTGAATTGGCTTGGGTCGGTTTTGTTTTGCAATCGCAAGATGCTTCCGAAGCTACCTTCGGCGATCTTGGTAACCGTGCAATTACGTGTCCACTCGTCATGCCAATTTTCGATTCGTTCAACTGTTGATAGGACGTCGTCAATACTCGTAAGAGGCGTCAAATAGTCGAGATCTTCAGCGCTCAGTGTCGCAGCTACGGTGGGAACCACCCCTCTTCCGCGCCTCGATCTGAGCACTGGTCCAGCCGGACGAATGGGTTGCTCGATGGTTGGACGAGCCAAAATGCTGCCAGGAAGGATGTCAAATGCGGGATTGTCAAGTGGCGAATATCCAGCAGGAACGGCGCCGGCAGACTCCGCGACAGACGAGACGTCATCTGAGGACTCTCCACCTGGAGCTCCTCCTTGCGGAAGAACTCCAGGTGGAAGAGTCAGCCGCTGCCCGAGTAGCTGGCTCTGACCAAATGCGGTCAGCTGGTCCTCTATGCGATTAGTCCGCACATTCTCTGATCGCTCGAGGAGCGGGACGCGGTCTTGGTCTGCCACGTAGTGAGCTGATGTTCTCTGATAAATTAGGTATAATTGGTAGATCTTACCGTGGGCGGATGAGACCCCGAGCTTTGCGAACTCCGCAGCCAGATTCCTCGTAGTCTTCTTGCCATAAGTTTTGGCCTTCGACGCCATGGTCTTGGTGCCTTGCCAGAGCTCTGCTCACACCGTCAGCTAATTACACCCATATATATATACATATATGTTGTTGAAGCTCCTTAGAGGAGCTCCTTGAGATTTATAAACACTCACTGGATGGTCCGGATCGCTTCATCATTGTTCCGGTTGCTATGTGTTGGACTGTGTAAAAGCGGCGGTGGCGTTTGTCCAGAAAGCGTTAGTCTTCTATCTACTCGGGTGATAAGGCTGTCGCACCCCAACACTTTCAGTTACAATTCAGGACTGCACGGCAACTTTACTACTCTCCACAATCAGAGACTCTTTAAAGCGTCAGATACAAACTGTTATACGATTCTTCATGGGATTAAGTAGCTATCTAACTGTGAGGATGGCCCCTTGCCACCCAGCAAGCGAATAACCAGCAGACTGTTCACCCGTCTTTGAAAGAACAAGCAATAAATGACAGCAAGCAAACCAACAACCGACTACTTCGTGGATTGTCCTGGCTGGCGGATATACGTTGGCTCTGATGAGGTATGACAACTGTGCAGGGTCTGGACTCTGTTGACCCTAGGCCGGTATCATCTGGAATCAGATATTGTCGAAAAGGTTCAACGAAAGCATTTCGATATTGACCCTACGATTTGCGAGTACCAGATCTGCAATAGCAGTTTATCGATTTACTATGTAATCTTACGTGTTGGTTCATTCGTAGGCCTTGTGATTTGCGGAGCCATGCGCTTAGATGTGGTTCCATGCTCCAAAACTGAGCGCCTATACCGAGATTTAGCAGGCAAAAGATAGGCTTCATCGAATAGATCAGCGCCCCATATTTCGCGGATTTCATTGGCATAGTGGCTAAGGTAGTGCTTGTTCACCTGCTGCGCTCGCCGGTTGATTTTACGATTTGACAACCCACATCCGAACAAGGAGACAAGACGTTGTCGGCAGATTCTTGCAACAGTCTGACGCGCAACATGTACTTTGCATTGACTGAGCTTTCGAAGTAATTGTAATCCCCAAGTCCAAGGTAGTCTGCGTGTCCGACCTGTAGATGAAGTATCCCTCAAGATCTTACCGTTGACTCCGCGCTGAAATCCCCAAGTAACGATGGCTTCTTGCATGACAGTAGGGAACAAACTCCGAAGAGGATGTAAATGATGTCGAGGCGACAGGATCGCTAGCACTCGTGGCGTAGACACCTTTCTATCTTCCATTTCAGACGACGCTAGACTCAAATGTGATGCTCGAGCTGTAGGGTCCGAATACCATTTGGCAAGCCATAATGACAAAGCCTCAAAGTCCATCAGCTGTCCCACTATTCCCAGTCGCTTGAGGATCTCCCTCCATGCAATCGGTGGTACCGTTCCTCCTAGTTGAAGGAGCTGTCGCCATATGTTGATAACAAGCGGTAGATCATCAGTGCGGTAAGGTCGTCGTCCAACCTGCCTCCTTGAAAGCATGCATACACGAACATAGCTACTTGATCTTGGGCTGACCATGAGGTGCATATCTCGCATTTTATCCAGCGTGAGCTTGATGCCATTGAGATCTCGCCGTGTTAGATAGAGTCGAAGTAGCAGATTCAAATAGTCGGCGGCCAAACTTTCGTGCGTCGAATTGACTGTTAAAATAGCAAGAGTTCTCTCCATCTGCCGAGTGTCGCCGGCTTGATGATAAGAAAGAAGCAAAGACTCCAGGAGGTTGCGATCTTCGAATGTGTCCGGATGAAGATCACAGGCTAACACATCATTCAAAAGGGTACTCTTTCCTTCCGAGGCTAGCTTGCGGACCAACTTAGAGAAAGTCGAGTTGCCAATAGATATTCCAGCTCTGCTCAACTGATCAATCCTGCTATTAATAGCTTCGGGTATGGACTTCTCGCGCGACGCGAGTTCCTTTAACGACAATGGTCCGATGGCTTCGACACCAAGCACACACAACCCGTTGATGACAATGTCAATGGTGAACATCGTCGTGGCAAATAACCGTGCGCAGAATCCGTCAGTGAGTACTTTTGGAGAAATCCCATGAATTTCTCCGAGCTGTCTATTCATCAGCACCCGAGAGATTAAAGGTGCTGGTTTTAAGTTGCTCCTCGTACGATCTGCGAATGAAACCCCAGCATCAACCATTCGTTTGGTTATCTCTACGAGATGGTCATGATTGCCATATATAGCGAGGTGGTGTAGCAATGGCTCGCTGATGGAGGCATTGGATGGGAGATCACGTTTTCGTATCAAAAGATTATGCCATTTTAGAGCGGCAGTAAAATCCCCCCTTGCACAGAACTCTGGGATTATGGTGTTGTACATGTGACGCATCCCAAGCCCGATGTATATGCGTCTGAAGTACCCAAGGGCTGCCTCATTCATCAGAGCATGCCGGAACAGTTCTACCACATGCTCTGGCGAAGGTGGGAAATCTATATGGAGGTGTGCGTGCCATTCGTAGGCGTAATTTGGCTTAAACCTCAAATGATACCTTAAGATCGTCAGATAGAGTTTTGGCCAACTCTGCCCAGTTAAAGCCCGTTGCTTTTTGGCGTAGACTTCGATCTCTTTCAGTATTTCGGGAAAGTTGAAGCCTAGTTCTAGTAGAGCACTCCACAGCTCATCTGCAATGCGTCCTCCACATGGCAGTTGTAGACCCCTTCCCGATAGATCTTTCCAGATAGTTATGAGCCCTTCCAGGCCGTAATGCCTTTGGCGAAAGCGAACCAATTCCAACCATAAGTCAAAGTCCATGGCATACTTCGGACTATCAACGAGACGCGGGTATGAGCCATTTGGATCCGAATTGTCTGGATCTGATTCGTACTGCCATCGTTCAAAGGTTACTAGATATTGTCTCCAATCCTCAACCCTCCCTCGATTGGCGATCTTGCGTATTACAGCTAAGAGCTTGGTACGATTGTCGTGTTTGCGTATTAGTCCTAGTCGTTTGCGTATTGACCGACGAGAGGCTTTAGTATCGTGATCGACTGGAGATGTCTCGGCGAAAGTTCCGCTCGATGAAGTGGCTCTTGATCCATAGTCGTCGGCTCGACGGCCACAGAGAAGTTTTGGTGAGTAGTACAGCGTAAGAGGCGGTTTATAAGTGTTACACAAAGCGCCTAGAGCAGAGATGTTTCTCAACAGTCTTTGCGACGCCGGTCGCATGCAGCATACGCCTAGGTATAGTTTTGGATGTATTGGAACATTATGTTGAAATGCAACGCAAGGGGCTTCGGATCTCGGCAAAGCTATTACCGGAGCAGCTATACTGACTAAGCAACGCTAATCCTATTGGTCCATCGCGGCTTTGACGACATGTCTCTCCAGACTCGAGCTCTCCCCCGATCATTGAATTCATACGACACCCCAGGGGCATAAACAAGCCAGTTACACGTCACAATGGCAGGGTATGTTCTTACTTCCTTTCAACGGTTCAAGTGCCCCCAGATATCATACCCGCTAGTTAGGAATTGCAACCTTGATCTCGATTCCAGCAAATCTTTTGACAAGAGTTTATGATCTGACCTATTGAATAGCTGGCCAATGTACCGAGAGAACCGTGTGCCCCATTACCAACGGCTTTTCCAGAAGAACGATGGAGTACGACAATGGAGAAAGGTTAGTGCTGGTCTTTCGTACCTCATCAAGTGGACACAGTGCGGAGCGACGAAGGCCCTCTAAAACAGGCCGGGCTACGCATTGAACGCTGGCATCGACGACTTTACTGACCCGCTTTCCCGAATAGACGCCCCGAAGCAAGTTCATGCTGTATCCTTACTACGTTCTGCTATGGGGGACTTTTGGATGTAAGATCCGCACCCCCCTCATGGGTTCTACTCCTTCGCTCACTTTTCTCTTTAGCAACGATGTATATGATGGGACGACTAACACTGGTATGGCATCTTCAATCCCACGTACTTGCTTCCATGACTCTACGTCTTGTTAAACGGGCCATACTATATGATATTCTTGAGTGCTTATACAAGCGAGTAGGGTCATAAGACATGGTTCGGAAAGGATTAGAACATAACATAATTGAAGAAGGGGGGGGGGCACGAGATGTTTCTCTACAGCGCCTTCGACGATCTGTGTAGATCAGGTGGCCAATTGACGTTTTGCCAGATCGATTTCAATCTTGGGATTTTGGGCCGTACAATCAGTAGATCGTCTTCTGCTTTATTTCCCCCAGTCCTGCCGATACTTCCGATCAAGCGCTGATGTGCCGGCACCCATCAAACTTCTTGTATTGAAAGTCATACCAACCATGGCCAAGGCATTCCACGCCTTCCCGCGGTCTTGCATGCGTTATTTCCATCCGCCAACCTCTTATCACTCCCACGGTAAAGTCAGCTCTTATCTTTCAACCCCGAGCTTTCCTTTTCTCTTATTGATCTGTCCTTGTTCTACTGGCTATTGCTCCCAAGTCCAAACAGACATCCTGAGGAAGGAGACTGTGGCGGCAACGAGGTACCAAGAATGACACAATTGCTTATAAATAAGGTGAGGCAGCGAAGGCCTGCTGGCGGTCCATTCGTCCATAGTTCCGCATACATGGTGCCTATGCTCAAAATTTTTGCACTACTCGGGGGATCAATCCACTCATACCCACACTTCCGCCTACTCAAAATATCACCCATTCCTCACCCTACTTGCCTCCTCCATCCACCTTTACCGCTTTCCGCCCTTCCCCCCCTCCCATTCCCTTCCCACCCTCGGTATGAGCTCGCAAACCCCCTCCGCCACGGCTGTGCTCCCCCATACCTACATCTTCGCTGTCTCTTCGAAAAACCAATAATCAATCATCGGACGTCTTCATAGGCTGCTCAAACAAAGCACGGCATTTTTCAATTCATTGCCAGGGTCATCATATCTCATTTTGATATATGCAAATGTTTTAGTAATCTTGTTGGTTTTTGGCAAAGTATAACCATCAAGTTAGGTTCCAATGTCTAGAAGAGGTGAAACACGAAACAAAAGGACCGGGTCTATTTTTGCGCCGAACCAACATGTGCTCAAGTAGACAATCTGGTCATCGGTGCTTGTTCAGGACTTTTGGCCCTCCCCGGGTGCCTCCGATGATACGTTGTGGCTTTAGCATATCGCAGATTGGGACGGACAGACACAGAATGGGGTCTATGGAGATTGGCTTGGGAGAGGCGATGGTCGATGGGGAGGTCAGGACCGGGAAAGGGGTTCTCTACGTCAGTGATATACTTGGTGCGGGTTACATACCGGTAGAAGGCTGGAACGCTTTCATCCACCGTATATAACCTTGAGCCGATATATACTCCCTAAGAGGCCGCGCTCAACGCTTCGAGTTCGCACCCATTCCCATCCATATCCGGATACTTCTCCATCCCGGTATACCACCCCTCATCAATTAGCGTCGTCTCGAGACTCCGCCAGTACTCTGCTTTTTGCCCCTTGGGCGTCTTGAGATCAAGATCACCGAGGCGCGCTTCGATGTTACCATGGCCGGAGCGTGGGATCTGTGGAGTTCATATTAGCTGTAAGGCAATAGTAGGGGGTTTATTAAAGAGGGCCGTTGAGGGCGACAGACCTTGAGAAAGAGAGTGCAGTCTCGTAGTGTCATTGCGGTAAGAAAATCTTGGTTTAGGAGATCTGCACGTAAAACGCCGAGGGGATCTTTCTCGATTTGTAGTTTTTTGAGTAGATTTAACAGAGGGGAATTATATAGAAAATCGACCAATGCAGCTCGCGCAGGTTCGGTAAGTGTATCGGAATGTTTTGGCGTACTCGTAATGATGCTCACAGCTTTAGTTACTTTGACTTTATCCCCTGATATAAGGTTTAGTGGACAGAAGCTAGATTTCGAATTCTCTTCAGTTGTGCTTTTCATCGCCCATAAGGCACATGTCCTGCATCTCTTCGAGCCAGTAGGCGCGGAAGGCGATTGAGCAAGCCATTTTGGCTTGAACTCCACACATGCGTAGTAGTCGTCGGTTCCGGCCGACATGTCAGTGACTAAGGTACCGTAGTCTTCGTCTTCTACAAGATAAACGTAATGGCGCTTGCGGCTTCTCGACCCCTCGGCCTCCATTTCTCGAAGTTTTGCATTACAGTCTCTTATGAGATCTCGCGACGGACGAAATAAGATTTGCTGCACCAAGAAACCCCTATTGAAGCGACTAGTGAACAATGGAACGATGAGGTTCTCCAAATGATTCTGGGATTCAATGACTGGGACCGTGGAAGGAAGATCTTTTCTAAGCCGCACCAACCTGCCCTCTAAACGGGGATCGAGGCGTAACGCGGGGATTTCGGATGGCAGAGGAACATCGTGGCTACTCCCGTCAGATTCGAAGTTGAGGTCTGCGGCGGTGCTGGGGCTTGGAGGTGGGGCGACAATTCGGTAGACAACATTCGCAGTGCCTTCGGCCAGATATTCCAAGGTGATCATCGAATCGAGGCTTAATTCCAATGTATTCGTCCCAGCCATTTTGTAAAGCGTTCAATCCACCATGTAAGGGTGTTTCTTAAACTCTCAAGGACCATGAGAAGATGATGGAAAATGTGTTCAGTGAGCTTGCAAAAGTAAACATGGGTGCTTAGTGATAACGAATGTGTTGTTGTGCTCCTAAATCATTTAAATCATGGTCATGGTAATGGAAATGTAATACGTTCCCAAGTATGAGAGAGCAGATTTGTTCTAGTTTCCCATCAGACAGTCACGGCAGTACTGGGGATATAATACAAAGAGCCTCCCATGTATGCAACGAAGTAGAAAATCAAGAAGACTGTGACAGGAATGAACAGTGTCGTGGGCCAAGATCAAGCGTGGAAAGAGAGACGATGTCTTGCAACATGATGGATGTCGGTACTCCGTAGTCCGTACGGAATACCTTATAGCATTACAAGGCAGAATCGAGGGTAAAGGACTAAAGGTACTCCGTAGTCCGTACAATACCTCCGAAAACACTCCGGACACTCCGGCGATGCTGAAAATGTATTACTACTGCTGCGGAATACGGAAACATTGACGCCTGCTTTAAATATAATATCAAGGACTCTGCACCGTGACTTACTTGATTCAGCAATCACTTATCTCCCATAGCAAGCATGCCAGGCAAATACCACGAAGCCCATAAATCCGAAAGTCTTCGAGGCCCTGGCGATGCGCGCCCAAGCGCTCTACAGATCATCAAAGATGAGGGGATTGAAGGCAAGATGACCGAGAAAGTCTTCGTTGTCACTGGAGCCTCTTCAGGCATCGGCCTCGAGACAGGACGCGCATTGGCCGCAACAGGAGGACGGGTCTTCCTTACCGTGCGGGATATGAGAAAGGGAGAGGCTGCCTGCAAGTCCTTCCTCGAGCCTGGTCGCGTGGAGCTATTGGAAATGGACAACAACTCCTTGAAAAGTGTTCGCACTGCTGCAAAAAGCTTCTTGGCCAAGAGTGATAGACTTAACGTCATAGTCAACAACGCTGGCATCATGGCTGCCCCCGAAGGCAAGACCGAAGACGGATTTGAATCTCAATTTGGTACCAATCATCTCGCGCACTTTCTGTTTTTCTGCCTCGTGAAGGACGTCATGCTCGCCTCATCCACTCCTGGCTTCCACTCCCGTGTTGTGAACGTCTCGTCATCGGGTCATATGGCAGGCGAAGTACAATTTGGGAATTACGGCTTCCAAAGCGGCAACTACACCCCGTGGGGGGGCTATGGGCAATCAAAGACTGCAAACATATATATGGCAAATGAGATTGAAAACCGTTACGGAGCAAAGGGTCTACATGGACTATCTCTAAATCCGGGTGGTATCTGGACTGGACTGCAGAAGTTCATCCCCGAGGAGACAATGAAGCAGTGGAAGGCTCGGCCGAATGTTGACAATCTTCTGAAAAGTACGGAGCAAGGCGCTGCTACGTCTATTCTAGCTGCTGTAGGTAAGGTGTATGAGAAAAAGGGAAGACTTTACTTGGAAGATTGTGACACCGCAGAGCTAACAAAGAACGGCGATGGGGGATATGTTGCGCATGCATTCGATAAGGAAAAGGAGGCAGAGTTGTGGGAGGATTCGTTGAAAATGGTCGGGATAACGGAGGAGTAGAGTAAGATGAGTTGGTCTATCCACGTGGAAATCTCAACTCAAATGGGCCTAGAGACAGATGAAGAGAAGAGTCTTACGAGAATGTTTACTGTATCTCGAAGTTCGCTATTGAGAACAATCAACATTTGGACAGCCATAAGACTTCTAGGGGCCCTTGAAAGGCAATCACCGAACGTGAAGTCCCCCAAACAGCTTAACACAGCTAACAGCAATGCTCCCACTACATGGTGACTCCCATGTTAGCATATATAGATATCTTGTATTATGAGCGTAGTATGGCCCTCCTGTATGTGTGCTGCAAGATCTCGGAAGATGAACCCTCCAAGTCAAGCCCAAACAAATATGATCAATGATCGGTAAACTTGACTTACTGGACCAGATATACCAATGTCAGGTTCTTCTTATATTTACATATATTTACCGTCGGAATCATCTATCGAATATATGTGGTCTAAATTTCCATAGCGTTCTTGGCCACCAGATCGATTCAAAGCCGTCAAAATTCTAATAGATCCCAACCCCAAATCCACAAGCATGGCCCAACCAAATCTCAACCTTGACAGCCTCAATACACCCCCAAACTGCGTAGCAGACTTCTGCCTCATCCCTGTACGTCACCCATCAAACCCTGCCAGCCATTAGCCGCGCCTTCTGAGCACCCCTAGATCGGCACATCTTCAGCATCCGTATCACAGCAAGTAGCAGACGTACAGCGCCTGATGCAAAAAAATAAACTATCATACTCGATGCACTCTGCTGGCACCACTGTCGGTGAGTTCACGCTACCTTGAAGAAATAGAGAGTGGGGCTTTTGGCTGACGTGGAAGAGTAGAAGGACCCTGGGATGATGTGATGCGATTGATTGGGCAGTGTCATTCTATGCTGCATGAAAAGGGGATTGTGAGGATTCAGACCGATATTCGTGTTGGGTCAAGGTGAGTGGGTGGGGTTCTAGGCTTGAGGGTTGGGGCAGAGAGTATGGTTGACTGGTTTCTACTGTAGGATCGATAAGAAGCAGTCCTTTGATGACAAGGTTAAGGCTGTGAATGAGCTTTTGGCTGCTGATAAGAAGCAGTAAAGTTTGATTGGTTTATTCAAGACTGTCGAAGTATATCTTGCCATTGCGCTTGAGCTGTTAATGAGATGATCTTTGACGATAACAACAGCACATTGGTTTATTCTGGTGGAGATATTAGAGGTCAACTTACACAGCGAATCAGGTTTTCCTTTGGAGATCCTACCTATATTATCCTGCAAGCTTCACCAGCACACATATCTTGACATGGGAAGGCAACAATGTTCAGAAGCTTCAAAGCATATTAGCCAGTCAAGACAGCTAAGTGTTCAGGTCAAATAACCACTGGATAAACACAATCATGAGTTCTCTTACGGTCATTTACGAGTGCTTGCTCGGTCTATATCGTACCCAAAGATGGGCTGCAAAGAGTATAACAATTGTCCTATCTTATTTTGTTCAAAACTGATAATTCTCTAAATGTGTCTTCACAAGAATTTTACTTTCCTAATAACACCTCTCTATCAAAGCTGCAGACCATGCTCTAGTGTTTCATCAAGACTAACTACGTTCTGTCTACCTACGTATCCTGTCCCTTTACGCGCCAGTCTTGCGTCCAAGGGGACATGCAATATTTGTTCTTTGGATTTTCGCTCTATATCGCTACATTACTATCACAGGATGGAGAGTTCTAGACTTCTTTTATTATCGAAGCCTTTACAGACCTATGTTTGGCCAAATCCTGAGGTTATAATTTTCATGTCTGTTGTTGCTTTTTGGGCTGCTATTGTCCTTGGCTCTAGAAACGTGAGCTTCCTCGTATAAGGGCACTATTCCTGGAGTATTTTAGCCCGAATCACGTTGTCCCTAGGGCAAAAGAATGCTTGTGGTCCATGCGGGAGACAGGAGGCGAACGCTTACATGCTTGACCACTGGACCCCGATTTCTCGCAGTCCGCTGCCTGTCCTTGCTGTGGGCTATCCTGATTCTAGCAAATGCACGTTGAGCCCTTGAGATGATATTTCAAGATACCTGCTCTTTTCCTGATACTCTTCTATCGTATCTGTGTAATCTATTACTTCGATTAATTTTTGTGTAGTCACATTTACGAGCCCAAGTAGCTATGGACGACACAGTCTTCACGGCAAGAAGAAGCATGATATGCCCGCATCACATTTTTCAAGATAGTTCAAGGTATCTGGAACACGAGGTCGGAAATTAAAAAAGCATCGACGCAGCACTCAGACCGATCCATCACTTCCCACAAGTCTTCGTCACCTACAATCTGGACATCCAGGGACTCTTCTGCCGCAATGATTCGCATGCTGATATCTTACTCAGCTTCGCTGCGAGTTATGTGGTCTTTGTGCTCAGAAGACGGCATGACTTGAGCTGGAACTATGTCGGTCACTTCCAGGTAGTCTTTGGCTTTTGGTTTACTGAAGAGCAGGTGATTTGATGATTCTAAAGTGAGGAGAGTTGCTCTCTGTGTATGCATACAACTTCGGTCAATATATATGTATTGGTAAGGTAGTGCGACGAAATAAACCGAAGAGTATCTAAGTGAGAACATTTCGAAGTCTTTAGATGCTTGAACAAACAGCTTACAGAAGAGCGGATCACGCTTCATGTCCTGTATGTTTCATGCACATTTCAGTTTCTTGTCTTAACTTCAGATAAAAGAGCCAAGCGAGTCTGAGCATTTGAATCGTTGCCCGGGCCGACTAGAGTACACTTTATGTACCGTACAGTAGTTCGAGCCGACTTTAAGCCGCAAGGCTGCCTTCCTTCTAATTGGGCTGCAAGATAACATTTCATGATGATGCCCTGCGTCCGACAAACTTCATAACCCAACACTTGGAGTACCATAGAGCATTAATCTAAACCCTTCGGATTCAGAAATCAACGTGGGCTGAAGGTCTTTATTCTTTAGACGACACGACTATAGACCACTGCCCAGCTGACAACCTGATCGGCTAGGCACGAGACGAAGAAGTCAAGACTTCCAATCTATCTACGTCTTGATCCGAAGGAGCTATGAGAGATAGATAACCGCTCTCTTGAACCGTCTTCAACAATACGCATAAATGGCATTCAATTTTAACTGGTCGCCCTTGACTGCCGACGCCTCCTTCTACACTCGCGCGCAGGAGCTACTGACCACTGCTCTGAACAAGTCGCCCAAGCCTCCCATTATCGTTGATGATATCCTCGTCAACGAACTGAACCTGGGATCGGTACCGCCAGACTTGGAAATCCTCGAGATTGGAGACCTGGCAGAGGATAGGTTTCGAGGTATCTTTAAGATGGTATATACCGGAGATGCTTTCCTCACCCTGAAGACTAGGGTTCAGGTATGTTGGATGGAGAGACGCGACATGTTCGATATTGTTGCTAACTGAAGACAGGCCAACCCGCTAAATACTTACTTATCCACCAAACCCTCATTCACGTCTCCTCAACCGCTCGCCGCCTCCTCTAGCCTAACAATACCTCTTCAAATCACACTGTCCGAGATCAAACTCTCCGCATTTATAATATTGGTGTTCTCTAAGCAAAAAGGGCTCACTTTGGTATTCCGTAACGATCCTCTTGAATCACTCAAGGTGTCGTCAACCTTCGATTCAATACCGTTCGTGCGGGAATATCTACAAACAGAAATTGAAGGACAACTACGGACGCTATTGATGGATGAGGTCCCGGCCATAATTCACCGCTTATCTTTAAGGCTATGGGTTCCGGAGTATCGGGCGAAGGAGGATGAAGAACTTGCTCGGAAAGACCAGAAATCAGTACCAGAGGAGAAGGCAGTGGATCCTCTGGCAAGCCCACCGCAAGACCCTGTGGATTTCTCTGGAAAACCCCTAGACGCCAACCAGATAGCTTCAATTTCTCTCGATGCAGGCTCAGAGGCACATTCGCTCTTCTCGCAAAAGAACCTCCTTCGCCTGGCAGCGTTGACCGATTCGCACAGAACATTGTCTCTATTTACCCCCAGCATCCGGGATGCGGTTTTCAGGGCTTGGGCAGGGCCAACAGAACGTGGTGAACATTTCCGCAGCACCCCGTCCATCACTCCAGCTCTGTCTCGGTCGCATTCGCATATTGGTAGCATAAGCACCACCTATGTATTCCCCGAAGGCTCAGATGGACCATCGCATACTGCAAGACCCAGTCTTACGAGCTTTGGATCAGCTGCAACCGGGCTAGGACTTGGCTCAAACAAACATGGGAAAGCCCACGGAGGTCGCAAGCGGAACCACCGAGTTGTGAATCTCAGGAAGAAGAAAGGGTCGAACTCAGATGACATGGAGAGTGTGAGCGGAGAAGGCAGCACCATGTCCGAGACATTGTCCGAGACCGTATCATCCGCGCCGTCAGGGTTCGCGTCCGAACCAGCAAGGCAACGAGAAGACGAGCTCGTCACTCCGCCAAAGTCGCCGGAAAAACTACGTCTGCAGGCTGATGCGGACGGCATCGATCTCCGGGACACACCCCCACGATTACGGAACTTCACTCCCCGTCCGCCACAGTCCCATTGGGACGACACCACCACAACCCCCAGACCCTCCATCCCCATCACCTTCACCGACTCCTCATCCTCTGCCCCCTCTCTCCCATCTCGACCCCCGCTCCATCGCCCAACCTACTCCTTCCAATACCCCTCGGAAAAACCAGCTCTATCATCATCCTCTCACCCCTTCTCACCTCAACTCCCGTCCCCATTTCCCTATCCAGAGTCTGCCTCTGGCGGCATACTTGAGCAAGCTTGGATGATGAAAATGGCGGGGGAGATTGCGAGGAGGGTACAGGACGAAAAGGCGGGGGGTGGGGTGGGATGGCAGAAGAGGGAGGAAGAGAGGGAGGAGGCACCGCCGCCGGCTTATGGGGCGTGAGACTTGGTGTGCCTGTGTGGGGTGGAGCTTGCTATGTGCATTTTCTGGAGGCGGGACACCGAAATACCCCTTCTCACCTCTCATGCAGGATGAAAGGGGAATACAGTAACTCGATTGGCTGTCACTGTATAGATATCGAGGCCTATATACCCCACTGAAACCATATACGAAGATGATTCATGTCCCTATCATTCCATTGTATGATCGAACAAACCATGGTACAGAGTGACGCTACCAGTCCGCAGTACAAAGACGCGATCCACGACTACAGCCGTACATGGGAGGGAGAGAGATGCACGACCTCTTGTGAAGTCGAAAGCGCAACGACCTTGATGTCCGTCCTTGAATACCAATATAAAATAACGTTCTGGGGAAGGCCTGTTCTTCTCGGGCCATAGGCGGAACTTACAATCCTGGATGTGTCTCGGGTATGGGAGGTCGGAATCTCTCTCTTTTGGTATCTTTACATACATACACTACAGCCTCCCATATCCTATTAACCTAAAAACTCACCCCCCTGAAGGCCCGCCTCGGCTTTAGTACACCACATCTCACTCGCTGGCCCCCCTCCCCTCCTCCCCCCCAATCAAGCCTTCCGACTCATCTTCCTCTCCTGCTTCCGATTCCCCTTCTCCCTCTCCCTCTCCAAAAACTTCCTCTGCTCCTCCCCACTCATGCCCTTAAGCCTCGAATCCCGCATCTCCTTCTTCTTCTTATCAACCTCCGCTTTGCGCTCCTCGGCCTTCTCGTCCTCGTCCACTTTCTTCAGTTTCGAAATTTCGGACTCGCGCGTCGCGCGTATCTTGCGCTGCACTTCGGGGCGGAAGTGTGCGGAGGAGGCGAGGGTGTCGGGGAGGCGTAGGAAGTGGGTGAAGAGGGGGGTCGTGGAGTTGTAGGTGGTGGGGGAAGTGGAGGAGGGGAGGCGGAGGGAGAGCGTGAGGCGTTTGCGGGGGTTGGTTTCGTTGAGTCTGGAAGAAAAAGGGAGTTAGGGGAGTCCGTACGGGTAGGAGGCTAATGGCTTACTTTAGAGGCTTGTCGAGGGGTTGGTCCGTAACCACCAAGTACTCGAAGGCGTCGCCGGCGGTTTCGATTGCTTTGATGAGCTCGGGTGTGAGGAAGAAGTCGGTGATTTCGGCATTTTCGCTCATTGTGGTTGCCCAGGCAGGCAATTTCGCGTGGTCCTTTGTGGTAGTCAGGGATATATCATAGCGATCGTCTCTTAGATTACGCATCGCTTCTTTGTGGACAACGGCCCATACAAAGTTGTCGTAGGATGATTGAGGGACCCTGATTTCCTGCTCTTGCCCCTTTTGCTTCGGTACCAGGTCCCTCTCCTTCCCATCAAAGGCATAGGCTGTTGCTTCCATCCTTTCTATCGGCGGGCGAACGCTATCGAGGAAGAAGCTCATGATCCATTCTACGAGCAAAATTGCAGGGTTGTATCGTTTGTAGAGGGTGAGCTTTATATCAACAAACGCGACATTTTGCCGTCCAGTGGCATAAGTCACAAATTCTTGCGCGGTCTTTTCCTTGAGTAAAGTCTGGGGGATTTTATCCAATGCCAGTGCGTCTGCCACAGCAGAGGTCTGCTGGCCGTCGGCCGCAGGTGCTTTTCTCCCCCCAAAGCCAACAACTGCATACTCCTTTTCCAAGGCTGTGCCATGCGCTCTGATCCAGCTCTTCGCCTTACTTCTATTCTTGCGGCGACCCCACAGGTGAAACCCGAAAATCAAGAGGACGAATGGGAGGACAATTCCTTCTTGATAAAAGTCACGCGGTGACGCTCGCTCCCAGACTCTGTACCACTTCGTATAAGCGATTCCTTGCCCGAATTGGGAGGTAGGCTCTGCTGCTTGTGGTCCTGAAGGTTGAGCTGGAATGGCGGAAATGGAAGCCGGGGTAGGACCTGGTGCCCCAGCAAAGTCGGCGAAGTCTATTTGCATAAGTTAGGCCAACTCGGATACCATTGCAGAGTGGATGTCATTGAACGTACCGGCATCGTCACCGGTAGAGACTGGTGAAGCCATAGGCTTCTGGGCCCCGAAGAGGCCTTTTAGGTAGTCGCCCATGACGAAAGATATCACCAAGATGGAGAAACCGCAACGTCGAAAGAGCGAGCTCAATTGAAGTAAAGAAGTGACACGAGGCTTTGAACCAGATCAAAAATCTGGGGTCGTGAAAGTCGTTTCGGCTATTGTGTAATTTACGGTACCAGATGCCTCTAGAGGGAATATAATACAGCGTATTCGAGCCTCGCTTTTGAATATCTATCAACGTTATCTTTAAAGAGCAAAAGTACCTCTCGTCTCCAGATTATGGCATCGTCTGCGTCTGTCTCTTCTGAATCTAATTTGGCTGGCGCTGTAATCTTCATCATCTATGTCATTTCAGCTCTCTTCTTCACCGGCATCATCATCGGTATACTGTTATAGTCCGGAGAGCACTTATCGCTCATTGTCTTCGTCTAGTACAAAGAAGCACCAAAGGTCTTCTCATGAGAACAAGTGCAGATATTCAGAGCACTCTCAACATTGAGCTTTGCGGTTCTCTCATATCATATGATGAGTTTCCTCATCTTTTCGTATAAAGCCTGGGCTTTAGAACAGGGTATAGAACTACCGCAGAAAATCCTTGGCCACGACGGCCTCATTGACAGCACGGGACAACTCGTATCTACGTTTGGGAATGGTTGACGTCTTCGACCCTATTTCGAGATTTTGCAGAGATCATCTGCGGAAGCAGCGCCAGGTACTGGTGGACTCAGCAGGCTTTATCGGGTACAATGGCTTGGAGTTTCTTCATGAGCATTGAAGGTTTGGACAGGCTTTTATATATTCTCACCGTATTTTGTTCGAAACACTGATGCAATCTCTCATTTCAAGGCCGGGGAAGAAGAATCCCAGGACTCTGGGCCTTTCTTTTGATCGGACAGATCCTCCCTGTGTCATTCGCACAGAATCTCTTTTTCCTAGCAACCATGTTGACACCAATCTCGGATCCCGAAGGTGTGATATGAACTCCAAAACCAGCATTACAGCTATTGCCTCTTGCGCCATGTACCATGTCTATATTCCTAGCCCCGCTCTTGGTTGGCACTCACATGTTCGTCCCAATTGTCTTCATCATCCGACTTCTCCTCTTCTGTTCTCTTCTTCTCCCACTCGTCATCCCAAGAAGCTTCAAGAATAGCCACTTCAGACGGAAGCATGTTCATCGAGCATACCAGAGAGCTTACCAAATCATTGTTATCTCCTCAGCCGCCCTTATTGTTATACAGACTATTCTAGCCATTAAGGACAACCTATTCCACAGTCCCAGGCATCTCGTAACCGGGCAGGACCCAATCACGGCCAAACGTCGGGCTGGTGTAACCACTGCCATTGCCAGAGTACTCGAGGCTGTAAACGACAATCCGGCCGTTAGCGCTCTAGGCTACGAATATATCTTAAGCGTCATAAGTTTCTTGACGTGGTATAGCATGAAGTAACATCTTCCACCCTAGGGCTTGAGAATGAATCATGTTTGAAGACGGGAGACTGGCTTGAAAGATTTATAGTACCTTACGTACGAGCCGCTTGCCTCGAAAAAGGGCTGTAATTTGGAACAGCTAAAGCACAAAGTTAATGAGAGCATGATTGACTATAGGCCGTGGAAGTATCCTGCCAGACCAAAAGCTACTTGCTTTTATATACCAAGCTCTGATTTTCTTTACAACAGCCCTTTTATAATAAGAGGGTTATTAGTGTCATTCTGATAAGCCTTCTTACAAATCTTTCTTTCTTCAGCGGCCAATTATGGTGAACTGCTTCGCTAGAGCAACAAGGCATATCTCTCAACTCCTGATTTTCTGGCCCCAAATACAGTCCGTACGCTTGCAGCTAGTGCAGCGATGCGGCTCGAGCAATTGTCTCTAGGTATCAATCGATTGAAGGTCCGACAATAAGCCAATCAGGCACAACTCACGGATGGCACGGTCATGATATGGCCATTATGGCTCCTAACCCGGGGTCACCATCGACGAATATACGCTAGTGAATACTCGCCGATGTTATCGAACCCCACCGCGAGCCATTCCAGGGGCAGGAAATGGGGGCACTTCAGCTTAGGAAATGCAGACTTTCGTTTCTGAGATATTCAGGATCCTAATTGACAACCACAGATTGTAGCAATCATCTAGCATACCGTCGTATTAGTTTCCTAGCGACTCGGTTGATGGCACCCAAAATTCCCGACTTGATATTTCTGTCCATTATTAACAAATCTCGCGGAAAACCCCATCGATACATTCAATCCTCGTCGTCGCGCACTCTGTAACAGGCATCAAGAGATCATGCTTGACAGCCCTCATCGGACCTTCGCTTAGGAAAATTTCGCAAGCAAAAGGGGAGAAATCCAAGGATTTAAGCCTCGAGCGTTCAAGAATATTGAAGCCATTTGTTGCTTTGCTCTTTGCGCAGCGTTGGGACACCGCATTCGCTCTAAGATTCTCCAGGCTTTGCACTCGCCGATCAAACCGAAAGAGCTAAAGGCCTTTCGCAGTAGTCTGGTCGAGCAGTCATCCTACGAAGGGAATGGAAAAATGGGGGTGCACTCAAACGTGAGTTTGGGTTCGGATTCGCTAATAGTCCTGCGTTAGTCTCAAGGCATATGCTGGAGTAACCGTGGACGGTGAGGGACGCCCTCTCGTCCATGTACCATGCCATGCAAGAAGGGTCGGGAGTTCAATATCACAGCTACTGACCAACCCAAACTCTTGTCGCATCCGTGGGCCATTCACTAATCCCTCTTGACCTCAAAGACCTCCCCCGCCAGCTTCTTCACCGCTTCATCCCCAATGCCTCCCAACGCACTCTTAATCCCCTCTACTACCTCTCCCGGTAGTCCATTCTTTTCCCTTGCATAGATATCAATCCCAGCAGGCGTAAACAATGTCTTCGCGAAATACGTGACCGCCCACTGCCCCTCCCCTTCCAAGTCTCCCCAACCCAACACCTCCCAATGCGAGGAAGCTATCATCAACCAGCCCTTCCCCCGCCAGTCCCAAGCACCAGTGTCCTTGCCACTGGCAGTCTCGACGCCGCGGACGGTTTTGAACTTATCAGAGGTAAGCGGCTGATAGGAGACAGTACTGTCAAGCCGGTCGGTGGTTTCTTGGGGTGTGGTGCCAGGGGTTGGAGGGAGGGTCTTGTAGGTGATGGTTACGTTGCGCTTCGAGGACCACATCGGGAGGGTGGAGTGGGTGACGTGCCATGTTCCTGAGAGCCAGTCGGTTGTTGGAGGGGTGAAGCTGCTGGGTGTGGGGAGGGGGGATGTTGTGGGTGGGCGGAGGGTGATTTGTTGTGCCGCCATGGTAGCTGTTACGGACACGGACACGGACTACACAGAGGATCACGAAGCTCAGAATGGATATGGCAGTGTGTGCAGGTGGTGTGTAACGATTGGAGAAGGTTCTGTACCTGGACGGGCCGCCTAAACCCCCCACTATGAGTAAGGCTGTTATCGATAAGATCTCGATCATCGAACGCTGCATAACCCAGGTACTACTACGAGTACGGTACTGTACTTTCTCATGATATGTAATGACCTATTGTAGGTAGACTCCAATGCGGACCACCTTCGGGGTATCGATTGCCCTCGTAGTTGTGCTACTAAGCCTGCAGTTCCCGATGTTCCCACAAATGGCTGCAACGCTGGCTCGACGCTTTCTCCCCACCACAGCGAGCAAAATCCTCCCCACCTCCAGAATATCCTCCCAAGTCCACCAACCCGCTTCCCGCACCTTCGCCAGCGCAACCAGCACCATGGCTCCCAACTGCAATGCCTTTTTCGACGCCGTCAAGGCCCGCCGCACGATGTACCAGTTGAGCAACGAATCCACCATCCCGGACTCCCGCATCAAGGAAATCGTCAACGACGCTATGCTCCACACCCCCAGCTCCTTCAACTCGCAGACCACCCGCATGGTTGTGCTGCTCAAGGAGCACCATGTCAAGATGTGGGACGCGACCACCGAGGTGTATAAACAGCAGTTGCCCGAGGACAAATTCAAGCCTGCCAAGGAGCGGTTTGATGGATTTAGGGCGGCTTATGGCACTGTGCGTCGAGAGTCGGGGTTCGTTTTGGACAATGGGAGAATGCTGATAAGATGTGGCCATAGATCATGCTCTACGAGGATACCACGAGGATTCACGAGTTCCAACAGAAATTCAAGATGTATGAGGACAAGTTCCCACAATGTAGGTGTTGCTATTGTCGTCTCCTGATCTATAGACTGATTAGGCGCATAGGGTCCGAGCAAACCAATGGCATGATGACTTACATCCGTGAGTTGCACCTGGATCCTTATGATTAATATAGCGCTAAACTCCAGGACCGTAGTATGGACGGCTCTCGAAGCAGAGGGTCTTGGATGTAACCTTCAGCATTACAATCCTCTGATGGACGTCCGCCTTCAAACCGAGTTCAATGTCCCTGAGACCTGGGCTTTGAAGTCACAGTTGGTTTTCGGGAAGCCAACTGGACAGCCAGGTGAGAAGAAATTCGAGCCGGTCGAGGAGAGGGTGAAATATTTTGGATTGTAGGCAAAGACGGGGGATCTTCCCTACTGTTGCTCAATATCAGTAAGCACTCTCAACGTGAGACGCCAGCAAAGCTTTGAAAAACCGAATTGCAAAGTCTTCCTGCTAGACCGGTGAATTATAGAGTGAGAAATGGTCAAGTTTTAGATAGATTAGACAATCAAATGAGTCCGTCAAACTCGTTCTTAACGTTGCAACAGAACGATCATAGAATCATTTCGACCATGGTTAAAAACCAACTCCTGTACGTCATATCTTGTTTCAGGATCACATTCTTCAGCTCTCCATATCCCAACTGAACGCCGCGTGCACTTTTCCGCTAAGCCTCAGAGGTTACCGAATTTTTATTTTGTCTTGATCGGGATTCCCTCACTTTTTCTCAACTCCGTCAGAACCTTCTCCCTCTCCGCCAATTTTGTTCTCTCATCCTTGACCATCTGCTCCACCGTCTTGATCGCCTCATTCAGCCGATCCAACTCTGTGCCCTCGGTTTTCTGACTGTAGGGGTTTTCCGCACTTTCCGAGTATGGAATCTCGGCGGATCTCTCGCTATTCCGCTTCATCATTGCCTGCTTCGAACCCTTTGAGCCTTTGCCCCTCGTAGGCTGTGGAGGGGCGCCACTAGTCAGGAGCTCGTAAAATGGCTCCACGGGCTCATTGAAAATGATCTCCTCATAGTTCTGCGAGACTACAGCTTCCTTCCTCTCCCTCTGCCCCTCAGCATCTGGACCGTACGGATGTAGTTTCAGAGCGTGCCATAACGTCTGCGCCTTCTCGTTCGCTTCCGGGACAAAGTAGAGCTTAATCTGGACTTCGAACTCTCCCCATCCTGTCTCGGCAACTTCGAATGGCGGGGCTTCTACGGTACGCAGCGAGTTTGTGTAGGTTTCGTGCAGCTTGAATTGGACTTTTTTTAGCCAGTAGGATATGTCCTCGTTGTCAACACCCTTGACGTAGACGGACCATTGATGTGTGTGTTCGGCGTTGATACCTAGAGGGCGATGGTTCGGGTCGATGGGTTTGGCGATACTGCCAAAGACTAAAGAGTAATGATGGTCAGTCAGAGCACTTAAGATATCGAGTAACGTGCTTTGACGAACCGAAAGGTCGGTAGATAGAGACACCCTTGACACGCCGAGGTTTAGCAGAATTGCGGTTGTACGGCATCTTGTGTGTATGTGCAGAATTCGAAGAGAAAGTGGCTATTTAAACAATACAATTTTCCTGGTCTCTAAGATCTTACGTACCTTCACTCGCTTTGTTCCTGATGGTGCAGGCATGAGGTTCTGGTGAATATGCAGGTGCACTTCCCACTGCTGTGTTGTGCTTTCCACTTGTGTCAAGCCCTTACAAGGTTACTCCAATAAGGCTCTACAACACATCTCCACACTTTCGACGTCGAGGTATGAAGATGGGCAAGTAATTCAATGCTTGGAGGAGCAGAGGCGCAAATGGAGAAGAAGTCGACGAAGGGGACATGTGAAGATCTAATCAGATCAGATTTGACATGAGCTGATCCCTGTAACAAAGTCGATTTCGCCGAGTCGCCGACAAGCAATGTCGTCAATAGTGCATTCAGAAACAAAGCTCTGGAATCGGGCATGAAGTGCGAGTACAATCCTCGATGAGATTGTATCTTCCTTGGCTTAAGATCTGACATATGGCGAAGAAGAGGATTGTTGTCTGTGGGGGAAATGGCTTCCTTGGTAATTGTTTATAGGCCTTGTTCCACAAGCTCTCAGCTAAAACCACCAAGGTTCGCGAATCTGCAAAGTCGCTGTCGGTCGAGGATGGGACGTAACTTCCATCAGCCGCTCCGGCGAGCCCACCTGGTCATCAGTGTCTTCCTCTCCCGATCCTCCACCATGGTCAACCTCTGTTTCATGGGCAAAAGCAGACATCCTGAAGCCAGCTACCTACAAGTCTATGCTGAAAGATGCCGATGCGGTTGTGCATTCGATGGGGATACTGCTAGAGGCGGACTATAAAGGAGTGCTCACTGGGAAGGAGTCGATATGGGGAGGTTTATCAAGAGCATTTAGTGCTACGAAAGGAGGAAGTCAGAACCCCTTGGAAAGGAAAGAGGGAGAGGCGTTGGAGTCACAGGAGAAAGACGGACAGTTAACGTATGAGCTTATGAATAGAGATACAGGTATGAAACACTGCTGGTGTCAATCTATGACATCAGCCTAATACCGAGGAATCCTCTAGCAATTACCCTGGCCCAAGAAGCATCCTTTCAGAACGTCCCGTCATTCGTCTTCATATCTGCCGCAGCCGGAGCGCCTATGCTCCCAAAACGATATATAACCACGAAAAGAGAGGCCGAATCCACAATAGCCTCATCACTACCAAAGCTAAGAAGCATCTTCATTCGACCTGGATTTCTGTATGATAGTTCACGCAAATTCACCCTCCCAATAGCGTTTGCTGGTAGTGCAGGTAATATGGTCAATGGCATGATTGGAGGCCGGTTAACGTGGTTAGCTGGAGCTGCAGTGGAGAAGCCGTTGAAGGTGGATCTAGTTGCAGAGGCTGTTGTTGAGGCCATTGGAGATGAGGGTGTCAAAGGCGTGGTCGGGACCACTGATATTGAGGCACTTGCTACCAAGGCTTGGAGGAGAGGCATGCTATAAACATGTCGTACCATGGCAATGCCTGTAGATCGGGCAGACCACCATTGGGATCCTTGATCGACATATTCGATCAAGCCATGGAACACTCATTGCTGCCCGCCCTGGAATCTTTTCTCCACTTTTGCTATTTAAATCATTGTTCCACGCTCAAAGCTATCTCTAATCTCCGCGGTGTACTGAAGTTGATGTCAGTCTAGCAGTAGATGGGTACCAGGGCTGTTCTTACCTTGTTGTAGAATCTCGCAAGCTTCTGGTTGAATCTGGGATATGGTCAGAATCCTCGAATGTACACAGACGGTGCTTCTAAAACTTACTGCTTGTTCTTGTCGTTGATGTACGTAACATCACCTTCATCATCACCCTTGCCTCGATCCCTCCTCTTTTTCAACCGTACTTCCTCAGCCTTCCGAAGATCGCTAACAAGCCGGTCCACAGCCGCTCGATCAGGCTTATTTTCGACAAAGTCTGTGCTGTCAGCTGTAGAGTAGAACGTGCCATTCTTATCCACAGCGACCAACTCCCCATCTTCTGTCTCTACAATCTCCAGACCTCCACTGAGGGCGGCCTTCTGGACAGCTGCCGCTTTCTCCTTTTCGTATAATTCCATGTCCGGCTTCATCTCTCGTAGCTGCCGTTTATAGATCTTCCGTGAGTCTTGACGGTAATCCTGGAATGCTACATCTTCTCGGTGCTTCTCTTTCTTCTCCATCCGCTTATCCCACTTTTCCGACTCATCAACCGTCCAATCCCATGCTCGTTTCCTTTCAAAGTCTTCGCCAGCAGCAGCTGTATCAGCCTTAAGGAGGTTATGTGATGCAAAGGCCTGTTTGCGGGATAGCGAAGCCAGGAGATTTGGGTCCGTGGCCAGTCTTTGGGACTCAGCCGCGGCTTCCTTGAGGTTACGTTGAGCGGATTTCTTCTGAACGTGATATCAGCCAGCACTTTAGGTCAGGTTTTAATCGAGGGTGTGCATAGCCGTGCGAACAAAGTAGAAAGCTGATGGGACATACCGCACGCGCCTGAAGGGCTTTGAACCTTGCCTGTCTCTCGTCATTTTGCACCGCTGCCTGTGCTGCATCTGATGTGTTTTCCTTTTCGGTACTAGCTTTCTGCTGAGGTTGGTCCGATGCTACCGTTTCTTGAGATTCAGCAGTATCTACTACCGGCCGGGCTTCTTCAACAGTGGTCTCGTTCTGCTGGTCCACAGTCGCCGCAATCTTGCGCTTTTTTGACAGACGCATCATCAATATGTTGGTATTATCCGTTCCTCTAATTTGATATAGATCAGCGAGGATCAGTAGAATGATAATATGGGGGAGATTGTAGCAAAATAAGAGGCTTCAGGAACTAGAATCAATAGGGCTACTAGCGCCAAAGCTCAGGTTGCGGAGCTTGCAGCGGAGCCTAACAGAATCATGCTGCTCAAGGACCTCTGCATCCAATGCTCCAGCAACACAGTCTCAATAGACGTTGCATTCATATCTTCAAGATACTATGCGGTATAAGAAGCACTGCTCCTAGAAGGTCTATCAGTACTAGCGTTTCCTCAGACCTCGACCTTGATGTAGCCACAAAGGAGGCTCCTCAACTCGAGCTTCAGCCTAGGATCGTGCCAGCAATTCGTAATGCCCTCTTCGAGAAGAGAATCCTACAGAAACAGCGCCAACATCAGACATCACATGAAGACATAGGGCAAAGACTCAAGATAATCAAATCCCGACAGGAGCTTCTATATGCCATCCAGGAAAATGTGGTCAGCCACGAAGATGGTCTTCGGCTTTGTACAGTCTATCCTGAGTTGATAAGTGCGCTAAAGAGGTGTTGGCATCACTCTACAGAAATCGAAGCACTAAACGACGCCAATGCAATAATCGCACGTCTGAAATGTATGGGAGTTGCATTGCCAGAGCAGCTACTCGAGTTCTTCATGATAGAAGCTATACGAAGGGGATCCCCAGCGGCCGTAATGGCGTATGTATCGACGATGAAGTCCAGAAACGAAGGAAATTCACGACAGTGGCTGCCCATCACGACACTTCTCACCGAGTTCATAGATCTAGAGCCCCACCGACGGACATTCCAGGGGTGGGATGGCAAGCGTAAGGAGCAGGAATGGCTCTGCATCTTTCAGATTCTCTTCTCTGAATGGGATAAAATGCTAGAAGCCCTACAAGACGGTACAGACAGTCATCTCAACGACATATTAAATATCAACTTCAACAAATTTGTTCGAGTTTTCCTCTTGTTGGGTGGTAACAAGCTGGCTTGGCAAGTTGCAAAAATGTACTACCACCGCTGTGGACCTATACATGACGAGAACTGGATTTTATTGCTGGACCACCCAGATTACATTGGAGGCTGGTTGCCAGCCCTAGTCCGACAACACGACGATCGACTCCAATTACTACAACAGAAAACGTTCGAGATATTGTCCGCTCGCCCAGAACTAATCAAAGAGTGGACCCCGGAGATGACTGAGCCAGTGTTAGTAGCGCTTGAAAGACACCTGATTCGAATAGAAAGCCGCATGCACATCCGATGGAGCGGCGGCGAAAACGGGTTTCATACGTGCAAAGATGACATTTCGCTCGAGGTCGCCCATCATAAGTAGTGGGAGTCTAGCAACGGTTTGGATGTTGGAGATTTTACACCTCACGATCCCTACAAAGCTTTGCGAGCAGCGTTTTGGCGCTTGTGGTAGGTGAATATAAGGCGGGAGAACAGAAATCATCCATCGAAACAGGACCCTAGATCTCCAGATAATATCGTCGTAACGGTAGTAGATGTCATTTAGGGACTTATGTCTTCTAAGGATGCATTCACATGTGTATTGAGCACTTGTATGTTCCTTCTGCTATAAAGGTTTAGAACCTGAAGAAGTGGTTGCACCTCGTTGACTGGATTCATCGGCCATACAGCACAATGGTCACCAAATTTGTGCTTCGATTCCAGACACTGGTTAGGATCCAATTCAACGTAAGACTATCGGGGGCTGAAGGGGGCCCGAAGTTGTAAAGGGGCCTTTAGCAACCTTCACCAGTAGGGGTTATGTCGGGAAGCCTCTGATGATATATCCTGCATCGTACAATGTGGGATCGGGTTCTACCATGGAGCACGTTTGTCATCGAATCAGATGTAGATTTGGATCGTAAAGGGTTAAGATAATCAGTATGGGGTTTGTTGCTGGTGATCTTCTACATCGATGTGCTAGCTCTCAACATGGAAGCTTGGACCTTGTGGACTACATAGGCACGCCCAAAAGATCATGAACTGTCTAAGCACAGGCCTGGATATGAAGAAATTATTTTGCATCCTCAGCCTCCAAGCAGGAAGCATGTCTGAAGTTCGTTGGCTTCTACTTAAGAGCTACATAACCTGGTGCAGGAGTCCACCTCCACAATCAGATCATCATGGTCTACAAAAGCATGGAGCCAGGCCGACATCTGACAATTGAGGCAAGATATGTCGTGGAGGTCGCCACTGCCCACAGTCAGCTCAATGCTTGGTGCCTTTCTCCCTCTCGAGGTTCCGTATCCTACTCCCGATTCTCATTCCCCATTAGCAACACCATCGGACTATAATGCTCATCTTCCCATAAACCTGCGATCTCCTTAACAGAATGGTCTTTGTTGTTTGCTACGTCAGATGCAACGGTGCCCCGTCCTTACCCTGCTGCATCCACCATACCAACCTCTCTCTGATTTCTAAAGACGTCAAGCCCAAACCGGTATGAGCGCCGAAGAGCACAAGCCATTCTCCGGAGCTAGAGTTTGGGATTATGAACAAAGAGGTACGAGTTGTGAATTATTGGGTTGGGAAGCTTCGTAATTGGATTTACGGCGCATACCCCATTCAAGGCCAATGAGATTACAGCGACAACAAGTGAGAAATCGGTACTTGAATGATATATAGTCCCTATCCACAGCTATTAGACACGAAAGTGAAAGGTTCCAAGACGCTTTTTGCATAGGCAGGGATCAATATGTGTACACTCAATATGGACCAAAGCCCTTGTTTGTACCGCTAAAATTCGACCTGGCGAGCTCGAACATTGGTCTCAATCTTGAATTGCTGGACATTACCCATATTTCATAGTGAGCGTGCCAGCTTTTAGAATTTCCAAAATCGAGGGTCCACCCTCTGCAAATTTTGCCCTGCAACCAACCAACTCGCTGGAGAAGCCTAACCACCACCCCACAAACCAAACAGTCATACATATAGATCTTCATTCCATTTAGTCATGGCTAGACTACAGTCAGCAAACAAACGCAGGCAATCGGCGAAGATACGAAGCCTTCCGGAGCAGGAAACTACTTTCAAAGCCCCTTCCAAAGCCCCTTCCAAAGCAGCTGCCGTCAAAGCAACAGCTGCCACCGATGACTCAGCCACGGCGACAGCAGAAGTCAGGTCCCCTACTCTCGCTACTGTTTTGGCAAAGCAGACAGCAGCAGCACACGAAATCCCCCCTTCGACTTCAGCTCTACCTCCCTATACTGTTAGCTGGAACGTTCTTTGGAAGGAACAGTGCAGATTAGATGCTCAGCGAAGATCTCAGCAGTCTGCATGCGGTCTTGATGCCCTCGTTAATGCAGCGCTAGAAGGCGAGAAGCTTGAGGAGTTTGACTTTTTTGAACAGTAGTATATTTGATGATCTTGAATTATAGAGTATATATTTTATTAAGTATAAACTTACTCGAAAGTACCTGTCATACCAGCAAAAATAGTAGGCATACGAAGTATTGACAAGGAAACAAATCAATCCGTATCTATATTTACTATTATGCTCGCATGCCTGAAGTGACCGGCTGCAAAATGACCTTTGCTACAAACTTTCATCGCCATGTGCAAATAGACTTCAAAACTCATGTCTTCAGCCAGCTTGTAATGTCTTTTGAGCCAGGCCTTAAGCACTTGAATCAAGGGCGCCGGCCCCAGGGCACTCATTTTGTTAGGAGGTGAGTGCTGATCCCATGTTTTTAGTCTACCTCTGATGTTTCTGACAGTTCTAGCACCGACCCCTTCGACGTCGGCAATGACCTGAGGCGACAGTCCCTGCTGTAGATGCACTGCTATCCGATCCTTCTGGGTGGAGGCAAGAGGGGCATAGAGCGCTGGAATCGCGCTGGAATTGATCCTGCAACACGTCAGATATACATGAAAGGGCCACCTTTGTATAACCTCATATTACATATCAAATGGAAGGAATTAAAGGTCTGTGGGGTGGTGGTTAGGCTTCTCCAGCGAATTGGTTGGTTGCAGGGCAAAATTTGCAGAGGGTGGACCCTCGATTTTGGAAATTCTAAAAGCTGGCACGCTCACTATGAAATAGGGTTATCGATGCATGAATCTTCGATCTGGAGCTTTTCCACTTGCACTTCTGTTAGCTTTAGCGCTTTGTATTCAAAACTACTTCGCTGCTGTTGCGAGTCGTCATACTCTGACCTTTCGTTGCACTCTTCTCGGAGCCAGAAACAAAATCTTAACACCATGGTCCGGAAATCTCCTATTCTTCATCATTAAACGATTGATAGCGGTTCGAACCGTCGTGAGAAGTTTTCGAGAGTCGACATAATCATCTGCTCGAGTCCTGCTTCTCCCTAGCTGAACACTTCCGGGTTTCTCAGATAAGATGGTGTAGCAGTATCTTAGAGTCCCATAAGCATCAGTCAATGGTAAAAACTTCGTTAAGCCAACGTAGCATTGTTTATTATATATTGATGAACAGCCATACCCAAAAAGTCTATGCAATGCAACACACCTCACACTCTTTCTCTCTAACCTCGCCATCCCCACCCACCTCCCAACCTCATCAAACCATATTGTCCCGCTCAACCTCAAACTCTTCTGCAACGCACACCCAATTCCCACGGCCTTCACGGCCCCACTCAGCCTCACCGGCACCGCCGCATCCAGACAGCACGGCGTGAATTCATTTGCCTCCATCAAAAACGCCTGCTCGAATTGCCCGTAGCAGGTTTCTGGGACCCCCAAACCCCCTAGGAACCGTAGACGCCGATGAGTTTAGACGCGGCGTTCATGTTGACGGTCAGCTTGCCCTTGGTGCCGGTGATTTCCGGAAGCAGTAAACGTATGCGATGCGGCCGCCGTAGAATTCGACAATGCCGACGGCGTTGTCCCTGTCTCCGTACCGGCGCGGCTCGGGCTGTACGGCGGTGATAACACTTGCGACGACGGACTTGGCGATGCTGTTTTGGCCGAGACACCATAGCGCGAGATCGATGGCATGGATACTGCAGTTCCGGGATATACCCTTTAAAGGTTCTGCATAAGCGACGAAGAACCCTGAAAGATCGAGCTTGTCACATGTTTGGCTGCGGGAGATGGAAGGGCGGCCTATGAGGCCAGCGTCAGTCTTTGACAAGGCGTCGCGATAGGAAGAGTCGAAGCTGCGGAGGACACCGCAAACGTCTTTCGGATGGGGTCTTCTTTGCGAGCGTCGACCACGGATCGGGACTGTGGATTGTTTTTTTCATGGGGTCCAGAGAGATGATTCGATGGGAGGCGCGATTTATTGTTTCGACGCTCGTGGAGAACGGGTTTCTCGCAGAGCACGTGCTTATTCGCTTCTATAGATATGATTGCTTGTTCGACACGTTCTGTTGTCAAGGATGCGATGACCACTGCTTGCAGACACTCTTGCATAGAACGTCATCGCAGGATTTATATTGCTTAATTCCATTAGGCTCGAGGGCTGTCTTTGCCCATTGAAGGTCCGTATCGTCAGGAGTACGAGCAGCGACTAGCTCTAGTCAAGGAGTGCGGTTTGAACAATGGAGGGCACGTCGTTTCCCCATACGTCCAAGGCCGGCACAGCTCACGGTGGGCTTTGCAAGTGCCATCGTAAATCCTCAATTTCCCAACGGCTTCGACCGTAGACTTGACGCTGCTCTTAAAAAATTCAAGGCCTAATATTAAACGGCGAAACAAATCACAGGAGGTCGGGAGTGAAATGTTGGCTCAATGAATTCGATGTACAGAACCGGGATTCACTCGGGGTTTCTGGGAAGGACAGCCTACAAATGTATGCTCCAAGAATCTCCGAGTCTATGAAAATGTGATATTCGAAGGAACTTGCGAAGAGCTGTGGTAAGAAATTTCAAGAGATTCCCCCTACAGGTTGCCCCACGCTTACGATTTGAGACAATGAGTGTGTCCCGGATACTCAGGGTTCAACCTACAATCGTGGAATTGTCGTCAGGACCCCCAAGGACTGAGGAACATCACCTCTTTCGGCAGGGAAATGGCTCGCGTGGCTTCGAAGGAGTTTGTCCTGGAATTTTTGGCGAACTTCCCCCCAGGGGCCGGCGGGCGCTGCCTTCAAACAATGGACGGTCTGCCCTCTGATCCAAGTTGCCCGAAATCTTTCAGCATGATTCAACGTTCTGTACCCAGTAGGGGGAAGTGCTGCGCTCTCTACGAACCACGGAGCCGAGGAAAACTTCCGTGGTGTTATCTTATATGGTTGCTATTCTGTACGCGTTAATAATCGGAAATCCAACGTGAGAACTCTTTCTTAGCTCGAAGCCTCCGACTACCCATCAACTTCTTTCTTACCCATCTCGACGATCACTTTCAAAACAAGTTTTCCATCTTCATCACTTGTCTTACCCGCCGTCTCAAAGGCTTGTGGGACACTTTCTAGGCTATGATAGCGATGGGTCACGAGCTTCTGGAGATCTGGCAGCCCCGAGTCTTTGCTCGCAACAAGCTCGATTGCCCTCGGGTAGGTATTGGCGTATCGAAATGTCCCTATAATATCGACTTCACGCAGTGCAGCTGCTGAGATTGGCAATGTCTGTACAGGATTTCCCATACCGACTATCACAACTTTTCCACCAGCGCGCGTTGCCTGCTTCAGTCAGCGATGCGTTCTTCATGGGGTGATGCTTCGATCTTACGTAGATAGCAGCTTGTGTACATGATTCGACTCCCGTGCATTCAAACACAGTGTCATATTCGCCCAGACTAGAGCCTCCGGCGGTCCTGACTTCGGCTGCTATAGCTGCGGTCTCTTTGGCAATCCGAAGCCTCTCCTCGATACCCTGCCCCTGTTTTCGAGGCACGACGAATCCGCAGTGCGCGAATCCGTTGTTGATTGCAAAGTCTACCCTTTCTGCTTGTATATCTGCGATGGTAACATTCGAAGAGCCCCCTACCTTGCTCGTTGCTGCACACAGTAGGCCTATGGCGCCAGCCCCGAAGACAAGAGTGGAAGAGTCCGGGGCTATCTGGGCTCTTCTTGAGGCATGGATGGCCACTCCCAGGGGTTCGAGTATTGCCCCAAGATCGAAGGAAACATTGTCTGGTAACCTGCATATCTCAGCCAAAGTACACCTTTCAAGTCAACAAAGAGACCGTGAACACGGACTTGTGACACCAGGCCGCCGGATGATTAATTTTTTCCTGAAGCGTGCCTTGGAAATGTGGAAAAGCTTTTGCAGAACTGCGAAACTTCAATTCCTGGCAGATATTGTATCTCCCTTCCAAACACCTCTTGCATGTTGTACATGGTAATCCCACTTCCAACGCCACTCTGTCCCCAACCACAAAGTCCTCCACCGCGGATCCTACTGCTGACAACACTCCTGCGGATTCATGGCCCAGCGACATGGGCTCTCGAACCAATATATCTCCATTGCGGTAGTGGTGGTAGTTGTGGAGGTCGGAGCCGCACAGACCAGTTGAGCGAACCGAGATCTGAAGCTCGGTGGGCGCCGGAGCTCCAATATGACGGTCTTCCTATGGGGCGCTACATTAGCTGAGGTTCGTGATTTTGGTAGAATTGAACGTGCTAGTCGAAGGTCTTTCACGCCGTGCAAAACGGAAGCTTTGGATGTTTGGCCATTAGGCGATGTGGAGGTCATGATGGATCAACAGTTGCATTGCAAGGACCGATCATGCAGCGTTCGGCCCGTTAACGTGTAGCGCGAGTCGAGATCTCATCTGGGTCGGATGAGTCTAAGGAGGCATACATATCTAGCTGTGAGGTCGGAATTGCTTCTATGTTCTATCTGTGCTAAAAACAAGAATTACCACTTAAATAGCAGGCTCGATCCTAGATGTTCAAATCCTTTCTATGAGTCTAGTGTACTCTCTTTGCATGTTGCTCAAGGCCGGGTATACAATATGATATGTATCCCGATACAATGGCTATTGGGCTGTCATGACATCCAGCAGAACGCCCATCGCTATGCAGTGATTCCCTTTCCAGGTAGCCCCTTGCTCCGTGCTATGCAATATTTCCCTAGCTTAATTTTCCATGCTTCCATATCGTCAATCCATGATCCGAAAGAGGCCCTTTCATAGTTGACACATTAAGCCAACCACAAAGAAGAGGCCCAAGTGGCTTTTCGTAAACGCACCGCTCACTGCGTCAATTCTTCCGAAGCCTCTAGAGGTGCTGGCTTGAGTTGCCACATTGGATACTCCGGCTCGGCCTACAGGTGTGATCCCATTGAGAACATCGACTGTGCTAATGGCCGAGGCTTGATCGAAGAAATCCACGAGGACATATGTAGGAGCTTTCCCATAGATGGTTGTGCAGTTCGCGGCCGCTCCTCCCAGATTTCCAACAGCTCCACTTTGAGCATTTGTGGTTGTTATATTCCCATAATCTGGTGTCTGGAAAAAAGCCTGCTGAGTATCTAGGAAATGATTCATCAGGGGGAGTCGTCCAGATGTTATAGCCATTTGTGTATTTCCCTGCACAGCCGGAGGCCTGTCCGGGGTACACGTAAAATTCGACAGGCTTGTAACGTCATAATTGTTTTCGAAAACGAACGTGAATTCATCAAGGAGATATGGAGCGACTGTGTTTGATGACGGAGGTAACGATGCGACAAATGTAACAAGACGCGTATTATTTGAAATCATATCTTGCAGCGCTGGCCAGGTCATTATGGTAGTTGTTGTAATTGGAGGTGTATAAGCGTATGAGGTGATGTTGGCGGCTTTGTACTCTGAATCAAGAGCCGATGCTGGTGCATTGTCCGAGTTCACCAAAAGGATTGTGACCACCTCGTGTGGGTTATTGTCCATCCAGCTCTTGATCTCTGATAGCCAACCGCTCAATTTTCCGACATCCAACAAGCTACAGCTTGTGTGACAGAGGTGCCATTCCCCGTTGCTATTGTGGACTTGTGCAGTGAGGAGTCGGACGCCGGCATCTAATTGAGCTGAGCTGTTTATATTTCTATGGCTGTGAGTCTATGTGTTTGCCACCAGAGAGGGACTGGCTTACTGGTTACCAGAATCGGTATAGCCATTGGAACTATTCCGCAGGAAAGGACTGTCGTGAGCACCAAGGTATGTGACATTCGAATACGATCTACTGCACAAGTCTGGAGAGTTGTTGCAGGCATATGTCGCGTTGCGAGGTACCAATGCAGCTCCGAATGCCACAGGCAACGAGGGAAGAAGCCATATTAAGATATGCATCGTACGGGAGTAGAATATCTGGAACGGGTCTTAGGGATGTGTATCTGATCTGGTTCATGTAGCGTTAACAACAGGTAAATGGCAAAGGCTCAATAAGAGTCCAGAAGCGACTGTATACAAGGAAAAGAGCAAGTAACGGCTAGGAGCAAATAGAGACTTCCATAGGAAGAGCAATCGATAAAGTATGTACGGTAAAGACAGAGCGTGAGCAAGAGACGAGGATGTCAATACTCCGCCACGCTAAACAGGTATTTGAGCTTCGTCATCCTACTTCGTACTTGATCGGCAGGCTTGCCGAGTCAAGTCTCTCGTAAGGTAAGTTTCACAAGTTCGATCTTTATATCGAACAAGGGGTTTCCAGTCTCTTGCGAGACGTTATGAGTTGCAAGAGGAACCCTGTGGGTTCACTTGCTTTGAACTTTCCATTGGTGTGACGATGCGGTTTGGCGGGACTATCTATTTCTATTTATAGCTATTAGCGTATGCAGAAAGGTTTAGAATCCTTGGCATTCATTTTTGCGCTGCCCCACGGTCCCTTTTGTATGGGGGATTCGAAATTTTACCCCGCACCACCTATTATCGCATTCAAATAGGTGAAAAAGTGAAGCTATTCAGGCACTACTAATCAAAATCTATAGTACCCGCTTCAAGATCTCTTTCCAAAGCTCTAATATCAGCCTCAAAAATGTAGCCTGAATGCTTGAAGTGCTGCCTCGAATATCTATCACATCTGCTTCGTTCAACAGCGTAATGAAGAAAGTCATCAAAGATGCCTTCAAAATGGGGTCATATCTCGTCAAAATGCCTACGAATTCAGATCTTTAATACGCTGAAGATGAGTTCTATGAGATTGTAATTCGACGAGTAGAGAGGCAAATATCGCATCTGACATTCATATTAGGCCTGCCGTCGGGTCCGGGTTGCCCAACCCAACCCAGATTGGGTTTCAGTGTTGGGTTGGGTTGGGGAAGGTCAATCCAACCCAATCGGGTTGAGTCAGACCCTCGACCCAACCCAGTCAACCCGGCGGGTTGACCCGAACCCGATTGCAGGCCTACTTCCTACCAAATTCCCTACCAAATTCTCTATCAAAGTGACCAAACTCCCTACCAAACACCCTACCAAACTCCCTACCATGTTCTCTACCATATTTCCCACCATATTCCCCACTATATTCCCCACCATATTCCCTACCATGTTCCCTACCATATTCCCTACCATATTCCCTACCATATTCCCCACTATATTCCCTACCATATTCCCTACTGTCATGGTGCTAGGCTGGAAGCTCGGCCGAGCCGCATGGGAGCCATGTGGCTACATGCCCCTTTCGCGACTGCGCTAGCAGATCTAATTTCCCATGTAATATAGTCGCTTCGAGCCCACCTT
>JAABUS010001718.1_pt1 | contig 45794 bp, 43 predicted proteins | sample 5560161 | NCBI WGS metagenome assembly JAABUS01 (sample SAMN10711885, study PRJNA513376) | rock metagenome | isolation source: Antarctica rocks | place: Antarctica: Victoria Land, Trio Nunatak nord | collected 2016-01-04 | reverse complement strand
TCAATGAAGATCAGAATTGATAGTGCTTGATCTTTAGAAATAGCTATAACTGAATATTAAGAATACAGAAGAAGATTGATACAAAAGCTTCTATTTATGTAATATTCAGAGACTGCGCTAGACTTGAAAAAGATGTGTTTGTGACATGAAAAGAAGATAATGTAGATGAACAAGATGTTGATGAAAGAAAAGAATGTTGGGAAAGAAAAAGAATGTTGAAAAAGAAAAAAGATGTTGAGTCATATCTGAGTCAAATCTGAGTCAGATCTCGATCAGATCATTGACTAGCTTTGTTCAGTCTTATCAATCTTGATACGCTCGTAACAGAAGCAATCAGACAGCAATATAGTTCTAGACATATCATGACTTCGTATGATCAATTCAATGATTGATTGAGTCAACGAGATAATTGCATTTCTGAGTACAGAAATGACGCGATTACACTTGATATTAAAGTCATCACAAGATATGAAGATATTCATCATGATGAGCGAAGAAATGCGCAAAGAGTTCAGAGAAATCAATGATACACAGATGTTATGAAGCAGAGAGATTTAGAACAATCACTCAAAAAATCTTGCTATCGCTATTATTTCTAAAGAATATCAGAAATATAAGATTCTGTTTAAGAAAGAAAGTGATCAGAAGACATTACTCAAACATTAATCATGAAATCATGAGATCAAGCTCGTTGACAATAAGAAACTCACGAAACAGTTCATTTACTCATTGTTGACAGAAAAGCTCAATGTTTTGCAACAATATCTGAAAGAGAACATGTGAAAAAAATTCATTAAAGAATCACAATTGTCAGCAGAATACTCAATTTTGTTTGTTTCAAAATCAAATGAAAGTCTAAGATTATATGTTGATTACAGAGCATTAAATAACATCATGATTAAAAACAGCTATTCATTATCGCTCATAGCAAAACTGCAGAATAGACTGCAAAGTGCACAGTGATTTATGAAATTTAATATACTTGAAACATTCAATTGAATATGAATTAAAGAAAAAGACAAGTAAAAGACAGTCTTTTGCACTTGATTAAAACATTATGAATATTTGATCATGTCTTTCAACTTAATCAATGCTTCAATCATGTTTCAAATCTTTGTGAATAATGTGTTACAACATTATCTGAATCAATTCATCATAGTATATTTAAATGATATATTAATATACTCAAAAATGAAGAAAGAACATGTGTGACATGTTAAGAAAGTTCTACAGACTTTGAAGAAAGTTGATCTGCGCATCAAGTTAGAGAAAAGTGAATTTCATGTACAGAATGTACAGTTTTTGAGATTCATAATCATGTCTCAAAGTCTAAGAATGAACTTAAAGAAGATAGAAGCTGTTACGACTTGATCAACATCAAAGTCAAAGATTGAAGTTCAATTCTTTCTAGAATTCGCGAACTTTTATAGATACTTTATCAAGAGATACTTCAAAATTATCTCGTCACTTATGAATCTTACAAGAAAGAACATATCGTTCATGTGAACTGAGAAAGCAGAAGAAGCTTTCAAAAAGCTGAAGAAATTGTTCATCTTTCAATCAGTACTGATCATGTTTGAATCAGAAAAACTCATTACGCTCAAGATGAATGTGTCAGATGAAGTTATTGAAGCATGTATCAATCAATCAGACAATAAGAAACATCTGTATCTTATTGCATTTCACAGTAGAAAGCTTACAGAAGCTGAATTGAACTATGAGATACACAACAAGAAGCTGTTCGCTATTATTAACTCTTTCAAACAATGAAGAGTGTATTTGAAAGAATCTAGACATCAGATTCAAGTATATACAAATCATAAGAATCTGCTATACTTTACAATCACGAAAGTTCTAAATCAAAGATAAATTAAATGATCAAAAGAATTGTCATTGTACAACTTTTAAATTCAATATTGAAAGAAATCTGAGAACTTGAAGATCAATATCTTGAGCAGAAGAGCAAATCATATGATTGATAAATCATTGATAAATCAGACTATCTTGTAAAAGAATTCAGATGATTCAATTGTTTATAATAAACAAAATGCAGTCACTTTACAAATCAACAACAAAGATCTTGAGAAATGAGTAAAGTTAAAGTTAGCGAAGAATTCAGTCATGCAAGATATTATAAAGAAAATCAAGAACAACATGAACTTTGAGATTATTAATGAAATACTAACATTTCAAGATCTGATTTATGTTTCAACAAGATGCAGATAAGAGATGATAAATGATCATCACAAGTCAATGATACATGAACATCAGAATTCAAATAAAATCATTGAAAGAATATCTAGAATCTACTATTTCTCAAAGATGAGAAAACAGATAGAAAATATTATTAGAAAGTGCAATGTGTGTATTCATACAAAATACAATTAACATAAACTCTATGAACTTTTGAAAAGTTTCAGCACATCAAATCATGCATGAAAAAGCATAGCTTTGAACTTTATAGTCAAGCTATCTAAGTTGAAGAAAAGAATTATCAAAACAATGTATGATTTTATCTTGATTATAACAGACAGATTAATCAAGTATGAATACTTCTTGTCATACAAGAAAGTAACATTCACAGAAAATTTGATTTACACATTTCTGAGAATGATTGTAGCAAATCATGAACTATCAGATGAGATAATTTCAAATAGAGACAAGCTCTTCACATTGAAATTCTGAAAATCTTTGATGAATCAGTTAAAAATTTATCATAAGCTGTCAACAGCTTATCATTCACAAATGAATGAATAAATGAAAAGAATGAATCAGATATTGAAACAGTATCTCAAATATTATATTAATTATAAACAGAATGATTGAATACAGTTACTGTCAGTAGCATAGTTGACTTTCAATAGCACAACAACAAAAGTAATCAGCATGTCATCATTCTTTGCAAACTATGAGTTCAAGTCAAAAACTCTTAAGAAATCATGTGAATTTGCATAATTAGCTCAGAAAACTATTCTACAAATAAAACAATTGCAGCTGCTACAGAGAGAATTACAGAAGAACATACAGTTTCTTAGCAAATGCATGACTCTGTATGCAAACAAGAAAAGAGATAGAGAATCTACTTTTAAGAAGAGAAACAAAGTGTATTTACTAAAATGAAACATCAAAACAAAAAGATCAAGTAACAAATTAAATCATACAAAGCTAAAATCTTATAAGATTTTAAAGATCAAAGAATTAATTAACTACAAGTTAAATCTGTCAACATTTATAAAAATACATTTGATATTTCATATAAGTTTTTTAAAGTTTGCAGACTTGAATACATGAATTTAAACAGAATCTTCAGAAATTGATTCAGAGAATCAGAATGTTGAATACAAAGTAGAAAATATACTGAATAGACAAAATATCAAAGATCAGCTTCATTGATTAGTTAAATGAAAAGATTATGAACACATCAAGAACACTTGAGAATTGAAGAAAAATCTCAAGAATTATCAGATGCTTTTGCAACAGTTTCAGTTAAGAAATTCAGTCAGTCAAAGTCTGATGAAATTTCAATCTGCTCAAAAGACACATCAAAGAGAAAATCATTCAACAATGATTCACTAGTCTTTCTTTTATCTTTCTTGAGTTCAATAATGTTTCAAAACTTTTGTTCAATCATCATCTGTTTCTTATTCTTCAGAAATATAAATTGATTTTGCAGATGAATAGTTTTTGCGAAAATCTTTTGCATCTGCTTGTGAATGTTCAGCAGCTCATCAAGAACATGATTGTGTTCTATCTTTATTCTTTTTTACTTCATTATTAAGAAAGTAAGATCACACTTGCAATTGAGATGCATACACTTGATGCAATGATCAATTTTGTTGTTGACATGAAATTTCTTTTGCAAACAACTGCAATGTTCACAAGAATGCATGACAGCATGCTTAAAACTTATACATTCAAGAAAATCTTTGCAACGCAAGATAAAGTTTTTGATTGTGTAATGAGAAAACATGAAGAAAAAGTAATTTTCAAAATGAAAATCTTAAAAGAGAATCTAGTGTTAAAACTCTTTTACATAAAATTATGTAATAGCAATGATTAAATAATCATTGAGTAATCAGAGTCTTGAAGTGATTGCTCTGATTGCTTGAATCAGAAGTGATCACAGTGAGCATGATGAGCATGATGCTCATCTTGCTCAGCTTGCTCAAGAATGATCAGAATGATCAGAATGATCATTCAGAGCAGAGATGACTTAACATGATTCTTTTATGTTTATATAACGATGATCGTTTTCTTAGATAGAAGCTTCGTGCTCAACTTATGTAAATAATCAATACATATTATTGTTTCAGCTATCTTCAAATCTCAAGTCTAGTAATAATGATTATTGTTTGATCTCTGTATATATCTTGTGTTGTTAAAGAAACAATCATTACAGTCATGTCATTAAATGAACTGAAGAAGAAGTTTTTAATAATTTATCATGACTTTCTGAATGTTTTTGATAAAGAAAAGACAATGCAATTGTCTCTGCATTGATCATATGATCATAAGATTAAATTAGAAGATGAGAATCAATCTTTTAAAAGTCAATTATATGTTATGAATGTATCAAGATCAATAAGACTGAAACTTTAATCAATTCACAATGCATGCTAGTGAGTACTTTGCATAATAATTAAAGCTAGTCAATGATCTCATCAAGATCTGACTCAGGTTTGACTCAAATATGACTCAACATTCTTTTCTTTCATCAACATTTTGTTCATCTACATCATTTTCTTTTCATGTCACAAACACATTTCTTTCAAGTCTAGCACAGTCTTTGAACATTACATAAATAGAAGTTTTTGTATCAATCTTCTTCTGTATTCTTAATATTCAGTTATAATTATCTTTAAAGATCAAGCACTATCAATTCTGATCTTCATTAATTGTATCATTTAAACATGATTCTGACATTATATTAAGAATTCATTAATCACATGATACTAATCTCATTACTCATTCAACATACTCGTTTAGACAGAATGAGTTTAAAGAAATTCATTTATCTGATGATCAATGTAATTAAAAGATAGAACAACACTAGAGAATTGAATAGAATCAACGACAAGACTGTTTGAATTACTAGACTACTTATTGCTCATTAAGTACACAAATTTCACTCAATTATGAAAATCATGATAAAGAATCTTCGTGAATTGCTCAAGAATCAAATTGATCAATAAATTTAACGATAAAAAATCTTCGTTGTTTGCTAGAAAATCAATCAAATCAATCAACAAACAAATCTCATCTTCTTTGTTGAAGATTGAATCTTATTTCATATGTTTTTCTTCTTCAATCGTCAAGCATCATCATTCATTCAATTCTTTTTTCAAATAAATCTCATTATATTTAGTCATTCATTTACTGAAGAGCATTCTGAGAAATTTTGAACTCATTTCTCTCAAATTTCTGATGCTGATTCATCAAAATCACGAACGAAATTATCAAGTGCTGCGTCATCTCTTCATGAAAATGACAAATCATTCGTTGAAACAATAATATTCTTCATGTTCTATGAAATTTGAAAGACTTGAAGTTTAGTTCTTAATGAAGAAACAGATTGACTTTACAAGTTAAATAAACAACAAGAAGATGAAATCAAAGAATTGAAAACTAGACTTCAAGCTAAAGAAAACACTTCTTCTGATTTCATTTACTTTGAGCGTTCTAGATCTTAAAAATATCTGATTCTTTGTTGTTTACTGATGAAAAGAATTCTACTTGAGAGAACTGATACAGAAAAATTCAGAATAAACTAGAGATCAACGTTGATCTCTTTTCTAATGAATGAATCAAATTGAGCTATATATATTCGAGATTATTCAATGACGCAGCTGAGATTACTTAAGCTAGATACAAACGTGACTATGTCAATCTTTATAAAATCTTTGAAAATCTTTTGAAAGAGTTAGCTCAGTTGTTCAATGATTTAAATAAGAAAGTCAACTTTCGTAGAAAATACTACAACTTAATTCAAGAATTCAAGAAATTCAATGAATTTTATATTCAGTTTCAACGTTTATCTTTTTATTTAAACTATCATGAAAAGCAACTGATCATTGATCTGAAAGATAAAATCAACTTTCGTCTTTGATTCATTTGAGTAAATCAACTAGTTCAATCTGATTTTCTAAAAGAAATTTGTTTCTATCTGATTCATTTGTGTTAGAGGTCAGCATAGAGCGAGTCATATGAGTGTAATGTAACGAGTATATAAATGCTAAGAAAGGAAAGTATCTAGAAGGAAAGAATCGACTATCTATATGACTCAGAAGAACATAAGCTAACTCTGAATAGAATTGACCTCGAAACAACTCTATAGCCTAGCGACGAGCGATCGACGATAGTCATCAACATAGTCATCAACATAGCTATCAACATAGATGCGTAGCTAGAATCGTAACATTACTTTCTCTCTTCAATGATTCATGTTCGCATGAATGTATTTTCTTAGTCTTGTGTAGAATCAAAATGTCTATTGTAGCAAACTAGCTATGTAGAAAGAAATTGACTTACTCAGCAAAGAGATTGACTATTGACTGATGTCATTGAAGCAGACTCACTAGAAGAAAATCGACTAGCTCAGCAAAGAGATTGACTATTGACTGATGTCATTGAAGCAGACTCACTGATCAACTTGCTCATTGAAAAGATCAACTTTGAGCTCATCATTGTAGCAGACTCACTAGTTGCATGTGAATGTATGATTAGATTCACTGATGAGTAAAGTGATGAGAGCGAGTAGATCATTGCATTGAGAATAAATGTCATTGAAGCAGACTCACTAGTTGCATGTGAACTGATAGACGAATCAATTCACTGATAGATAGAATGATGTAAATAGATAGATCATTGCATTGACGAAAGATGTCATTGTAGCAGACTCACTAGTTGTATGTGAACGTATGATCAGATTCACTGATGAGTAGAGTGATGAGAGCGAATAGATCATCGCTTTGATGATGTCATTGAAGCAGACTCACTGAGAGATTTGCTCATCGAGATAGAGACTTCACGCAGTTCTAGACTGATCTCTTTGATTGCTCTTTGAAATAGAGACTTCATGCAGTCATAGACTGATCTTGTTTGATTGTTCAACAAATTCAAAGAATCTTTTGCGAATCTGAATGAACGATTAATTCGCTGATCTTTGATTTAGTTGAATGATTTCGATCGTTTATTTAACCTCGCTGATCAGCGCATGAGAAAAGAAGAGAGTGAGTGTTGCTGATGATTGCAAGTCGACTAGATCAAATGTTGATAGTGAGTTGAAGAGTCAACAGAAGCACTCAAGAATCGATGCAGATTATTTCACTTCGCCTGTAACGAAGAAGCATTTATATAATGTTAGAAATCAGCATAGAGCGAGTCATATGAATGTAATGTAACGAGTATATAAATGAAAAGTATCTAGAAGAGAAGAATCGACTATCTATATGACTCAGAAGAACATAAGCTAATTCTGAATAGAGTTGACTTCAAAACAACTTGATAGTCTAGTGACGAGTGATCGACGATAGTCAGAAACATAGTCATCAACATAGTCATCAACATAGTCATCAACATAGTCATCAACATAGATGCGTAGCTAGAATCGTAACAGAATTAATGCAATGAACAATGAATATGATTGCTTCAATTTCAATTCGAATTTTGATTTAAAAAACTAGTCATTTTTTTGAAAGTCATTAAAGAAATAAAGATTATATCTTTGTGCAAACTAAACGAAATTCTATCGAAAGAGAATTACTTTGAAAAGCTGTTTCTAATTGACGCTCATTTCATCTTTCAGAAATGATATTTCAGCCTTCGTTTTCTAATAGACAGTGATTCAGTCATTTATATGATCATACATTTTAATCTAGTCAATAAAGTAAGCAAGAAACTGAGAATTCAATCTATATCACTGACAAAAGAGAAGCTAATAAAAGATTATGATGAAAAGATATTTAAAAAGATCATCACTCATAAAATTCTATTCAATCTCATCATTGAAAGTCATAAGAAATTGACTGTATTAATGTTGATAGCTGATATTGATCATCATGAAGTCATATTGAGTAAGCTCTGAATGAACAAAAACGAAATATTATTGAATATTCAAAACGACGACATTGTTTTTTTAAATCAATTGAATACTTCTATTTCAATTTTTTTGATTCTACTTAATTTAAAGCACTCAAACTGATTGCAATCATTGTTGCTTTCTTTTATCACTCAGACTAAGATCTTTATGATGCTCAAACAACTTGTTTCAATCATTGCTCAGAAAGAGTCATTCTTGATTCAAAGCATAAACATCGCTTCATTTAAAACATTGTTGAATCATTCAAAGAAGAACAAGATTGAAGTCTTTGCTTTATTTATGATGAACATCAATAAAAAAATCACGTATAATACTCAGTGCAATTTGAACGCTTTAAACGTCTCTTCAATTAATGAAATGACTCAGAATTTGAAAGATATTAAAGCGAAACTGTCATCAAAATATTATGAGTTTCTAAATGTTTTTAATCGAGCTCAATCAAATAAACTACTTTCTCATTGCTTCTATGATTATAAAATTGAACTCATCAGTGATTCAATGCTCTTTCACTGTTGAGTTTATTAAATGTTTTCTGTCAAACTTCTGAAAGTAAAGAAGTATTTGAATGAGAATCTGTCAAAGAAATTCATCACTTTCAGTCAGACTTCGTATTTCTCTTTCGTTCTATTCATTCTCAAAGCAAATAAAGATCTTTGATTTTGTGTAAACTATCAAAAGCTAAATGTCATTTTCAAAAGAAATAGATATTCTTTATTGCTGATAGATGAAATCATTGATAAAATAATGAATTGCAAGCATCTGACTAGATTGAACATCATATCAGCATTCAACAAACTTCAAATGCATCTCAATAATGAAAATTACATCACTTTTATTACTGCTTTAGAAGCATATAAATACAAGATGTTATCATTTGAACTGATTAATGAATTGATCTTCTTTCAACAATATATGAATGATATTTTATGAAACTTTCTGAACGACTTTTGTCAAGTTTATCTAGATAACATTCTCATTTATAGCAAAACAAGAAAGAAATATAAAGATCATGTTAAACTAGTATTAAGTTGACTATGCGAAGCTGAACTGCAGATGAATATTTGAAAGTGTAAGTTTGATGTAGAAGAAACTGTCTTTCTAGAAGTTATTATATCAGAACTAAATCTTTGTATGAATTTCAGCAAAGTGACAGTCATAGTCAGCTGAATCACTTTGATCAATCTAAAGAAAATTCAGAGCTTCGTGAGATTTGTTAACTTCTATCATTGTTTCATTAAGAACTTCTTGAAGCTAGTCAAATCATTCACTCAGTTGACTAGAAAGAACATGTCTTTTGTATGAAATGAAATTTGTGTTCAAGTCTTTGATAATCTAAAGAAACAAATCAGCTTAACTTTAATACTTCGTCATTTCAACTTTAAATGACAAGCTATTTTGAAAATCAATGCTTTGAACTATGTAAAAGATGAAATACTATCTTAGTATGATGACGAGAAAGTTTTTCATTCAATGATCTTCTATAGCAAAAGCATGATTCTTGCTGAAATTAATTATCACATCTATGACAAGAAATTGCTAGTCATTATTCAATGCTTCAAACATTGATGACTTGAATTGAAATACATTGAACTACTCATTCAAATATTCATTGATCATCAGACTTTGAAAATCTTCATGAAAAACAAACAGTTGAGTCGATGACAAGTCAACTATCTGAACATTCTATCAAAGTTCAACTTTCAGATCATCTTTAAATCAGGCAAAATAAACACTAAAGTCAATGCTTTAATCAGAATATCTCTAGCAAACATCTTTGAATCAGCTCAAAGACTTGAAGATTGTTTTCAGATTATTCTGATCTCTGATAGAGTCAATGTTTTATCTGTTGAATTGAAAGCAAATCTCTATCAACAAGTATATATGATCAATCAAATAAATGAGTTTTGCAGCAAATTTAAACAAGCTATGAATGATAAAAAGCTCAAATTTCATATCACTAAACTGAAGAACTGCAAAATCATTGACGACGTTTCATTTAAAAAAGATCTACTGTGAATCTTTAAGAACATGCATACAAAATTACTACAAGAAGTGCATGATCAATCTTCAATCTCTCATCTTGACAATAAATGAATCATTGATCTAGTTCAGCGTTTCTACTATTGATCAGATCATTAAGCTACTATTTGATGATACATTCAAAACTGTCATGCTTATCAGCGAAGCAAAGTCTTTAGAAATAGCATCAATGAACTTCATCATTTTCTTTCAATTTCACAGAAACGCTGAAAAGATATAGCTATGAACTTCATCATTGAACTATCTTTGTCAGAAAACTATAACATCATTTGCATAATCATATGTTGTTTCATCAAAGAACATCACTATGTTTTCTGTCATTGAAAAGACGATGACATTTCAGCTGAAGAAACAGTTTGAATCATGTTATGAAACGTCTATCAACTGCATGATCTACTCAGTTCTATTGTTTCAGACAGAGACTTTCAATTCATATTGACTATGTGAAAGAGTCTTTGCAAGTGACTGAGAATCACAACTAATTTATTCACAGTTTATCATTCTGAAATCTGTTAAAGATCTGTCTAGAGTGAGTCAGATAGAAGTGTCATTTAACTAGAAGATAAATGCTAAGAAACAAAGATAGTTACAGAAAAGAAGCTGACTACATATGTATGTTTCTCAGTCAACGCTAGACTCAATAGAAACTAGTCAAGATGACAAAGCGAGAATAAATCTGACAAAACTAGAAGACTGAGTCTGACAAGACTAAAATCATGACATTATTCTCTTTTCTTTGATGATTCATGTTTGCATGAATGTATTTTCTGCTCGACTCAATTGATTGTTCAATCATTATTTCACAGACTCAGATCTGTTAAATCATGATTGATTGAATTGTTGATTAGTGCAATTTGTTCAAGTATTGAATATGAAAATCATTAATGATCTTCTGAGTGTTCATAAATTCATCATCATCAGCGTTATATCAATTGAGATCATTGTCATAGTTGTTTCATTTAACTTTATACTGAAGTTATCTTTGATATCGACAAGAATTCAATATATCATCGATTTTTCACTCGTCTTTATCGTTTATCACTATTAAATCTGAGAGTTCATTCTTTTGATCAGACAAGAAATCGTCGACGACAGAGCAAAGCAGATCAGAATGAAATACATCATGAACATGCATAGACTCTGATAATTTCAGTTTATATGAAGAGTTAATGAGATCTAAATTGATGAAAGAATCGAGCATTTTATCATCTAGCTTCTTGAAAGATCTCGCTGTAACAATGTTTCTTTCATGCAGAAACATCTTTGATTCAATCTTGTAATCAACTTCTTTTCTATGCTTATTGACTTGTTTCATCATTTGTTCTTGTGTTTTGACTAGCGACTTGCGAGCAAACTTCAGTGTTTTGTTCATATGTTCAGATATATTCTTAACTTTCATCATCTGCAAGCGTTCACAAGAACTTTCATATTTGATGACATTGAGTTCAAAACTCATACGAGAATGAAAGTCTTTGTTTAAAAAGAAAGAAATCAAGAAGATGACTGAGAATTGAGCATTATTGTCAACAAACTCAATCATGAGTAGTAGCTTAGCTCAGTCATTCTGCATGTATGAACAGAAAGATTGAAAATATCTTTTGATGTTTTGATTGACTTATTCACTTTGATCATTGATCTGAGAGTGATAGACTGTGAAGAGTTAAATATTAATGTTTAGTCTTTTACAAAGCGACTTTTATAGAATGAAGGTAAATTGAGAATCTCGATTCAAAACAATGAAATTGAGTAAACTATGTATTCAATATATTCACTGAAGCATTAGCTCAGCTGTTTTTTCTGCTGTGATTTTCTCGTCATCAGTGAAGCAAGAAATATAATGTTGTTTCTTTGTCAATTTACATATCACTGTTAGTATGATGTTTTTGCCTTTTGAAAAAGATAAGTCAATGATGAAATTCATAACTATGTTCTTTCATTGCTATTCAAGTATGAGTAGAGAATGTAGTAGTTCATTGAATTTATCTCAAGAAGTCTTTGATCGTTGACAAATGTAACAGTTTTGAATATATTAATCTATTGTCTTTCACATTGAAGATCAATAGTAGTATCTTCTTATGATCTTCATTGTTCTGAGAATTTCGAAATGATCAATAGAAGATTGATCATGAACTTCTCAAATTAACTTCATTTGAAGATGCTCATCAAAGAGAACTCATAGAAGATCACTTTGATATAGTATTTCATTCTGAACTTGACAATTTCTTAATTTAATATCTTCATATTGAGCTTCATCTTTTAATACAACTTCACGAAGTAGAATATAATTCTCGTTGATTCTGTTAACTTCTAGAATCAATTGATAAATTGATTCATCATTCTCTTTCTTTTTTAAATCAGCAATTTTCATTTGATCTGATGTGAGAATTGTAATTCACTGATAGCAACATCATTCATTCTTGAAGCTTTTAGAAACTGAATTGACTTGACGAGTCAATGCATCAACTTTGATGTTTTATTTATCTGAGCAATACATGATTTTGAAGTTAAAATCAACGAGCTTTTGTACTCAATGCATTTAACATCTACTTAGCTCTTTATCTTTCATTAATGACATTAAAGCTTGATGATCAGTGAACATCTTGATGAGTAACTCAGTCAATTTCAGCTCAAATCATCAATGCTTGAAGACACAAATGATTGCTAATAGTTTCTTGTCATAGATCTTGTAATTGCACTCAGCGAAGCTCAGATTCTTACTGTAGTAGATCATTGAATGCAATGTTTCTTCATCATCATATTGAGAAAGTATGTCATCATTGACGTAGTTGAATGAGTCTGTTTCAAGAATAATCTTTCTATTCTGATCAAAATGACGAAGAATAGAAGCTTCAGTCATTCATTTCTTCATATGATCAAAGATTGTTTGACAAGCTTAATTTTATTCAAATATCATTTCTTTTTGAGTTAGTTGAATCAGAGAATGAATAATTTTCAAAAAGTTCTTTATAAAACGTTGATAGAAATTGCAGAAGTCAATGAAGAACTGCATCTGAGTGAGATTTGTAAAAGTAGATCATTCAACTACTGCTTGTACTTTTCTGAGATTCATCTTTAATTCTTCAATGAATAGCAATAGTTTCACAAAGAAGATTTTCTGAACATGAAACTCACATTTGTTTATATTCATCTGAAGATCAGTCTCTTGTAGTCTATGTAAAACTAATCATACGTGTTGCTTATGTTTCTTCAGTGTTTTGCTATAAATGATAATGTCATCTAGATAAATCTGACAAAACTGATGAAGATAGTTAAATAGCACGTCGTTCATATAGTGTTGATAGAAAGTTGAATCGTTGATTAATTTGAAAGACATCATGTGATATTTGTAGAAATTAAAAAAAGTGATAAAAATAGTCAAATCTTCGTTATCTGAATACATTCGCAGTTTATTGAACATGACAATGATGTTCAATTGAATCAGGTATTTGCTTTCTTGTATACAAGCAAAAGTCTCGTCTATTAATAACAAAGACTAGTGATTTCATTTGATTAAAGCATTAAGCTTTCTGTAATTGATGCAGAAACGCAAGCTATTGTCTTTCTTTTCAACGAATAGTATAAGCGAAGCATATGAAGCTGAGCTAGACAATATGAAGTCTTTATTCAGATGCTCAGTCAGATAATTCTTCATCTTTTGAAGCTTGTAATCTGTCAGAATCGTGTCTAAATGATACAATCAATGAAAATCAGAATTAATAATGCTTGATCTTTAGAGATAGTTATAACTGAATATTAAGAATACAGAAGAAGATTGATACAAGAGCTTCTATTTATGTAATGTTCAAAGACTGCGTTAGACTCAAAAGAGATGTGTTTGTGACATGAAAAGAAAATGATGTAGATAAACAAGATGTTAATGAAAGAAAAGAGTGTTGAGAAAGAAAAAGAGTGTTGAGTCATATCTGAGTCAAATCTGAATCAGATCTAGGTCAGATCTTGACTAGATCGTTGACTAGCTCTAATCATTACGCAGAGTACTCGCTAGCGTGCATTGCGAATTGATTAGAACTTCAGTCTTGTTCAGTCTTATCGATCTTGATATGCTCGTAACATTACTCTCTTCTTCAAAAATTCATGTTTGCATGAATGTAGTTTCTTTGCTTGCTTTTGTTGATAGTTATTTCAATATTTAGCGCGGTTTGCTTGAATATAACTTATGAAATTTGTTCAAAACTTTCTCTGAGTCATTGAATTTTTCTTTATCAACATAATATCATTCGTCATTTCTATCTAGATCTTTTCATTTAACTTTGTACTGTATTTGATCTTGATAACATTTGAAGTTCAATATATCATTTATCTTTCAGTGTTCATCATCTTTAATAGTGATTGATCTGAATGATTCTGAATATTGTTCTGATAAAAAGTCTTCTGAACATGATTGTAGTAGCTTTGAGCTGAACATCGAGTGTATATGCTTCATGCTTGTAAATAGACGAAGATGATAGAAAGTCTTGACTTTGACAATGATTGAGTAAAGATCTAGTTGTTTATCTTTCAAATTCTTGCATGATCTCGTGATTTTGATGTTTCTGAAAGATAGTCAGATCTGATCACTTATCTTGTAGATGACGTCTCATCTATGTTTATTGACTTGAGCTTCAATGATCAGCTTAGTCTTTTTCAATTGTTGATGATCAAAGTTCAGTAGCTCTTTCATTTGAATGACAATATCATCTGCTTTTCTAGCTTCAATTCATTCATGAGTGATTTCATAGTCAGTTATATCTGAATCGAAACTTATTCGAGAGTGAAATTCTTTATTGAAGTAGAAAGAAATTATTGAGATGATCAAGAACATATTGACATTGTCACTAAACTCAATCATAAATATTCATTTAGCTCAATCATTCTGCATGTAATTACAGTAGATTCTGAGTTCATGTTCAATGTCTTGATTGACTCACTCTGTTTAATTATTGATCTCAGAATGATAAGCAGTGAATAAACTAGTGATAATTTGTAGTTGCTTACAAAGACTCTTTCATATGATGAATATGAATTGAGAGTCTCTATTTGAAACAATAGAACTGAGTAGATCATGTAGTCGATAAACATTTCATAGCATAATTCAGATGATTTCTTTGACTGAGATGTCATTGTCTTTTCAATGACAGAAAACATAGTGACATTCTTTGATGAGATGACATATAATTATGCAAATGATGTTATAGTTTTCTGACAAAGATAGTTCAGTAATGAAGTTCATAGCTATATCTTTTCAGCGTTTCTGTGAAATCGAAAGAGAATGATGAAGTTCATTGATGCTATTTCTAAAGACTTGCTTCGCTGATAAGCATGACAGTTTCAAATGTATCATCAAATAATAGCTTGATGATCTGATCAATAGTAGAAACGCTGAACTAGATCAATGATTCATTTATTGTTGAGATGAGAGATTGAAGATTGATTATGCACTTCTTGTAGTAATTTCATGTGCATGTTCTCAGAAACTCATAGCAGATCTTTTCTAAATAGAACGTCATCAATAATTTTGCAGTTCTTCATCTTAATGCTATAAAGCTTAAGCTTGTTGTCGTTTTTAACTTGTTTATATTTGCTGCAAAGCTCATTCATTTAATTGACTAATTGTATTCTCTGATAGAGATTGACTTCTGATTTTGAATTTGCGCTCGATTTCAAGTCAATAGATAGAATATTGACTTTATCAGAAGTAAGAATAGTTTGAAAGCGATCTTCAAATCATTTAGCTGATTCAGAGATGTTCATTAAAGATATTTGAGTTAATGCATCGACTTTAGTGTTCATTTTGCCTGACTTAAAGATGATCTGAAAATTGAACTTCGATAGAATGTTCAGATAGTTAACTTAATGTCAACTCAGCTGTTTGTTTTTCATGAAGATTTTCAGAGCTTGATGATTGATGAATATCTAAATGAGTAATTCAGTATATTTCAGCTCAAGTCATCAATGTTTGAAACAGCGAATAATGATCAGCAATTTCTTGTCATAGATATGATAGTTGATTTCAGTGAGAATCATGCTTTTGCTGTAGAAAATCATCAAGTGAAGTACATTCTCATCGTTGTACTGAGACAGTATTTCATCTTTTACATAGTTCAATGCATCGATTTTCAAAATAGTCTGATGTTTGAGATCAAAATGACGAAAAACTGAAGCGAAACTGATCTGTTTCTTCAGATTACTGAAAGCTTGAACGCAAACTTTGTTTCAAACAAAAGATGTGTCTTTTCTAGTCAATTGAGTGAATGATTTGACTAGTTTGAAGAAGTTTCTAATGAAACGACGATAGAAGTTCACAAATTTCACGAAGCTTTGAATTTCTTTCAAATTGATTGAAGTAGTTCAGTTGATTATAATGATCATCTTGCTTGAATTCATGCGAAGATTTTGTTCTGATACAATGACTTCTAGAAAGACAGTTTCTTCTACATCAAACTTACACTTTCAAATATTCATCTGCAGTTCAGCTTCGCATAGTCAACTTAATACTAGTTTAACATGATCTTTATATTTCTTTCTTGTTTTGCTATAAATGAGAATGTCATCTAGATAAACTTGACAAAAGTCGTTCAGAAAGTTTCATAAAATGTCATTCATATATTGCTGAAAGAAAATCGATTCATTAGTTAGTTTGAATAATAGCACTTTGTATTTATATGCTTTTAAAGCAGTGATAAGAATGATGTAATTCTCGCTATTGAGATGCATTTGAAGTTTGTTGAATGCTGATATGATGTTCAATCTAGTCAGATGCTTGCAATTCACTATTTTATCAATGATCTTATTTATCAACAATAGAGAATATTTATTTCTTTTGAAAATGACATTTAGCTTTTGATAATTCACACAGAATCAAACATCTTTATTTGCTTTAAGAGCGAATAGAACGAGAAAGAAATAGAGAGTCTGATTGAAAGTGATGAATTTCTTCAACAAGTTCTCATTTAAGTACTTCTTCACTTTCAGAAGTTTGACAGAAGACATTTGATAGACTCGACAGCAAGAAAGCATTGAATCATTAATGAGCTCAATTTTATGATCATAAAAGCGATGAGAAAGTAGTTTATTTAATTGAGCTCGATCAAAAACATCTAGAAACTCATGATATTTCAATGACAGTTTCACTTTAATATCTTTCAAATTCTGAACAGTTTCATTGATTGAAAAGATGTTTAAAGCGTTCAAATTGCATTGAGTATTGTACATGATTTCTTTATTGATGTTCATCATGAATAGAGCAAAGACTTTGATCTTGTTCTTCTTTGAACAATTCAACAGCATTTTGAACGAAGCGATGTTTATGCTTTGAATTGAGAATGACTCTTTTTGAATCGTAGTTGAAACAGATCATTTGAGCATTCTAGAAATCTTTGACTGAGAGATAAAAGTAAACAAAGTTGATTGCAATCAACTTGAATGCTTTGAATTGAGAGAAATTGAAAAAATCGAAATGAAAGTATCTAATTGATTTGAAAAAACAATGACATCAATTTGCATATTCAGTAATATTTCATTTTTGTTCATTCATGATTTTTCTAATATGACTTCGTGATGATTGATGTCAGCTATCAACATAGAAACAGTCAATTTCTTATGACTTTCAATGATGAGATTCAATAGAATTTTATGAGTGATAGTCTTCTTAAATATCTTTTCATCATATTCTTTTATTAACTTCTCTTTTGTCAGTAACATAGATTGAATTTTCAGCTTTTTACATACTTTATTGACTAGATTGATATGTATGATTGTATAAATGACTGAATCACTGTCTATCAAAAAGCAAAGATTGAATGATTTGTTCTGCAAGATGAGAAGAGCATCAACTAGAAATGACTTATCAAAGTAATTCTCTTTCGATAGAATTTCGTCTAGATTGCACAAAGATATAATCTTCACTTCAGTGATTGTTGAAGAAATGACTAGTTTTTTGACTTGAACTCTGATTCAATATTGAGTTCAAAACGATCATAGTTCTCATCAACTGCATTGACTTTGATAGATTGACTTAAGCATTCTTTGAAACTATGATTTGATTTGTGACATACAAAACAGATTTCAACTAAAACGTCTGTATTCTTGATGTTAGTCAAAACTGCGCTGCGCGACTTTGATCAGTCAGACTTCAAAGCAGAAGATTGAATAGCAATAGTTGCTTTAGAAATGATGATTTTTGAATCATCATGTTTGAGTAGTTTGTTCTTGATCTCTTGAACTGCTTTATGTTCATTGTTCAAGTGAATTAAATAGTTTCAAATATTTAATAGCTTGATAAGTGACTTCATCTGAGCTGTTCAAAAGATTTAAAGATGAAAGTTTATTTTATTCTTTAAATTGATGACTAGTATATCTTTGAATGATAGTCGTTTTCAATCAAATCTGAGTACACTAAATTGAAAATTTTCAATATAGTTTTGTACGCTCGCTGTATGATTACAAATAACATATCATCTGATTTGAGTGCTTTTCTGAATGCTGAGAAGTTAATAGCGTGCTTGATTTTCCCTTTGATAACTCTTGATCACTGTATACTTTCATTCAATAGTAATTCTTCATTGATTTGAATTTTCAATGATGATGAGTACATTGCTTTCAGAAATGTCTTGCACTTTTCATTGAATTTGATCTTCAATTCTTTTTGCAAGTTTTCTATGAAGAATAGCTTCTCAATTAGACGTGATTTAATGAACTTGTAGATCTGAAACACTTTTTTCTCTTCAACATTGTTCAAAAAATTGATTCAGAATTGGTTTTTGATCAGCTTTATTGCATCATGATACGAATTTCACATTTGCACTATCTCTGCTCATGCGTCGTCATTTCTGCATCTTTTTCAGATTCGCTTTTTTGACGACAACGTCTTTTGCATTTCGATGAGCTCATTGTTTCATCAGAGTTTTGATTTTGCGTATATTCGCTGTTTAAATACGAATAATTTCACTGTATTCTTGATGCATTCAGTCAAATAAATGATTTTTGCTTCTAAACTCGTGATTCTTTGCATCTTGACTATCATTTTGTCTTTCGTCTTTTGCAAATGCTCATCAAAGTCTTTTCAGTCGACTTTTTGCAGATTGCATGACGCGTTCAGCGAATTTTCGACCAACTTTACTTTTTTTGTAACTATTGTAAATAAAATTACTTCATGATTGAATTCTGTGTCTGCATTCTCGTCTATATGTCAATTCTTGATATGATTGCGCATATTCTTTGATGCAAATGCTAAATCAAGTACTGAGCTTAACTGATCTGAATAGCTGTGATATGTGTTTATATCAGAAGTGTTAATCAGATTGCATTTATGTAAATTTACTCACTTTATTAACGCTTTCGTTCTAATAGAGTTTGAAATTTTTGCGTTTCATCAGTTATGATGTGCATTAAAGTCTTCAATGATAATAACTTTTTGCTCAGAATTTAGCATAACTTTTGCTAATTCTCGCTCAATCATGTATAATTGCTCGTCATCTGCATTTTGTGACTTTTCGTTGTAAATATTGAACAATAAAATTCTTCTCTGAATTTTATTGTTCGCTATTGATATCGCTTACATATCTTCGCTATTGACTATGTTTGATCTTGATGTGCATGTAAATTTCTTTGCGTTTTTCGCAACAAATATCAATACTCTGACACAAGTATTCTGAACATTTGATTTGATGTAGATAAACGACGAATGCGAAATTGTTATATTTTCGTCTCTCATTCATGATTCTTGTAGTATAACAATGTCTGTCTTGTTTTTCGCAAATTTCATGCATGCATGCATAATTTGCATTGATCTTGCGCAATTGTGCTGTAGAATTCGAATATTCAACGTGTTTGCAAAGCTTTTGTCATTTGCATTGTTTTGTGACATTTCGAATGCAATACTCATTACAATTTCGTGACTAGATGATCTTTTTGTGAGCTAATAGACTGAGCTGTCTGATATGTTTTGCACATTGCGCTATTTGCGAAGTGCGCATTTTGACAGTTGCAACATCTAGAAATCATGTGATTGCATGATTGCTCATCTTTGCACGTAGGTAATTGACATTTATGATTTCAGATCTGATGATTTCGCTCGCAGTACAAGCATCTTGATGATCTGTTGCATTTGTTCTGCAAATGCTCGAATGTTTGACATTTTTGACATTGATCATTTGATCAATAGTCTCGATATTCGACTGTTCGATATGTTGATTTCGCAGCTAAAAGTCATTTTTTCAGATGTCTTTGCACTTCTGCTTCGATTTTGAACATCAGTATCGTTGAAGCATGATTCTTTCTTGCTTTATTTTCATCTTTTGATAATCATATTGAATTGATTATCAGCTTCAATTCAGAGTTGTACTTCTCTAGCTCGATTCTCAGATATTTCATTTCGATTTTCAGACTGTGTATGACTATTTTGTGTCATTTCTCATCTTTCTTAATGCTTTTAACATCAAAAACATGCTCTCATATTGCTCTTTGCGCTAGTAAGACGTCTGCGATGTATTTTTTCAAGATCGTCAAAGCAATGTTGTTTTTCTTTAACATTTTGACTATCGTGACGACTCTTAGATCGATTTTCGCCTTTTTCAATGCGTTATTCATCGAATCTCGCATTTTTATTGTCTTCAACATTCAGTTCTCATTTTTGAGATTGACAATGAGTCTTCTTTCGCGATACGATATTTCTTGTGATTTTGGCGAGAATTTCTTGATAATCAGATTTCATTCGCCTGCATTTGCATTCATCTTTGCATTTGCATTTGCATCTGTGACTTGAGCTGCTTTTTGCGCATATGTGAGCTTCTGCGTTGATTTTTGCGAATTTTGCATGACTTGCAACGTTTGCAAAACCTGCATCTTCTGCAAGATTTGCAAATTCTCTGTCATTTGCTTTGCATTGATTTTCTTTTTGATGTCTTCAGCATTTTGTTGAATCAATTGTAGAATGATCTTCAGTTTGTTGTTTGTTTGACTTTGAAGTCAATCTATTTGCTTCTGAATCGAATTTTCTATGCTTTCGTTGCATGCTCTTCGAATGTAGATTAAGCTATGACTTATAGTCTCTTTCTGTTCTGATATTGCTTGTCTTAGCTGATTTACTGCGAATTCAATTCTTTCGCGCAGTCTCTTTATCTGCATCTTTTTAGAGATGACATTGTAGCACTTGCTTCTACTAACTTCGATGCTAGCTTCTTTTTGCGAACTTTTCATCGCTTTTCGCTTTTTCATTCCTTTGAATTTCACAACCGCTCATGTTTGCTCTTTTTGCTGCGAATTCGCATTTCGCAAATTGATTGTATTCTTGTCGTTATACGCGTTTGCATGTGAATTTAGCATCAATGCATCAAGTGAACTAAACATGTATTGCGTTTTTCTATTTACTGATGTGAGCGATTTTTGTTGATTGCAAAATAAATCGACAATATCGTTCTGCAATTGTTTGCTTGTTGATGAACTCATGCTAAATTCATCTCATAGATTTATTTCAATCTCTAACGTTGACTTTTTGATTTCTATCGTCGACGTTTTGAGTTCTGACGCTGAGCTATTGCTTCTACTGAGTTTCGCGTTACTATTCGCGAAACGAGGCGAGAAAGAGCGCATAAAGCGACTCTTTATATTTCTTTTCATAGAGAATTTTTTCAAGTTTCGAGCTTCGAACTTCTAGAAAATTCACTTGACATCACTTAAATATTTCTTTAATCTTTTACTCAGAGCGTTTCACATAGACAATAACTTTAGTGTAGAGATTTCTCAATTTCTATCTTGAAATCTGCAATAAATCGTCTTCTATTATCGACTTATGTCAGATGAAAATGATATAAATCTAGTCTGTAAGAGTCTAGATTACTCTTTTTGATAGAAAATGCTTGACGCAATTGCTTTATATCTCAGATATTGAAGTAGTTGCATTATTTCGCTCAGAATAGTAACGACTGATCTCGACTTATTGTCTTGCACATTAAGAAAAGATAAAACAGATAGTGATTTGATAAGAAATGCTGTACTTCTCTGAAACAACATTGTTCTCTGTGCAATCTTCAAATGCAAAAGAGTTCGATTTCGATTTTTGCATCAGTACGCAGTCTTTTGTGCTGTTCTAAAGTCGATTGACGACTTGTTCTTTTCATGTGAGTTTGCTCTTCGATTTATCAATCAAATTACTGTCTGAATTGATGATTCTTTCTTCTGCGTTGATGAACTCTCGTTTCGCCGCCGATTTTGGCCTGCGTGAGCGCGAAAAATTTCGATTTTCGATTTTTGACTTGCGATGCAGTCATCTGTGAAGCTATTGAGTCGAATGAGAGCTTGCTTTGATCATACGATTGTGCTCTATAACTTGTTGATTGATTTGATATATCATATGCTTCGATAGATCGCTGTTGTCAGTTTGTTAGATAAATTCAATTTGAAGATGATAGATATGACGCGAAGACACGAGAATTATTCTGAAAAAACCAGACAAATCGAATTATTCAATTTCGAAGACATACAGAATTATTACGCTGCTAAACTGTTTAAACAAAGTAGCAGAAAAAATAATAGCAGTGCAATTGTCTTACACAGCTGAAATTAATGATAAGCTGCTGAATTTTGATCAAATGAGAGGCAGAAAACAAAGATCAGCTATAGACGCAGTACTAAATTTAGTACATGATGTGCAAATGACGAAAAGTTGAGAAAACACGCTTATCTGTTTACTTCTAGATGTCAAAGAAGTCTTTGATCATGTTGCGTTAAAACAGCTGATCAAAACATTGATTAAATTGAAAATATCAGTCAATTTAATCAATTGAGTAAAATGTTTCTTACAAAATCGAATTATTGACTTAGCATTTGACGACGAACGTCAGAAATCAAAGAAAATAAGCACAGAAATATCACAAGATTCATCTATCTCGCTCATTTTATTTCTAATTTATATTCAATATCTGTTTTCAAAGATTCGCGCAAAGTTCAAAAATTTACGATCATTCAGCTATATTGATGACGTGATGCTATACATTGAGGGAAGAAATATTGACAAGAATGTGAAAATACTGAAAAACGCAGCAAAAATCACTTTCACATGAGCTGAGAACAACGCAGTGCAATTCAATGACTCGAAATCTGAATTGATACACTTTGAAAGTCACAAGACAACACTCAATCAAATGATTATTCTACTCAACAACACAGTCATAAAATCAAAGACATGCATATGATGACTAAAAGTCTGACTGAATCGAAAGCTCAACTTCAAAGTTCATGTGCAAACGAAAATCGTGACAGTCACAAGAACGCTACACTCATTATTTAGATTAATGAATAGCGAGTGAGAACTAAATGTCAAATCAGAAAAGCAGTTATATCTGACATGCGTCACGTCTATTAGCGATTATGACGTCGAAATATGATGAAATAATCAAAAAAGTTACTTAGTCAAATTTCGCAAACTGCAAAACGCTGCATTACGAAAAATTCTGAGTGCATTTTGAACATCATCAATAGATGCTATGCAAATAGAAGCAGAAATCTCGTCAATGAAGATGCAATTAGATCAAAAGTGCAAGAACTATGCAATTCAAATAGTTGAATTATCGAAAAAACACTTTATCAGAAAAAGAACATTTATTTCGTACTCATCTTAATACTTTATTGAATTGAATCTAGATTTGAATGCATTGAAATATCTGAACTGAAACAAGACGAAGAAAAACTTATCTTGAAAAGTCAAGAAGTGCAAAGACAGACTCATGCAGATATATTGAATATTGAACAAAGTGCAAAAAACACTGAATTCAATAAAAGAAATTGAAATTTCTCACTTCAAGAAATCGTGAGATCAAGAAATCGAGCATTTAGCAAGAATTCAAACCGAATTTGTAAAAAGCGAAACTTGCGAAATGATCAATTCGCACTACAGAAAATTAGAAAGAATTATCAAATTTTTTCTTCTTCATTAAGTGCATGCAGTCTATGACTATGACACTGTCTAGACGCTGTATGTATGCTAGATTACATGTAACCTGGTCAAAGTCGCTGCTTTATATCTTTTTGAAAGAATTATCAAAAAGGCGAAAAACATAGTGATGTATATCGACGCATTGCAAATTCGGAAAAAGATAGCAGAAGTTGAAACAGAAACTGAAACAACAGTGATATTCATGCATGAATTCATCAGATACAGCAAAGTGACAAGCATTTATGACAAAATAATCATAACGAAAGCGAAACTGCAAGCTATTAGCGATGCAATTGCAATATGCAGCGAAAAAGCACTCAAAAACAGCGAAATTTGAGTGTACATGAACAGTCAAATGACTTTGCAAAGACTAAACACAAAGAGCAACGTCAATGCAAAGTTATTTGATGACATACGACAAAACTTGATCAATTTACGTCAGAATCAGTGTCAAATTCGCATACAGTGAATATTGAGTCGTAAGAGCATTATTGAAAACGAAAAAGTGAATCAATGAGTCAAAAGTGCTGCTCAAGAATTATCAGTTATCGACAACATGAAAGCAATCATCATAAGCTTCGTCAAAAAGCAAATTTGCAAAGAGACGAAATTACAATGGTTAAATGTCTGAAAAAGCAGCATCAAGAAGAGAAATCAGTATTGAAAGCACATATTGAACGAGAATCTAAGTCATAAATCACTAAAAGAGATGAGAAAAATTGATAGACTAACGTTTTCAATCTTTATTCAGCTGAAAATGAGACATGACTATTTCAAGAGCTATTTGCATCGATTATCAGAGAATAATTTGAACAAATGCTATGAAATATGCAATGCAAGGCAAACGTTGAAGCATTTACTACTGAACTGCAGACATTATAGAGCAGAGCAGATAAAGCTTAAGAAAAAAGCTCAGCTCAAAAACACAGACACTATATTGACACTGTTCATCATCAAAATTGAAAGAATCGTAACACTAAAGTATTTGAAAAATACTTGAATTGAGACGAGAAAATGACTATTAGAAACGAAAGAGTAGAACGCGAAGAATGCAAAGAAACAAAGAAAAATGAAAGTACAATGATGAGAATTGAGAGAGCGCGCTTGTATGTGCAAACTATCGATGTGATTGATCAATGAAAAGATATAAAGCAGCGACTTTGATCAGATTACATGTAACTTAGCATACATACAGCGTCTAGACAGTGTCATAGTCATAGACTGCATGCACTTAATGAAGAAGAAAAAAAGAATGCAATACTCATTACAATTTCATGATTAAATGATCTTTTTGTAAGCTAATAAACTGAGTTGTCTGATATGTTTCACATATTATATTATTTGCAAAGTGCACATTTTGACAGTTGCAGCATCTAGAAATCATGTGATTGCATGATTACTTGTCTTTGCATGTAGATAATTGATATTTATGATTTCAGATCTGATGATTTCGCTTACAGTACAAGTCTATTGAAAATATGTTGTATACATTGCATGCAACATACATAAAGCATGACTTCTATGCTGATTTTCTTCTTAGACTCAAGAGATTACTTAAAGAGAATTTCTTGTAACAGATTCACAGTTCAAGATGAATGAGATTTCTCATTGCTTAAATTTCAACAGTTTACTTCTTAAGCATAAATTGCAGATGTTTCGTCTGTGATATACATATGTATCACAGTCAATTTCTTCTTTAATCACATTAACATATGTTACTGTTTTCTTGAGCTATATAAATAATATTTTTAACTAGAGATTGATTCTATCATTAAGACATTTGAAAGTTAAAACTCAGTGAAAAGATGAGATTCTTAAGATCAACAGTCATCATCATTGTATATCATGCTTCGCAAATGCTCACTTTACTTGAAAGCATGCAACTTATTTATTTTGTATTATCTGTAAAGATCTTTCTTATGCAGATTGATCATGTTTTGCAAAAATGTTCATATGATACACTTTTAATCAAACAGCGTAGTTCAATCATTCTTTATTAACTCACTTATGTTTCTCTTCTTTTAATGAAGTTTTTTTGTCAACACATTGCTTATGTATAAAATGTCTGTGTCTGAATGTCTGTTAAACAATATTAATGAGATTCTCAAATTTGCTCATGTTGAACTTAATGAGTCTTGTGAATTACTTATATCATAGTAACAGACATGCAGTCTTAACAAGATTCATATGTAGTTAGCATGTAAATTTAAAGAATGTTCATAATTCAAGTTCTTTCTGCTAATCATTCTTAACAAATCAAATGCAAAAGTGTTCTGTCTCAGTTTTCATCATCATGATGACAAGATACTGAATTGAATGATTTTCATAAATGATTTTTCTTGTAATTTTGTGTTTTATTTAATTTTCTCATCTGCATGCAGATTGCTTTGTAACATACACATTAAGATTATTGAAGTTTGCATGATTGCAAAAACTCTGCATATGATCAATGCATAATAAGTTGATAACAAGATTTATTTATACAAGATGCTGATTATAAATCTTCTGCAAGCTATGCTTGTCAGAAGAGCTAAATAATCTCATTAACATTGACAAAGCAATAATAGCGCTTTACTCACATGTTGAGCTCACACACAGTTGAAAAGTGAAACAATAACAACACAATAACAACGCAGTTGTTAATGCGTTGAAGCTTGCACATACACAGAAGAACAGCAATGTCTTTGCATACATGTTGCAATTCACATACAACATATACATATATATTGCAAAGACACGACTTAGCTTTTGCGCACATACAGACAGACGTGATGCAGTAAATTGATTGATTTTTCGCATTTTCAGATCGATTTACACGCAGCGTAATCACATACAAAGCAGTAACAACACTTTATTCACATGTTGAATTCATATACAACATACATACATATATTGCGAAGGCACAATTCAGCTTTTGTGCACATACAGACAGATGACATGCAGTAAATCGATTGATTTTTCGCATTTTCAGAGCGATTTACATGCAGCGTAATCACACACAAAGCAGTAACAGCGCTTTATTCACATGTTGAACTCATATACAACATACATACATATACTGCGAAGATACAACTCAGCTTTTGCACATATACACATCAATGCAATGCAGTAAATCGATTCATTTTTCGATTTGCTGATCAATTTACATGCATCATAAATACATACATTGCAAAGACATGACACAGTCTTTACTCATATACACAGAATGACAGCAACGTCTTTGCGCATGCATTGCAACTCATATACATCACACACACATACATTGTGAAGACATGACTCAACTTTTGTGCATCTACACGTCTGCATGATGCAGTAAATCGATTGATTTTTCGCTTTATCAGATTGATTTACATGCATTGCAATCACATACATTGCAAAAACATGACATAGTCTTTGCTCATATACACAGAATGACAGCAACGTCTTTGCGCACACGTTGCAACTTACATACATCATACACATACATATTGCAAAGACACGACTCAGCTTTTGCACATCTACATGCTTGCATGATGCAGTAAATTAATTGATTTTTCGATTTTCTGATCAATTTACATGCATTGCAAATACATAAATCAAAGTTCATTTAGTTCATTCAATTGAGTAATCATACAGTGAACTTAAAAGTTTACATTGAAGTGATCAACTTTCATTTACATAAATCAAAGCTCATTTAGCTCACTTAGCTTAATGATCATACAAACAAGTCGAAAGCTTACGTCAAAGTAATCAGCTTTCATCTACATAAATCGAAGCTCATTTAGCTCGCTTAGCTTGATGATCATACAGATAAGTTGAAAGCTTATGTCAAAGTAATCAGCTTTCACAATGTTGAGTTGTTTATGTGATCACTTGATCATATAAACAACTTAAGCACTCATTGCACAATTTATTGATGTGACTGTTCAATGAGAAGATATACAGCAGCGATTATAACTAGATTACATGTAATTTAAAATACACACAGCGTTTAAATAATGTCATAGTCATAGACTGCATGCACTTAATGAAGAAAGAAAGAAAAAATTCAATGCATAATGCTTCATCATCATGCAACATCTTGATGTTATTTAAACTTTTAATAATTTCTAAACTTTACTGTAGCTAAACAGTAAATTATTAACTTGCTTATATTTCTCTTCTTTTAACAAAGTTTTCTCATCAATATATCATTTACATATAAAATGTCTGTATCTGAATATTTGTTAAATGATATTAATGAAATTTTCAAGTTTGCTTGTATTGAACTTAACAAGATTCATGAGTTACTTATATCATACTAGTAATAAACACGCAGTTTTAACAAGATTTATACATAGTTAGCATGTAAATTTAAAGAATGTTCATGATTCAAGTTTTTTCTGCTAATCATTCTTAACAAATTAAACATAAGAATGTTTTGTCTCAATTTTTATCATCATGACAACAAGATGCTGAATTGAATGATTTTTATAAGTAAATTTTCTTGTAATTTTGCATTCTATTTGACTTTCTCATCTGCATGCAAATTGCTTTGTAACATGCACATTAAGATTATTAAAGTCTGCATGATCATAAAAACTCTGCATGTGATCAACACACAGCATTTCATCATTATGCAGCATCTTAATGTCATTCAAACTTTTAATAATCTTTAGACTTTACTGTAATTAAACAGTAGATTCATAGTCAGCATTATATACAGATGAGTTTCATCACTGATTAATTAAATGCATAAATCTGAATGTTTATTTGCACTTTAATAACATTTCAGACATGAATAGTTTATAATGTGATTGCAAATAAAGTTATCAAACAATGAAGCATGTACTCATGCATTACTCAGACTGATTACATCTGTGATCAAAAATGTTACAAAATGCTGACTTTTTAAACTATTGAATAATCATTGTTATCATGAAGAATCTTAAAGCAGTAATGAAGATAATGATGAAAATAAAGCTTTTGAAGTAATTTAAAGTGATTAAAACTTTCATTCTTTAACATGCAATTAATGTAAACAAATTTGATACATAGTTTTAAATCTCACTGTTTCAACTGCATGAAGCAGTTGTATAAACTGCAAGTGATTTTCTATCTCAGAAAGTTTTGTTCACTCAATACAAATAGCATAAAGTTTCTTATGAGTTGATTTAATTAAACTGATCGCGTTAAATTAAGTACTCAACTTAAAAAGTGTTGAGTCAAGTTGAATTTTTTTGAAAAAAGTGTTGAGTCAAGTTGAGAAGTTGAATTCAAGCACTTAAGTTAAGTTGAGAAGCTTGACTCAATAACTTGATTTAATTCAACAAGATATTAAATAGATGTACATTGAATTCAATAAAAGAAATTGAAATTTCTCACTTCAAGAAATCAAGAAATCAGAAAATTGAATATCTGACAAAGATGCAAATTGAATTCGCAAGAGATGAAATATGCGAAACGATAAATACACACTATAGAGAACTGAAAACAATAGTCAAAAAGACGAAAAACATAGTGATGTACATCAACGCATCGCAAACTTGAAAAAAGATAGCAGAACTCAAAACAGAAATCGAAATTGCAATGATATTCACGCACGAGTCTGTTAAAGACAGCAAAACGATAAGCATGATCAACGAAATAATCATAACGAAAGTGAAATTGCAAGCTATCGATGATGCAATCGCGATATGCAGCGAAGAAGCATCTGAAGACAGCGAAATTTGAGCATACACAGACAGTCAAATGATGCTGCAAAGACTAAAAGCAAAGAGCAATGTTAACTTGAAGTTATTCAATAACATACGACAAAATCTGATCAATCTGCAACAAAATCAATGTCATATGTGCATACAGTGAGTATTGAGTCGCAAAGACATCGTCGAAAATAAAGCAGTGAATCAATTGATCAAAGACGCGGCATGAAAAAGATCAACAATCGACATCAGAAAAAGAACAATCATGAGCTTCATCAAAAAGCAAATAGACAAAGAGACAAAAGAGCAATGACTAATTGCATGAAACAACAGCAACAAAAAAGAAAATCAGTATTAGAAGCACACAGCGAGAGTGAATCTGAGTTACAGATCACTAAAGAAGCTTCAAAAAATAAACAGATTGATGTTTTCAACATTTATACAGCTAAAAATGAAACATGACTATTTTAAAAGCTATTTGCATCGATTATCAGAGAATAATTTGAACAAATGCTATGAAATATGCAAGGCGAGACAAACGTTGAAGCACTTACTACTGAACTGCAAACATTATAAGACAGAACAGTTACAGCTTAAAGCAAAAGCACAGTTCAAAAACATGAACACTATATTGACGTTGTTTATCATCAAGATTGAAAGAATCGCAACGCTAAAGTACTTGAAAAGTACTTGAATTGCAACAAGAAAATGATTATTGAGAACGAAAGAGTAGAGTGAAAAGAACACGAAGAGACGAGAAAACAAGAACACGAAAGAGAGAAGTTGTTTGATTGAAAGTGCTTGTTTGCGCAAACTATCGATGTGATTGATTAATGAAAAGATATAAAGCAGCGACTTTGATCAAGATACATGTAATCTAACATATGCACAACGTCTAGACAGTGTCATAGTTATAAACTGCATGCACTTAATGAAGAAATAAAAAAATGTTGATTCATGAGCAACTAGACTGCGTGTTTTTAGCACAACTGTTGTTGAGCTTGACGAGTTTGTTGAACTGAAAGAGTTTGTGAACTTCAAAGAATTCTTTGAACTTGAAGAATTCATTGAACTCGAAGAGTTCATTGAATCTGCAGAGCTTGAAAACAGCAAAGAGCTTAAGAATTGCAAGAATGTGCAATTGTATTTAGATGCTTCTGAGTATCTGAACAATCTGTTTCTATAGATTTCAAATACTTGTTTCATCTGCTGTTGTTATTTAGAACAGATGCATCTTCAGAGTTCGTGATTTTCGTTGCAGTTAATGCAACATCTTTTATTTGAAGACATCATGCACTTCTTAATGTGATGTTTGTCTGCACACTTGATGCAGCGTTGATTCTTTCTGCAGAATCTGATCATGTGATCAAATTCTTGACATCTGAAGCACTGTGTGATGCAACAGTTCTTCTCAAACAGCTCACATGCACATTCATGATATGCATTTAGCATATTCATGTTCATCAATCAATTTATCATTACTTTGATTGCTATCTTCATAATAAGCAACGAATGAGTCTTTTCACTTTCTGCTACTTTCTTGAGTCAGACTATTTTTAAAATCTTCAGATTCTTATAAAGTCTTGTGTTATTCTTTATCAGCTTTCTGATGACTTTCTTCTGATTGCTCATGTTAATTGTAATGCACATCTTATATGTCAGCACTGCAAATGTTCATTGCAATATGCACATCAAGTTTGCAATTTCTTTTGCTCATTCTTGAATCTTTTTCAGATTTGTTCATGTGTCTGAGCTGACTGCATGAAGAAAAATGTTTTCATTACTCAGCTTGCAAAGAAACATGATCAGATCTTGTTGATTCATTGACACGTCTGCTATTCTTTGAAGAATTTGCTCAATGATTTTCTTTTGCATCTTTTTTATCTTTTCTCTGTCTGCTATCTTTATCATGATTTCATGTTTCTTGCAAAGCAACGATGATCTCTCTTTGAAACGTTGCTCTCTTGTTGATAATTCTTCTTTTATCACATTTGTTCATGACATGATTTTTGATGAGAAACGCGTATTTCTCTGTGTTTGTAACTGCTTGCTTAGCAGTTGAACTGATGTCTTCAGTTTCTGTACATTCTTCGTGATGAATGCATTCTGAGTTGCATAATGTTTTTCTTCTGATTCAAGTCGAAGATGATGCATCAGCTTCACTGCTACTTCTTTTCATGAATGATCTTTGCTCTTCTCTTTCTTTAACATTGATGTCTGTATTAGAAGATTAATAATGTTAGTAACATACTTTTTGTCATTGTGTAAACTTTTCAATCTCATGTTGCTGTTTCTTCGTGACAAGTCAACATCACTTGCAATCATTTCTGAATCAGCATTACTGCAGTTCATGCAATTCATCGTCATTTATTCATCTTCTAAATTCATTCTGTCTTGATTGTATTACTCTTTTTAAAAATTTACTTTGCATGCGTTGTGATTGTCTTTTTGCATTTCAACTATCAATGAATTCTTTCGTCTGCAGAAAATTCATGATAGTGCAATTGAGAATGAAGAAGAGATTGTCACTCTGATAACATTCACTGCTCATCAGAAAATTCTTTACAAGAAATTGATAACAGCAACATGTGTAAAGAATCATCTTAAAAGAGTTTATAAACTTAAGTCTTTAAAGATTCAAAAGCTCATTCTCAAAAAGATGATAATTGTCAATGACATTGTCAGAGAAATTCTGAATGTAAAGTGCTTTGCAATACATTCAATCTCAATTATATATTGTTTTATCAGTATTTCTAATTGTTCTGATATATTTTAGCTTAATTTGTCATCTTTCAATTCTCTGTCTTCGCGTTTTAATGTAAATCTGATAATGAAGAAAAAGAAGAAATCTGTAATCTTATCTTGTATGAAAGATGTTTAATGATGTGATGATTGCATAATGTTTATTATGTCATGATGATTATGCTTTCTTGTTGAGTGCATTTAAATGTCTTTGCATCTTTTTCTTCTGTCTATTGATTTAAATATGTGATCGTTTCATTAGAGAGTGAAACTATCATAATATAGTGATTCTTCTTTTCTAATAATGAGTTTATGCTTGAAAGTGAGTGATTATGCTTTTCGCTCATGTTTCAACCTCATTTTGAAAGCTTTTATAAGCTTCAAGACATTTTTCATATCTTCGCTTGATATTCATTGATTATATTTAATGAAATATTCTTTTCATTGTATTTTATAATATAAAATTTTCTTTCTTTTTCACTTTTATAAAATCTTTTCTATCTTTCATTCTTGCTCATCATCAATAAACTTAAGTACAAGATAATCAAGTATAGAATCATCATTTAATTTACAATTATATGATTTTAAAAAAGATACATGAAAGACAAAATGAACTTTATAAATGATTGAAAAATCAAGATAATATATCTGCTTGTCTATGAATTTCTGTATATGAAAGAACTCTATCATTTTATTTGATAGTTTCTTGCTTAACTTCTTCTGCTTCAGATTTTTTGCTGATAACATGATTAAATCATTGATATTAAAGAACTTAAACTTATGTTTTTGATTATAGTACTTTGTCTGAGCATTGATTGCATTTTGTCATCATTTCATCAACGTGTTTCACATGTCTTACAGCATTTCAACGCGTTCTTTTGCTGCTGACACTTCTTTTTTCATAACATCATTCTTGATGTGTATGTCAAAGATTAACTCATAGTCATACATGATTTTAAAGAGACTACAACTCAACGAAGAGTGCTTCATTTAATGATACATGAACTCAACTATGAATAAAAGCGTAGCTCAGTTGTCTTGCTTTTCTGAACAATATATTCATAGATAATGTTTCAGCGTTTGATTCTGTCATTCTGTCTGATCGTCTGTTTGCAAATGAAAAGCGATGCTTAGTCATCATTTCATCTTGATATGATAGCAGATCTTTGATCAGAACACACTGATAAATAAACTATCTTTATTGATAATTATATTATTTGATACTTCATATCTTAAAGCAATCTTCTCAAAAAACAACTCTGTTAACTTTATAACAGTCAGAGTTTTCTTTATAAACAGATAATGTATCATCTTTGTATAGTGATTGACTATCATGAAAATCAAGTCATACATGACTTCTTTTCATTTACTAGACGAAAGATTTATTATGAAATTCATAGTGATTTCTTTTCATGAATCTGTGAGTCAAGATAACGATCTCAACTCATCATATGATAAATGATGTTTCATCTTTACTCTTTGACAAATGTCACAAGTATCTATATACTTTTTAACATTCTTGATCATACTTTTTCAATAATATTTACAATCTAATAACTCGTTGATCTTGTTAACATCAAAATGTCTTGCTAACAAATCATCATGAAGATGTTTCAACAGCTCTTCTCTGACAGAAAGATTTTCTGAAACATACAATGATTCATTATATTCTATCATTTCTTAACTATTTAATGTTCAAGCTTCAATGTCATTCTTTCATATACTTGTCGTTTCGTCTGCTTTTAATCTTACAGTAAATTCATCTTCTTGCTATAAGATCTTGATGAGCTCAACTACAAATTTACTACTGAAGTTGTATATTATTTCATGAATTGTCAATACTTTGACAATTGCATGTAAAATGAGTTGTTTGCAATCAACAGTTTCAGCAACAAAATTAAGCTGTTTCTTAGCTACGTTGCAATCTCTATAAATTAACATTTCAACATTTATGCTTCTTGAAATTATTGATTTGAGTTGAGAGATTCTATCTTTCAAGAAATGTACTTCGTTTAAATGCGTTTCTTGTACTGCTAAAGTCATGATTCTCAACAGCATACTTCTGACATGCATTGCTGAACATGTACTCATGTTTTCACTGATACTGTGAATGAACGTCTTCTTAACATTGTTAATCACTCATATTCATCAGTGAGTTTCATCTTGCAGTCTGTTTTCAACATGTTTTGCTGAATATCTGTTCATACTTATACTGTGAATGAACGTCTTCTCAACATCATTAATCACTCATATACAGTATAATTCTCTGATCGCTACAAATATAAAGCTATTTAAGCTTTCTATTCTAGTCAGCTTTCGCTGCAGAGTGAGCAGCAAATAATTTGCAGAAATATTCTCATTCTTATAGTCAAATCATCTTGATGATACATTGATCAAGTTTGTCTTTTCTGATCTATGCATTATTTTAAAGTTGCAAATCAACAATTTCATGATTCATCTGACTTATCTTTTGTTTAGCTTTTAAACATTCATAAAACTCTTCAAATTATTATGATCAGTCAAAACTTCAACAATATGATAATTTTCTTTCACATAGTGTCATCAATGTTTAAACATTGATACTATGACTAGAAGCTTCTGATCATATATTTCATAATTTCTTTCAATGTTTATCATCATTCTGAATCAGAATGCAATCAAATGTCACTGATCTTTATCATCTGACTGAGACAAAATATTCGCGACTGCATAATTGAATGCGTTGATCTCGATGTGTATATGTCGCTCTGAGTCAAAGTGTCTTAGTATAGATGTTCTCATAAAGACGTCGCGAAGCTGATTAAAAGCTTGTTTTGCTTTGCTTAATCATATGAATGAACTCATTTTTACATCTTTTACACTATCTCTCAGCAATTCTGTTAAAGACTCTGCTATTTGAGAGTAATGATGTATAAAATGTCAATAGAAATTGATGAATTTCAGAAAAACTTGTATTTTTCAATACATCTTTGATCTGAATCACGTTTTGATGATGTTTATTCTACTTGAGTTCATCGAAACATCTTCTGTAAATATGATAAATTTTAGAAAGTTTACTTTAGTGATGAAGAATTCACATTTCTTCAAGCTAGCATATAGCTTGAACTTTCTTAGTCTCTTCAAAATTTACTTCATATGATCTATATGATCAGTCTTCTCTACGAAGAAAATTAGAATGTCATTCAGATAAACAATACAAAAGTTGTTTAAAAGCTCTGTCAAGATTTTATTAATATAAGTCTGAAAAATGACAGATGCATTGATTAAATTAAATGATATGATCATATATTTAAAGTGATTGTAATAAATATAAAACATCATCTTTCACTCATCTTCACGTCAAATTCTGAAACAATGATAAACATTCTTCAAATTTAACTTAATGAACTGCTTGACTTTACTGAATCTGTCTAAAGTTTCACTAATTAAAGACAGTGAATGACGATTTTTGATAGTGATCTTATTCAAATCTCAATAGTTCATGCATAAATGAAGACTATCATTCTTTTTGAGAATGAATAAAATAGACGTGTCAGTTGAGCTGACGAAGTGTTTAATTCATTCTTTTGCTAAAACATTCTTTAAATACTGTTTTTCACATAGTGTCATCAATGTTTAAACATTGCTACTATGATTAGAAGCTTCTGATCATATGTTTCATAATTTCTTTTAACATCTATCATCATTCTGAATCAGAATGCAATCAAATGTCACTGATCTTTGTCATCTGACTGAGACAAAATACTTATGACTGCATAATTGAACGCGTTGATTTCAATGCATATATGTTGCTCTGAATCAAAGTGTCTTAGTATAGATGCTCTGATAAAGACGTCGCGAAGCTGATTAAAAGCTTGTTTCGCTTCATTTAATCATATGAATGAGCTCATTTTTACATCTTTTACACTATCTCTCAACAGTTCTATTAAAAACTCTGCTATCTGAGAGTAATGATGTATAAAACGTTGATAGAAATTGATAAATTTCAGAAAAACTTGTATTTCTTAATACATCTTCAATCTGAATCATGTTTTGATGATGTTTACTCTACTTGAGTTCATTGAAATGCTCTTTGTGAATATGACAAATTCTAGAAAGTTTACTTTAGTGATGAAGAATTCACACTTCTTTAAGCTAGCATATAGCTTGAACTTTCTTAGTCTCTTCAAAATCTGCTTCATGTAATCTATGTGATCAGTCTTTTCTACAAAGAAGATTAGAATGTCATTCAAATAAACAACATAAAAGTCATTTAAAAGTTCTGTCAAGATTTTATTAATATAAGTTTGAAAGATGATAGATACATTGATTAAATCAAACAACATGATCATATATTCAAAGTGATTGTAATAAGTATGAAACATCATTTTTCACTCATCTTCACGTTGAATTCTGAGACAATGATAAACGTTCTTCAGATTTAACTTAGTGAACTGCTTGACTTTATTAAGTTTGTCTAAAGTTTTATTAATTAAAGACAGTGAATGATGATTTTTGACAGTGATTTTATTCAGATCTTGATAGTTTGCACATAAATGAAAACTATCATTCTTTTTGAGAATGAATAGAATAGATGCATCAGTTGAGCTGATGAAGTGCTTAATTCATTCTTTCGCTAAAACATCATTTAAATACTGTCTCAGAGTTGCTAACTCTGTGTTCAACAGATTATACAATGATTCATATGATGACTTTGCAGTGATTTCAATTGCATGATCGTGATCTTTATGCAAAGACAGTTTGCCTGCACTTTCTGTTGAGAATACATTTTCATACTCTTTCAATTCAATGAATAAAGTCTGCGTTTTAAACGCGTTTGTAATACAACTCATCATGTTATTCATTACTTTCACTTGATGTTCAACAATCAACTTTTCGACAACGTTGATCATGACAAGAGCATACACAGTAAACTCATCTTGTAAAACTTTTACAAATGCTTGTGCAAAGAATAACTTAAATGCGTGCTCATTCACGTTGAAACATCATGTTCTTATGATCATGTCTATTCAAATACACTCAAATTGCATATTTAACATACTCAGAATTCAAGAAGATTCTTTCTTGTTAATAGCATAAAAGATATTTATATTTTTTTTCTCTATGTTTCAGCTGTCTTTTAGTTGATAACACATTTTATAAACGTCATAATAATAAACACTTTGATCATTCATTCAGATAAATCTTGAGAGATTAACATTCAATAATGACATATCTTGCTCAATGATGAAATGTTAACTAATCACGTTCATCTTAACATTGATATTCATGTGAATCTTTGTTTCTGTCTTTTGATTTCTCTGAATTACATGCTCATTATATATAAGAGTCTTTATAAAGAAAACTTCTTGTTTTTCCTTGATGATTTGAAGCATTCATCAAGAACTTGTTTTTTTCAAAATCTTGAAATGACTTGTATGTGACATTAAATTAATGAATACTCAATTTACATCAGATTCTTTTAATCTATTCTTGATCTTTTCATCTTTATAATTAGTAAAGTAATGACTCTTTTGATTGCATATGTAACACGTTATGTTGAACAAATTCTTGCTATAATGTGATAAAGCATGTAAGCTTATCTTTGATGAAGAGTTGAGTTTGATTGATCAATAAAATTTCTTTCGCTTTGAATGAGTCTTTTTGTTGATTTTATCTCAATCATGCAAGTTCTCGTCTTAAGATCATTTCAACAACAAGATGTGTTCTTTTCGCAGATTTGTTTTCAATCAAGTGACAAGATCAATTAATGTATTTTATGTAATAGAAATTGACTGCACATTAGTAATGATCACATGCAGCTCAGATCTCAACTTGATGAATAAATGAACTCATTTATGCTCATCACTATACAACAAAAGTTGATGTTTCAGAATGCTCAAATAAGTTGTAAATGTTCATATCATCTGATCTGAACGTTGCAATGCATTCACATACTGCTGAGTCACGTCTATGCTTTGATTCATTGAATTCTCGATTAAATTAAGAAAAAAGTCAATAAAATTGAATCACATCTGCTGAGCTGCAAACATAGTCTCTTCATGATTGAATTAAAACTTCTTTGATTCATTCTTGAGATAAATCATGCCGTACAAAATCTTTTTCTCATCACTTTCAAAATGTTAAAAAGTATTTTGAAATAAGATTTTGATATTATGAATTCACTCTCTATGCTCTCTTATGATTTTATCATGATACTTCTTCAAGAACATTGAAAGTTTTTGCTTTTGCAAAATGATCTTGTGATGACTTTGTTTCATTATTGTCAACACTATTGAAATGATATGTAGATTGTTTAAGTTCTTCATAAGAACTTAAGTGAAAGCTTAATGACTTTTCTTCGTTGTTTCAACAACTTGCAGAATCTCAATCTTTGATCAAATAGTTGCTAACTTCTGTTTCTTTTGCAGTTCATCACATTGAAACATTACTCACGTCAGTTGTTTATTAATATCAAGAGAGAATTCATCTTCTGCTTCTTTACTTTCTGATTTCATTATGCAACGTTCATTTTCTGATATGATGTTTTGCAAAGTTAAGACATCATTGTTTTGACTTTGTTGCAATCATGTTGCTGTTGTCATGCTTGAATATCAAATCATTATTTTTAAGAAAAGTTTGAAATAATTAAAACTGTGATGATCAAGTCTACTAAATGAATAGACGAGATTTATAAGAATGATATGATAATGTGATATTTTAAGCAGACACAGAATGAATATATATTATGATAGAGCTAATTATTAAGAAGTTCTTGATAACTCAAGAAAATTAATCAACTATAAAAAGTTTGTCAAGCATTGTTAAGTTAAGCATGACATAACTTATGACATATTAAATCAAAGATATGACGTAGTTTAAATGATGTCTTGACAAAGTCATAAAGTTTCAGAGCTAATCTTTATGTATCAATTCATCATGACAAAATGTTAATCTGAGCTGCTAAAAAATGAAGAAGTTTTGACAATAATTAAACTTGCAGCGTTGATGATGTAACTGAATAACATAGTCATTGCAAATACTTGAGTCATGTGTTCAAATAAGAAAGTACTTGCTAGATCTTGCAGAATTTTAAACACTGCGTCATCTTAACTTCTGATTCATTAAATTATGAAGTTGAAGAGATTTTATTTGAAGATAAGTGAATCAATGACTGCGTGACTGCTGAAGTTACAACAAAGAAACGTCTTTATTGTGAATGAGAAGTGATTTTAATGATTCACATTTAGAAAGAATGAGCTTTTAAAATGAAGTATGAGAAATGATGAACTGTTACATTATGATCTTGCAGTTTATGTATTCAATGACTTTGTTACAAGAAATGAGATTCTGCATATGAATCATGATGATTTTGAAGCAGATCATTTTGCATACGCTCATATTAAAACTGTGATAAGAAGAAAATATTACTGATTAAAAATGCTCAAAAAGATGATAAAATATGTTCACATCTGTTCAGATTATCAGCAAGTGCAAGTGCATCATCATAAATTTTATGAGAATATGATGTTTATATTTTCAGAAAACGTGAATTCATTTCACATGATGATCATGAATTTCATAATAAACATGCTTTCTGCAAAGAATTCATACATTGAAAAAACAAATGATGCTATATTGATAATGATAAATAAGTTGATCAAGCATGCAATTTATATTTCAATGATCAAAGATTTGAACATTGAGAAGCTTATGAATCTGCTATGACGAGAATTCATATCTCAGCATGAAATGATGCGAAGCATTATATCAAATTGAGACTCACTATTTATCAATCATTTCTGAATCACTTTATGTTAACATCTTGAAGTGAAACGAAAGCTAAGCACTGCGTTTCATTTGCAAATGAATGATCAAACAGAAAGACAGAATCAAATGCTTGAACATTATCTGCAAGTGTATTTCAATTATAAAATGAATAACTGATCAGAACTTTTGTCAATGATAATGTTCGCATATAACAACAGTGTACACGTTAGTATTAAAAAAACTTCATATGAGCTTCTAAAAAATACATTGCAAGCTTCACAAAGACATCTGAAAACAGAGTTTTAAAGAAAAAGAAACTTTTGACTATGAAATGAGCAGAATGATTACAAAGTATCAGAGAACATTTAATGAAACTATGAAAGTGAGTAGCAGAACAGCAAGCAAAGTATTATAATGCTCATCATAAAGTTGCAAGCTTTCAAATGAAAAACAAAGTGCTTTTGCAAAGTATAAACATTTGTACACTTTGTTCAAAGAAAAAGATTGATCATAAATAATTGAAATCATTCAGAATATTGAAGAAAATCAACATGCAAGCATATAAGTTTGAACTATCTGAGAAATATGATGCAATTCACTTGATTTTTCATGTTTCTTTATTGAAACTCTGACACTCACATGATGAGAATTCAAAGTTGCAAATCATTCTTGTAAAAGAAGAAAAGAAATGAAAGATAAAGAAAATACTTGATCAGCAAATCAAGAAAGAAAAGATTGAGTATTTAATTTAATGAGCTGATTCATCTCTTTATAAAAACTTTTGAGAATCAATAAAAAATCTTAGCAATGCAAAGAAGATCATTGAGAACTACAAGACAGAAAGATAAGTACATCAGTTAACTGCAAGAAAGTTAAAGGGAAAAAAGAGAGACAAATTATGTAAGAATTACAATTGAAAGAATATCAAAAGTGCAAAAACGCAAGTTTAAGAAATTGATATTAAACTACAATTATAAAATCTTACATAACATATGTTTTTTTAAAAAAAGACAACAAACGTTGCAAAAGAATGAAGAAAAGAAGTGATCAATGATCATAAGCAAGAACATCAAAGTGAAGAGAAGAGTTATTTATTCATCAGTGAATCTCATCATGCATTGCTTGCTTCAGTCAATACTTACAAGATGAAGATGAAGTAACATGATAATAATGAGAAGTGATGAGAATGAGAAAGACAAGAATCTCTACTCAACTGTTAAATACAATCTCATATGATTAAAAGAGAAATTACTCACTCTTTCATTATTGAAGATGAAGAGCGAGATAAGTTTCAATGCAAGCATTGAAATGATGATTCATCATTCATGCAGCATGATACATCGACAGCTGAAAATGATGCAAGACTGAGTTCATCATGCAATTATGCTTTTTTACGAAGCAGTACTTGCATTTGCAAGCACGCTTGATGAAAACACAGCATGTGTTTTTTTTTAATTTCTTCATTAAGTGCATGCAGTCTATGACTATGACATTGTCTAGACGCTGTATGTATGCTAAGTTACATGTAATCTGGCCAAAGTTACTGCTTTATATTTTCTCGTTGATCAATCACATCGATAGTTTGCGCATACAAGCGCTCTCTCTCAATTCTCGTCATTGTACTCTCGTTTTTCTTTGTTTCTTCGCATTCTTCGCGTTCTACTCTTTCGTTTCTAATAGTCATTTTCTCGTCGCAATTCAAGTATTTTTCAAATACTCTAGTGTTGCAATTCTTTCAATTTTGGTGATGAACAGTGTCAATATAGTGTCTGTGTTTTTGAGCTGAGCTTTTTCCTTAAGCTTTATCTGCTCTGCTCTATAATGTCTGCAGTTCAGCAGTAAATGCTTCGACGTTTGCCTTGCATTGCATATTTCATTGCATTTATTCTCAAGAAATGCATGATGTCTTTGAATAAAAGATGTTGCGTTAATTGCAATGAAAATCACGAACTTTGAAGACGCATCTGTTCTAAATGATGACAGCAGATGAAACAAACGTTCGAAATCTATAGAAACAGATCATTCAGATACTCAGAAGCATTTAGATACAATTGCACATTCTTGCAATTCTCGAACTCTTCACTATCTTTAAGCTTTGCAGATTCAATGAACTCTTTAAGTTCAATGAATTCTTCAAATTCAAAGAACTCTTTGAAGTTTATGAACTTTCTCAGTTCAACAAACTTATCAAGCTCAACAACAGTTGTGCTGAAAATACACAGTCTAATCACTCATGAATCAATATGACAGATGATAAAAGTCAAGAAGAGACGTGTTAATCATTTCTCTTGTGTGAATAGCGACTCAAATGAGATGTCGCTTAAGCAAAGTCAGAAATGATAAATCAGAAAACAAGACAGATTCTTGATGATTGAGAGCATTCAAAAAGTTTTCTCTTTGCAAAGTTAACAACAGTTACAAATAACTTTATGATAAAACAATCTTTTCTACAAATATTGCAGTACAACATCAGAAAATCATTGAAAATTCAGAAATCATTTCTAATCAACAGAGAAGTTCATGACTTTGACATTGTAGTCATACAGAAGCAGAGTTGCAACATTAATGATATTCAATCATTTAACTCAGCTCACAACTTCTTTTACCTAGTGAAAAAAACGTCATCACAGTCAAGAACATGCATATATGTGAACAAATGTTTAAGACTCAATCAATGAATGATAGAAACAATTGAGTCAGACATTTGCTTAATCAGAATATTAACTCACAACATAGATAATGAAATGCAGACGTTACAACTTATAAACATCTACAATTCATGTTCACTGTTCTCTACATCTATAAAGAGATTTTCAATCATTTCTCGCTTAAGCAAGCTACTCAAAGATGATTGCAAACAACTTATCATGAAAGATTTCAATCTACATCATTCTTATTGAGAGAGATGAAAATGCTTCACTTAACATGCAGTGATCAACAGTTTACTTGACATCGTTATTAACATTAAGCTGAAATTATTGCTGAAATCAAACATTATTACTCACAAGTTTCACAATCAGTTTACAACTATTAATCTAGTCTTTAGCAGCGAGAAAATATAGTTCATGACATGCAAGTGCAAAGTATGCATCAATCTACATCAAGAATTGAATCATTTTTCAATTGTCACAGAACTGTGTTTACAAACAACTTCAGTACAATCTTCAACTCAATGATTATGAAAGAAAATGAACACAGAAGCATTAAGTATGTATCTGTGCATGCATCTTTCATCGAATCATTCTTTGAACAACAAGATGATGATGAACGAAAGAATGTGCAAAGTTATCAAGATGTTACAGAAAATCATTGAGAAATCTACTTTCTTGACAAAATCATCAAGTTGAGCAAAGAACTTTTGAAATTCAAATTGCTCAAAGATAGTAATGAAATCAAGATGACTATGAATCATATGAAAAATACAGAGCACACTAGATGCGTGAAATGAATATCTAAAACACAATGATCATAAAAATAAAATCATTCAACAAGCAAAGCGTGCACATTTCAGATCACAAATGCATAAGTTGAGCAATGCATTCAAGTCAATATGATGCTTCGCAAAATGAGTCAGAATTGAAAGTCAACTATTTAAAAAAACTTTTTCAGTTTTCATCACTAAAGTGAAGTGATACTGATCAAATGACAATGACATTCGAGAAAAAAATCAAGATATTGCAAGAAAAATTCTTTTCTTCATTTTCTCAAACAAATGTCAATGACATCACAGATTTATTTATATTCTTGACAATGTCATTTGACTTACGCATCTCAGAAGATGAAGTGAGACAGACAATCAAAAGAGTAAAAGCAAACAAAGCATCAGATGTTTTAAACATTTTGAACAGAATGCTGCAAACAGATCTTGCAAAACTGACTTTAATATTAATGAGTTTATTTAATGCATCATAAATATCATTTGAAGCAGTTTAAAAAAGCTCAAATGATAGTACTATGCAAATTGAAGAAAAGCAATTATACTGATTCAAAAATATATTGATTCATTGCTTTGCTTGATATCATGAGCAAAGCTCTGAAGTTGATCATGATTAAAAGATTGAGCAATATAACTGAGACTCATCACATGCTATCTGATGCTCAAATGAGAGCGAGACACAAGCAATTCATGATCTTGACATTAAATCTACTAGTAGATCAGATTCACACAGTATGAAACTGCAAAATTAAATACATAATGTTCATGCTAAGTTTAAACATCATCAAAGCATTTAATCAAGTCTTGCATGTCAGACTTCTGCATACTCTGAAAATGAAAAGAATTTCAGACTATATAATCAAATGAGCATGCAGCTTTCTTAAGAATTGAGAAACATTGCTGAGATTCAACAAGCAAATGAGTGACATATGTAAGATAAATGCAGACATATTACAGAAATTTCTCATTTTATTGATTTTCTTTTTATTCTTCAACGCAAGTTTGATTGAGAAGTGCAAAGCATTGAAAATTAAGATTGAAGTGCTCAACTTTGTAAATAACATTAACATTTTAACATACAATAAATTCATCAAAGAAATTTGCAAAACATTGAGCAAAATGCATAACATCTGCGTGAAATAAACTTGCACTCATGATGCAACATTTGCATCAGAAAAGTATGAATTTACACACTTCATTAAAAAATCAAAGAGATTTGACATAATGATTAGCATACAAATAGAAAGCTCAATTATGTTGAAACCGTGCCTAAATCATTCAATCAAAGAGGCTCGAGACTGATATGTATGTATTGTTCTTTAGAGATAGCTATAACAAGACATTAAGAATACAGAAGAGAAAGAGTGCAAGCTCTTCTATAAATAATGGCTTGAGGCTGCGCTAGGCTCGATACAGATGTGATGTAATAGGTCAGATGTGTTTGCTTAAAAGAATGATGAAAGAAGTGAATGAAGAAAGTGCTGAACAACGAGAAGAAGTGCTGAGAATGACTCAAAGAGATGCGCTAGATTCAAACTAGGCATAGCGTCATGACTTGCTTTAATCAAATTGATTGAAATTAGATCTAAACTCTGATCGATTCAGGCATGTTCATAACATTACTTCTCTTCTTCGAACATTCATGTTCGCATGAATAGAAAAGAAATAAAAGCAAAAAATTCATCGTGTTTTCAATTTAGTGCGACTTATTCGAGTATAGCTTGTGAAATTCGTTCAGAACTTTCTTCGAGCCATCGAATTTCCCTTTATCGACATAGTATCATTCGTCATCACGATCTACCTCGATTCATTTGACCTTGTATTGTAGTCTTTCTCTATATCGCCTGAAGTTTAATATATCGTCTACTTTTCAGTGCTCTTCATTCTCTTCAATGATCATCAATCTAGAAGTCTCAGAATGTTGTTCTGATAGAAGATTGTTTGATGAAGTTCGTAGATACTTTGAGCTGAACACTGAATGTATATGCTTCATGCTTCTAGATAGCTGAAGGCGATAGAAGATCTCAACTTTGACTGTGATTGAATAGAGATCGAGCTGCTTGTCTTTCAAATCTTTGCATGATCTAGTGATTTTGATGTTTTCGAAGACTAATCAAACTTGATCATCTACTTCATAGA
>JAABUS010001717.1_pt1 | contig 45841 bp, 41 predicted proteins | sample 5560161 | NCBI WGS metagenome assembly JAABUS01 (sample SAMN10711885, study PRJNA513376) | rock metagenome | isolation source: Antarctica rocks | place: Antarctica: Victoria Land, Trio Nunatak nord | collected 2016-01-04 | reverse complement strand
GGTGCCGCTGACGGCGCGCGGGGTGGCGACGAGAAAATCGATGTAATCGGTGTCGGCACAGCGCGGTGTGTTCATGCCCGCCACTCTACTCGTACCATGCCATTGGGCTCAACTGCGTAAGTCCTAAGAATATTCGCACAGAATGGATGAGCGGAATACGGTGAATACGGGAAGCGGGAGGCGACGCAATGGCGGGAAATAGACGGTAGGCGGTAGACAGTAAATGGAAGGGGATCGATGCGATTAACTCCCGCCTACCGTCTACTGGCTATTCCGCTCAGAAGCGGAGGGCCGCGCCGTGCTTGCGCAGCCACAGGCGCTGCTCCTTCGTTGTGGGGCAGTGCCGCGCGACGATGCGCCAGAAGCGGGCGGAGTGGTTCATCTCGACGCGGTGCGCGAGTTCGTGCACGACGACGTAATCGAGCACGACGGGCGGCGCGAGGACGAGCCGCCAGTTGAAATTGAGGTTCCCCGCGTGGGAGCAACTGCCCCAGCGCGTCTTCTGGTCGCGGATCGCGACCTGCCCATAGGTGAGGCCCATCTCCGCCGCACGCCGCTCGACCCGCGCGACGATCGCGAAGCGTGCCGCCTCCCGCAGCCACCCCTCGAGTGCCGTCCGCGCCCGCTGCTCCTCCGGTACGATGACCGTGAATCGGGCCGCATCGTGGTGGACGGTCGCCCGCTTCCTTGGCGCGACGGTGACGTTGATCGCCCGTTCCATGCCGAGAAACGTGATGTGGTCGGGCAGCGGCGATGCGGCGTCCGGCGCGGTGGGGAGGGCGGCGATGCGGTCGAGGTGCGCGAGGATCCATCGCTGCTTGCGCGTGATGAAACTCAGGAGGCGCTGCCGGTTGTACCCCGGCGGTGCCACGACGCGCAGCCCGCTGCCGGGCGCGATGATGAGTCGCGGCTGGCGGGCGCGGTCGCTGATCGTCAGTGTGTACGGCACCGTCCGCTCGTCGAATGTCACGCGCTCAAGCGCCATACCTGTTCCTCTTTCCGCTTGGTCTAACCAATACGTTGCGTGGAGCATACCATGGCGGTGTGACCGCATACGCACGGGAAATGAAAGGGGATTTGTAAGACAGAGGCGAGTTGATCAAATATTAGACCATAATACGAATATAAATCGCTTAACATATTCAGTCATGTACGGTTCACGTAAAGGAGGGGCAGCGATGCGGTGCGTGCAGCGTGGTCTACGCGGTCCGGTGGTCTTCACAGTGCTCCTTGGTTTCCTTCTCCCTGTCACGGCTCTGGCCGCTGAACCGCCCGGTATCGGGCTGGGGGTAAATGTCAACGTCCCCGGCGTGGGCAATACCGGGGTGAACGTCAATGTTGGCGGCAATGGCGGCGTCAATGTTAACGCGAACGTCGGTGGCGGCTCGGTCGCCAGCGGCAACGCGAACGCGACGGCCGGCGGCGGTGGCCCCGTCGTGAGCGGCAACGCCAATGTCAGCGTCGGCAATGGTGGCTCGGTCGCCAGCGGCAACGCGAACGCAACGGTCGGCGGCGGGAACGGCAATGTCGCGAGCGGCAATGCGAACGCGAATGTCGGTGGCGGATCGGTCGCCGCGACGGACAACCGGGCGAATGTGGGGAACGCGGGTGGTTCCAGCAACCCTGGGAATAACGACCACCGTGAAGTCATCGGCGTCCAGACGAACACGAGCGTCGGCAATGGCCCGAACGGCTCGGTCGCGACGGTCAACGGCTGCGTCGAGGTGGGCGCAAACTGCACCACGCCATCGACGAGCGCGACGGTGGGCGGGTCTCCCGCCATTGGCGTGAACGCCTGCGTCGTCGTGGATGGCAAGTGCACGACCCCGCCGACGACGATCACCACGGGTGGCACGCCGCTCGTTGGCGCGAACGCCTGCGTCGTGGTGGACGGCAAGTGCACCGTGCAGCCAACGAACGACCCCCCGACAATCGGCGCGAACGCCTGCGTCATCGTGGATGGCGCGTGTACGACACAGCCGAGCGCAACCCCCTCGACGGTCGGTGTTAATGGCTGCGTCGCGGTCGTGGGTACGTGCGACGGCGCGACAACGCCGGGCGGCACGGGAATTGGTATCGGCGGCGGCGGCACGACACCGGTCGGCGGCGTCGGTCTCTGCGTCGTCGTGCTCGACACCTGCACCGGCACCGTCGGCGGCGGCACGACCCCCGGTGGCGGCACGACCACGATCGGCACAGCCAATGGCGGCACGGGCGGCAACGGCGGCGGGCTGACGATCACGGCGACCGCCGATGGGTCCGCGTTCGCCAACGGCGCGGGTGTACAGCAGAATGCGGCTGCGGACGACAACCCGGCAGTCTGCACGATCCCGCTGATCTCCTTCTCCAAAGACGCCACGATGAGCAGCGCAATCGTCGACTGCGCGACGGTCCATGTTTCCGGCGCGCGCGCCAACCTCCCCGCAGGGTTCGGCCCGATGGAGGACAATTCGACCGCCGGCGCCTCGACCCGGCAACTCGGCACGAGCGGGCGCGTGATGACGGACGTGATCGGCTCATGCACGGGCTGTGAGACGGCGTACGGCTCCGGCACGGGCTATCGCTCCTTCGTCCAGTTGAAGGACGCGACGAGTGGCGACTTCATCAACGTCGGTCTCATCCATGACGCGGCGGCCACGGGCGACAGCCCGACCGCGCTCACCCTTGCCATCGAGACGGGCCGGAAGACCGCGACGGGATACGATGTGTCGCGTGGGTACGTCAACACGACGACGAACCGGGTGCCCGATGGCCGCGCGACGATCCTGCTCGCGTGGACGCCGCAGGGCGTAACGGTCTCCGTCAACGGCATCATCCTCCCCAACGAGAATGCGCCGCGCGCGGCGTCGGTCGGCACCTACAGCGTGCGAATGAACCAGCCGGTCGTCAGCTTCGCAGCGGGCGCGAAGAACCCCGGTGAGCGCGTGGACACGACCTTCAAGTCCATCGCCTTCGGATAAGCCCCACGAGACTTCCCCTCTTTCGTCCGGGCGGCTCGCAAAGCCGCCCGGTTTCATGTGCGTGGCGATGGTGCGGCGGTGCGATGGGGGAGCATATCTGCGATACTGCACGCAACGGAGTGGCGATAGGAAATGAAAGGGATGTGGCGAATGGCGAGCGCGGCATTGGGCCAGGAAGTTGACGCGATCGCGGCGCGCGTGCGCACGGATCGACGGTACCTGCACATGCACCCGGAACTCTCGCTCCATGAGGAGGGCACCGCCCGGTTCGTCGCGGAGAACCTGCGGGAGGCGGGCATCCCGTTCCGCGCCGGGGTCGGCGGCGACGGGCGACCCTTCTACATGAACGCCGACGCCCTCGCGGTCGCGGGGATCGAGACATTGCCAACGACGGGTGGCACCGGCATCGTCGCGACGATTGCGGGGGGCCAGGCACCCTCCGGGAAGGTAGGTAAGTGCGTCATCCTCCGGGGCGACATGGACGCCCTGGCGATGCAGGAGGAGACCGGCTCGGACTTCGCCTCCCTCACGCCGAATGTGATGCACTCCTGCGGGCACGATGTGCACACCGCCGTGATCCTCAACGCCGCGCGCGTGCTCTGGGCGCGGCGTGGCGAGTTCGCGGGGACGGTCAAACTGATGTTCCAACCCGGCGAGGAGGGGTTCGGCGGCGCACGGGCAATGATCGAGGATGGCCTGCTGGAGAACCCGATGGTGGACGCCGCCTTCGCACTCCATGTCGATCCGGGCGTGCCGGTCGGGCAGATCGCGTACACGCCGGGCATCGCGAATGCCTACTCGGACCGTATCTTCATCCGCGTGCACGGCAAGGGCGGCCACGCCGCGCGTCCCCACGCCGCCGTCGATAGCACGCTCGTCGCGGCGCACATCCTGATCGCCCTCCAGTCGCTCATCAGCCGCGAGACGGACCCGATGGAGTCCGCCGTCATCACGGTCGGCACGCTGCAAGCGGGCGTCGGTGCGGCGAACGTCATCCCCGAATTCGCCACGCTCTTCGGCACGGTGCGCACGCTCAACCTCGCGGTGCGCGAGCACATCCGCCGGCGCATCCCGGAGGTCGCCTCCCACATCGCGCAGGCGATGGGCGCGACGGCGGAGACGGCGTACCTCACCGGCTACCCCGCGATGGTGAACGACCCCGACATGTGTGACCTGATTCGCCGCGCGGCGACGCCGATCATCGGCGCGGAGAATGTCAACGAGAAGCCCGTCGGCCTCGGCGGTGAGGACTTCTCGTTCGTGCTGGAGAAGGTGCCCGGCGCGATGATGCGCCTCGGCGTCGGCAACGTCGCGCGTGGCCTCACATATGGCGTCCACCACCCGAAGTTCGACGTGGACGAGGACGCCCTCCCCCTCGGCGTCGCCCTGATGACTGCGATTGCGCTGGAATATCTGGGGAGTAGCGAGTAACGAGTGATTCGTCGGCCCAATCCCGCTCGTTACTCGTTACTCCTCGAAGGGGGTGGGGAATGCTTGATTTTGGGATCACGCTCAAGCCGGACATGGCGCCGGGGCGCATCGTGTCGCTCGCGCGGCAGGCGGAGGGCGCGGGCTTTGGCTACGGCTGGCTCTTCGATTCGCATGTGCTCTGGCTGGAACCCTACCCCCTCCTGACCCTGATGGCGCTCAACACAACGACAATGCGCCTCGGCACCTGCGTGACGAACCCCGCCACGCGCGATCCGACCGTCACGGCGAGCGCGCTCGCGACGCTCAACCGGATTTCCGGCGGGCGGATGGACCTCGGCATTGGCCGGGGGGACAGCGCGCGGCGCGTGATGGGCAAGAAGCCGACGACGCTCGCCCAACTCGAAGCGGCGACGCGGATGATCGGTGACCTCGCATGCGGCCGGCCCACGTCGTACGAGGGCGAGCAGATTTGCATGGAGTGGGCCGAGGGGCCGCTGCCGGTCTGGATCGCCGGGTACGGCCCGAAGGCGCTGCGACTGGCGGGCCACATCGCGGACGGCGTCATCCTCCAGTTCGCGGACCCGCACCTGATCCGCTGGTGCATGGGCTTCGTACGCGAGGGTGCGGAGGAGTCCGGACGCGACCCCGCTGCGATTCGCGTGATGGCCGCCGCGCCCGTCTGGATTTCGGATGACCTCGCGGCGGCACGCGAGCGCGTCCGCTGGTTCCCCGCGCTCGTCTCCAACCATGTGATGGACCTGATCGCGCGATACGACCCTGCCGACCTGCCGGAGGAACTGACCGCCTACGTCCACGATCGCAGCGGGTACGATTATCGGCACCACGCGGAGGTCAGCAGCGGCAACGCGGCGTTCGTCGCGGACGATGTCGTGGACCGCTTCTGCATCGTCGGCCCGGTGGACGAACACCGGCGACGATTGCGGGAGTTGGCGCACCTTGGCGTCCACCAGTTCAATATCTACCTGATGAGCGGCGATGAGGAGGCGACGCTCGATCTCTACGGGCGTGAGATTATCCCGTCTTTCCGATGACCGAATCCCCCCTGCATCTTTCCCACGAAGGAGGCATCCATGCGCACACTGATTATGGGCGGCACGGTCGTCACGGCGAGCGAAACGTACGTGGCGGATGTGCTGATCGAGGACGAGCGGATCATCGCCGTGGGCAGTGGCCTTACCGGTGACGCGACGATTGACGCGGCGGGCATGTACGTCATCCCCGGTGGGGTGGACGTGCACACGCACCTGGAGATGCCCTTCGGCGGCACCGTCTCGTCGGACGATTTCTTCACCGGCCATCAAGCGGCGGCGTTCGGCGGCACGACGACGCACATCGACTTCGCCGTCCAGCCGAAGGGCGCGACGCTGCGCGAGACGTTTGACCTCTGGTCCGCCAAGGCGACCGGCAAGGCGGCGATCGACTACGGCTTCCACATCGCGATCACCGACCTGCCGGAGCGTGTGATGGACGAACTTCCGCAGTGCGCGGAGTGGGGCGTCACGAGTCTCAAACTCTTCATGGCGTACAAGGGCGCGCTGATGGTGGACGACGGCACGCTCTTCCGCGCGCTGGAGCAGGCGGCGGCGCACGGCCTCTTGACGCTGGTGCACGCCGAGAACGGCGACGCGATCGACATCCTCACCCGGCAGGCAGTCGCCGCCGGGAACCTCGCGCCGAAGTACCACGCGCTGACGCGCCCGCCCGCGCTCGAAGCGGAGGCGACCAACCGCGCGATCCGGCTCGCGGAGGTCGCGGGCGCCCCCCTCTACGTCGTCCACGTCACCTGTGAAGGCGCGCTTGACGCAGTGCGGCAGGCGCGGGCGCGCGGGCAGGAAGTCTACGGCGAGACGTGCACGCAGTACTTCTTCTTCACGAAGGAGGATCTGGCTCGCCCCGGCTTCGAGGGCGCGAAGTACGTCTGCTCGCCGCCCTTCCGCGAGGCGGACGACCAGCGGGCGCTCTGGCGCGGCGTCGCGGATAACGCGCTGCAGGTGATCTCCACCGATCACTGCCCCTTCTGGTATGCAGGCGGCACGGACGGTCGTTCCGGCGGCAAGGAACTGGGCCGGGACGACTTCGCGAAGATTCCGAATGGCTGCCCCGGCATCGAGGACCGGATGATGGTGCTCCACACGGCGGGCGTGCGCGGCGGCAAATTCTCGCTCAACCGCTGGGTCGAACTCTGCTGCACCAACCCCGCGAAACTCTTCGGCATGTACCCGCGCAAGGGCGTCATCGCCCCCGGCAGCGACGCCGACATCGTCCTCTGGGACCCAGATACGACGCGCACCATCCGCGCCGCGACGCAGCACCAGCGGATCGATTACGACCTCTACGAGGGGATGCAGGTGACGGGCGTGCCACGAACGGTTCTCGCGCGCGGGCGCGTGCTCGTGGGGGATGGCGCGTGGAAAGGTGAGCAGGGCGCGGGCCGCTTCGTGCACCGCGAGCGGTTCCAGAAGCCGTAGAAGTGGATTGCGAGGCCACCCCCTCCCCTCCCCATTTCATTGTTCAATGTTCATTGGTTGTGGCGCGTTGCCGGGGAGACGTTGCCCGATTGGTCTGCCCGCGCCTGCGTCGTCGGCCTCCGCGCGCGCCTCCGCGACCGCTGCCTGCCCCTGTGCCTGCCCCGCCGCCCACGCCGCCGCCCACACGGTTTCGCTCATCCGGGCGCGGGTAACGGTGAGACACTGCGCGTACAGGGGGCGGACCGGCGAAAGCGGTGGGGCGTCGCCGTGCGCGGTCCGCAGCCCCGCCGCCGCTCCGAAGAGCAACGCGGTCCGCTCCGGTCGCCCGCGCGCAGCGGCGATCACCCCGAAACCCTCCAGGCAATCCGTGAGGTACCACCGATCCTCGCGTTGCTGCGCGATCGCCAAACTCTCGCCGAGCGGCCCCACGGCCCGGTCGTACTCGCCCTGCGCCAGCACCGCCCACGCGAGGCTGCTGGAAGACATGGTGACGCCGTAGCGGTGCCCGAATGCACGAAAAATGACGAGGCTCTCCCCGGCGAGGCGTTCCGCCTCCGGGAAGTCGCCCGTGTAGTGCGCCGCACAGGCGAGACCCCAGAGGCAGGCCGCCGCGCTAATCCCGTCATCGTGCGCGCGGGCCTGCACTAACCCCTCCTCGAGCAACGCTACCCCCCGTGCGTGTCCCTTCGGGTCGTGTGGAGACGGGCCGATGTGCGCCAGCGAGGGCGCGGAGGATGCCCAAAATCCCGGCCACACATGCGCCATGTCGATCAGCGCCGTGCCCAAATGCGACAGGATAAGCGCAGTGAGCGCTCCCCAGTTCTCACTGCCCGATTTCTGCTCCCGCGATAGCGCGAGGGCCTCCTCGAACAATGCGTGTGCATCCGTCCACGCGCCCGTGTGGCGGGTTGTCAAGCCAAGCCGGAAGAGCGCGAAGGCGGTGCCACGCTCGTCGCCGACACGCCGCAACAGCGGCAAACTCTCGGCCATGACCACATGTGCTGCGGTGTACTCTCCCTGCTGCAGGAGTAATCCGCCGAGATGGGAGAGGGCTGTCGCCCGGATCGGCTCCGCACCGACGTCGGGGGCGGTGAGATCAAGGGCGGAGCGCAACCAGCGTCTTCCCTCGCTCAGGTGACTGCGCAGGAACCAGTACCAGCCGAGGTCGCTCGCCAGCCGGAGCGCGAATGCGGCTGCGGCGGGGTCGTCCTTGCCGTGTTCCACGCCCCACGCGAGGGCGGCGCGGAGATTATCATGGTCCCGTGCGAGGCGGAGCGCTGCAGGCCGCTGGCCCGCCCCGCCCCAGAGGTCGGGTTCCGCCGCCGCCGCTAGTGCCGCGTAGTATTCCGCGTGGCGGCGGCGCGCCTCCTCGTCTTCCCCCGTCGCCGCCAGCCGCTCCCGCGCGTAGTCGTGGATCGTCGCGAGCATCGTGAAACGCGGCGTGCCGTCGTCGCCCGTTTCTTCGCGCACGAGGCTGTGTTCGACGAGCGCGGCCAGCGCGTCGAGGACGGCGGCGTTGTCGGCCGGCGCGGGCGCGGCATCGGCGCACACCGCCCGCGCCGCGTCGAGCGTCCACCCGTCCGCGAAGGGGGCGAGGTGGGCAAGGAGCCGCTGTTCGCTCGCGTCGAGCAGAGCGTAACTCCAGTCAAGGGTGGCGCGAAGCGTCTGTTGCCGCGCCGGGGCATCGCGCGGGCCAGCCGCGAGGCGCGGTACGCCCTGATCGAGGTAGGCGAGCAGGGCGCGGGGCGGCATCACCTGCACCCGTGCGGCAGCGAGTTCGAGGGCGAGCGGCAGGCCATCCAGCCGGGCGCTGAGTGCCGTCACGGCGGGGATGTCCGCCGCTGTGAGGAGGAACACGGGATTGATCGCCCGCACCCGCTGCATGTAGAGCGCGGGTGCGGCGTAGCTCAGGAGCGCGGCGCGATCCAGCGACGCTGCGGGATCGGGCGACGCGAGCGGCGGCACGGGATAGCGGTGTTCGCCGGAAAGCCGTAGCGGGACACGGCTCGTCGCCAGCACCCGCACGCGGGGACAGGCCGCGAGGAGTTGCGCCACCGCTGGCGCCGCCGCGATGACCTGCTCGTAGTTGTCGAGCACGAGCAGCGCCTGTCGCTCGCGCAAGGCGGCGAGCACCCCCTGCATCGCCGTACGCCCGCCCCGCTCCGGGAGCCGCAGGGCCGCCGCAATCGTCGGCGTCACGAGGTTGGAGTCGCGCAGCGCGGCGAGGGAGACGAAGATGACGCCATCGGCGTACTGATCGCTCAGCCCCGCTGCCGCCTGCACCGCGAGGCGCGTCTTGCCCACCCCGCCAGGGCCGGTGAGCGTCACGAGTCGCACGTCCGCCCGTTGCAGCAAGGTGCACACTGCCGCCTCATCATGTTCACGCCCGATCAGCGGCGTGGGAGGCGCCGGGAGGGGCGGGAGCGCGAGCGGCGGCGCGGGCGGCCGGAGAACCGGAGCGGCGTGATGAGGGCGGGCGGCGACCAGCAAAGCGGCCCGCTCCGTCGCGTCCAGGCCGAGCGCCGTTGCCAACATCGCGACGGTGTCGAGGCGGGGGGTATGACGCGCACCGCGTTCGAGGTCGCTGATGCCGCGCGTGCTCAACCCGGCCCGTTCCGCGAGGGCATCCTGGGTCAGACCGGCTGCTTCGCGGCAACGCTTGAGCGCCTGGCCGAAGGTCGGGCACTGCGCGGTGGTGATGGGATCGCTGCTCTTTTCCATCCTGTGCACCTACTCGCCGCGCCGCTCGCCGCGCGGCATGAAGGGGGAATCCCGCACTCATGATACCACGCGGGCCGCGCTCGTTCGGAGCGATTGCGTGGGTGATGCGTGGGTGATGCGCATGGGTGCGCCGCCCCCGCGCCCCATACTAAGAGGGCGGCGATGAGACCGCATGTGCATAGGACCCACACAGGGGCAGGTCGCCCCGCCGGGGAATAGGGAAAGGAACGGACCGATGAAACTCTGGCAAGGGGTGTCGCTCGCGCTCATGCTGGCGACGATGCTGACCGTGACGCCCGTCGCGGCAGCGGACGATCCCATCGCGGCCATCGACCGGCTCGAAGCCGCGCTGATGGCGAAGGACGTGGACAGCGCTGTTGCCCTGTTCACGGACGACGCGACGGCGCGGCGCAATCCGCCGCTGCCGAACACGACCGGCATGTACCGGGGCAAGGCGGAGATCCGCACCTTCTGGCAGGCGCTGATCGCGCTCAATCCCCGATTCGAGACGGTCGGGCAGCGGCAGGTGGCCGGGGAGCAAGTGACGTGGACGAACGACACCGGGCTGGATGTCTTTCGGCGGGTCGGCATCGCGTCGTTCATCTCGCGCGGTGAGGCGACGGTGCGCGGCGGCAAGATCGTCGCCATCACGATCACCATCCCGCCGGAGGAACTGGCGCGGCTCCAAGCCGCGATGGCCGCGCAACCCGCTGTGCCGCCGACCGCGCCCCGGACCGGTGGGGGCAACGAGGCCACCTACATCCGCCGCCTCGGTGACGGATAGAGGGACCACCAGGTATGGACGGGCGGCATACCAGCGGAAAGAACAAACATCGGAGGTATGTGATGGACAGGATGGACAGAGCGAACCCAAGGGTGAATCGGCGTCGCTTCCTCGCGCTCGCGGGTGGCGCCGCAGCCGGTGCGATTCTCGCGGCGTGTGGAGGCACCAGCGCCGCCACCGATACCGCGAAGCCCGTCGCTCCCACCGCAGTCCCCGTGGCGACCGCAGCGGCGACGATCGCCCCGACGCGCTCCGCCGCGAGCGCGCCATCGTTCACCACGGCTGGTAGCATCACCGGTACGCCGGCGATGGAGCAGCGTCTGGTGATCGAGGCGGTGGAGTACGGCTTCAAGACCATGAGCAGCATCCCCGGCGGCCCGACCACGGTGCAGCTGAGGAACCTGGGCAGGGAGGCCCATCACGCGCAGCTCCTCCTGCTCAACGACGGCGTGACCCTCGAGCAGTTCGCCGCCGCGAGTAAGCGGGGGCCGGAAGGCATCTTCCCGCTCGTCGCCGCCTTCGTGGGCGGCGTCGGCGTGACCGCACCGGATGCCAGCGCTGAGGTGGTCCTGGACCTGAAAGCGGGCCGGTATATCCTCGGCTGCTTCATCTCCGGCGACGACCATATCCCGCACGTCGGCAAGGGCATGGTGCTGCCACTGACGGTGACCGTACCGTCAGCGACGGTTACTGCGCCAGTGGTTACGGGCACGATCACGATGTCCGACTTCACCTTCGAGATGCCCGCGACGCTCCCCGCCGGGAGGAGTTTGTATCGCGTAGTCAACCAGGGGCCGCAGACCCACGAATGGAATCTCATCCAGCTCGCGCCCGGCAAGACCGTCGCGGACGCCAAAGCGTTCTTCGACCCCCCGCCGTCCGGGCCTCCCCCGGGACCGCCACCTGGCAAGCCGATCGGCGGGATGAACGGGCTGAGCAAGGGTCTTGCAGGGATCGCGGTGCTGGACCTCGCACCGGGGGAGTACGCGGCGATGTGCATCATCCCCGATCAGTCAAGCCCGGACCACGCGCCGCACCTCCACCTCGGCATGATCAAAGGGTTCACGGTCACGTAGCGAGACGATGGGACCAAACGTAGCCGCATGGGCGAGGGTCTTCCGCAAAGACGGTGAACGAAAAAAGCGGCGTGTCCGAGCGGCCTGAGTCCGCATGGTTGGGGCAATTCCTACTCCGTGCCGATCGTCAGTTCGAGCAGGTGCGGTTTGCCGGATTGCCACGCGGCGCGCACGGCGTCCCCAACATCCCCGGCGCGCTCGACGCGGGTCGCCGCAACGCCCATCGAGCGGGCGAGGGCGGGATAGTCAATTGTCGGCTCGGTGATGTCCATGCCAATGAAGTGGCCCTGCGTCGCGTTGTACCCCTCCATGCCGCGCATATAGTTCTTGAGGATGTTGTACTCGCAGTTGTTGACGACCGCGAAGACGACGGGTAACTGCTCGTGCGCGGCGGACCAGAGCGCCTGCGGGGAGTACATCGCCGCGCCATCCCCGACGATGCAGAGCACCGGCTCGCGCCCGAAGCCGAGCGAGACGCCGAGCGCGGCGGGCATCCCCCAGCCGAGGCCGCCGCCCCGGACGAAGAAGTAGCGGTCGGGCCGCGTGACGCGGTGGAAGGCGCGCACATGCCCGGTCGTCGCCGGGCCTTCGTCCACGACGACCGAATCGGGCGGCAGGGCGCGCAGCAGGGCATGGGCGGCGACCATCGGCGGCATCGGCGTCTCGCCGTACCGCCCCCGCGCCGTGGCGTCGCGATCGGCGTGGAACTGCGCGGATGCCGCGCGTATCTGCGCGATCCGCTCGGTGACGCGCTCCCCCTCGACCGTACGCCGGAGGAGCGGCAGGAGCGCGTCGAGCGTGGCGCGCGGGTCGCCCGCGACGCCGAGCCGCACCGCATGGGTGCGGCCCAGCGCGTGGACATCGGGGGAGAGGTGGAGCAGTTCGACATTCGGCGGGATGGCGGGGCCGGGGGCGTACGGATACGTCGTGAAGGCGCGGCTGCCGATCAGGAAGACGCGGTCGAAGGCGGCGAGTTTGGCGCGGATCGCGGCGGCATGCGGCGCGAGGGGGCCGCTCCAGAGCGGGTGCGTCGGCGGGAAGGGGAAGGCGGTCAGCGGCGCGTCGAAGACCGGCGCGCCGAGCGCCTCCGCGACCGCCACCAAGGCATCCGTTGCACCCGAAGCGATCACCTCGTCCCCGGCGACGATGGCGAGCCTGCCGAGTGGCGTGCCGGTGAGCAGATCACTCAACTCTTCGAGCGACCCGCCGACCGCGCGGCGTTCGATGCGGGAGGGCGGCGGCACGCGCGCCTCGCCGATCTCGTCCATGTAGTTCATCGGCAGGGAGACGAAGACCGGGCCGGCGGGGGCCGATGCCGCGTCGTGGAACGCGCGCCGGAGGACCGTGCCGAGTTCGCCGAGGCTGCGGACCTCGTGCGCCCACTTCGAGACCGACCGCGCGATGCCGACGAGATCGCCGGTGAGGAGCGGGTCCGTCACGATGTGCCGGTAGTCCTGCTGGCCCGCCGTGACGACGAGCGGCGTATTCGCGGCCTGCGAGTTCGTCAGCACGCCGATGCCGTTGCCCAACCCGGCGGAGGTGTGCAGGTTGATGAAGGCGGGGCGTTTGGTCGCCTGCGCGTAGCCGTCCGCCATCCCAACGACGGTGGATTCCTGCAGGCCAAGCACGTAGTGGATGTCAGAGACAGTCGCGAGGGCGTCGATCATCGGCAACTCGGTCGTGCCGGGATTGCCGAAGATGTGCGTCACGCCCTCGCTGCGGAGAACGTCGATCAGTACATCGCTGCCTTTGCGGCGGATATCGTCCATGCGGGCTCCTCCAGCGTCGGGTGTTGGCGTCAATCGCAAAACCGTTTCCCTCCCCGCTCTCCATCGCCCGAAGGCTTCGAAATGGTGAGATCACCCGGTGATGGAGAGCGGGTACGCTCGGGGCAGGGAGGGTAAGGACGTACAACCGGCTCGTAGTATAGCCGAATCTGCCATGTGGCTCTGGAATGTTTGGCGCCCGCCCGCTGTTACGCGGAAGCACAGAGATTGGACGCCCGATTCTGTCGCCATTGGCCCTTTCGCGCCATGCGGCTTCAGCGGTACGGTTGGATCGTCGGCGCGGTCGCGGTACGCGGAAAGGGGCTACCACACATGCAACGCACCCTTGGTGGGCGGATCTACTACGGTTGGATTATCGTTGCGGTCACGGCGCTGACGCTGATTACCTCAGCGGGCGAGCGATCCGTGCCGGGCGTGCTCATCCACCCGCTGGAGCAGGAATTCGGCTGGTCGCGCGCCTCCATCTCGTTCGCGGTCTCGATTGGCCTCCTCCTGTTCGGCTTCATGGGGCCGGCCGCCGGGAAATTGATGGATCGGGTCGGGCCGCGCGTGTTGATGGTCTGCGGGCTGCTCCTGATCGTCGTCAGCACCGCGACGAGCGCGACGCTGACCGCGCTCTGGCAACTCGATGTGCTCTGGGGTGTTGTCAGCGGCATCGGCACCGGCATGGCGGCGACGGTGCTCGGCGCGACGGTGGCGAACCGCTGGTTCGTCGAGAAGCGCGGCCTCGTGCTCGGCATCTTCGGCGGGGCAACCTCGGCGGGGCAACTGCTCTTCGTGCAACTCAATGTGCGTCTCGTCGTCTCCATCGGCTGGCGCGGCGCGGTCCTCGTCCTCGCCGGAGTCGCGCTGCTCGTGCTTATCCCCGTCCTCTTCCTGATGGAGAATAGCCCCGCGAACCTTGGATTGACGCCCTACGGCGCGACCGCCATGTCCACAGCCGCCGCGTCGGCCCCGGACCCGGTGGGCGGCATCATGCACCGCGCGATCCGCGTGCCGGAGTTCTGGTTGCTGGCGGGGAGCTTCTTCGTTTGCGGCGCGACCTCTAACGGCCTGATCGGCACGCACTTCATCGCGCACTCGGTCGATCATGGCATCAGCCAGACGACCGCCGCGAGCGCGCTGGCGCTAATGGGCGCGATGAACTTCGTCGGGACGGTCGGCTCCGGCGTGCTGACGGACCGCTTCGACCCCCGGAAACTGCTCGTCTGCTACTACACCTTCCGGGGCCTCTCGCTGCTCGTGCTGCCGTTCTTCCACAACTTCACGGGGCTGGCAGTCTTCGCGGTCTTTTTCGGTCTCGACTACATCGCCACGGTGCCGCCCACCGCCGCGCTCGCCGCCGATATCTTCGGCCGCAAGCACGTCGGTGTCGTCTTCGGCTGGATCTTCTGCGCGCATCAGGTCGGCGCGGCCGGCGCGGCCTTCCTCGGTGGACTCGTGCGCACCGCCCTCGGCACCTACACGGCGGCCTTCGTCGTCGGTGGCCTCGTCGCGCTGCTCGGTGGCGTGATGGCGATCCGCATCGACCGCACCGCATCGCCGTTCGCCCCTGTCATCGTCCCCGAAGTCGTCGCGACGACCTGACGAAGCAAGGATTGAGGATTGAGGACTGAGGACTGAGGACTGAGGACGAGTCCTGTGTCACGGTAGTGTTGACGATTCTTGTCTCCGCGTGTAATGGTATCGTATCGCGAAGGAGGCAACGACCTCGCACGAAAAAGATTGATTCGTGAGGCAATACACGAACCGCGAACCGCACGTACCGGTTAACATCGCGGCGGTGGCCGACGCGGACGACGAGAAGAATCAAGACAGCATCGTGAAATTCATCGATGGTGCGATAATCGCCGACGCGCACGGCGATAGGCGTTTTCCTCGCCGCTCATCTTCTCAGCGCCGTGCGGGTGCGGGTCGTCCGCCAACGCTTCGGCCCGTGTGACGATGAGCGGGCGAATCGTTCGGGGAAGTTTGCTGCTGTGCCGATCGGCAGCGGACGAGAATTATACCTCGTGGGGCATGTACCGGCCCAACGTTGCCTTCAATTGGGCGAGTGAAACTGTCCCCTTGACCGCCATGTTCGCATAGGCCTTCCGTAGCTCCCTGCGGTCAATACGATCCTCGATCTTTCGGTCGCCTCAACGTCTTTGATCGGCACAATCGCAACGATGCCCTTGCCATCGCGCTTGACGACGATGCGCTCCTTGTCATCTGCGGCGCGGTCAACCATCTCGGAGAATTGCGCGAGCTTCCGCGAAAGAGATTTCTCCCATCGTTACGCTCCTTAACGCACCCGACACCGGCTCGGATAATTGTACTATCCAGCATCAATAAAAAATGGTCGCGTAGCGATCCGCTACCGGCCTGCGGTTTCCAGGTCACGATCCAGCGAGAGGACGGCCATGAAGGCTTCCTGGGGGATTTCGACGCTGCCGACCATCTTCATGCGCGCCTTGCCCTCTTTCTGCTTCTCGAGCAGTTTGCGCTTGCGCGTGATGTCGCCGCCGTAGCACTTCGCCGTCACGTTTTTGCGCAGCGCCTTGATCGTCTCGCGCGCGACGATGCGGGTGCCGATGCTCGCCTGGATCGGCACGTCGAACAACTGGCGGGGGATCAGTTTCCGCAGCGTCTCCACGAGGGCGCGGCCCTTCGTGTGCGCGAAGGCGCGGTGCGTGATCATCGAGAGGGCGTCCACGGACTGCGCGTTCACCAGCACATCGAGTTTCACGAGATCGGCGGGCGCGTACTCCGCGAACTGGTAGTCGAGCGAGGCGTACCCCTGCGTGCGGGACTTCAACTGGTCGTAGAAGTCGACGATCAACTCGCCGAGCGGCATCCGGTACGTCAGCAGGACGCGCTGCTCATCGAGGTACTCCATCTTGCCGAAGGTGCCGCGCCGCGTTGTCACGAGATCCATGATCGCGCCGATGAAGCGGGAGGGGACGATGACGGTGATATTCATCAGCGGCTCGCGGATCTGCGCGACCTTGTCCACGGACGGCAATTCGGAAGGGTTGTCGATCAGCATCATCGTGCCGTTCGTCAACTCCACCTGATACTCGACGCTCGGCGCGGTGGCGAGCAGGTCGATGTTGTACTCCCGCTCCAGCCGCTCCTGGATGATCTCCATATGCAGGAGGCCCAGGAACCCACAGCGAAAGCCGAAGCCGAGCGCGGCGGACGACTCCGGCTCGTAGATGAGTGACGAGTCGTTCAATTTCAGCCGTTCGAGCGCGTCCCGCAGCAGCGGGTAGTCGTCGGAATCGACGGGATAGAAGCCCGCGAAGACCATCGGCTTGGCGGGGCGGTAGCCGGGGAGCGGGTCGCGCGATGGGTTCGCGGCGGCGGTGATCGTGTCGCCCACCGGGCAATCGCGCACGATCTTCAGGCCGGTCGCGATATACCCGACCTCGCCCGCCGCCAGTTGGGAGACGGGCGACATCGTGGGCCGGAAAACGCCGATCTCGATCATCTCGCTCTCGACGCCGTTGGACATCACGCGGATACGGTCGCCATTCTTCAGCGTGCCATCGATGATCTTCACATACGCGATCACGCCCTTGTAGGCGTCGTAGTGCGAGTCGAAGATGAGGGCGCGGACGGGCTGGTCGCGGTCGCCACCGGGCGGCGGGATGAAGCGGACGATCGCTTCGAGGATTTCCGGGACGCCCGTGCCCGCCTTCGCGGAGGCGAGAACGATCTCGTCATCCACGAGGCCGATGAAGTCCTGCACCTCCTTCGCGACCTTCTCCGGTTGCGCGGCGGGGAGGTCGATCTTGTTGATGACGCCGACGATGGCGAGGTCGTGTTCGAGGGCGAGGTAGACATTCGCCATCGTCTGCGCCTCGATCCCCTGCGCGGCGTCCACGACGAGGAGCGCGCCCTCGCACGCGGCGAGCGAGCGGCTGACTTCATACGCGAAGTCCACATGGCCGGGGGTGTCAATCAGGTTCAATTCGTATTCGTCGCCGTCGCTGGCGGTATACTGCATCCGCACGGCGCGGGCCTTGATCGTGATGCCCTTCTCGCGCTCGAGGTCCATCGAGTCGAGTACCTGCGCCATCATCTCGCGCTTCTCGATGGTGTGCGTCACCTCCAGCAGGCGATCCGCGAGGGTGGATTTGCCGTGGTCGATGTGCGCGATGATGCTGAAGTTGCGGATGTGCCGCTGGTCTGTCATGGAACTCCGTTTGTCTAAGGACTGAGCACTGAAATTCGTTCGCACTCTTCACCGGTCGTCTGGCAATCCAGACACCGGAAGTATACCAGAAGAACCCGGCTCCCCGCCTTGCCCGCGCAGCGGACTTCCCCTAGACTGACGGGGAAATTAGGAATGTGAACGGCGGCCATGAATGGGAGCGGAAACAACCATGAGTTTTGCGGGCGGAAGTCACAAGCCATCGCATCACATCGAGCGGCGGTTCTTTCGGGGTGAGGGGGGGCACGCCCGGATGCTCGAACCGGGGCAGCGCGTCATCGTGCGGTCCGAGCCGGGCGTGCCGAATCCGTACGACGGTCAGATGGGCGCGGTCGTCGGCGCCGAGGGGCCGGAGGGCGCGGTCGGCGGCGAGGCGGTCTATTCCGTGCTGCTCGACTTCGCCCTCCCCGGCGAGGAGCCGGGCGTACCCGTGCCCGTCTTCGCCGGGGAAGTCGTGCCGACAAACGTCCCGAAGGACGAGAGCCTCTCCGTTTCGTCGGCGGAACGCCCGAACCGACGGCTGGCGTTCTGAGATTCCCTACCCAACCTTCGGCATCACTTCCTCCGCGATGCGGTGCAGGCCGCTGAGGTCGTCCGTCGGGAACCACTGGACCATCACCTCGTCGATGCCGACCGCCTCGTACTCCCGGATGCGCGCCGCGATCTCGTCCGCCGACCCCATGATTGCGCTCTTCGCCCGCAGCGCATCGAGCAGCGCGTCTTCCGACATCCCGGCGAAGGCGGGCGTCGCGTGGCGGCCCACCGCTCGGTGCGCCAGTTCGGCGGGGGTGTCACCGCAGAAGACGGGAGTCATCAGCGTGCGACGGACGGCGCTCGTCGGGCGACCGCGCTCGACGAGCAGGCCGTCGAGGATCGCGCAGCGTTCCCGCACCACATCGGGCGCGACCATCACAGCGTTCCAGATGTCGGCGTATTGGGCGACGAGCGGCATGGTACGCTTCGGCCCGCTGCCGCCGATGAGGATCGGCGGGCCACCGGCGCGCCCCGGTCGCGGCAGGAAGGTCGCCCCGTCCAGCGTGTAGAACCGGCCCGTGAAGCTGACCGGCTCATCGCCGTGGAGCAGGAGCGAGACGATCGCCATCGCCTCCGTGAACCGGTCCATCCGCGTGCGGACGTCGCCGAGGTCGTAGCCGAAGAGCGCGTGCTCGCGCACATTCCAGCCCGCGCCGAGGCCGTAGACTATCCGCCCCTCGCTGAGGTCGTCCAGCGCGAGCATCTGCCGCGTGAGCATGATTGGGTCGCGAAAAGAGATCGGGCTGACGAGCTGGCCGATCTCGACGCGCGCGGTGTGGTCGGCGGCGTACGTCAGCGCGACGATCAGTTCCAGCGAATCCCGGTCGGGCGGCGCGGGCGCGAGCGTGAAGTGGTCGGAGCCGTACAGCCCGGTGTAGCCGAGTCGCTCGGTCGTCTCGACGATCGCTTTCCACCGGGGCCACGTCAGGCCGTGCGCCCCTTCAACCAGTACGGAGAGTTTCACCACGGATGTTCCTCCTGCAATAATTGATTGCTACGCCTTCGGCGCGCGCCCGAGGCGACGCAGCGCCATGGAACGGGCACGCCCGACTTCTTCCATGCCAAAGCGGGCGCAGACGCCGACGTAGACCGCACCACCGATGCCGAGCGTGACCACGAAAAACGCGAGTTGCGCGATGCTCTTCCCCTCCGCGTGATGCAGCCGGTGGAGGAGCCATGCGCAGGGGATGAGGGCGGTGGTCATCGCGGCGGTCGCCCAGAGGATGTTCACGAGCGTCCCCGCGATGCCGGGCGCGACGACGCCCATCCGTCGGCGCAGGACGAGGAGGAGAATGGCCATCTCCAGCCACGTCGTCAGCGCGAGGCCGAGGCCGAGGCCGCCGAGGCCGAACGCCCGGCTCAGCGTCCAACTGAGGGGGAAATTCAGCGCGATCGTGACGACGCCCGCGATCACCGGCGTGCGGGTGTCGTGCAGCGCGTAGAAGGCGCGCGTAACGATCTCCACGACCGCGTAGGCGACAAGCCCCGTCGCCAGCGTGCCGAGGGCGGTCGCGGTCAGGGCAGTAGACCTGCTGTTGAATGCGCCGAGTTGATAGATCGCCTCGGGGATCGCCGTGCGCAGGACGATCAGGGCGGCGGTGGCGGGGACGATGAAGAAGAGCACGGTGCGCAGTGTGGCGGCGTACTGCGCGCGAAACCCCTCCCAGTTGCCCGCACCGGCGAGGCGCGAGAGGGTCGGGAAGAGCACGGTCGCGGCGGAGAGGGCGAAGACGCCGTGCGGCAGGAGGAAGAGGGTGTATCCGTAATTGAAGCCGGAGACGCGCCCCTCGCCGAGCCGGGAGGCGAAGTTCGTCACGATGAAGAAGTTGAGCGCGAAGACCGCCTGGCCGAACATTCGGGGGATCAGGAGTGCGCCGACCTGCCGCATCCCCGGCACATGGAGCGACACCACCGGGTAGTACCGCATTACGCGCGCGAGGGCGGGGAGTTGCGTCAGGAAGTGCCCCACCGCGCCGAGCACCACCCCGTACGCCAGCCCCTTGACGCCGAAACGCGGCGAGAGGAAGACCGCGCCGAAGACGATGCCGAGGTTGTACGTTACGGGCGCGAGCGCGGGCCAGAGGAATTTGTGCTGCGCGTTTAGGATGCCCATCGCCGCCCCGCCGAGGCCGAGAAAGAGCGGTTGCAGCAGCAGAATCCGGGTCAGCGTCGTCGCGAGGCCCTGCTGCGCGCCCGTCATGCCCGGTGCGACGATAGTCCGCACGATCGGCCCGGCAAAGAGGAAGCCGAGCGCGGAAAGGGCGGTGAGAGCGTAGAAGGCGGTGTTGAGGACGCTGCTCGCCAGCACCCACGCGGCGGTCGCCTCGTCGCGTTCGAGGAAGCCGGAGAAGACGGGGATGAACGCCGCGCCGAACGCGCCGGAGGCGATGACGAGAAAAAGAAAGTCCGGGACGCGAAAGGCGGCGATGTAGGCGTCGAGTTCCGAGCCGGTGCCGAACTTCCCCGCGATGATGATGTCCCGCACGAGGCCGAGCACGCGGTTCGCGACGAATGCCAGCCCGACAACCGCCACCGCCTGGCCTACCACGGCGCTGCCCGCGCGCGCCGGGGCCGGGATCCCCGCCTTCCGTGGCGCCCCCTCGATCGGCTGCATCTGCCGCGCCTCCGCGGTCATGCGAACCGGTGGTAGTGAGGCGTCGTCCAGTACCGGGACACCAGGCGGCACGGCGATACCTGGTAGCGGAGCATACGCATCGGGCGCGTATGCGGAATACGCGCCTTCGGGTGCAACTTCGCGTACCGCTGCGGCGGGAGTGCCCGTCTCTTTCAGGCGCGCCTTCGCCTTCGGAGGGCGCGGCACCCACTTGATGCGCCGGGTCTTCTCGATTTGATCCGCGCGCGCGGGTGTGGGCGGTGACGCGGCGTGGTCGGTGGACATGACGCGGGGAGCCTCCTCATTGTCATCGAGACAAAACCCCGCTTCGGTTCGCGGGGAATAGCGGCTTGCGCCGCGTCGGCAACCGTGGTAGTCTACCAGACGCGCCCTGACGCGGGGCGGCAGAAATGCTACGCGACCGAAAACGATTACCGAGCAGGGAGAACGCGCGTGCCGAATCTCAAGTCATCGATGAAGGACATGCGGGTCAGCGAGCGCCGCCGCCAGCGCAACCGGCCGATCATCTCCGCAACGCGGACGTATGTGCGCCGCGCCAATACCGCCATCACCGCAGGCGATACGACGACCGCCGCGAGCGCGGTTGGCGACGCGATCAGCGCGCTCGACCGCGCCGCGTCGAAGGGCGTCATCCACCGCAACAACGCCGCCCGCCGCAAGAGCCGCCTAATGTCAAAGTACAATGCCCTCGGCAAGTAGGGGGCGCTGTAACCACAGAGGCACAGAGCGGAAATGAGAGATTAAGAGAACGAACCGGGCCAATTTGAACGGGTCCGGTTCTTCTTTTCCTCTCCGTGCTCTCTGTCAGGTGCCCTTTGGGCAGATGTGGTTCAACCCCCGTGTCTCGTGTTATGGGAGATCGTCGCGCTGCTCCCACACGGGGCCGGGGGGGCCGACGCGCGCGACCTCGAGGACGGCCCAGAGCAGGGCTTCCGCGTCCGTGGCGGCGACGCCCATCTTGACCGCCTCATCCGCCGCGACGAGATCATGCACCGCCGCCGCTATCCGCGCGCCATCGACGCCGCGCGCTGCGCGCAGGAGATGGTACGCGCGGTTCGGCGCGACGCCGAGCATCGCCGCTGCGTCATTCTGCGGGACGTTGCCGAGCCGCTTCGCGCGCGTGAGGTAGCCGGCCTGGCTGCCGAGGAGCGCGAGCAGGCGCATCGGCTCCTCCCCAGCGGCGAGGAGCGATTCGGTGCGCATCACGGCCTCCCGTGCGTTGCCGCCGATTACCGCATCCAGCCACGCGAATGTTTGCTCGTCAGCGGCGTCCGCGACGAGCAGCCGGACGTGCGCGGCGGTGATCGTGCCGCCATCGTCCCGCGCGTACGCAGCGAGTTTCGCCACCTCGCTTTCGAGCCGGAGCGCGCCCGTCGGCCCCGTCGCCGTGCTGCCGAGGGCGTTCAGGAGCGCCTCGGCGGCGGGGCGCTCGATCTTGACCTCCTCCGCGACGGCGCGGTCCCGGATCCACCGGAGCCAGGCGTCGCGCTCGGTCGCGGCGGGAAGGGTGGCGGTGTGCACCGTCCCGGCCAGCAACGCCTCCCGCACCGCCGTCGGTAGCGCCGAGAGGTTCAGCGTGCCGGAGTCCCAGAAGACGAGGGTAGTTGTCGGTGGCATGTGGGGGAGGAAACGGGCGAGCGGCAGGAGCGCGTCGAAATCCGCCGCCTTGCGCCGCCCGCGCTGCCCTTCCGCCGGTTGCAGATACCGACCGAGCAGCCCGCGCACGAGGACGAACCGCCCGCCGCCGAAGAAGGGCAGCGCGTCACACGCGGTGATTACGTCACCGACGGTCGCGCGCTCGCCATCGAGGAGACTGACATTTAAGCCGCTGGGGTCGCCCGCCGCATGGGCCGCCTGCAACTGCGACACGATCTCCCGCGCCGCCTTCGCGTCATCGCCATGCACCACATGGAGTGACGAGTGACGAGTACTGAGTGCTGAGTTTTCCGTCATATTTCACTTCCTCAGTACTCAGTACTCGTCACTCAGTACTTCGGGGAGTGGCCCCACTTTGCCGTGCGTCTGGGTTTTGCTCTGTTTCAATCCTCATCCAGCTGTGCCACTGGATGCAAGAAAAACCCCGCAGCTGCCGTGTGTCTCGAAATGCTCTGAACCTGCCGTGGCAGGTGGGCGCCCCGCCACCCGGAATGGTAACGCCGGTTACTCACCGGCGGCCTCGCTCCTGGTGGGTTATGGCTCCCGCTCATTGAAGTATTGGCTCAATGGCATAATGGAGACATCACGCACAGCGCAGGGTCAATTGTGCCCGAATTTTACACCGAGACCACGCCGGGCGCAACCCGTCAGCGGCCATGCGGGGAGTATTCATTATTCTCGCGAGTGCCAATAGACAGCGGATTCCCCGTCACGTATACTGCCGCGCAATCCTGTTTCGGGGGCTTCCCATCATCCATGTGCGACATGACGCCGAGAGCGTTCACCACGACGGCGCACCGGGAAGACCAGACGGGTGTGGCGCATGTCTCGCGGTCCTTGCAGCTGGAGGAAAAATCGATGCGACGCTGGTTTGTCCCACTTGCCCTGGTTCTCTTATTCACCGTCGTCCTCGTCGGGTGCGGTGGCGGTGGCGCGACCGCGACGACCGCGAAGCCGACGACGGGCGCGGCGGCGACGACCGCCCCAACCACCGGCGCGGCAGCCACGACGAGCGCGCCGAGCGCAGTGGCGGTAGGAGCGACGAGGCCCGCAGGCAGCAGCGCGGCGAGCACGACCGTCGCGACCAGCGCGCCCGCCGCGACGACGAGCGGCGCGGGGAATACGACCGCGAGTGGCGGCACGATCAAGATCGGCATGATTACCTCGCTTACCGGCCCCTATAACCCGCTTGGCACCTTCAACAAGCAGGCGGCGGAGTTGCTCGTCAAGCAGGTCAATGACGCGGGAGGCATCAACGGCGCGAAGATCGAGCTGAGCATCGAGGATGATCAGAGTAACCCGAGCAACGGCCCGACCGCCATCAAGAAGATGATCGCGAACAAAGTCGTCGCCATCATCGGCCCCGTCTTCAGCTCCACCTGCGTTGCCATCCTCGACGATGTCGAGGCCGCGAAAATCCCGATGATTACCCAGTGCGCGACGGACTCGCAGGTCAACCCGATTCGCCCGAACATCTTCATGGCCCCGCCGACGACAACTGTCGTCGCGAATCAGTTGCTGGCGTACCTCAAGAGCGAGGGCAAGACGAAAGTGACCGTGCTGCACGACTCCACCGAGTTCGGCAGCACCGGCTGGAATGTCGTCAAGGCGGATGCCGGCAAGTACGGCATTACGCCGGACGAGCAACTCTACGAACTGACGGGCACAACCTTCGTGCCGCAATTGACGAAGATCAAGAGCAGCGACACACAGGCGGTCATCAGTTGGGGGTCCGGCGCGCCCGCCGTGACGATCGCGAAGGAGTACAAGCAGCTCGGTCTCGCGCAGCCCCTGCTCTTCAGCCACGCGCAGGCGACCCCGCTCTTTCTCAAGCCCGCCGGGGACGCCGCGAACGGCGTCATCATCGGCACGAGTCTCGGCCCCGTCGGCAAGTTCCTGCCGGACGGTAATGCATCCAAGCCCGCCATTGCCAAGTTCGATGCGGACTTCCAGGCGGCGTACAACACCGCGCCCGCCGAGTTCGCGTACAACACGTACGGTGCGTTCAACATGATCGTCAACGCGGTCAAGAAGGTCGGCCCGGACTCCGCGAAAATCCGCGCGGAACTTGAGCAAACGACGTTTGTCAGCGTCGATGGCACGTACAAGTACAGCGCGACGAACCATGCCGGCCTCGGCCCGGAATCCGTCCTCGTCGCGATGGTGACGAACGGTGCATTGGAGCCGACGAAGTTCAGCGCGGCGAAGTGAGGAGGACCTAACCCCCCGTGCTGCCCAGAGGGCACCCCTTCCCCACAGGGAAGGGGGCCGGGTAGTGAGGTTGAATACGAGTCTATTGCAAAACCCTTCCCCTCCCCTCTCCATCGCCGCCGTGATCTTAGTGTGTCGAAGCCAAGGGGCAATGGAGAGGGGCCGGGGGTGGTGTTTTTTACGGAGGTACACCGGATGCGACGATTGTTCACACCTGTTCTCGTGATGCTCCTGAGTGCGTTCATTCTCGCGGGATGCGGCGGCGGAGGCGCAGCGACCGCGACGACCGCCCGGCCCACGACGGGCGCAGCGGCGACGAGCGCGCCGACCACCGGAGCGGCGGCGACCACGAGTTCCGCGAGTGCGGCAGCCGCCACGAAACCCGCCGGGAGTAGCGCGGCGGGGACGACGGCTCCCGTTTCTGCGGCGACCGTTGCCCCCGCCGGGACAACGACCACCGCGAGCGGTGGTACGATCAGGATCGGCATGATTACCTCGCTTACCGGCCCTTACAACCCGCTCGGCGGCTTCAACAAGCAGGCGGCAGACCTGCTCGTCAAGCAGATCAACGATGGCGGCGGCATCAATGGCGCGAAGATCGAACTACAAATCGAGGACGATCAGAGCAACCCGAGCCAGGCCGTCACGGCGGTGAAGAAGCTCATCGCCAACAAGGTCGTGGCGATCATCGGCCCCGTCTTCAGCTCCAGTTGCGTCGCCATCCTCGACGATGTCGAGACGGCGAAAATCCCGATGATTACCCAGTGCGCCGCCGATTCGGTCATCACGCCGATTCGCCCGAATGTCTTCCTCGGCCCGCAGTCCACCCGGCTCGCGGCGGACCAATTGCTCGGCTATCTCAAGAGCGAGGGCAAGACGAAAGTGACCGTGCTGCACGATTCGACCGAGTATGGCTCGCTCGGCTGGAACATCCTCAAGGCGGATGCTTCCAAGTACGGCGTCACCGGCATCGACGAGCAGTTGTACGAGTTGACGGCGACAACGTTCATCCCACAACTGACGAAGATCAAGAACAGCGACGCGCAGGCGGTCATCAGTTGGGGGTCCGGCGCGCCCGCCGTGACGATCACCAAGGAGTACAAGCAACTCGGCCTGACGCAGCCGCTCCACTTCAGCGGCGCGCAGGCAAGCCCGCTCTACCTCAAGCCCGCCGGGGACGCGGCAAACGGCATCGTCATGCAGTGCCAGCTGGCGCCGCTCGGCAAGTACCTGCCAGACAGCAACCCCGCCAAGGCGCTGATCACCAAGTTCGACGCCGACTTCCAGGCCGCATACAACACGCCGCCCGCGCAGTTCGCGTACAACACCTATGATGCCGTCCAACTCTTCGCGAACGCGATCAAGAAGGGGGGCGCCGACCCGGCGAAGATCCGCGACGCCGTCGAGCAGACCAAAGGGTTCGTCACCGTGGACGGCACGTACAACTACTCCGCGACCGACCACACCGGCCTCGGCATCGACGACCTCTGGATCGCCGTCGTCAAAGATGGCGCGCTCACCCCGACGAAGTACGGCAACGGGAAATGACGAGTACTGAGTACTGAGTACTGAGTGCGGTCGATCCGCTCGGTACTCAGCACCCAGCACTCAGCATTCAGCATTGGGGGCCCGATGCTCGCGATTGATGGGATCACGAAGCGGTTCGGCGGGGTGACGGCGCTGGAGGATGTCGGCCTGACGGTCGAGCGGGGGCAACTGCTCGCGATCATCGGGCCGAACGGCGCGGGCAAATCGACGCTCTTCCAGACGATCGCGGGGCAGCACCGGCCGGACGCGGGCACGATCACCTTCCTCGGGCGGCGGATCGACGGGCTGCTGCCCTACCAGCGCGCGCGCCTCGGCATCGCCATCTCGTTTCAGGACGTGCGCCTGTTCCCGGAAATGTCCGTGCGGGAGAATGTAATGGTCGGGTGCCACACGGGCGCGCGGTATGGCTTCTGGGAGTCCGCCTTGCGCCTGCCGCGCTTCTGGCGGGAGGAGGCGGCGATTCGCGCGCGGGTCGTGCCGCTTCTCGAACGGGTTGGGCTGGCGGATTTGGCGGATGTCACGGCGGAGAGCCTGCCGTTCGGGCAGCAGCGGCGTGTCGCCATCGCTCGTGCCCTCGCGACGGGGCCGACTCTCCTCCTCCTCGATGAGCCGGCGGCGGGGTTGACGACGAGCGAGCGCGGCGAACTCTCGCGCCTGATCCGCGCCATCGTCGCGTCCGGCGTCACGGTCGTGTTGATCGAGCATGATGTCAACCTCGTGATGGCGCTCGCGGATCACGTCGTCGTGCTCGAATACGGGCGCGTGATCGCCTCCGGCCCGCCCGCCGTGGTGCAAGCGGACCCGCGCGTCATCGAGGCGTACATCGGTGTGGAGGTGGCATGAATGGCCCGAACCCCCCGGCCCCATTCTCCACAGAGGAAGGGGGAATGAGAAAAGAACCGTTGCTCGATGTGCGCGACCTCTTCGTGCGGTATGGGAGTGTGGAGGCGTTGCACGGCATCTCGCTCGCGGTGCATCCGGGCGAGTTCGTCGCGATTGTCGGGCCGAATGGCGCGGGCAAGAGCACGCTCGTTAACACCATCGCGGGCCTCCTGCGCCCCGCTCGTGGGTCAATTGCCTTCGCCGGGCAGCCTATCGGCGGCATCTCCCCGGCGCGGGTGGTGCGGCGCGGCATCGCGCAGGTGCCGGAGGGGCGGCAGGTTTTCAGCGGCCTGACGGTGGCGGATAACCTCTCGCTCGGCGCGTTCGGGCGGTACTTCCAGTCGCCGGTCCTCGTCGATGGCTTCTTTCGGCTGCTTGGCGGGCGGCGGACGATGGCGGCGGACCTTGCCCGTGTGTACACGCTGCTCCCGGCGTTGCGTCCCCTGCGTGAGCGGCTGGCGGGGACGCTCAGCGGCGGCGAGCAGCAGATGCTCGCGCTCGGTCGCGCCCTGATGAGCGAGGCGCGTTTGCTGATGATCGACGAACTCTCGCTCGGCCTCGCGCCGATCATCACGCGCGACATCGCGGAGTATCTGCGGGCGCTGCACGCGGGCGGCCTGACCGTGCTGCTCGTGGAGCAGAATGTTCGCCTCGCCTTCTCGCTGGCGGAGCGCGTCTACGTGCTGGAGAATGGCCGCGTCCGGGCGGAGGGGACGGCGGAGGCGCTCCGGCAGCAGCCGGAGATCGAGCGCATCTACCTCGGCAGCCCCGTCGAGGCGGCGGCAATGGAGGCACAGCGCAGTGAGTGAGTTCGGCCAGTACCTCGTCACGGGCATCGCCACCGGCGCGTCGTTCGCGCTCGTCGCGCTCGGCTTCGTCGCGATCTACCGCGTCACGCACGTCGTCAACTTCGCGCAGGGAGCCTTCGCGATGCTCGGCGGCTTTGTGATGAGCAGCATGTTGGATCGCGCGCTGCCAGGGCCGCTCGCGGCGCTCTGCGCCATCATCATCGTCGCGCTGATCGGCACGTTGATCGGCGTGGCGGCGGTCGGCAAGCCGCGCCTGCCGATCATCGCTTCCCTGATGATCACCCTCGGCCTCTCCGTGCTGATCGAGGGAATCTGCTTGTCCGTCTGGGGCGACATCCCGACGACCTACGACGGTGTTGGCACGAAGGCGCTCTCGTTCTACGACATCCTCATCCTACCGCAACAGGTCGTGGTCGTGATCGCGGTGGCGATTGTCTTTCCGCTCTTCCAGTTCTTCTTCGCGCGCACGTACATCGGCAAGGCGGTGACGGCGTGCGCGCTCAACCAGCGGGCGGCGCAATTGGTGGGCATCAACCCGCGCGTGATGGCGTTCCTCGCCTTCGGCGTCGCGGCGGCGTGCGGCGCGCTCTCCGGCATCCTCACGACGCCACTCCAGCCGCTGACCTCCGACGCGGACATCAACATCGCCGTCAACGGGTTCGCGGGCGCGATCGTCGGCGGCCTCATCAGCCCGGCGGGCGCGGTCGTCGGTAGCCTGCTGCTCGGCGTCGCGCAGACGATGATGGCCGGCTACTTCGATCCGTCGTACCAACTCGTCGTCGCTCTCCTAGTGATGATCGCCGTCCTCATCGCCCGCCCGAACGGCCTCTGGCGCCGCGCGTGAGATAGACGCTTTTCACCACAGTGGCACAGAGGCACAGAGAGGGAAAGAGAGGAAAGGAGATGCCGAACAAAACACTCGTCTCTTTTGTGTCCTTCTCCGTATCCTCTGTGCCTCTATGGTTCAAGAATCCCCCGGAGGAATGATGCCCGCACGTCGGATCGCGCCCATGGTGCTCGTGCTGATTGCTGCGGTGATCGTCGCGGTGTTGCCGCGCGTGCTCACGCCCGACAAGCGGGACATTGTGATCTTCATGGGCTTGTACACGATTGTCTGCGCCGGGCTGACGCTCCTGATGGGCTTCGCGGGGCAAGTCTCGCTCGGCCAGGGAGGCTTCTTCGCCATCGGCGCGTACACCGTCGGGCTGCTGACCGCGAAGGCGCACTGGAATCCGTGGCTCGCCCTGATCGCCGCACCCGTCGTGGCGACGGCGGTGGGGTATCTCGTCGGCCTCCCGCTCCTGCGCCTCCGGGGGCACCACCTCGCGGTCGCGACGCTCGCGGTTGGCATCATCGTCTATACGCTGCTGAACAACCTGCGCGGCCTGACGGGCGGGCCGATTGGCCTCCGGGGTATTAAGCAGCCGAGCGTCGGCGGTACGGTGCTGAGTGGGGAGAGTTTCTATTACTTCATCTGGATCGTCGCGGCGCTCTCGCTCGTCGTCGCGTACAACATCGTGCGATCGCGGCCGGGGCGCGCGCTCCGCGCCATCGCGCAGCATGAGGGCGCGGCGGAGTCGGTCGGCATCAATGTCCGCCTCTACCGGTTGATTGTCTTCGCTATCGCGGCGACCTTCGCGGGGGCGGCGGGCGGGTTGTTCGCCGCCTACTTCAAGTTCCTCTCGCCGGACAGTTTCCGGCCCTCGCTCTCGATCCTCTTCCTCATCATCGTCGCGATTGGTGGCCTGGGGAATATCTATGGCGCGCTGCTCGGCTCGGTCTCCATCGTGCTGTTGACGGAGTTCCTCAAGCGGCTCTCGACGCGGCCCGACCTCCCGGCCCGCGCCCCCGTCGTGCTCCAGTCGATCATCTATGCGCTGATCCTCGTGCTTATCATGCTCTTCATGCCGGGCGGCCTGCTCCCCGGCATCCAGCGGCTCCTCACCCGCCTCATCGCCCGTTTCCGGGGAAAGCGCGTCATCGACGTCCGGCAGAATGAGGCCCCTGTCGGCGAACCGGCGGACGGCTGATACGAGAGCGTGAGCAGATATTCCGGGTCGCCTCAGTGCGAGCGACGGCCGCCAGGTTTACGAGCGAGCCAAACCGAAGAATAATCCCGCCATCGACAGGGCCACCACGCAGAGGGTGAGGATGAAGACGGCGGTGATCGCTCGTGGAACCGATCGCTCGTTTCGCCAAATCCTCCACGCCATGCCACAGAAGAGTGCGAAGAGGAACGTGAATGGTAGTGCCATCGCAAGCATTGATGTCGATCTCGATTCCGATTCCGATTCCGATTCCGATCATCCGACGAGGCGGAGTGACCGTTGCGTGCGGTGGCCGTCAGTCCTCAGTTCTCAGTTCTCAGTTCTCAGTCCTCAGTCCTTTCCGCGAAGTTGATCGGATACCCGGCGAAGAGGCATTCGCGGCAGGCGGGGCCGAGGTCGAACTGCGCGCGGCAGCGGGAGCAGAAGGCGGCGTGATAGCCGCGCGAGAAGAGGCGCGCGTCCATCGGGTGGAGCGCCGCGCCGCTCGTCAGGTGGCGACACTCTGCGACGAGTAGCGCCTCCACATCGGGCGTGATGACGGCGGGGCAGGAGACTTCGTAAAGGTTGCCTGACCAGTCGCGGATGCTGATGCGCCGCATCGCGTCGAGATCGTAGAACGCCTCGAGGTACGCCTGACCCTCCTCCAGGGCGACGATGGCGGAGACGTATTGGATAGCGGCGGCGGCTTCCGCCTCGTCTGCGACGAGCCGCCCGATGATCTGGACGAGTCGGTTCGTCGCGCGGCGCTGCGGGTCGGGCCGCTCCTGCCGGACGCCCGAAAATTCATGCTCCCGCATGGCCCAGCCCAACCGGCGCGCGCGCCGCGTGGATGAATGCCGCAATCCGCGCGGCGTCCTTAACGCCCGGCTGTCCCGGCCCCTCAACGCCACTCGCGACATCGACGCCCCACGGTCGCACCATCCCGATGGCATCCGCGACATTCTCCGGGTTCAGGCCGCCCGCCAGCATAATCCGTTCGCGCGTGGCGACGACGGCGGCGAACGCCCAATCGCCCCGCTGCCCCGTGCCGCCGTATCGCCCCGGCACATGCGCGTCGAGGAGCGGCATGAGGGGCTGACCGAACGGGCCGGGTGGCAGCGAGCGCGCCGCGTCATGGAACAGTTGCAGGCGCTCGCGGAGCGCGTCCGCATTCTCGTCGGGGAGGGGGCGCACGGTTTTCAGGAGCGGCACGCCGAGGCGCGCGATGTCATCCACGCCCTCGTCACCGGCCAACTGCACGAGGTCGAGGCCGCAGCGCGCGACCGTCGCGGCGATGGTCGCAGCATCGGCATTGACGAAGAGGCCCGAGATGAGCGGGAGCGGCCCGTGCTCCGCGCGGAACGCAGCGATGATGCCCGCCGCTTCTTCCGGCGCGATGCACCGCTTCGTCCCCGGCCAGAATGTGAAGCCGACGATGTTTGCGCCCGCGCTCGCCGCCGTCTCCGCGTCCTCAAGCCGCCGCACACCGCAAATCTTGACGACAGTCATCGCCCGCCCCCAATCCCTCCCGAAACGGTAGGGGAGACTGGCTTCTGCTCCCCCTTCCCCCGTGGGGCAGGGGGCAGGGGGGGTGGGTCTCCCGCCAGCGCCCGCACCGCCGCCGTGCGATCCGCCGCCGTGATGACGGACTCGCCGACGAGCGCGGCGTCAAACCCCGCATCGGCGAGTCGCCGCATGTCTTCGGCATTCCTGATCCCGCTCAGCGCGGCGCGGACAGTCTCCGTTGGCATGTTCGCCGCGAGGTTCGCCGCCAGGTCGGTATCGACGCTGAAGTTACGCAGATCGCGCTGGTTGACGCCGATCAGCGCCGCGCCGATCGCGACCGCACGCGCCAGTTCCTCCGCGTTGTTAACCTCGACAAGCGCCGCCATCCCGTGGCGCAACACCGCCGCGTGGAGCGTCGCGAGCATCGCGTCGTCGAGCGCGGCAACGATCAGCAAACAGGCATCCGCGCCCCACGCGCGCGCCTCCGCGACCTGATACGGGTCGATGAGGAAGTCTTTGCGGAGGAGTGGGAGCGCGCTGCCGACGGCATCGAGGCCGCTCCGCGCGAGCGGCAGGTGCGTCAGGCTGCCGAGGAAGAACGGCTCGTCGGTGAGCACCGAGAGCGCCGCCGCGCCACCGCGTGCGAACTCCCCCGCGATCAGTTCGGGGCGGTAGTCCTGCACGAAGACGCCTTTCACCGGCGAGGCGCGTTTCAACTCCGCGATCACGCGCACCGGCTCGCCCGGCCCGCGCCTGAGCGCGCCGAGGAAGTCCCGTGGCGGCGGCGTCCGGCTCAGTTTCAGGTCAACCAGGTCCATCGGGACGCGCGCCTTGCGGGCATCCACCTCGTGCCGCTTCCTGTCGAGAATTTCGTCGAGAATCGTTCCCGTCCGCTGGATCACGCGCGCCTCCCCTCTCGTCGGTACAGTATACTCCGCGCGCTGCGCGAGTGCCGCGTGCCATCGATTGGCCAGGAACGGGAGGCCAAACCGAATCGACGCAGAGAACGCAAAGACGCAGAGGACGCAAAGGGGAAGTAGCCAGTAGTCAGTGATGCGGAACCCGGTGTCCTTACTGACTACTGGCTACTGACTACTGCTTCTCCCTCTTTGCGTCTTCGCGGTTCGTTTGGTTGCGTTCCCTAGCCCGGCGTCACGCCATCCGCCTCGGCGCATTGCGGCAGGGTGAGGGAGACCGCCAGGCCGCCGCCAGGGGCGTTCTCCGCGCGCACGCTGCCGCCGTGCGCTTCGATGATCCGGCGGACGATGAAGAGGCCGAGGCCGGAACCGTTGATGCCGCGTGTCATGGCGTCCGGCGACCGGTACTGCCGGTCGAAGATGCGCACGAGTTGATCCTCGGGGACGCCATGACCCGCATCCCGCACCGTGACGTGCACGGCGTCCGCGCCGTCATCGGTTGTGGTTGACTCGATCGCGAGCACAATTGGCCCGCTCGCCGGATCGGTGTACTTGGCGGCGTTCTCCAGGAGGTTGTGCAGCACCCGCCCCAGTCGCCGCTCGTCGCCCACAGTCGCCCGCGTCGACGCGGCTTCGAGCACGAACCGGTGATCGGGCGCGACGGTGCCCGCCTCACCCATCGTCTGGCGGGCGAGGGCGACGAGGTCGAACTGCCGACGGTCGACGCTGAACGCGCCTGCCTCGATCCGCGCGACATCGAGCAGCGTGTCGCTCAGCGCGATCGCGCGCTGCGTTTGCAGGAGCAGTCCGTCCAAGCCGTCGGCGAGTTCCGCGCCGGGCGCGCCCCGCCGCGCTCTTCGGGCGAGCAGTTGCAGCCGCCCGCTCAGCACGGTCAGCGGCTGGCGGAGATCGTGCGCCGCAATTGCGATGAAATCCTCCAGGGTGCGCACCTCGGCCTCGCGCCGCCGCTGCTGCTCGTCCGCCTCCAACTCGAAGGCGATGAGGTGCGCGAGCATGGAGAAGATATCGAAGCTCTCGTCCGTCAACTCCGTCGGGAGCGGGTCCAAGGCGCAGAGCGTGCCGAAGTAGGTCCCGTCGCGCCGGATGAGCGGCACGGCGATGTAGCTCTCGATGCCGTAGAGGTGCAAGCCCGGATGCTCGCGGAATCGCGCATCCGCGCTCGCCTGATTAACGCGGAGCGGTGCGACCGCACCGCCGACGACGCTTCAGTAAGTCGTGTGCAGCGGCAGTTGATCGCCCACCTGCAACCCGAACCCCGCCTCGTCCAGGACCGCGCACGCCGTCCACGATTCGTCCGTCACGCGGGCGACGAGGGCGATCCGCATCCCCGTCGTGCGTCGCAACACGCGCAGCGCGGTCTGCACCGCCTCCAGACGATCGATGGCGTGCACATCCACGTCAGACGAATTCAGGGTCATTCCAGAACATCTCCCCGGATACGGAAACACATCGCTCTGCCATCCCAGTATAGAGTATCACGATCACGCGCGCGCTTCGGCACACCATCGATCGGGGCATGGCATTCCCTCGAAGCGGCCACCGCCCCTCGATTCGTGTTACCCTTCCGGAAATTGAGCGCGTATCATGGATCAAAGATGAGGATTAGAAGGAGTAACCCGTGACGACCTTGCACCTTCCCGATTCCCCGCACACCTTCGCGGAGGCGACGTGGGACGACATCCTGCCGTACTACAACGAACTCGCCGCGCGCCCGCTCGATGCGCGCAATGTTGAGGCGTGGCTGAAGGATTGGGCGACGCTGGAGGAACTGCTCGCGGAGGCGAGCGCGGTCGCGTACGTCGCGTACTCCACCGACACCGCGAGCGAGGCGAAGGAGGCGGCGCAGGTTCGCTTCTCCAGCGAGATCGAGCCGCAGGTGCACGAGCAGCACGTCGGCCTCTCCAAGCGACTGCTCGAACTCGGCTACGAACGCGACGGCCTCGAAACGCTCCTGCGCAGTTTCCGCAACCAGCTCGACATCTTCCGGGAGGAGAACGTGCCCCTCGTCGGCGAGGAGGAGAGGCTGAACACGCAATACAACAAGATCACCGGCGGGATGACGGTGCAATGGGAGGGCGAGGAAATTCCCCTGCCGCGCCTGCAACCCTTCCTGCTCAGCCCTGACCGTGCCGTGCGCGAGCGCGCGTTCCAGCTCGGCTCCCAGCCGTATATCGACCAGCACGACGCACTGGCGGAGATTTTCGACGAGCAGTACAGATTGCGGCAGCAGATGGCGAAGAACGCCGGGTTCGCGAACTACCGCGACTACATCTTCCGCGCGAAGGATCGCTTCGACTACACGCCGGAGGATTGCGCGCGCTTCCACACCGCCGTCGAGGAGGCCGTCGTGCCTGCCGTCGCGCGGCGATTGGCGCGGCGACGCGCGCAGATGGGCCTTGACACGCTGCGCCCGTGGGACACGGCGGTCGATCCCGAGGGCCGCCCCGCGCTCAAGCCGTTCGACGCGGTCAGCGCCTTAATTGGTCAGGCGGAGACGATTTTCCAACGGCTCGACCCGACGCTCGGCGGCTACTTCGCCACGATGGCCAACGAGCATCTGCTCGATCTCGACAGCCGCAAGGGCAAAGCGCCGGGCGGTTACTGCATTGACTACGCGCATCGCGGTCGCCCGTTCATCTTCATGAACGCGGTCGGCGTCGCGGGGGATGTGGACACGCTGCTCCATGAGGCGGGGCACGCCTTCCATGTCTTCGAGGCGGGCGCGATCCCCCTCTACTGGCAGCGGTTTCCGGGGGCGGAGATGGCGGAGGTCGCCTCGATGAGCATGGAGCTGCTCACCGCCCCCTTCCTCTCCCGCGACGACGGCGGCTACTACGCCGACGCCGACGCCCGCCGCGCCCGCGTCGAGCACCTCGAAGGGACGCTCGCCGCCCTGCCCCACATCGCCTCGGTGGACGCCTTCCAGCACTGGCTCTACACCAGCGGTGAGGGGCATGACCGCGACGCCCGCGACGCCGCCTGGTTGCGCATCCGCGACCGCTTCGAACAGGGGGTGGACTGGTCGGGGCTGGAGCAGGAACGTGTCGCACGCTGGTACCGGCAATTGCACATCTTCCTCTACCCCTTCTACTACATCGAGTACGGCATCGCGCAACTCGGCGCGTTGCAGGTCTGGCGTAACAGCCTGCACGATCACGCCGGGGCGCTGGCGGCGTACCGGCGGGCGCTGGCACTGGGAGCGACGGCGCCGCTGCCGCAGTTGTTCGCGGCGGCGGGGGCGGCGCTGTCGTTCGACGCGGGGACGATGGGCGCGCTCGTCGCGCTGGTCGAGGAGCAGATCGCCGACTTGGAGCGGTAACGAGTAGCGAGTAGCGAGTAGCGAGTAACGAGTAACAAGAGGGATCGACTCGTCATCTTGTTATTTGTTACTCATTACTCGTTACTTTTGTGGTCATGGCAGGACGTACGACCACTCCCGCGTGCCGAACTGCTCGCGGACGCGCCGTTCCGCCTCGGCTTCTTCGTCGGGGTGAACGGTGTCCGGCGTCAGGCCATAGCGCGCGTCGAACGCGGCGACGAGCCGCGCGATGATCGCGTCGCGCGGGAGGTCCGTCTGCTGCCGCAGGGGGGAGACGCGCTTCGCCGCGCTGGCGATCCCCTTGTCGCTCAACTTCTCGCGCCCGATCCGCAGCACGCGCGTCATCTTGTCGGTGTCGAGTTCGCACGCGATTGTCGCATGGTGGAGCACCGCACCGCCGCGCCGCGCCTGCGCCGCGCCGCCGATCTTGCCGGTCGAGGAGGTGATGTCGTTGAGGGGGGCATAGAAGGCATCGACGCCTATGCCCCGGAGCGCGTCGATCACCCACGCATCCATGAAGGCGTACGACTCCGCGAAACTCAACCCCGCGACGAGCGATTCCGGCGCGCACAGCGAGTAGGTGATCGCCCCCTGCGGCTCAATGAACATCGCCCCGCCGCCGGTGATGCGCCGCACGAAGCCCATGCCGAGCGCCGCCGCCCCGGCCTCATCGATCTCATTACGCACGGACTGAAACCGCCCAAGCACGACGCACGGGGCGTTCCAGCCCCAGACCCAGAGCGTCGCGGGCCGCTTCCCTGCACCGACACGCTCGGTCAGCACGGCGTCCAGCGCCATGTTCATCGCCGGGTCGCGCGGCACAGCGGGGATCAGATGCCAGTCAAGGTCGCGCCACCGACGCTCCAGTGCTGAGGACGATTCGCTGTTCGCTATCTGCTCACTCATTGCTCATTGCTCATTGCTCATCGCTCGCTGGATGGCGATGCCGATGGCTTCGGGGGAGAAGCCGAGAAAAGTCACGCCGGTGCCGACTGCATGCTGGATGCGCGCGGCGATTTCATCGGTGGCCAGACTCGTGGGCAGGCCGTTGAGTGTGCGAACGATTGTGTCGAAGGCTTCGTCCGGGTAGAGGAAAAAGTCTCCGGTCACTTCCATTGCCACGAATCGGCCGCCCCGCACGGCGAAATCGACGATGACGAGTTTGCCTCCGGGGGTCTTGTATTCTCCGTGCATGAACGCCTCCGGTGGGGAAGGACTGAGGGCTGAGGGCTAAGAGAAGTGCTGCGTGCTGAGTGTGAGCGTTTCCCCTCCCGTCTCCATCGCCCTGAGAACACCACTTGTGTTCGTCTCGTTTGGCGATGGAGACGGGAGGGGGCGAGGACCAAACCGAGCCTCCGATTATTCTGAACGTGCCATGCGGAGCCGCAACCCCAGCCCGGCAACGACGATCACCGCACCCGCGACGAGGCTCCAGAGAAGCCATGGGCTGCTGACGCTGTCTCCTTTGCCGGTGCCTGGCAGGGTGGTGGGCGCTGGCGTCGCCACGCCACCCCCGGCGCCCGTCGCGACGACGCTCCCGGCGGCGCGGGGTGTCACGACGGAGGTTGGCGGCGCCGTGACGACCGGTGCGGACGCCGTAGGGGGCGCTGTTGGTGCGCGCGTCGCCGACACGGGTATGATGGTCGCCGCCGCGCTTGCGCTCCCCGCCGCAGTCGTGCCCGCTGCCGCTCCGGCTTGCACGGTGAAGGTGACTGTGCCGTCCGCCATGCCGCTGTCATCTTCGGTGAAGGTGTTCCACTTGACGGTGTACGCACCGCCTGGCAGGTCGGGTCGGAGGGCAATTGTCATCTTTGTGCGGTCGTCGAGATCGACTTTGAAGCCCGTGGAGACCGTCGCGCCGCTCGCGTCCGTCACGGAGCCGCCGCTTTTGGTCGCGCTTGTCTCCTCCGAGAAGGTGAGGGTGATCTGCGCGGGCGCTTTCGCCACGGTCGACTTATCCGCCGGGTCGGCGGTCTTCAGTCGTGCGTGCGCGGAAACCGTGCTCGCGCCGACGAGCAGCGCGGCGATGATCCACAGCACGATGAGCAGCCGACGCCGTTGTCGTATTCCCAATCTGGGTCTCCTCCTAATGCTACCCCGTGCGACGCCAGCGCGCCGCATGGGTGCCAGTATACCGAGGGATCGCCCGGTTCGCCGCGCCGAATCAGGTGAACGGCTGGAAGGTCATCGGCAGCGCGAAGGTAAGCCGCTGCGGCAGGAAGCATTCCTCCGTTGTGCAGGCCTGGAAGTGCAGTGTCGCCATCACCGTCACATCCTCGCGCTGCTCGGTGAAGGTGAGCGCGGTCGTCAGCGTCACGGTTCCCTCGTACACGGGCAGTTCCTCGTCCAGCCACTCCGTATGGAGCGGGTGCGAGGCCGGGTACCGCACCCGCTCGACATTCACCGCCTCCGGTGCATCGATGGCGAGCGTCGTTGACACATATCCCTCTGATAGCGGCTGGCCGTAGATGTGGACGCCGGGTGCGGTCTGGATCGTCAGGTGCAGACCGATCCGCTCCCCGCGCACGAACGCGCCCGCGTCCATCGCGGCGATGGCAACGAGCGTTTCGGTTTCTTTTCGATCCTGCGGGCCGTCGCCGGGGAGGGTCAGCCCGAGTTGCTCGCGCAGGGTGGTCGCGGCGGCGTCGCGCGTGCGATGCCCCGCGTGGAAGACCTTACTCTCGACGCGGCCATCCGCCCCGATGACGTAGGTGCCGGGGTAGGGGATGCCGTAGTGCTCGTTCGTCGGCTCGACGGTCGTGTTGAGGATGCCGAGGTGTTTGATGAAGGCGCTGCCCTCGTCGGAGAGGAGTCGGTAGGTGATGCCGCGCGCTGTGGCGAAGGCGGCGAGCACGGAGGGGGGATCGTAACTGAAGGCGAAGGGGACGATGCCGTTCGCGTCAAGCGCGGGCAGGTTCGCTTGCAACTCCACGAGTTGCGCCTTGCAGAATGGTCACCACGACGCGCTGCGGATGATGACGACCATCGCGCGCTTGCCGCCGCGCGCGGTGGTGAAGTTGACGGGCTGCCCGTGCTGATCCGTCAGGGTGAAATCGGGAAACTGCTCGCCAATCGCGGGGCCGGTCGGGAAGTCCATGGCGGTCGGTGCGGTCGGTGCGGTCATTGTCCCCATCCTTGTTGTGCGGCGATGACGCGACACAGCACGCATCGACGGATCGTTGTTCCACTGCATCATCCGAACGGGTGCGGTGCGGCATTATTCCTCTGCAGGCATCGGCGCGGTAGCGCAGGGACCAAACCAACGAACCGCAGAGACGCAGAGGAGGGACAGAGAACGCAAAGGGGAGAAAGAATGATCTCCTCTGCGACCTTTGCGTCCGCTCGGTGCCTCTGCGGTTCATCGGGTTTCGTTGATGGTCATCTGGCCCCTTGGTACGTGTTACTCGCTACTCCGTCTGCGCCCCGCGCAGTTTCCGTGCGCGGAGGCCGTGGATGTAGCAGGCGTGGTGCAGCCGCTCGGAGAGCGGGATGCCCGTCGCGGCGACATCCCAGTGGGCGAGGACGCAGCCGTTGACGACGCGGATGCCCGCCGCCTGGTAAATCGCATGCTCGGCGTTGTCGAACCCGTTGATGATCGGCCCGAACATCCGCCAGAGCACGGGCGCGCCAGTCTGCGTCATCTCGTTCGCGAGGGTGTTCGCCAGATGGCTCGGCAGGAAGGAGACGACGCAATCGACCGGATGCGGTGCGGTGACAAGCGAGGGGTAGCACGGGTCGCCGCAGACCGTTGCGCGGTCCGGGCAGATGGGGATGACATCGATGCCCCACTCGTGGTGCATCACTGCGTACGCCTTGAACGCCTCGTACGGCGGCTTGCGGAGGATGCGGTAGAAGTCCTGATCCGCGCCGTTATCATCGTCCGCGCCATTTTCCGGCCCGAACTCCCGCCCGAGGGCGTAGACGGCGTAGCGCATCTCGGTTGTCAGGCCGTCACGAATCTCCACGCGCGCTCCACTCGGAAGACGAAGGACTGAGAACTGAGAACTGAAGGGTTGTGCTTCAAAGCCCTACCGAAGTGTACCATCGGGGAGGGGGAATGGATTGGTCGGTGGACGATGGCGGGCTGCTATACTGCATGCCAGTTGACGGGACACGATGAGCGTACGTCGAGGAGGGGAAACGATGGAACTGAAATTAGCGTCCGCAATGGACCGGTTGGGGACGGAGACGGCGTTCGAGGTGCTCGCGAAGGCGCGGGCGTTGGAGGCGCAGGGGCGGTCGGTCATCCACCTGGAGATCGGGGAGCCGGACTTCGACACCCCCGCACACATCGTCGAGGCGGCGAAGAAGGCGCTGGACGATGGGTACACGCACTACGGCCCGGCGGCGGGCCTGCCCGAACTGCGGGAGGCGATCGCGAACGAGATCGCGACGAGCCGCAGCATCGCCGTCCACCCCGATCAGGTCGTCGTGACGCCGGGCGGCAAGCCGGTGATGTTCTACGCGATCCTCGCCCTCTGCGAGGCGGGCGACGAGGTGATTTACCAGAACCCCGGCTTCCCGATCTACGAGTCGATGATCAACTTCGTCGGCGCGAAGGCCGTGCCGTTGCCGCTCCTGGAGGAGAAAGGCTTCGCGTTCAGCCTGGACGACCTCCGGGCGCGCATCACGCCACGTACGAAGATGCTCGTTATCAACTCCCCCGCGAACCCGACGGGTGGCGTCATCCCGCGCGCGGACCTGAAGGCCATCGCCGAACTCGCCGTCGAGCACAACTTCTGGGTGCTGACGGACGAGATTTACTGCCGCTTGCAGTACGAGGGCGCACACGCCTCCATCGCGGCGGAACCGGGCATGGCGGACCGCACGATCATCCTCGACGGCTTCTCCAAAACGTACGCGATGACGGGTTGGCGGATGGGCTACGGCGTCATACCGCTCAACCTCGCGCCGAGCATCGTCAGGTTGATGGTCAATTCGAACTCCTGCACCGCGTCGTTCACGCAGCGCGCGGGCGTCGCGGCAATCACCGGGCCGCAGGATGCGGTGGACGCGATGCGCGCCGAGTTCCGGCGGCGGCGGGACGCGGTCGTCGCGGCCCTCAATGCGATCCCCGGCGTGCGCTGCGAGCTGCCGAAGGGCGCGTTCTACGCCTTTCCGAATATCAGCGGCACCGGCCTGGGCGAGCGAGAGATGGCGGACCGGCTCTTACAGGAGGCGGGCGTTGCGACGCTCGCGGGCACGTCCTTCGGCGCGTACGGCGCGGGCTACCTGCGCATGTCGTACGCGAACTCGATGGAGAACCTGATGGAGGCGACCCGCCGCATCGGGCAGTTCGTCGAATCCCTCGCGCCCGTTCCCGCCGTCTAGCCCACCGCCACGGTGATTTTGACACCGCACTCTTTCCGGGGAAAGGAGACCGCATCGCGAAGGAGACGGCCATGATCCGGGTCGTGCTGGACAACCTGACCGCGCACACCGGCGCGGCGCTCGACGAAGCATACGAACCCACCGAGGCGCGGCGCACTCTCGACCGGTTGGCGGTCCATTACACGCCGACGCATGGCAGTTGACTCAATCAGATGGAGGTCGAGACGCTGGCATGGGAGATGGCCGCAGGGGAAGCGCCGCGCCATGCGGCCACGGCGACGGTGGAATGGTGATTCGGGGTGCTGGAGGCGCGCACGACATTGACCGTCTCTAGCCCATCACAAACCCTTTGGCGGAGGACTAGTGCAACAGAGGCGCCATATGTTAGGATGGCATCGACGTTCATAGGATGTGTGGATAGGGGGAGCGAAATGCGCACGGTGTCTTGCAGGTTTGTCGGGTTGATGATGGTCTCTGTGCTTCTGGGTCTTTTCGTGGTTGGTGGCTCGGTCTCCGCCGCCACGGTGGATGCGGGGCATAATTACATGGCGGTGCTCTCGTCCGGCGACGAGGTGCCGGTCGCGGAGCAGGATGCGCTGGGCTGGGCGTATCTCCATATTAATGATGACGGGCAGAGCATGACGTGGACGCTCTGGATGAACGCCATCAATGACCCCGTTGCCGGTCACATCCACATCGGCGTCTTCGGGAACAATGGCCCGGTGGTTGTCCCGCTCTATAGCGGCAAGAGCGTCGGTGCGTTCAGCGGCATGATGTCCTCCGGCACGATCACCGCGAAGGATTTCGATGGGCCGCTGAAGGGTAAGACGATGGACGATCTCTTTGCCGCGATGAAGAGCGGCAATGCCTACGTCAATGTCCACTCCGCGAAGTACCCTGGTGGTCAGACGCGCGGCCAGATCCGCAGCGACGAAAACCTGCGCCTCGGCAGCTGACACGAAGTAACGAGTAGCGAGTACTGAGTAACGAGTGGAAAGAGCGGCCGGGCGCGGATAGCCTGGCCCCTTCCTTCGTGGCCGGACCACAGGCCATCTCGTTACTCGTTACTCGTTACTCGCGTGATGGCGTCCGCCATCCGCGCGACGCGGGCCATCGCGCGGACATCGTGGACGCGGATGATGTCCGCACCGGCGGCGATGGCGAGCGCGACGGTGGCAGCGGTGCCCTCCAGGCGCTCCTCGATGGGGAGATCGAGCGTCAGGCCGATGAAGGATTTGCGTGAGGTGCCGACGAGCACCGGCAGGCCGAGCGCCCGCAGTTCCGGCAGGCGGCGCATCACCGCCAGGTTCTGCGCGACGGTCTTGCCGAAGCCGATGCCGGGATCGACGATGATCTGCCCGTGCGGGACGCCCGCGCGGGTGGCGATGGCGACGCTCTCCCCCAGCCGCGTGATGATCGCGGCCATCACGTCGGCGTACGTCACAGCATCGTAATGGCCACCGCGTGCGTCCACCGTCGGCGTCGCGGCGCGATTGTGCATGACGACGAGCGCCGCCCCTGCGTGCGCGACGACGCCCGGCAGTGCCGGGTCGCGATGGAGGCCCCAGACATCGTTTACCATCGTCGCGCCCGCCGCCAGTGCGGCCTCCGCGACCGCCGCGCGGGATGTGTCCACGGAGATCGGCACCGCCAGGTGCGGCGCGAGGGCCGCGATCACTGGGATGACGCGGGCGATTTCCTCCGTCACGGGGACGGCGGGCGCGCCGGGTCGCGTCGATTCGCCGCCCACGTCGATGATGTTCGCGCCGTCCCGCACGAACGCCTCCGCTCGCGCGAGCGCGGCGTCAACGTCCCCATCGACGCTGTCCCCGGAGAAGGAATCGGGTGTGACGTTGAGAATGCCCATCACGTACGTTTTCGCGCCCCAGCGGAGGAGCGTGTCGCCGCAACGGGTTGGGCCGCGCTCGTGTGTCATCTGCATCAGCCCCGGTCATGGTATTGATTCAACAGCGTGTCGCGCACCGCGCCGATGAGATAGAGCGAGCCAGTGACGCAGATGCAATCATCCGCATTCGCCCATGCCCGCGCCACCGCAACCGCCGCCACCGGCTCCGGCACGATGGCGACCGTGCCGCGCGGGTGGAAGGTGGCGAGCAATGCCGCCAGTTCCACCGGAGGGATCGCCTGACCCGGCCCGAAGTCGCCGTGCATGTCGAACGTGGTGAGCACGATGTGATCCACGACCGCCGCCAGCCGCGCGAGCATCGCCGCCACATCGTGCCGCCGCGTGAAGGCCGCGACGACGATCAGTCGTTCATCCGTGAAGTATTCGGGTAAGGCGGCGAGCAGCGCGTCCAGTTTGTCCGGGTTATGCGCGCCGTCGAGCACGACGGTTGGCGATGTCGCGACGACTTCGAGTCGGCCGGGAATGCGAATCGTCGGCAATGTCCGTTCGATGACCGCATCGGCAACCGTGAGGCCATGCGCCACGAGGGCATCCGTGGCGGCAATGGCGAGCGCGGCGTTCGTCACTTGATGCCCGCCGAGCAGGCCGAGCGGTAATGCATCGCGCCAATGGCTCTGCACCTTCAATGTGAAGCGCGACCCGCCCGCACTTGTGGTGATGGCACTTGTCTCGATCTCGCCATCGCCACCCAATCGCCGGAGCGGTGCGCCCACCGTTGCCGCACGCTCCGCGACGATCGCCCGCACGCTCGGCTGCGTGACGCCGGTGACGGCGATGCAGCCCGGCTTGATGATCGCCACCTTGTCGCGGGCGATCTCCTCCACCGTGTCACCGAGGACTTCCGTGTGATCGAGGCCGACATTCGTCAGCACGGCGACGAGTGGCCGCACGACGTTCGTGCCATCATACGTGCCGCCCAGCCCGACCTCGATCACGGCGATATCGACGGCGACGCGGCGGAAATGGAGGAAGGCGAGGGCGACGGTGAACTCGTACCACGTTGGCCGGACGGTGCGGGCGGCGGGCGCGGCTTCCGCGATGAGTGCCAGCAGGTCGGCGTCGTCGATCGGCGCGCCACTGACGACGATGCGCTCGTTGACGCGGCGGAGGTGCGGCTTGGTATGGAGGCCGGTGCGGTACCCCGCCGCAGTCAGCAGCGCGGCGGCAATCGTCGCGGTCGAGCCTTTCCCCGCCGTCCCGCCGACGTGGAGGACGGGCAGCCCAATGTGCGGGTCGCCGAGATGCGCGAGCAGCAGCCGCATCCGCGCCAGATCGGGCCGCTCCCCGACCGGCGACGCATGGGCCAGCGACCAGAGCCGCCCGTCAATCTCGTTGCCCATCCGCTCGTCCCGCATCGTTCCTCCCGCGCCATTGTACCCCGGAACATTGAGCCGCCAAGACGCCAGGAGGGCGGGGATTTAACACAGAGCGCACGGAGGACACAGAGGACACGGAGAGAATCCAAAAAATGTTCTCCCTTCTCTGTGCTCTCTGTGTGCTCTGCATCCTTTGTGTTAAATCCCCGCCCTCCTGGCGTCTTGGCGGCTCAAATCTCTTTTCCTCTCCCCACAGGCGTCGTACACTCGCGGAGTCACCGCTGATGATCGCGAGAGGCAGGGAGGTTCCGATGCAGTACCGCACGATGGGTGCGTCTGACCTGGAGATTTCGGCGATTGGCTTCGGCTGCTGGGAGATGGGCGGCAATCAGTACGGCGATGTGGACGACGGCGAGGAGATTCGCGCCGTCCACCGCGCAATCGACCTCGGCGTGACGCTCTTCGACACGGCGGCGATCTACGGGCACGGCCACTCCGAGGAAGTGCTCGGCAAGGCGCTCGGTACGCGACGCAAGGAGATTGTGCTCGTCACGAAGGGCGGGCTGAGTTGGGACGTCGTCGGCGGGCCGCAACGCCGCGATAGCTCCCGCGCGGCGATCCTGCGCGATATGGACGACAGCCTCCGGCGGCTCGGAACCGACTACGTCGATCTCTACCTGATCCACTGGCCCGACCTCACCACGCCGGTTGAGGAGACGATGGGCGCGCTGAACGACCTTGTGCAGGCGGGCAAGGCACGGTACATCGGCGTCTCGAACTACAGCGCGGCGCAACTGCGCGCGGCGAAGGCGGTGGCGAATATCTGCGCCAATCAGGTCGGCTACAACCTCTTCGACCGCCGCTGGGAGCGCGAGATGTTCCCCACCGCCCGCGAACTCGGCGTCGGCGTGATGGCGTACGGCCCGATGGCGCACGGCCTGCTCACCGGCGCGTTCACGACGGAGACGACCTTCGTGCAGTGGGACTGGCGCTCGCGCGGGGTGGCGTTTGGGCAGCATCTCTTCACGCCGGAGAATTTCCCGAGGAATGTCGCCGTCGCCAATCGGCTGAAGGCGATCGCCGCGCGGCTGGAGACGACCCTGCCGCTGCTCGCCCTCGCGTGGGTGCTGCAACAACCGGCGGTCAGCGTCGCACTTGCGGGCATCCGCAAGCCGGAGGAGATCGAACAGAACACCGGCGCGCTCGCGGTGCGTCTCTCGCCGGATGACGTGGGTGAGATCGAGGAAATCATGGCCGATGCGGCGGGCCGGACGGACGCGATCCCCGTCTAGTGGTCAGGCGCGGATGCTCCGCCGCATTCGCGTCCGTTGAGTGGCGTGACGGGATACTGTCGCTTGATCCGCGCGTGTCGCGTGACCGGGGACAAGGGAATGATAAAGGAGAGAAGGATGACCACAACCTGCACGCACCTTGCCCAAATCCGGGACGTGACACCGAGCGCGAACGGCTGCGAGGAGTGCCTCAAGACGGGCGATACGTGGGTGCATCTGCGCATCTGCCGCATCTGCGGCCACGTCGGCTGCTGCGACTCATCGGAATAACATACACAAAACCTTTGTACTGCGGTGAACGGATGTGGACTGCATCCCCGCGTAAAATGCCATCCAAGAGGGTCAAGTCCGGGTTCTTCTGTAGATTCCTCCACGGCGCTCAATCCTATCGCGCCACCTCGCCGCCCTCCCTCCCTCCGCGCTCACAGCGCCTTCCACAGATTCCGGTTGAAGGTCGTGTAGCC